>Ga0302180_10003266_pt1 | contig 12330 bp, 7 predicted proteins | sample I_Palsa_E3_2_FD_200575 | JGI IMG/M metagenome (GOLD analysis project Ga0302180, IMG submission 200575) | Peat permafrost microbial communities from Stordalen Mire near Abisko, Sweden - I_Palsa_E3_2 | ecosystem: Environmental > Terrestrial > Soil > Palsa > Peat permafrost | place: Sweden: Abisko... | reverse complement strand
GGTGGCCCCACCTCGGATATCCTGTGGAGTTTGTTGGGTGTTCCCTGAACTTCATGCGCCTTTCCTTAATGAAAGGCGCACAATACACGGACCTGTCCAGAGCTGGGTACAGGAAATTCGGGGCATCTCGCTTTTGAGATGTGGGATGCGCGGATTTTGTCATCATGGCGTCGTCCCGATCTGATAATTGAGCGTCGCCAACGACAGGCGATACTCATATTGAGCGTTGGTATTGTCAATGGCCGCGCTGGTCTGTTGCAGTTCTGCCTGGCTGAGCTCAACGATGGAGCTAAGCCCCAGTTGATACCGTGTCTGTGCCAGTTGAAGCGCCATGTTGGCTTGCTTGAGTAGTTCGGCCGCTACCTCGATTCTCTGGTACGCGGTGTTCGCCTGCAGCCAGGCAGCGCGCACATCACGTACAATCCGATCGCGCAGATCGCGGGTACGTTCCGCGTCCGCCTGGGCACGGTATCTCGCCTCTTTGGCTTCTGCCCCGTAGAGAAAGCCGTTGAAAATCGGGATATTCATGTTGACCCCAATTCCGCCCCACCAGTTAGTGGTGTAGTACTGATCGACACGGATCGGAATGGTGCCCACAGTCCCGGCAGCGGTGATCGAGGGCAAACGTTGATCCCATTGCGCACGAGCGAACTTCTGTGCGGACTGCTGCCCAAACGTCAGTGATTGCAAGTCAGGGCGTTGCGTGAGGGCAGTCTGAATGAGCAGGTTGAAGTCCGGTGGCGGCGCCGTATTTTGGCTTGCATCATCGATAAGCTGGTAATTCACTTCATGATCGAGACCCAGAACTGTGTCCAGCGTCGCCATAGTTGCATCGGCATTATTTTGTGCGTCCAGTTGAAGCAATTGCGATTGCGATACGTTGACATTTGCAAACGACAAGTCAAGAGTCGACTTCAGATGATTCTGTGTCATCTGGTTGACTTGGGTTTGCGTAGCCTGCCGCGTATCGACCGTCTGCCTGGCTACCTGGAGAACAGCCTGAGCGGTTAACGCATCGTAATAGGCCTGATCCGCCGCCAGAACGATTTCTTCTTTGGTCGCCAGAGAATTCGCGTTTGCTGCCTGTTCCTGGAGCTTTTGCGTGAGCACTAAATTGTGAGTTCTGCCAAAATCTGTAATGAGCTGAGTGAAATTACCTCCTGCGCCGGCATGGGTAAAAAGGCGTGAGGCGGTAAGTGTTCCGGCAGAAATACGGCTCGCGTCCAGAGCCTTTTCTGCAGTAATGGCGCCATTGGCTGTGGGAAGATCCGCGGCTCGCGCTTCACGAACCACCTGGTGTTGCGCCAGTGCAAGCAACTGGCTGACACGGACCCGCGGATTATTTTTGAGCGCCGCTTGTTCCGCCTGCACCCGGGTGAGCGTCATCTGCGATTCGGGGTTGGCAGGAGCGGCGGCCGTGGCCTGCGGCGAAAAAATTGCGCTGGGTGCTGGCGCACTGGGCAGCGCAGCCACCACGGTTGTGGACTGCCCATGGGCTGCCAACACGGGGAGCAAAATCGCGACTAAGACGGTTCTCATGCCTGCGCCTCCTGATGTGTTCCCCGGTTGCGCTCGCGGTAGGTGTGGATGACCAGGTATACCGCTGGAACCAGAAACACCGTCACCACCACAGAGATACCGAGCCCGCCGATAATTGCCCGCGCCAGCGGAGCGTATTGCTCGCTGCCCGCTTCCAGCCCCAGGGCCATGGGAATCATGCCCAGTAGCGTGGCCAGGGAGGTCATGAGGATGGGCCGCAAACGAATCTTGCACGCCAGCACCGTTGCCTCCAGCAGCGGCAGCCCCTGATCATGCAGTATCCCGGAAAACTCGACAATCAGAATGCTGTTCGAAACCACGATCCCTGTCATCATGATCACGCCCATCAGAGACATGATGTTGAGCGTGCTGCCGGTGAACAGCAGGATCATCACCACCCCCGCAAGCCCCGGCGGAATGGCCATCAGGATGATGAAGGGATCGATGAACGACGCGAACTGCGCCATCAGGATGAGATAGACAAGCGCAATCGAAATCAGCAGGCCCAGGCCGAAGTCTCGAAAGGATTCATTCATGCTCACCGCCGCGCCCCGCATGGTAATCCGGGTATTCTTGTCCCTCTTGGTGTTGGCAATGAGCTGGTTGATTTCCTTGCCGGCCTTATCCAGCGCCTCTGTCCTGGTGGCTACGTAAATGTCGATCACCCGGCGAATCTGGTAATGGTCGACTTCTGTAGGCGTATTGATCTGTTTGATCTCGGCCACCGACCGCAGCGGAGTATAGCCCCCCGTGTTGCCGGCCATATCGCTCGCTCCCCGGCCGGCCTCGGCCGGACCGTAGCCTGTCGGGCGGACACCCCGCAGAGGAATGTTTTCGAAGTCCTCCATCGTCATGTGATTGAGGACATGATTGGCGTACTGCACTGTCACCATGTAGTTGTTGCCAGTCTTGGGATCGATCCAGTAGGTCGGCGCAATCATGCCGTCGGAGGTGAGGGCCGTAATCACGTTGTCCACCACCTCCTTTGCCGAAAGGCCGATAAGACTGGCGCGCTCGCGGTCGATATTGAGCGCCAGCCCCGGATAGTCCAGGTCCTGGGGGATGTATACTCCGCTCACGTTGGGGGAGGCTTTGATCTTTGCCGCCAACGTCTTGGCAACTTCAAACGCGCTCTGCATATCGTTCGAACTCACTTGAACATCAATCGGCGCCGGCAGACCTTGATTGATCACCGAGTCCACCAGACCTCCAGCCTGGAAGTAAGTGGTGAGTTCAGGCAGCTCTCGCGAAACCTTCTCCCGTACTCTTGCCATGTATTCATAGCTTCCCAGGCTGTGGTCTTCCTTCAGGCTGGTTTGGACGAAGGCCGTGTCCATCGAAGCATTGCTGGTATAGATCGCGGAGAGATCCGGATATACCCCGATATTGGAGACGATCATGCTCAGGTCTTTAGGCCGGACGGTATCGCGGATGATCTTCTCGACTCGGGCGATATATCGGTTGCTGTCTTCCAACCGTGTGCCGCTCGGCATGCGCACGTTAATGACAAACTGTCCCGGATCGGTCCGGGGAAAATACGACCGTCCGAGAAATGGAAACAGAACCAGGATCACCAGGGCGACGCCCCCCAAAATAACAGCAGCGGTAAACCCAGGCCGCACCAGCACTCGCTTGGCCAACCCCTCGTAACGCTCCAGCATGCGTTGGAAGCGCACGTTGAATTCCGTCACCATTCGCTGGAAAAGGGAAATCTTTCCCCCGTGCGCGCGGCCTTCTTCGTGATCGATGCGTACGAAGGTAGCGCAGAACAGCGGCACCACCGTCATAGCGAAGATGTAAGAGGCGAAAATCGACAGCACCACTCCCAGCGCCAGCGGGGTAAAGATGTATTTACTAACGCCGGAGAGAAAGGTCACCGGGAAGAACACGATTGACGTGGTGGAGGTGGCGGCAAGAACCGCCAGCGATACCTCCATCCCGCCCTTCTCTGCCGCCTCGCGCGGCGGTACACCCATCTCCATAAAGCGAAAGATGTTTTCAAGCACCACCACCGAGTCATCAATCAGTCGCGAGAAGGCCAGCGCCAGGCCGCCCAGCAGCATGGTATTGATAGAGCCGCCCATCGCCTTGGTAACAATCAGGCAAACCAGGGCAGAGAGTGGAATCGACAACAAGACCGCGAACGTAGCCCGCGGACTTCCCAAAAAGATCAAAATCATCAGGCCGGTCAACACCAACCCAATGGTGGCTTCCTTGAGCAGGTTCTTGATCGCCAGCTTGACGAAAATGGACTGATCGAAAACCACTGCTGTTTTCAAAGATTCCGGAATGTCCACCAGCCTTTTGATCGCCGCTTTCATTCCGTTGACGATGGTGATGGTGTTGCTGTTGCCCCCCTGCTTGAAGACGGGGACATAGACCGATCGCTGCCCGTTAATGCGCACAATGTTGTACTGCAGGGCGCCTGAGTCTTCCGCCTTGCCCACATCGGCAACCAGCACGGAGGAGTTGCCGTAAGACTTCAGCGGCATGGCGTTCATGGCTTTGGCGTCGGGAAACTGGCTGTTGGCGTAGATGTTGTAATCCTTCGAGCCGATGCGCACGTCGCCCGCGGGAAGTATCAGGTTGGAGCTATTGACTGCCGTGACTACGTCGGTCAGGCTGAGGTTATGGGCCTCCAGCTTGATGGGATCGACGTACACCTGAATCTGGCGATAGGTGCCGCCGTAGGGCTGGGGGACCGAAGCCCCTTGCACATTGGAGATCTGGTTACGTACCTGAAACTGAGCTAAATCCTTTAGCTGGGTTTCATTGAGTCCCTTGCCCTCGAGCGTCACCAGGCACACCGGCTGGCTGGATGCATCCATCCCCAGAACCACCGGAGGCAGCGTACCTGGTGGCAGACGGCGCAGATCCGCCATCGCCAGGTTGGCGATATTGCTCAGCGCGGCGTTGGGATCGGTGCCTGGCTTGAAATATATCTTGATCAGGCTGACGCCGGTCAGAGAGCGCGACTCGGAGTGATCGATGTTCGCGCCAAGCGTAAAAAATCTTTCAAAGGTGTTGGTAATGTCCGCCTCGATCTGCTGCGGAGGCATTCCGTTATAGAAAGTCGCCACCACCACCACCGGCATATCGATCTTGGGAAAAAGATCCACCGGCATGCTGGCGATGTTGACCACGCCAATCAGCATGACGACCAGGCACAGCATGATGATGAAGAACGGGTATCTGAGCGCAAATTTCGGCATTACTGCTCACCCCCGTCATCGTCATGCAGATCAATCGTGCTTCCCGCGTCGCGGGTCACATCCTTCGCCGGCCTTGGTTCAACCACAGGGGTGACTCGTTCGCCCTCCTGATATTTTTCCTGGCCGCCCAAAATAACCCGTTCGCCCTCTGCCAGCCCACCCTTGACCTCGGCCAGCTCCGATCCCCGCAAACCGACCTCGACCGTCCTCGCATAGACCTTGTTCTGGCTATCGAGCACATACACAAATTCTTTGTTATGCCTCAGCACCAGCGCTTCTACGGGAATCGTCAGCACGTTGTCAGCGTGGTTCAGTTGCAGTTGCGTGTTTGCGTACATCCCGGGATCGATCGAGAGGTCCTTGTTTTCGACATCGACTTCTGTCTCCATGGTTCTGGTTTCGAAGTTCACATCGCGGGTAAAGCGAACCACTTTGCCGGTGAAGGATCGATCCAGGGCGTCCACTCTCACCACCATCGGGTCACCCACCTCGACGTAGCGCACCGCATCTTCGGGTACCGGCATACGCAGACGCAGCAAGCCGCTTTGCGCCAGCTTGACGATCGGCAGTGCCTGGTTGTTCGAATCCGTACCCGACTGAATCAACGCTCCCGTGTCGGCATAGCGCCAGGTGATTACTCCATCGATGGGGGCAATCACGTTGGTATAACTCTCCATTGCGCCCACCCGCCGGTTGTCTGCACGGGCAACGTCCGCTCCGCCCTGCGCGGCTGACAAGGCTGCCTTGGCCGCATCTACCTGCGCTGCTGCGGACAGGTCCTTTGCTTGCGCGTCATCTAACTCCTGTTGCGCAATCAGTCCCGGCTGCGCCTTGGCCGCTTGCTGCAGGCGGCTGTCATCCGCATGCAGCGAGGAGTAGCGGGCTTCGGCTGCGGCGACCTCATGCTGGGCCCGAGTAATTTCATCCTTGCTGCGCGAGACCTGGGCCACCGTGCCTTCCAGCTGCGCCTGCAGTTCAGGTACTTCCAGAACCGCAAGCGTCTGGCCCTGGCGTACCCGGTCGCCAATATCCACCCGTATGGAGCGAATGAAACCGGAAACCTTGGGATGGACGTCGATCACCTGGTAGGGCTGAAACTGTCCCGCCAGAGCCAGGATGTGAGAAACCGAACCCCGCTCAACCACCGCCACACGCGCAGCAGTAGGTTCTGGAGCAGCCTCAACTTTTCCGTTGCCATGGAGACGGAAGACGAGCCACGCGGCCAATCCGAGGATTGCGCACGCAGCTAGCAGGAAAATAAGACGCTTTCGCATTGGGTGTACCCGTACCTGTAGACAAAGTTCCAAGATCGAACCGCCGTGACGCAGCGATTTGCGCACGGCACAAACGAGGTTTCTGCGCCAGCCATTGTCATCGGCGGCGCTGGATCTACTCGATATATCTTTTAATCGGTTCTAGGTCAGTACGGGCGGAGGGCGGCAGAAGATCGCGTGAACGCAAGCAGGCAGCGGCGCCCGGGACTTCTCCACGCTCCCAATACGCGTGTAACGCGTAGCGGCGTGGCACAAAGAGGCAGCCAACGTCACCATCAGCAAAGCCGGAAAAACGGGAAAAGCCGGCGGTTCGACAGGCCGGGTGTTCTGCACCTGTGCCACCAGGGGTCGTTCTTTCTGCGAGAGGAGCTTGGCTTCCGGGGTCAGATGCGCGATCGAACTGTTCGCCTGGTACAGAGAGAGTTTGTACTGCAGGCCCCATCCAAAAACCGCCATGGACAGCGTCAGCAGGCCAAACGAAAGCAAGAAAGCGCAACGGCGTTTTCTTCGCGTATTGCCCGAAAGCTGCAAGCTTGCTCTCCTCTACCAATCTTGGGATTGCCGGCCTACCTGCAAACAGGCCTGATCCACTCCCAAAATACTCTTGTTTGATGCCTTCCACCCAATCCGCGTTGGATGGATCGGACCATCGTCTTCTAAATCCTTTATGCTTTGGCGTGAGCCTCCAAGGAGTCACCCGCTTGTTCCGTCGTGCTCTCGTTTTGCTGTCGCTGTTGCTCCTTACCGGGGAAGTACCGGGCCAGGCTCCATCCACTCCGGACGCGCCCCCGCAGGCCATGGGCGTAAATACCGGCGGAACGCATGCGCCGGTCCTCGACGCCGAGAAGCGGCCCATCACCGCCGGCGGCTTCGTCAAGACCGGTCCCGTAGTCTTTCAGGACATCGCTGCCAAAGCCGGCCTCACCACCTGGCGCCACACCATGGGCTCTCCCGACAAGCGGTTCATTGTCGAAGCAACCGGCTCCGGCGTCGCCCTGCTGGACTACGACCAGGATGGCTGGCTCGACATCTACATGGTGAACGGCTCGACCTTTGACGCGCTCTCCGGCAAGACGCCCGCACCCCATGCCGCCCTCTTCCACAACAACCATGACGGCACCTTTACCGATGTCGCGGCCAAAGCAGGCGTGACCAACGAGCGCTGGGGCATGGGAGTCGCCGTCGGCGACTATGACAACGATGGCTGGCCCGATTTGTTCGTGGCCAATTTCGGCAAAAACCGCCTTTATCACAACAACCACGACGGAACCTTCACCGACACTGCGGAGAAGGCCGGAGTGCAATTGGGCAACTGGTCGAGCGGGCCCACCTTCGGCGACTATGATGGCGATGGCCGGCTCGATCTGTTCGTCTCCGGGTATGTGCACTTCGATGCCAACCAGGGAACGAGTAACACCGCCTCGAACTTCTGCCAGTTCCGCGGGGTCAATGTGATGTGCGGTCCGCGCGGCCTCAAGGGAGAACACGACCACCTGTTCCACAACAACGGCGACGGAACCTTCACCGACGTAAGCGAAAAAGCAGGGGTGAGCGACCCCAACGGCTACTACGGATTCACCTCGGTATTCGTGGACCTGAACAACGACGGCAAGGTCGACCTGCTGGTGGCCGACGACTCCACCCCCAACTACCTCTACATCAACAAAGGCAACGGCGCCTTCGAAGATGACAGCTACGCCTCTGGTTACGCCCTGAATGAGAATGGCCGCGAAACCGCGTCCATGGGGGTGGCGATTGGGGATTACCAGAACAATGGCCGGCTCGACCTGTTCAACACCACCTTTTCCGATGACTACGACGTCCTCTACCGCAACGACGGCGATGCCAACTTCACCGACGACAGCTATGCCGCCGGAGTAGCGGAGCCGACCGTGCCCTTCCTCGGCTGGGGCACCGAGTTCATCGATTACGACAACGACGGATGGAAGGACCTGTTCGCCGTCAATGGCCACGTGTACCCGTTGGTCGACCAGAACAACTGGGGCACGACCTACGCTGAGCGGCCGCTGTTATTCCGCAATCAACAAGGCAAGAAGTTCGACCTGGTGCCCCCGGTCGAAGGCACCGGGCTGGCCCTGGTCATTCCTGCGCGCGGTGCGGCCTTTGGCGATCTCTTCAATGACGGCCGCATCGATGTCGTGATCAATAACATGGACCTGCCGCCGTCGCTATTGCGCAACGTCAACCCGGACAAGCACCACTGGGTGGAGTTGAGCCTGGTCGGCGGGCTCAAGAGCCCCAGGGACGCGGTGGGTGCTACGGTGTATGTCACTGCCGGGGGCATGAAGCAGCGCGGGGACGTGCTGAGCGGGGGTAGCTACATCTCCTCCAACGACCCCCGAGTGCACTTCGGTTTGGGCGATTCGGACAAAATCGATGCGGTCGAGATTCACTGGCCCAGCGGGCAAAAGGAAAAAGTGATTTTGCCCAGCGTGGATAAGATATTCACCGTGGAAGAAGGAAAAGGCGTGATCAACGGCAAGGCGCACTAATGGACCTGAATCTCGAAGTTCCTCACCGCCGCTTCGACCCCCTGCGCGGCCGCTGGGTGTTGGTTTCCCCCCACCGTACGCAGCGCCCCTGGCAAGGCGAGGTCAGCCGCACCGACGTCAAGCCTCCGCTGCATTACGATCCGGAGTGCTATCTGTGCCCCGGCAATACCCGCGCTGGCGGCAAGCAGAATCCTCCCTATACCGGGGTCTTCGCTTTCACCAACGACTACGCTGCCCTCTTGCCCGACTCGCCGGAGGCTACGACTGAGGGATTGCTGCTGGCGCAGACGGAACGCGGCATTTGCCGGGTGTTGTGCTTTCATCCCGACCACAGCCTTACCCTCGCCGGCATGGAGTTGGCCGACATCGTCCGCGTGGTCGAAGCCTGGACCGAGCAGTTCGCAGAACTAGGCGCACGTCCTGAGATTCGTCACGTCCAGATCTTTGAAAACCGCGGCGCCATGATGGGGGCCAGCAATCCCCATCCTCACTGTCAGATATGGGCCACCGAACATATCCCCGATGAGCCGGTGGCCGAGGTAGCCAACCAGCGTGGATATAGCCGGCTGCACAACACCTGCCTGCTTTGTGACGTCCTTAAACTCGAGATCGAGCAGCGCCAGCGCATTGTTTGTGAGAACGAGGAATTTGTCTCGCTGGTTCCGTTTTGGGCGGTGTGGCCCTTCGAAACGCTGGTGCTGAGCCGCGCGCATTTGGGCAGCCTCCAGGAATTCAGCGCCTCCCAGCAAAAAGGCCTGGCCGATATCCTCAAGCAGCAGACCTCCATCTACGACCGCTTATTCGCCACCAGTTTCCCCTACACCATGGGGTTTCACCAGCGGCCCACGGATGGTGAGCAGTATGCCGAATTGCACTTCCACGGCCACTTCTACCCCCCTTTGCTGCGTTCCGCAACCGTGCGCAAGTTCATGGTGGGGTTTGAAATGTTGGGTATGCCTCAGCGGGACATCACCCCCGAGACCGCCGCACAACAATTGCGTTCGGCGGCCGTCAGATAGACAGCTATGCGACCACTCCGGCTTCTGGCGGTCTCTTTGCTCTGCCTGGTCTGCCTGCCTGCGCGGACCCAGGTCATCACCGTCGACCATGGGCCCAACGCGGCTGCCCAGCAAGCCAAGCCTTACGTTGTGCTGGTGTCGCTCGACGGCTTTCGCTACGACTATGCCCGGAAGTATGGCGCCAAACATTTGTTGAAGTTGGCTGGGCAGGGAGCCATCGCAGACCAGGGAATGATCCCGGCCTACCCGTCCCTGACCTTTCCCAATCACTACACGCTGGTGACCGGCCTTTATCCCGAACACCACGGCATCGTGGCCAACAGATTCTATGATCCGGCGCGCAAACAGACTTACGCCTACAGTGATCTGGGCACGGATCGCGACGGAAGCTGGTATGGAGGCACCCCATTATGGAGCCTGGCAGAGAAACAGGGCATGCGCAGTGCCTGCTTCTTCTGGCCCGGCTCGGAGGCCGAAATCGATGGCTGGCGCCCCACGTATTACCTGCATTTCGACGATCACTTCCCCGATGAAAAGCGCATCGATCAGGTTATCGCCTGGCTGAAGTTGCCGCCTGCGCAGCGGCCCCACCTGGTCACCCTCTATTATTCGAACGTCGATCATGCCGGGCATGAGTACGGGCCCGACAGCCCCGCCACCGCGGCAGCGGTCGCGCACCTGGATCAGTTAGTAGGCAATCTATGGGCGAAGCTGGCCGCGCTGGAGTTACAGATCGATCTGATCGTGGTTTCCGACCACGGTATGGAGCGCGAGCAGGGCGATTGGATCGATCTTTCTAAGTACGCAGACCTGCAGAACTTCACCACCGTAGGATCGTTGCTTTATGCCAATTCCGAAGCGGACGCCGCCAAGGTCTACCAGCAGCTAAAAATCAAGAGCGATGCTTTCACCGTCTACCGCCGCCAGCATGTGCCCGCCGCTTTGCATTACGACAGCAATGCACGCGAGGGCGATCCCGTGATCGTGCCCACCGGGCCCTTTGCCATTCGCGCCCATCCTACAGGCGACGATCGCCCTCCCGAGCTGGGAGCCCATGGCTACGACCCACGCGGGATGCCATCCATGCGCGCTTTTTTCCTTGCCGTAGGCCCGGACATTCGTCCCGGTGCCAAACTCGAACCCTTCGAAAACGTAAACGTCTATCCCTTCCTCGCAAAAATCCTGGGCCTCGACGCCCCCAAAGTCGATGGCAGTTTGAACGTGCTCTCCAAAATCCTGAAAGAAGATGAAAATGGTGCGGACGAATAATTAAGTGGGTGGCCCAGGTCTTGCTTTTGAGCAAACTCGCTCGCCGGTCGCAAGTGGCGAGCGGAAGGACCGCGCTTTTAGGCTCTATCCCCTTCACCAGTCGTCGGGTGCCCCATCCTTTGCGTTCTTTGCGAAGGGTGGGATAGTCAGATCTCACCGTTCGACCTCCCACGGAAAACGGACTTGTTCCTTGGGAGACCTGGATGTTGCGGCGGAGCCAATTTCCCAGGAGAAACCCAGGTCTCAAAAGCGAGACCTGGGCCACCCACTCATCGTTTGAGGCTTGCAGCATTTTCGACAGAGCGTAGCGAAGCGGAGGCCAAACTCACCGAACCAGGCCCCTTTCTCCCTCGTACCGTTGAGCTGGGCGCCTACTTTGGAATCCATGAATCCGGCTCGTTGGTCGCCATGGCGGGGGAGCGGCTGAAACTCACCGGTTACACCGAGGTGAGTGCGGTCTGCACTCATCCTGATTACCGCGGAAGAGGATACGGCCACGCTCTGATGTCAGCTGTCATGGCAGGAATCACGAACGGGGGAGAGACCCCATTTCTCCACGTGAGAACGGGCAATCCTGCTCTGCACCTTTACCAGAAGCTGGGCTTCCGGGTGCGTGCCCAACTCCATCTGGCCGTGATCAGATCCGGCCCTCCTCAGCCCAGTTACAATCAACAATGAACATGCCAGATAGAAAGTACACTCCCGCTGCCCGATCCGGCGAGGCGGTTGCCGCCGCCGTTCCCGAGCCGGCCTCTCTGCCTGAGCGATACGACCCGGCAGAGATTGAGGCGCGCTGGCAGCAGCGCTGGGATGCGGACCCGGCCCTCTATCGCGCAGAGCCCGAGAACAGCGGCAAGCCCAAATACTACGTTCTGGAAATGCTGCCCTACCCGTCGGGCCAACTGCACATCGGCCACGTACGCAACTACTCCATCGGTGACGCGCTGGCGCGCTACATGTGGATGCAGGGCTACAACGTCCTTCATCCCATGGGCTGGGACGCGTTTGGCTTGCCGGCGGAAAACGCCGCGCTCAAGAACCATACTCCACCCCGCGAGTGGACCCTGGAAAACATTGCCCAAATGCGGCGGCAAATGCGGCGCCTGGGTTTCAGCTACGACTGGCAGACCGAAATTACCACCTGCCTGCCCGACTACTACCGCTGGACGCAGTGGTTTTTCCTGCGCATGCTCGAACGCGGTCTCGCCTTTCGCAAACAGAGCAAGGTGAACTGGTGCCCGCTTTGCGCTACCGTGCTGGCCAACGAGCAGGTCATCGATGGATGCTGCTGGCGTCACGAAGACACCATTGTCGAACAGCGCGATCTGGAGCAGTGGTTTCTGCGCACCACCAGTTATGCCGACGAACTGCTCGAGGGCCTGGACAAATTACCCGGCTGGCCGGAGAAGGTGCGCACCATGCAGCGCAACTGGATCGGGCGCAGCGAAGGCGCGACCATTGATTTTGTGCTCGAGACGGCTGCTGACGAACCCGAAAACCTGCG
>Ga0302180_10003262_pt1 | contig 12347 bp, 10 predicted proteins | sample I_Palsa_E3_2_FD_200575 | JGI IMG/M metagenome (GOLD analysis project Ga0302180, IMG submission 200575) | Peat permafrost microbial communities from Stordalen Mire near Abisko, Sweden - I_Palsa_E3_2 | ecosystem: Environmental > Terrestrial > Soil > Palsa > Peat permafrost | place: Sweden... | reverse complement strand
ATAGCCGTCCGCCGCCACCACGATGTAGAGGTTGCCCGCGTTGTCGGCCGCGACGCCGCCGGGCTGATAGCCCTCGAAGTTCGTGAGCGTGGCAAGCGGGTTGCCGAACGACCCGGACGAGGCCGGCCCGAAGGCAAGGACCTCATAAGGCGACGCTTCGGCGACGTAGACGTTACCGTCGCGATCGAGCGCGACGTTGTAGGGCGTTGTCAACCCCGCCGCTGCGCCGGCCGACGCGATCGGTGCGGGATTGGTCCCCGGCATCACCGGGAACTCCCACAAGTTCGTTCCGTCGGCAACGTAGAGGTTCCCCGCGTGATCGGTGGCGAGCCCGGGGGATCCTTGGTTGCAAGTCGCAAGGCCGCTGTTGATGGTGAGATCCGGCGAAGCACCAGTAGTGTTGCCGTCGAGATAGCCGAAGACGTTCGCCACGTTGGTCATGCCGCCGCACACGGCCGTGAAGATGCCGCTGTGCGCAACCTGTATCGTAAGCGGAAAAGTATCGGTGATGCTCGTGTTCGGAACCGCGATGCTGAGGGTGACGGTGTAGCTTCCGGGCTGCACGTAGTTGCCGCTCTTTACTGCCGTCCAGGTAATCTGATACTGTCCCGGGGTCGGCGTCGCCACCGTAGCGGTCAGCGCGGCTGCATTCGATGAGGCGGCCGTGACCGTAGGCGCACCCGGCGGAATGATGACGTTGCCGGCGGCGTCGAGGAACACGGCGACGCCCGTTTGCGGCGTAGGCCCGTAGATGGTCAACTGGCTGTTGTTATTGTTGTTACCGCTACCGTCGACGTACCCGGTGAGCGCCTGGCCTTGCAGGTAGGCCGGAATGCCGCCGAGCGTTACCGCAACCGGCGTCGCACTTCCGACGGTGATTGTTTCCGGCAGTGTAGCTAGCCCGAGCAGATTACCGACACATCCCGCACCGCCCGGCGTACACGTCGCTGTCTGCGCCACATCGTACGTCGCGATCGTAACGTTGTAGGTGCCGCTACCGGAAAGCGTCGCCGAAATCGTGATCGTGCAGACCAGGCCGTTGCTACCGCTCGTGCAGGGCGACGGCGATGCGGTCACGTTCGCGTAGTTTGTCCCCGACACGAGCGACGTCGTGCCGGTCTGCGTCGTGATCGAGTAGACGATCGACGCAACGGCGGCCGAAACGTATTCGGGCCTCTTCGTCCGCGCCGACGTGATCTGGGTCGTGTTTGGAATCACCATGCGCAGCGTCACTGCCGGGCGGCTCGATGATGATTGAGAGCCGGCGCTGCCCGGAATCACACTGCCGCCCCCGCGTCCTCCGCCGCCGCACGCAATGAGGGCAGCACAAAGGGCGCACGACACAAAAAAGAGTCGGGGCAGGCGCATGGATGGGCAACCTCCGGGTAAGCGTAGCTCCGGTGGCGTTTTCAAGCTGGCCGGTGATTGTCATCTCGGTCACGGCCGTTTCGGTATGATCCTTCGGTCCCAGGTACTTCATTTGCACCGGGGCGCTTGCGGCATAGCTGTTGGGATAGAAGTTTCCTTCCGGCGCCATCAAGCTTGCCCCCAGCGCGGCTCACCTGCGCGTAGTTGTTGTTGTTATATGGATCCGGAATAAAGATTCTACCGCTCGAAGGGAACCTCTTCGATCCAATCGCGGGTGATATAGAGCCAGAACGCCAGCCCGGCATAGGGCCCATACGGTTTGAACGCGCGCACGATGGTCTTGTCCGAGGCGCGCTTTTTGCCGCTGAGCTCGAGGTATTTCGGCCGCGTCGCGGAGTCGAGCACGAGCCGATGATGGTAACCGAGCAACTGCATGATGTGCGCAGCGGCATAAGGTCCAATGCCGGGCAGCTCGCGCAGCGCTTCTTCCACCACGTCTTCTTTGGCTAGCTCATCACGCTCGGTGTTTGGCAGCATTGCTTCGAGGTCGAGTCGCCCGGCTGCAACGTCGCGTGCGATCGTTCGCACGTACGGCCCGCGGTAACCCATTCGTGCAACGTCGGCAAACCAACGATCCGGCGTTTTCGCAAGCAACGCTGCGTCGGGAAAGGCGCCTCCGCCACGTTCGACCAGCGCGGCGATCATGCGCCGCGTCCCGGCCCACGTGGTGTTGGTTGTACAAATGGTCTTGATCACGTCTTCGAAAACCGTTGGGCTCGCGATTAATCGCCCCGCGCCGATCGCCCATGACAGTCGCGGATCGTTCTCGATCATGGCGTAGAACGGCGCGAGATTTTGGTCCAGGCGAAAGACGCGGCGCGTGATCCGCTCGGCGGCACGCAGGTCTGCCTGGCTCGTACGCCCGTCGAGATCGACGTCTAATTGACCATCGTTCGAGGTGAAGCGCAATCGGCGCACGCGTTCGTCGATACGAACAGTAAGGTCGTAGATCTTCTTCTCTTCGTCGATCTGCCCGGGCGGCAAGAACGGCAAACCATGCGAAAAGATCGTGCGCGCGAATGAGATCGGTTCGCCGCCTGCGCCGATCAGCGGAATCTTCATTATTCTCGGGGAACCAATTGATTTTCTCGCATCCCCCCGGCTACTGCACGCGCATCCAGTACACGAACTAAGTCCGCCGCGTAGACCGCGGGAAGCTTACACGTTTCGAAGTCGGCAAATCCGAGGATCAGTACTGCATGTATAACGCGAATGTGGTTTCCATGGACCAAGTCGACGTCCATCTTGCGTGGTTGAAGGACTCAAGTGCCAGGTGAAGAGTTCAGGCAACAACTTCGAGATCTCTGAAAAAGTAGCTACGAAACGTAGGAGACGTTGACTGCGAAACCGGCCGCTTCGGCACGCATGAGCACGGCGTAGACCGATTCCAGCTCGTCTTCGATCGCCGAGATTTCACGCGCGCTGACCGGAAAACGCGAGGCGTGATTCCACAGCAGCGCGCGCGCGCGTTCGAGCGCGGTGCGCAGGCGCCGCGGCGTCACCTCGAGCACCGGCCAATCCAAATCGCCTTGCGCCGGAACGATGCGCCAGCCCGCGCCCGAGAGCGCCGGCACGTCGTCGTCGGCATCAAACGCATGCGGGATCGCGGCGAGAATTTCGACCGCTTCGCGATCGAGACCGGTCAGGGGCAGCCCGAGCTCGGTCAGGCGCACGATGTAGCGAAAGAACGACGCGTTGCCGACGGTGTAGGCACCAGCCGGCGACGCGACGTTGACGTGCACGAGATCGATATCCGAATGCCCGTGGCCGCCGTTCATCGATTACCGGCCGAGATCAAAGGCGATCCCGAGTTCAGCGCTGAGCTTCTCGAGTTCGTCCCAGACTTTGACGTGAACCGGCACGCCGTTTTTGCGCGCTTCGAGCGTCTTTTCGTATTCGATCTCACCGGCAACGTAGATGCGATCTTGTCCCGGCGCCTTCTGGCTCTCTTTGAAATAGCGCAGCTCCTTGTCCATATCGGCTTTGAATTGCGCGACGTCACGAAACCCGTCGACGCGAAATGCGCCGAACCAATGCGAGATCGCGCCTTCCTTCGTTTCGGTTACCGTCGGGAGCGTCGGTCCAAACGCGCCGCCGGAGAGCACGCCGCAAAGAATATCGACCAGCAGTCCGAGGCCGTAGCCTTTGTGTCCCGAGTGATCGGTGCCCAAACCGCCGAGCGGTAGGAGCGCGCCGCGCAACGCCGCGTCGGGATCGGTTGTGCCGAAGCCGTTTTCGTCGATGGCCCAGCCGTCTTTGAGCGGCAGGCCCTTGCGCTTATAAACTTCGAGCTTGCCCTTGGGCACGACGGTCGTCGCGAAATCGAGCACGAACGCCGGCTCTTTGCCCGCCGGAATCGCGTACGCGAACGGATTGGTGCCCAGCAACACGTCTTTGCCGAAGGTCGGCGCGCCGTACTTCACCGAGTTGGTCGAGGCGATGCCGATCATGTCGTGCTCGAGCGCCAGCATCGCGTAGAACCCGGCGATGCCGAAATGATTCGAATTGCGCACGCCGCCAAACGCCGAACCATGCTTGCGGGCTTTTTCGATGACCGCGTCCATCGCGAGCTTGCCGACCGGATGCCCGAGGCCATTGTCGGCGTCGTACAGCACGGTCGTCTCGGTTTCACGAGCGATCTGATAGTTCGGCTTGGCGTTGAGCTTGCCGGCACGGATCCGGCCGACATAATACGAATTCAAACGCGCGACGCCATGCGATTCGACGCCGCGTTCATCCGCGGCAACGAGCACATCGGCGACGACATGCGCCTGATCGCGTGCAACGCCGACCTTCGAAAGGATTTCGACGGTGAGCGCCTTGAGTTTGGCTTCGCTCGAAAGCTTATATTCAGTGGTGGCGGTCTCGGCCACGAAGGTTACCTCCAACTATTGACCCTAACCCTTCGCGCTGGGAATCCACGCTCATGCAGGGGATGGCCCTCGGCGCTACTGATTAGGATGGCGATGACAGGTTACGAAGCGTGCGTTCGGTGCGGATTATGCCTTCCGGCCTGCCCGACGTACCTGGAGACTATGACAGAAACCTCCGGCCCACGCGGTCGGATTAGTCTGATTAAGGCCGTCGACGAAGGCGAGCTCGATCTCCTCAGCCCCGGCTTTGTCGAGCAGATGTCGCAATGCTTGGATTGCCGCGCCTGTCAAGCCGTCTGCCCGTCAGCCGTTCCCTATGGGCCAATGCTCGAGGAAATGCGGGCCCGAATCGAGCACGCAAGCGCCCCGTTGCGCTCGGCGGGAGCACGTACGGCGCACTACATCTTGCTCCAATGGCTCTTCGCTGCGCCGACGCGCCTGCGCGGCGCAGCGTCGTTGCTGCGTTTCGCGCAACGCAGCGGCCTCACAGCGCTTGCATCGCTGTTCGGCCTGCGCGAAACCGTGCGTCTCGCACCGCAGATTTCGGATCGTTTCTTCCCCGTGGAGGACCAGCAGTATGCGGTTTCGCGCGCTGCGGGAACGGCGATGCTGCATGTCGGTTGCGTGATGCAGGTGGCGTTTGCGAACGTACACGAAGCGACGATCCGCATGCTCAACCGCGCGCGTCTCTCGGTTGTCGTTCCACGGGCGCAGGGCTGCTGCGGTGCACTGGCCGTTCATGCGGGTGACCCGGAATTCGCACGGGAGCTTGCGCGCATAAATATTGCCGCTTTCGAACGCAGTAGCGCCGACGTGTACGTGGTCAATGCGGCCGGCTGCGGCAGCGCCCTCAAAGAGTACGGAGCATGGCTCGACGACGATCCCGCGTGGCGCGAGCGCGCGCAAGCCTTTTCGTCTCGCGTGCGCGATATTACCGAGGTGCTCGACGCGATGGAGTTATCGCCGCCGCGCGGGCGCATCGACGCGCGCGTGACCTATCAAGAGCCGTGCCATCTGGTGCACGCGCAACGCGTCAGCGCCGCGCCGCGCCGGCTGCTGGAAAAAATTCCGGGCCTGGAACTGGTCGAGATGAATGAAAGCGCGGTCTGCTGCGGTAGCGCCGGTATCTACAATCTCACCGAACCCGAGATGGCGCAGCGCCTGCAGGCGCGCAAGATCGGGAACATCGAGGCAACCGGCGCGACGATCGTCGCCACCGCGAATCCCGGCTGCGCACTGCAAGTCACAGCGGGCCTGCGCGCCGCGGGTGTCCAAGCCAGCGTCAAGCACATCGTCGAATTACTCGACCAAGCGTATTCATCGTCCTTGCAAGACTAGGGGTGTACGCGGAAGTCGATGCCCGTTAGGATCGTCGGATCCGATGGTAGCGAAATCGTACGGTGCTGCACCGACGTTCCACGACCGACTTGGATGGTATACGTACCCGCCGGTAAATTGCGCAGCGCGTAGACGCCGTTGGTGTCGGTCTTCGAGACGATATCGAGCTGCGGAATCGACACTTCGATTCCGGCTGCCGGCGCAAGCTTGGCTCTCCGCGGATCGAACATCGTGATCGTACCGGAGACGCTGCGCAGCGCGCGAACCGACAGGGTCAACGGCAGCGGCGCGCCCGTCGTAACGTTGACCGGCATCGTCGACAAGCTTGAGAGATCGTATCCCGTCGGAAACGAGTCGGGCGAAGCCGCCACGACGTAGTGGCCCGGCCCGATGCCCTCGAACACGAACCGCCCGTCGCTTCCGGTCGTAGCGCTCTGCTTGAATCCTTGAAGCGCAACGACGACGCCGGCGATTCCTTGGCCGTCGTCATTGAAAATGTTTCCGATGACTTTCCCCTGGAGCGAATTCAACCCGAAATCGATTCGGCTTCCGATCTCTGCCGTCGCGGGCGAATCGGTCGTGAAATACGAAGACCCCGTGCTCGGGATCTCCGCCTCCACCTGGTGCGTGCCGTAAGGAACGCCTGCGAACGCATAGTGACCAGCCGAGTCGGTACGCGTCGAATGCTCGCCGTCGAGCTTTACCTCGACCCCGGCGATACCCGGCGTGCTGGTCGAGAATCTCCCACTCGAATCGTCGTCACGGAAGACATATCCATCGATGCTGCCGCGTCGCGTTGGGAAGAGAAACGCCGGAACCGACGAGAAGCGGTGCGAAAACGTTAGACCGTACGACACCTGCGAACTGACCGACGGTGCGCTCGGGGGCGATGTCGTAGCCGAATATTGGCTGCTGCGCAGCGTCGTCACGGATGCCGTCATGTCGGTTGAAGCATTCAATCGGCGCAGATAGGTCAGCGTCGCCAGGCGAAAATCGAACGCTCCTTGCGCGAGTTGCGCATCGCTGCTCAGGTAACTCAAGCTTAGCTGCCCGCGCGATTTGCCGGCAAAGAGCCAGTTTATGTTGGCTCCGACGTTGTTTTGGGCCGGCGCCACGTTTAACTGCAGTCCGGTGAAGCCCAAACTCGCAAGCAGCGCCGTATTGTTGAGCAAGGCTGCAAGCTGTGACGGGTTGGTGATCGTAATTCCGGCTTGTTCCAGAGCACTTTGCAATCCGGGAACCTGGTTGAAGAGCGACGATACGGTCGGGATATCGACGCTGTGCTGGTAGAGCGCGCTGATTTGGAAACGCGGGTAGTTTAGGCCCACGTTGGCGCCATAGCCGTTCGCGTGCGTTCCTTGAAAATCGCTGGTCGGTTGATCCTGCAGGCCCGCGACAAAATGTTTGCCGTTGTAGGCGATCGAGAGCGGAATCGCAAGCGTCCGAACGTTAAAGACGGTTGGATAGATCGAATCGAAGCTCGAGTACAGCATACCCGCACTCGTCGTGAAGTTCCCTTTGAGCTGATAGTTGGCGTTCCCCTGAGCGGTGAGCGAATCTTCGCGAAACGTTGGGAGGTTGTAGTCGGTTTTTGAAACCGTTGCGTTGGCATTGAACGCGTTGCTGAAGATTCGGCTGTAATCGGCGTTGCCGAACAACCCTTGTTGAGCGTCGGTCGCAAGCGACGCGAACGTTGCCGGCTTCTCAACCAGCGATGCATCGCCATGCTGCTTGGTGTCGTCGTAGACCGTCGACAAATCATAACCGATCGAGCGGCTCAAACCAAGCTCGGCCTGCACGATGAACTTCGGTTGCGGTTGGTAGGTGTAGAGCAACGAGCCGATGACGCCGCCATTGGTGGAACTAACAAGCCCGGGCGTGTTGACAATATCGTAAAGGTTCGCCGAGATGGTGCTGCTGGTCGAGAGTTTGAACGCACGCGTCACCCCGGCCATCCACTGCGGGTTGGTGGGTATGAAGTACGATCCGAACACACCGACCGACGACGCGCCCACGTGAAACGTCCAGGGACCCTCCGCAATATGGAATCCGCGAACGAGCGATTCGTTAAACGTCAACGGCGAAATCGTCACCACTTCGTCGAGAAAGACGATCCGCTGCCCCGGGCGACTGATTTCGTAGCTGAGCACGGGGAAACCACTGCCGGCTTGTCCCTCGCTCGGCGACAAGTACGTCGCCTCCGTTAGCAGCAGCTGCCGAAAGGTCTGCCCCTGTTGCTGCCACATATCGAACGCGTTGGTCACGGAACCGCCCTCGGAGTTGTACGTCCCGTTATAGCTCCCGCCTTCGGATTGGCGCGCCCCGGCTGTGCCTAGGCCAAGCTCTATCGCCGGTGCGCCCGTCACGGTCACGGCGACGGTCGTTACCGCACCGCCGCCGACCAATACGACGACGTTGGTCACGCCGGTGCCCACACCGCGGATCTGAACTGCGCCGGCGACGACGTCGGCTGCCGCGATGGATGGATTCACTGGGTAAGCCGAGGTCGCGCCCGGTACGTTAAGGGTTATCGTCTTGTCGTAGGCGACGGTCAACATCTCTTGCGCCGTAACGCACCTGGGCACGAGAAGCGCCAGGATCAGCAGCGTCGCGGCGATGACTTTCAACGCACTCGCATCTCCGCGCTATTCGTTAGCGCTTTGCCTTCATACGAAAACGTGCAGAGCACGTGATATGCGCCGGGTTTCAAACGTCCGGCATACTCGGCAGAGAAATCGAGACCTTCACCCGGCAAAAGCCGCTGCGACTGAAAGGGAATCTTCGCGACGAGCGCACCGCTCGCGTCGACGAAGGCGGCAACGCCGTCGGGAACGACCGGCTCGCTGCCGGTGTTCTTGAGCGCTTCGACGATCTTCAAGTTCTCGCTTGCCGTCGCCGCATGCACGCGAACGGGCTCGGCCTGTACGGCAATGTTGTCGCTCAGAATAAAGGTGATCAACGAGCCCACCGTAGCCGTGATCGAAACCGTGCCATGCTCGACAACCACGTGTCTGGAGCGGAAGTAAATTGCTACCGCACGGATCGTCGTTTGGTCGGGGATCGTCAAGAGCACTTGAATCGCCTGGCTGGCGCCCGCCGTGACGTGTCCAGATCGCTCGGAGAACACCGCGGTGGCAGCGATCGAATGCGGCAGCTCGCCGGCAGCGACGAAGACACGCTTCCCGTTCTTGACGACCACGTCGTCGGCGATCATCTCGAAGTCGAGTCCTTGGCTGGTGCCGTTGTTGAGCCCAATCGATTGTTTGATCGTCTGCCCGAACGTCGTTTTCAGAATCACGACCGACGGCGAGAGCGAAAGGCTCGGCGCGCCTTGCGCTAGCGACTGCGCCGTTGTAGCGATTACAAACAACAGTACTGCTGCAAACCTCATCATTATTCTTCCTGTGCCTGAAATTCGAGCGGAATTTGGGATGGAATCAGTTGCGGGCTCATGCCGTTGGGAATTTCGAGCTCGAGCTGGTGACGCGAAACGATGTTCAGCGGAACGTGCGCGGCAAAGAGCTGCGGAAATGTGGAAAGGTCGACCCCGTCGAGCCGGACCGAAACGCCGGGAATCGGCGCATTGAGATACGCCTGAAGCGCGACCGTCCCGAGCGCGCCCGAGCTCGTCGCACGCAGTCCAATGATCGTGACCACGACGTACGACGTCGCGCGACGGACGATACGAATACCCGGGCTCGTGGTGCGCACATTTGATGATACGGTGCCGAGTTCGGCAATGGCCGCGCTGGCAGCACCCGAAATGATTGCGCCCTCGGGAAGTTGTACCACGGCGACCGCAATCGAGCTGCCGGTTGCAGGCACACCGGCCGCTGACTTTGCCGCCCCGAGGAGCAACAACGAAGCCAGCAGGAAGCAGATCTTGCGCATACTAATTCGCCGTCGCCGTAAAGTCGATCGTGTCGGAGAGCAGCGCGCCGACGGTTGGACCGCCCGATGCGGGTGACGCCGTCTTGATCACGATGTCCAATGTGTAGGCTTGATTGGCGTTATACGTTCCCGTACTCGTGATCGTCTGCGCCGACGTCGCAAGCGTGACGCCGTTTGCCAAATACGTGAGTCCGGTGGGCGCGGCCGCGGCAAGCGCGGCGCGCATCGTGTAGTTGCTGCTCGAGAAACCGCCGCTCTTCTCTACGTCGATGTCGACGATCGTCGCAACCGTGAACGACGACGCGGTCACCGCCGGGCGCGTCACGCCCGTGGGCAACGAACCATTAGCAGCTACCGTGCCGAAATTCAGCGACGCATTGAAGGCTCCGCCGGAGACGGGAGCACCGCTCGCATCCGCCGCGAGAAAGATCGAGATTCCGGGCTCGTTGATCTCCTCGAGGTTGAGCGTCGCGCTAGCCGTCGCGGACGCGCCATTGGCGGTCGCCGTTATGGTGATCGCCTGCTGGAGCGCGCCGGTCGGAGCATTTGACGTATTGACCGTAAGTTGGATGGGTCCGTTTTGGACCGCCCCATATGCAAGGTTATTCCCAATGGTCTGATCGCTGGTGGTGAGGTTGGAGGTTCCAACAAACCAGGTAGTGCCGGCCTGCGCTGCGGAGTTCAGCCGCGCGCTCAGATTCCAATTGGTGCACGTTCCGCTGCATGTCGCTTCGGCGTTCAGACTTGTTGAGAGTTGATAGGTGCGACCGTTTGAATAGCTGGCGCACGATGTTGCAGCGCTCAAGCTTGCCTGCCCAAGGTCGATCGCCGCTGCGTTCGAATTCGAGTTCACGAGCGGGCAGGCGCCGCTGCTGGTCAGCAGCACGAGTGCAATCGTCGTGGTGGCGTCGACGTGAAGGATGAGCTCGGTAGCTGGAGATGGGGCGACAACGGGAGAAGCGCGCCCCACTCCGCCAAGAAGGAGCGCCAAGAGCAGCGTGACTGCGCATTGGCGACCCATAGATTGAATCCAGGTTGGCTGATCTAGCCGGCGCAGCCTGCGCCGGCTCTCTCGCAAGCGACCGCCTTCTTAGTTTGCGGTGGCCGTGAAATTCACGTTCGAATTGATCACGGTGCCGCTCGCGATGCTAAACGGAACCGTTAGTGCAAGCGTGTGGGTCGCGTTGGCGGCGTAGGCGCCGGTTGCGGTAATCGTCTGCGACGCGGTCGTAAGTGTAACTGCATCGACCGCGAACGCGTCCGGGCTCGAAGCGCTCAGCAGGGCAGCCAGTGTATAGGTGGCGCTCGCCGAATTTTCTTCCGCGACATTGATGTCAAACGGGCTGCTGTAGGTAAAGCTGGTCGTACCGTTGACGACGCGCGTGGCGCCGGTCGGAACCACTCCACCGTACGCTTGAATCGAGCCGAAGGCGAGCGTTGCCGCGTTCGTTCCCGTGCCGCCCAGCGCGATGCCGGACGCGTCGGTCACGAAAGTCATACTGATCGAGCTTGCGACCGTGGCGCTTACGCCCAGCGTGCCGCTCGCGGTCGGGTTGCTTGCCATCGCCGGACCGCAGACCGCGAAGACCCCGGCCATCACAAGTGCCGGTAGAGACATAAGTACTCTGTTCAAGTTAATTCTAATCCTTAACTGATGTGGCCCAGTGAATTCCGAGCCGCTAACGCCCTGTGTGGGCCTGCTAGTTCTTCTTCATAATAGCGGGGGTCGGGGGCGGAGGGTCACCCTGCGGTCGCAGGGCACGCAACGCTAACAATCGACGCGCTTGCGTGCGATAAAAGACGCTTTCTAGTTCGCGATCGCGGTGAAATCAACGGTGTCGCTGATCGCCGTGCCGCCCGCAGTGCTGTACGGAACGGTCAACGCGAGCGTATGTTGTGCGCTGCTCGCGTAGACGCCGGTTGCGGTTATCGTCTGTGAATTCGTCGAAAGCGTCACCGCGTCGACGGCGTACGTATCTGTGCTCGAAGCGCTCAGCAAGGCAGCAAGCGTGTAGCAGCTACTCGACGAGTTCTGCTCTGAGACCGTGACGTCAAACGGGCTGCTGTAGGTGAAGCTGGTCGTGCCGTGGACGACGCGCGTGGCGCCGGTAGGCACCGTTCCGCCGTGAGGAGAGATCGAGCCGAAAGCCATGGTTGCGGCGCTCGTGCCCGTGCCGCCCAAGGCCACGCCCACGGTCGAGCTAGTGAAGGTCAGACCGATCGAGCTCGCCACGGTGGCACTGACGCCGAGCGTACCGCTTGTCGTAACTGCGGCCGGTGCCGGACTCGAGACCGCCAGCAGTCCGGCCATCACGATCGCCGGTAGAGAGATCCGAACTCTGTTCAAGAGAGAAATTGATCCTTTTAGTGCCTCTGCGGCCGCACCGGGCGCAAAGCGAACAATCGACACCACTACGTGCGATAAAAGACGGTTTATTACGACGAGAGACCGTTAGCCACGATACTCGCGCCTTTGCGCGAGTATCACCGACCGCCTTCTTAGTTTGCGGTGGCCGTGAAATTCACGTTCGAATTGATCACGGTGCCGCTTGCGATGCTAAACGGAACTGTTAGCGCAAGCGTGTGGGTCGCGTTGGCGGCGTAGACGCCGGTTGCGGTAATCGTCTGCGAACTGGTCGACAGAGTAACCGCATCAACCGCGAAGGTATCCGGGCTCGAAGCGCTCAGCAAGGCAGCCAGCGTATAGCTGCTGCTTGACGAATTTTCTTCCGCGACATTGATGTCAAACGGGCTGCTGTAGGTAAAGCTGGTCGTACCGTTGACGACGCGCGTGGCGCCGGTCGGAACCACTCCACC
>Ga0302180_10003261_pt1 | contig 12347 bp, 13 predicted proteins | sample I_Palsa_E3_2_FD_200575 | JGI IMG/M metagenome (GOLD analysis project Ga0302180, IMG submission 200575) | Peat permafrost microbial communities from Stordalen Mire near Abisko, Sweden - I_Palsa_E3_2 | ecosystem: Environmental > Terrestrial > Soil > Palsa > Peat permafrost | place: Sweden... | reverse complement strand
GGTCATACCGGAACACCCAGGTCTCAAAATCGAGACCTGGGCCACCCACTCACGATGCGTCCGCGGCTTTTTCATGATCCTTTTGAATATTACTGGGCGATTTTCAGCGTAACGATCATGCCCGGCTCGACGCGATGACCCGCGAGGGGAGTCTGCCCCAATACCGTGCCCGCGGGATCCGCGGTGTCCGCCGGAGCCATTCCGGCGTCCGCGTCTGCGGGAGCGGGGGCGTCAGAATAACTACTCTGCACCGGGCCCACCTTAAACCCTGCGTGCACCACTAACGCAGTAGCCGCCGCCAGCGGCATACCAACCAGTTGCGGCATAACCAGCGCCTGAGGGGTCGTGGGCGCCGCGGTGCTCACCAGCAGGCTGACACTGGGTCGCTCCACACCCCCGGCGCCCTGCTGCGGATTCTGCGCAATGACCGTCCCTGGAGGAGTGCCAGTCCACGGCATCTGTGCGGTCTCTTCCAACTCCAGCCCCACACGGCGCACTTCAATCGCGGCTACCCGTTCCTGCTGGCCGACAACTGCCGGAATCGCCACCTTCTGTGGCCCCAGGCTTTCCGTCACCCGCATGCGCCATTCCCGCCTCACGATGGCGCCCGGGAGAGGAGATTGTGCCAACACCCTCCCCGCCGGCACGTCGACACTGTAGTACTTGTTGTCGATGCCCAGGTTCAACCCCATATTGGCGGTCTTGTGTATGGCCTCGGAAACAGTAAGCCCCTGGATATCAGGAACCTTCACTTCTGCCCCATGGATGGCCAAGCGCATGGTCACCACGGCCGAAACCAGCCCTGCCATGGCGAGCGCCAATCCGGCCAACACCAGGCGAAAGAAGTTAATCATGCGCCCTCGCCGTAGGTGATCGCGTAGTCGATCTTTGCCGCTTTTTCCAGCATCTTCGAAACCGAGCAGTATTTGTTCTTCGAGAGGGCGACTGCATCCTCTGCAGCCTTAGACGAGACTCCTCCGCCGATGTGGTACGTAAGCTGGATATGAGTGAAGACGCGCGGCGCTTCCGCAGCTTGTTCGGCCACCGCAGAAACCGTCAGCGACGTAAGCGGTTCCCGCTTCTTGTGCAAAATAGAAACCACGTCCACCGAGGTGCAGCCGCAGAGTGCCAGCAGCACCAGTTCCATCGGACTCGCGCCGGCCTTGTGAGCGGCCTCCCCATCCATGGTGACATGATGACCGCTTTGAGACACCGCATCGTACTGTTGCTCATGCTGCCAGGTGACGGTTGCGTGCATTCCTCAAGTTTACCGAGTCGGCAACCTATCCGGGCGCCGGCGAGCACGGGTGACATTACATGGTTAACGCTTCACCCCGCGGTACAAACCCGCGATCCCAAAGCTGTAAGGCGTCCAGGAAACCTGTTCAAATCCAGCCGATCGCATCACTTGCAGCAATTCCGTTGGGGCGGGAAATTTCTCAACCGAGGCGGGCAGGTAACGGTACGGTCCGGAGACTCCGGAGATCAGCGAGCCCACCGCCGGGAGCACCCGGCGGAAGTAGAAGGCATACAGCTTACCCATGAGGCCGCCCGGTTCGCTGAAATCGAGGATGCCCAACTCGCCGCCCGGCTTCAAGGCACGGTAGAACTCACTGAGACCGGCCTGGTAGTTCGCCAGGTTCCGAAACCCAAAAGCTGTGATGAGCAGATCGATGGATCCGGCAGGGAGTGGAAGACGAAGGGCATCCGCCTCCAAGGCCAGGGCTCCGCGGGGTACAAATTTCGCCGCCCCACGCAGCAACATCTGGTGGGCAAAGTCGGCGGCCAGTACTGGCCGTCCATTCCCCGGCCGTAGACGGAGCAGAGCCAGTGTCATATCCCCAGTCCCGCAACAGAGGTCAAGAACCTGCGCCTCGGGCCGGCTCAGCACCTGGCGAAAGCTGCGCGCGGCGCGACGCCACCAAACCCGGTCAATATTGCACGACAGTACATGATTCAGCAGGTCGTAGCGGGGCGCGATCTGATCGAACATCGACCGCACGGCATCGGCTGCGCCGGCTTCATCCCGGGTACCTTCCGGCTGAGCTCCAGGCGCGGCCACGCCTACTTTTTGCTTTCAGAGGGGCGAAGGTAGGCTATTGCCGCCAGCACCTCGGCGTCGGTAACATCCTCTGCAACGATTGCATTGCCCAGACCCTGCAGCAGCACGAACCGGCGCACACCGCCGCGGTTCTTCTTGTCGCCGGATGCAGCATGCAGCAGGCGCGTGCCGCTGACGGGCGGCATGGGGGGTGGCTCGAAGGAACGAATCAGCGTCTCGATGCGGCACGCAGTGTCCTCCGTAATCAGCTTCCGTTGGCGGCTGATGTGAAGCGCCGCGATCATGCCCCAGGCGACAGCCTCCCCGTGGAGAAGCGCGCGGTAGCCGCTGGATGCCTCAATCGCATGGCCCAGGGTGTGGCCGAAGTTCAAGATCATCCTCACGCCCAACTCGCGTTCATCCTCAGTCACCACGTCAGCCTTGATTCGTATGGAAGTGGCGACCATCTTTTCGAGCGAGGCTGGATCGCCCCGATCGAGAGCCTCGCGATGGCCCTCAATGAAGCGAAACAGTGCCGCATCGCGAATCAGTCCGGCCTTGATGCTTTCGTAAATCCCTGCCCGCAATTCCCGCTGGGGAAGAGTGCGGAGCAGATCGATATCCGCGATGACCGCTTGTGGAGGGTAGAAGCTGCCGACCAGGTTCTTGCCCGTTTGCAGGTTGACCCCAGTCTTGCCCCCAACCGAGGAATCAACTTGCGACAGCAACGTAGTGGGTATCTGGATGTAATCGATTCCGCGCATATAGATCGCGCTGACAAATCCGCCGACGTCCCCGGTGACCCCGCCACCGAAGGCAATGAGCAGCGATGAGCGGTCAGCGCCCGCCTTGGTCATTTCAGTCGTGAGCCGTTCCACCTGGCTCAACCGCTTGTGACGTTCTCCCGGAGGCAGAAACAGCACGATAGGTTCCCTGGGAGTCAGGGCAGCTTCCACACGGGCACCCCAAAGTGCCCAGATCTCGGGTGAGGTAAGTAGAAAAATGAGTTTGCGTGGATTTTTGGCCAGTGCCGGCGTGTGCTTAGAAAGGGAATCTACAATGCCGCTTCCCACGGAAACGGTATACTGGCCGAATTTTGTCGTGACGGGGATCTTGCGCACGGCTTAGTCCATCGTACCGTGTGTGGTTGGAATCAGGGAAGCAGCCGTGGCCGTCGCCACCGCCAGGATGAGGAACCCGAGTGAAACTGTAACCGGCACGCTGACCCATTTGGCAGTCAACATCTTCAAGCCGACGAACGCCAGGATCGCGGCCAAACCAAAGTGAAGGAAGCGGAGCTTTTCGAGCAGGCCGGCGAGAAGAAAGTACAGCGCCCGCAAGCCTAGAATGGCGCAAATATTCGACGTGTAAACCACGAAAGGATGGTGAGAAATCGCCAGCACCGCGGGTACGGAGTCAATGGCGAACACCAGGTCGACCAGCTCGATCGCAATGACGGCGACGATGAAGGTCGCCTTGGGGCTGCTGGCCCACCGCTTGCTTCGTTGCCCTATCCATTTCGCCGGCTCTGGCGGCGTGTCGCCCTTCTTCTTCCCACGTAACAACCGCGCCGCGGCCGCCAGGAGCAGCGCGCCAAATACATATTCAATCCAGGCGAATCGCTCCAGGAGCGCTATGCCCGCGAAAATAAAAACTCCGCGCATGATGATGGCGCCCACGATGCCCAGCAACAGTGCTTGTCTTTGTGCCTCCGGTTGCAGGCCGAAGGAGCGAAACATCAGCAGGAAGACGAAGAGATTATCGATGCTCATGGAGAGCTCGATCAGGTAGCCGGCGGCAAATTCAAGCCCGCTCTGGCGGCCTTCCACGTGGCCTATCCACAAGCCGAAACAAGTGGCGAGCGCCAACAGCAGTAAGACAAAGAGAAAATTGTGCTGGGTCTGCCAGGCACTTTTGGCTCGACCAAGTATGACCAGGTCGACCAGGATCAGCACCAGTACGACAAGGTGGAAGCCTATCCAGTAGGCGATCGGAGCGCCATCGAGCATCCTCTCAATGCTAGCCTACGAAACAGTCGGGATCTGAGTTTGAGAGTCTGCGTGAGAACTTGGTCCTGGAAGGGCATGGCATCAGCCGTGTCCCCATGAGCCTGCGGCTCACCCAAGGTGATGAAAACCAGGGACAGATCGAATGGCAGGCGAGTATTTCTTGCCCTGCCACAAAGGATCGGGTGCCCCATCCTTCGCGTTTTCTGCGAAGGGTGGGATATGCAGAAGTTTCGGGGAAGGGCCTCGGGGTGAAGAGCAGTGGCATCCCACCCTTCGCAAGAGCGCGAAGGATGGGGCACCCGATCCTTTGTGGCAGGGTAAGAAATACGGTTTTCGACTGTGCCGTATGATCCCCTGGGCTCTTCCTATCGCTGATTCAAGAGCTGAATCGTCTCCAGAAACACATCGCCCACGATAGTGAGGCTCTTCGCGCTCAGCTTATCCATGGTGTCCTCAGGAGTGTGCCAAAACGCGTTCTGATATCCGTAATCGAAATCAATAATATCGGCGCAGGGCACGTGGCGCTCCATAAACGGAGTATGGTCATCGCCTACCGCCTCTTGCCGCTGGAAAAAGTAAGACTGGTCGCCGAACTTAGCCGCCGCCTGCCCCACCACGTCAAGCAGCCACGGAGTCGAACTCAAATCCCGCTCCACGTCGAGATCGCGATCCCCGATCATATCGGCCAGCAAAAGTCCCTTGATGCGTTGGAGCGTCCCATCCGCCTGCCACTTCGCTGCCAGGTGTCGGCTGCCATAAACCGAATCCGCGTCAGTCCACCCTTTGATGGCCTCTTCGCCATCAAAGAAAACCAGCCAGACGCTATATCCGTTCAGTTTCTTACCGCGAAAACTGTTGGCCAGTTCCAGCAACAAACCCGTGCTCGAGCCGCCATCGTTCGCGCCTACATAACTGGTGTCTTTGAGCGGGTAGTTTGTGTCGTAGTGGCTGGCCAGGACGATGATGCCATCCTTCGTGCCAGGAAACTTCACAATGTAATTCGTCATGGCCAGCGGCCCCGCCGGCGTGGATGCCGTAAAGCTGTCCTTCACCAGATCATCTTTTGCGAACTGCTTTTCCAGGAAAGCCTGGGCTTTGGCATGGCCTTTGCTGCCAACCCAACGTGGTCCCGTCGCGACGAACTCCCGGGTGTACGTGAGGGCACGCTCGCCATCAAAATGGGGCAGTGCCTGGGCCCTGGCCACTACAGACATCAAGCAACAGAGAACTACGCCGGCCACCTTCATGACTGCTCTTTGAGCCGATTTCTCCGCGTGGGATGGACCATATAGGCGACCCCGATACTCACCAGGTAAAGCACCAGCATCGGCGCGGCAAACACGCACATCGTGAGTACATCCGGGGTAGGGGTAATAATCGCGGAGATGATGAAAATCACCAGGATGGCGTAGCGGATATTCTTCCACAGGAAGCCGGCGCTCACGATGCCAAAGAGCGCCAGAAAAAACACCAGGATGGGCAATTCAAACGTAACTCCCAGGCCCAAAATTACGGTCATGAAGAGTTCGGTGTATTCGCTCACCGTCACCATGGGCCTGAACTGAGAGCCGTAGCCTATGAGAAACGTCAAAGCGCCAGGATAGACGTAGTGGTAGCCAAAAAATGCACCAGCCAGAAAAAGACCGACTGTGGCCGACATGAATGGCAGGATGTACCGCTTCTCATTCCGGTAAAGACCGGGAGCGATAAACAACCACACCTGAAACAGGATGAACGGCGAGGCGATGATCGCCCCACAGACCAGGCTGATTTTGATGTAGAAGTTGAACGGGTCCACCGGGTTCAGATAGACGAGGTGTGTGTCCAGATTGTGCGCCTTCAGCGCCGCGGTGATGGGCTTCACCATGAACCAGGAAAGCTTTTCGCGGATGGCATAGGCGATGAAGAAAGCGACAATCAGGTAGACCCCGGAATGAATGATGCGTTTGCGCAGTTCCTCCAGGTGTTCCAGGAGGCTCATCCCGGGTAATTCAGCTCGTTCAGTCACTGCCGTTCGGGCCCGGTCCACAATGTCAGTCATGATGGGTGGTTGCCTGCTCCGGCTCGGGTTCCCGCTCCAGGCCGTCGCTTGCCAGTTCCGGGTGGTCTCCTGCGACCGATTTCAGCTCCGCCACTTCCTCATGCACCGGGATCACCCGCGAAGAGGGGCTTTCCGTGCTCACTTGAGTTCCGTTGCTCGGCGGCCGGACGGTCAGTGAGTCCGACTCAGGCTCGGGCGTCGCAGCCGGGGCCACCGGGGCCGTAATCTGCTTTTGCCGGTCGGCCGTTTCGGCTGCGCGTAACTCTTCCTCGATCTGCATCTTGAACTCGTTGCTGGCACGACGGAATTCAAGCACCAGCTTGCCCAGTTGCCGCCCGATCTCCGGCAGCTTTTTGGGCCCGAAAATGACCAGGGCCAGTCCGAAAATGAAGATGGTATCGGAAAAACTCATCGCTCTGTCATGATACCTGCCCCGCCAAGCGCTCACAAATCAGCCGGCGGGGAGGTTTTACCGCTCACAGTATCAACGTTCTGCGGGGACTTTAGGATGTTTGGGGTGTATTACCATAAGGTTTAGCGGAAGGTCGACCCATGAAGACGTTCTCCCTTGACGAGGCCCAATCGCTCTTGCCCATTTTGGAATCCCTGTTACGGCGGGCGATTGATGCCAAGGCCAGCGCCGGCCAGGTCGAAGCGGAATTGCAATTGCTCAGCCAGAATATCTTTCTCGCTGGGGGCATGCTGGTGGATGTCGCCGCCGTAGCGCGGAAGCGCATGGCGCAACGAGCCGCGGTGCAGCAGGCCCAGGACGCGATCCAGGAAATCGATTCCATCGGCGTCCAGGTGAAAGATCTCGACAAGGGTTTGCTGGATTTCCCGTGCCAGGTTGGGGAACAGATCGTTCTGCTCTGCTGGCAGTTAGGCGAAGCAAAAATTGATTTCTGGCACACCGTAGAGGCTGGGTTCCAGGGCAGGCAACCGCTCGACGAACGATTCCTTAAAAGCCGCCCGGAAAGACCCAACTAGCGTTTCCTCTCCCCCCAGCTACCAACATTCGGGTGCCCCATCCTTCGCGCTTTTTGCGAAGGGTGGGATACCACTGTTCTGCACCGAGACCCTTCCGCGCACATTCTGCTTATCCCACCCTTCGCAAAAAGCGCGAAGGATGGGGCACCCAGAGTCGTGGCGGGGCATCTTGCTAGACACGACCGCAACTCTGTTATAAACCTGCTCCAACCTGAGTCCAACCACTGTTAGACTTCAACGGGCCGCCGATGCACGAAAAGCACACAAGCCGCGCCAGCCTCACGCTCCTGCTCGGCACGCCGATCACGGACCGGCAGGGCCGGGTTCAGGGGCGCCTCAAAGACGTCGCAGTCGCGACCGGTCTGGCCGCCGGCAATGTCGCAGGACTGCTGCTCAAGACGCGGGAGGGAATTCGGCTGGTAGCAGTCAAAGACGTCATGCAGACCCCCGCCGGAACCATCGAATTACGTGAGGATGCCGTGCTGCAGCCTCTCCGCGGCGATGAAAACCTGATTCTCCTGCAGCAAGATGTACTGGACCGGCAAATCATCGACGTTCATGGCAGAAAAGTGGTGCGGGTCAACGACGTTGATCTGCAGTGGTTTCCGCAGAATGGCCGCGAGGAGCTGCGGGTAGCAGAGGTTGCGGTCGGGTTACGAGGCGCGATACGCAGGATCCTCAAAGGCGTCATGCCCAGGCATACGCTCGAGACCTTTGCCATGAACTTCCGCTCCAGCATCATTCCGTGGGAGTTTGTGGACCTGATTGAAGTCGATCCGGCGCGGCGGGTGAAGCTCAAAATCGAACATGAGCGCTTAGCTCACATGCATCCCTCCGATCTTGCCGATATCCTTGAAGATCTCTCACCACCGGAAAGAGAGGCCATCTTCGTCTCCCTCGATGAGGAGGTAGCCGCAGATGCCTTAGAAGAGGTAGACCCTCGCCTGCAGAAGTCTTTGCTGGAATCGCTCGACTCCGGCCGGGTAGCCGACATCGTGGAAGAGATGGACCCAGGGGCGGCGGCCGATCTGCTGGGCGAGCTCTCCGACGAGCGTTCTGAGGCCATCCTTGAACAAATGGAGCCGGAAGAGCGGCAAGAAGTGGAGGAGCTGCTCGAATTTCGAGAGGATTCCGCTGCCGGCAGAATGACCACCAGCTATGTACAGGTTCCAACAGCTGCCACAGTAGCGGACGCAGTCCGGGCCCTGCGCGAGTTCGATGGAGATCCGGAGGGGATGACGGAGATCTATCTCACGGGAAAAGAAGATGTGCTCGACGGAGTGGTTCCGCTAGCACGGCTCATCCTGGCGCTCCCGGAGACACGGGTTGCAGTTCTTTCTGAGCCGCGCATCATTTCCTGTCACGCGGAAGCCCACCAGGATGAAGTCGCGGAGCTCTTCGACAAGTACAACCTGCACGCCCTGCCGGTAGTGAATGCAGCCAACCGCCTGGTGGGGGTGGTGCAGGCCGACCACGTCATCGCATTTTTGCGAGCCAAACAATAACAATTACGAATGCTCAAGCGCTGGCGAATTCGCATACTCCTGTTCCTTGCCGTGCTGGGGCCGGGCTTTATCACCGCCAACATCGATAACGATTCCGGCGGTATTCTCACCTATTCCAATGCCGGGGCACAGTTCGGCTACACCCTCCTGTGGACCATGATCCCCATCACCATAGCTTTGCTGGTGGTGCAGGAAATGTGCGCCCGCATGGGTGCGGTCACGGGCAAAGGCCTGAGCGACCTCATCCGCGAAGAGTTCGGGCTGCGCATGACGTTTCTGCTCATGCTGCTGCTGGTGATCGTCAACTTCGGCAACGTGATGGCCGAGTTCGTCGGCATTGCGGGCAGCATGCAGCTCTTCCATGTCAGCAAGTACATCTCCGTGCCGGTAAGCGCCTTCGCCATCTGGTTCCTGGTGGTCAAGGGAGACTACAAGCGGGTGGAGAAAGTATTTCTGGCAGCGTCGGTTTTCTACATTGCATATATCGTGACTGGCGTCCTCTCGCAGCCCAGCTGGCACGATGCCATCGTGGCCACTGTAGAGCTTCCCAGGGGTTCCATATGGCACTCAAAAAGTTACATTTACATGATTGTGGCCGTAATCGGCACCACTATCTCTCCCTGGATGCAGTTCTATCTACAATCCTCGATTGTAGAAAAGGGGGTCACCGCAAAGAGCTATCCGGCTTCGCGTCTTGACGTGATCATCGGATCGTTTTTCACCAACATCGTGGCCTGGTTCATCGTGGTCGCTTGTGCTGCCACGCTGTTCGCTCATGGGATGGGACCGATCCGCGAGGCGGCAGACGCGGCCGAGGCGATGAAGCCGCTGGCCGGCCGCTATGCCTTTCTTTTATTCTCCGTCGGGCTGTTCAATGCTTCGCTCTTTGCCGCCTCCATCCTTCCTCTTTCGACTGCCTATACGGTCTGTGAGGGATTGGGCCTCCAATCTGGCCTCGACGGCGGCTTCAAGGATGCTCCGGTCTTCTATTGGCTCTACACCCTTCTGGTGGCCGGTGGCGCGTTCGCTGTCCTGTTCGTTCCCAACGGCAAGCTGATCAGCATGGTCATCTTGTCGCAGGTGTTGAATGGTGTGCTGCTTCCACTGGTCATCATCTTCATGCTGCTGTTGATCAATCGTAAGGACCTGATGGGCGAACAGGTAAATTCCACCTGGTTCAATGTTGTGGCCTGGCTTACGGCGGTCGTCGTCATCGTGTTGTCACTGGTCATGATGGTGACGGGTGGCGTGTAATACGATCAGGGGACCTCACTCGTTTCCTGCAGTTGATGCAACAAGGCCTATTTTGGACGTTCAGACTCCTCCCAACTCCATCACCGCGGCCAAGCAGACCACCTCGTCGGCGCTGGGCTGGACCCTGCTGCTCTTCGCGTTCGTTTGGGCCGCTTTCTTTGCACTCGAGCGATGGCTGCCATACTTGAAAAATGGCTCCGATGTGGTTTTCTACGCCAAGCTGCAATGGGAGCACAAAGGCCAGGTCTTTCCCGCCGATCCTCGCGTAACCCGTGTATTGCTCTTCGGCAACAGCAAGATTCTGGCGGGATTTGTACCCGCCTGGTTCGACCAGGCGAGTGCGCAGGACCATCTGAACGTCTCGTCCTTCAATTCCGGCTTTCCGGGAAGCGATTTGTTCTTGCCGCCTCTCGATGCCATGTGCGCCAGAGGACAGGCTCCCAACGTCTTATTGCTTACGCTGCCATGGAGTCCTGATCCAACCCGGCGTGGCATCTTCCATTTCATTCCGGACGACCACGCAGTCATCGATCGCCTGTTCCCATTTCGAAATTTTCTCCGCGACCTCACTGCCTTCCTGCTCGCTGCGCCCAGCCATGGCGGTGTGTTGCGTTACTACCGTGAGTCGCAGGACGACGAGCGCCAGGTGATCGCCGAGCGTGGCTACCATCTGATTACGGAGCAGAGCCGCTTTCCCGGCGGCCGCCTGCCCGACGATTTTCATCTTGGATCGGACCAGCCCACGCAGAAGGTCTCGCGCGTTGCGCCTTCCCAAAGCGCGCAAGTCGGTCAGCTCAATCAACTCATCCGGCAATATCACATCGATTGTTACTACGTGCCTTTTTACCTTCGCGAAGGGGAAGCAGCGCCGGCGGCGGAGCATGACGCACAATTTGCCGCCCAGCTCCAGGCCACGCCCTGCAAGCTGCTTGGTCCGGACTACTACCTTTATCCCAATCGGCTATTTGCCGATCAGACCCACCTCAATGAGGCCGGCGCCCGGGTGTACACGCAGGCGCTGTTTCAGCTGCTGAAGGACACTCCCCATGCTCTTCAATAGCTTTCAGTTCCTGTGCTTTTTCGTAGTTGTGTGGCTGCTTTTTCTCGTCACCCGCGGCACTCCGCGCAAAGTCATTCTGCTCATCGCCAGCTACTACTTCTATATGTGCTGGAGCACCCGGTACATCTTTGTCATCTGGGGAATCACGCTTATCGACTACGTGGCGGGGTTGCAGATAGAGAAAGCGGAGCGGGTGGGGAGGCGCCAGCTTTACCTCGGCCTAAGCTTGTTTTGCAATTTGTCTCTTTTGGTAGTTTTCAAATATTTCAACTTTCTCACCGGCTCCTTCCGCAGCGCGAGCCATCTCTTTGGTTTGCAGTACGACCCACCGTTGCTGGCGATCATCTTGCCGGTCGGTCTTTCCTTCCACACTTTTCAGGCGATGAGCTACACCATTGAGGTTTACCGGCGCAGGGTACCGGCGGAGAAGAATCTTTTGGAGTACGCGCTCTACGTAGCCTTCTTCCCCCAAATGGTTGCCGGGCCCATCGAGCGGCCTTACGAGTTGCTGCCCCAGTTTCACCGCGAGCCGAAGGTGACTTACGAGGGCGTGCGGGCAGGAATGGTGCAGGCGCTCTGGGGATTGTTCAAGAAGATGGTGCTGGCCGACAATGTCGCCGATTTTGTAAAGCTCATCTATGGCACACCGCGACACTACAGCGGAGCGGCGCTCGTGCTGGCGACGCTGCTGTTCTCCATCCAGATCTACTGCGACTTTTCCGGCTACACCGATATCGCCCTGGGTTTGGCGCGGATGATGGGCTACGAGCTACGCATCAATTTCATGCAGCCTTACTTCAGCCGCTCGGTAGGAGAGTTCTGGAGGCGATGGCACATCTCGCTCTCCACCTGGTTTCGCGATTATGTCTATATTCCGTTGGGCGGCAATCGTGTGAAGCTGTCCCGCCACTATGCCAACCTGATGATCACCTTTGTGATCAGCGGGCTCTGGCATGGCGCCAATTGGACCTTTGTGGCCTGGGGCTTTCTGCATGGTCTTTATTTGGTAATTGCCCAGGCCACGGCGCCGTTCATGCCGCGTTTTGCGCGTTTACCCCGGCTGCAGACGTTCTTGAAGACAGTTGTGACCTTCGCCCTGGTGACCTTCGCCTGGATATTCTTTCGCGCCAACAACCTCAGAGACTCATGGTTTATCGCGACCCATCTTCTCCCCCTGGGACGCCTGGATCCTTTCCTCTTGAAGGTCGGCGGATTTAGCCGCGCCACCGCTCCATATCTGGTGTTGTCGATCATCGCCATGTTTGTGGTCGAGTGGTGGATCGCCCACCCCGCGCTCGTGCCCCGGCTCTGGGCCCGGCCTGTCTTTCGTGCCCTGGCCTACAACGCCTGTATCTACGCCATCGTCTTCTTCGGCTTCTTCGGACACCGCGACTTCATCTACTTCCAGTTCTGAAGGAAGCGCCAGACGGAAAGGGTTTGAGTACGGCGT
>Ga0302180_10003255_pt1 | contig 12359 bp, 10 predicted proteins | sample I_Palsa_E3_2_FD_200575 | JGI IMG/M metagenome (GOLD analysis project Ga0302180, IMG submission 200575) | Peat permafrost microbial communities from Stordalen Mire near Abisko, Sweden - I_Palsa_E3_2 | ecosystem: Environmental > Terrestrial > Soil > Palsa > Peat permafrost | place: Sweden... | reverse complement strand
TCCATGAAGTTTTTGTCAGAACTTCGCGAGCTCAATCACGAGCAGCGTCACACCGTACTGGCAAGCTTCCTGGGCTGGACGCTCGATGCCTTCGACTTCTTTCTTCTGACCTTTGCCGTCAGCGCAATCGCCGCGGATTTCAAAGTCGGACGCGAACAGGTGTTCGTTGCGGTGACTTTTACTCTGGCGGCAAGGCCTCTGGGTGCCTTCTTGTTCGGCAGACTCGCCGAGAGATTCGGCCGGCGGCAGATTCTCATGCTCGACATCGTGCTCTTCAGCGCCTTTGAATTCGCCACCGCGTTTTCACCGAATCTTGCGGCCCTCATCGTCCTGCGCTTCCTGTTCGGATTTGCCATGGGCGGCGAATGGGGCATCGGGGCATCACTCGCGCTGGAGTCCATCCCGGCCAAGGCGCGCGGAGTCGTTTCCGGCCTGCTGCAGGAGGGGTACGCCGTCGGCGGACTTCTCGCTGGCCTGGTGTTTGCCTTGTTCTTTGATCATATCGGCTGGCGCGGTCTATTCATGATCGGCGCGCTGCCGGCACTGCTCGTGATTTATGTTCGCGCCAAGGTGCCCGAATCAACCGTCTGGGAAACTGCACGGCGCGCGCCCCCGCAGGAACGGCATGTTTTGACGGCGATGCGGGGATTCTGGGGACGCGCCATGTACCTCGTCCTTCTCATGACATTGTTCAACTGCTTCAGCCACGGCTCCCAAGACGTCTTCCCGACGTTTCTAAAAGTGCAGCGCGGCCTGGATGCGCATCAGACGGGGATCGTCACGACGATCATGGCCTGCGGCGCCGTAGCCGGTGGCGTGTTTTTTGGCGCGCTGTCTTCGCGCATCGGGCGCCGCAAAGGGATAGTGATTGCCGCGCTTCTGTCGCTGCTCATGATCTATCCGTGGGCCTACAGCAGCACAGTAGCAACCTTGGCCCTCGGAGCATTCCTCATGCAGTTCATGGTGCAGGGAGCTTGGGGCATCGTCCCAGTGCATTTGAATGAACTCTCTCCAAATGCCGTACGCGCGATGTTGCCGGGTCTGGTCTACCAGACCGGCAACTTTATTTCCTCGCTCACGCCGACGCTCTTATCGCGGTGGGCGGAGGCGAATGAACGCAACTACGCGCAAACGATGGGCATATTCATCGCCTGTGTAGCGGTATTGCTGGTGCTGGTCACCGCGTTCGGTCCCGAAGCCAAAGACAAGGACTTCGGCTAGCTGGGACCGTCCGCGGCGACGCTGGGCATCACACCGGAGCGCTTAAGCTCAGTCGTCGGTCTTGATCTGCGTGATCTTCGAACCCTCGAGAGATGCATCTCCGAGTAAGCCCTTTTCGGCGAAAACAAACCCGAGGATGGGCTTGCCCAACGCATCGCTGTCGTACTGACCGCCGGCACCCTGCGATATCAGCGCTACGGCCGCGTCTGCACCGATTGACCAGCCATGACTGGCCATGAATTTATCGAGCGAGTCTTGCGTCATGAACATGATCACTTCGCTGTGCTTGGCAAAGCCGAGTGTGAGGCCGACCGACGCGGCTGCGATACTGTAATAGCCGGAAGTCGTGTGATTGACGCGCAGTACGCCCTGGCCGTATTCGCCGGCGACGCCGACACCGCCCTTGGCTACGTGTGAAAAGATCAGAATCCCTGCGGCCTTTTTGGCGAGGTCACGGTTCTCCGGATTCAATGCGAAGAAATGGTGCAGGGCCCTGTCGGCACTTGCATCGAGCTGCGCCTTGCTGTGGGCAAAAGAAGCGACGCTCGCTGCGAGCGCAAGAAGCGCAACACCGGTTGCGGTTAAAACTTTCAGTTTCATGATGGCTCTCTATTTAAAACAACAATTGGAATACGCGAGCTTGGTAAAGACTCGCTCACCGTCACGGTTATAACGGACGATGAAGCCAGAAGGGCGCATGCAGGATGGGTCTAATTTGGGCTTTAATCGGTTCGCTAGCGCACATTGAGCGGCAGCGAGGCCGTAGCGGCGGACATAAGCGGACGCGAACGCGAGTCAATCGGGCCTCGCGAGCTCTAAGCTTAAGCTTAGCGACCAAAGCTGGGCGCTCTGTACTGCACCGCACAGATGAAAAGGCGGCGCCCCGGCTAGGTTAACCACGGAGGTCGATCCCAAGCGGCCGGTTAGCAACGGCGAGGACCGATCAACACGCGTCCGCTAGCCTCGGCACCATCGTGGCGGTGCGTGGAAGCGTTGTCGACGTACGCTTTGAGTCGCATTTGCGTCGGCGTTAATGCGCAGCGCATTCGAGCTGCCTCCGCCCGGTCGCGCATATCTTTTCATCTCGCTCTACAAGGCGTGCGCCGAATCGTTGGCACGCGAGAATGGCAGCCGTATTGCGGCCATGGAACGCGCTGAAAAGAATATCGAGTCGCTGTCGGCTGAAGTCCGGCGAAAGCTTCTACCGTTTACGTCAAAGCTCGATTGACGAAGAACTCTTCGATGTAATTGCTGGTTTCAACGCACTGTCTACCAAGACGCGGCTTCTAAGGTACGAGTCTCATGACTGAAAACGCCCTAACTCCCGAACTGCTGCGCACTATGGACGCCTACTGGCGCGCGGCCAATTACCTATCGGTCGGGCAGATCTATCTGCACGACAATCCTCTCTTGAAGGGGCCGCTCACGCTTGCGCACGTGAAGCACATGCTACTCGGCCATTGGGGCACCACACCGGGGCAGAACTTCATCTATCTGCACCTGAATCGAGTGATCAAGAAATATGACCTCGACATGATCTACGTCAGTGGTCCAGGTCATGGCGGCCCGGCGGTCGTGGCCAATACCTATCTCGAAGGTACCTACAGCGAGATTTATCCGGACATTGGCCAAGATGAGGCCGGACTCAAAAGGCTTTTCACTCAATTTTCCTTTCCCGGCGGTATTCCGAGCCATGCATCGCCCGAGTGCCCGGGATCGATCCACGAAGGCGGAGAGCTCGGGTACTCAATCAGCCACTCTTTCGGGGCGATATTCGACAACCCGTCGCTCATCGTCGCTTGCGTAGTCGGCGACGGCGAAGCCGAAACGGGCCCGCTCGCGACGGCCTGGCACTCGAACAAGTTTTTAAATCCGGTCACTGACGGCGCCGTGCTGCCGATTCTGCACCTGAACGGCTACAAGATATCGAACCCCACACTGCTCGCCCGCATCAGCCGCGAGGAGTTGGAAGCGCTGCTGCACGGCTACGGCTGGACGCCCTGCTTCGTCGAGGGGCACGAACCGGCGCTCATGCACGAAGCCATGGCCGCAGCGCTCGATGCGGCAGTGGAACAAATCAAGCAGATACAGCAAGCGGCGCGCGCCAGCGGCAACCCCACGCGGCCGCGTTGGCCCATGATCGTTTTGAGCTCCCCTAAAGGCTGGACGGGACCTAAGGTCGTCGATGGCCAGCAGATCGAGGGAACCTTCCGCGCTCATCAAGTACCACTGTCGGTCTCGGCACAGACTCCGCAACACTTGCCGCTACTCGAGGAATGGCTGAAGAGCTACCGGCCGCAAGAGCTGTTCGATTCGAACGGTCGTCTCAAGGAGGAGCTTGCCGAACTGGCCCCCCGCGGCGCGCGTCGCATGGGCGCAAACCCGCATGCCAACGGCGGGGTGCTGCTGCGCAACCTCAAGATGCCTGATTTTCGCGATTACGCATTCCCCGTCACCGCTCCGGGAGCCGCCGGCCCCGGCGACACTCATGTACTCGGCAAATTTCTGCGCGACGTCACAAAGCTCAACGAACCGCAAAGGAACTTTCGGATCTTCGGGCCCGATGAAACGCTCTCGAACGGCCTGGAGGCGGTATTCGAGGCTACGAATCGCCAATGGAATGCGCCGACCGTTGCGAACGACGAATTTCTCGCCCCGAGCGGACGGGTGATGGAGATGCTGAGCGAGCATCAATGCGAAGGCTGGCTCGAGGGCTATCTCCTCACCGGTCGGCATGGCCTCTTCAATTGCTATGAGGCTTTCATCCACATAGTCGATTCAATGTTCAACCAGCACGCCAAGTGGCTCAAAGTCACCTCTGGCTTGCCATGGCGACACAAGATCGCATCGCTCAACTACCTTTTGGCCTCGCACGTGTGGCGCCAGGATCACAACGGCTTCACCCATCAGGACCCCGGATTCATCGATCATGTGGTCAACAAGAAGGCTGAAGTCGTGCGTGTGTACCTGCCGCCGGACGCAAATTGTCTGCTGTCGGTTATCGATCACTGCTTGAGGAGCCGCCATTACGTCAATGTCGTCATTGCCGGTAAGCATCCCGCTCCCCAGTGGCTCGCCATGGACGCCGCCGTCACCCATTGCACTGAGGGCATCGGCATCTGGCAATGGGCGAGCAACGATCAGGAGGTCGAGCCGGATGTTGTGATGGCGTGCGCGGGCGATGTACCGACGCTTGAAATACTGGCTGCCGTTTCGATCATGCGCCAGCATTTGCCCGATCTCAAAATCCGTGTGATCAACGTTGTCGATCTCATGAAGCTGCAGCCGAAAACGGAGCATCCGCACGGATTGAGCGATACGGATTTTGATTCACTATTCACAACCAACAAGCCCGTCATCTTCGCCTTTCATGCTTATCCATGGCTCATCCATCGTCTTACCTACCGCCGCACCAATCATGAAAATCTCCACGTGCGCGGCTACAAGTAGGAAGGAACCATTACGACGCCCTTCGACATGACGGTGCTTAACGATATGGACCGGTTCCACCTCGTCATGGATGCCATCGACCGTCTGCCTCGCACCGGCACCAGAGGCGTCTACTTGAAACAACAGCTGACGAACAAACTCATCGAGCACAAGCGGTACATCGACGAATTTGGGCAAGACATGCCGGAAATCCGCAATTGGAAATGGGGTAGTCCCAACCCGTTCGATACGGCAACACCCGATTGAGCGCCGCTGCGAAGAAAACCCCAACGGCGAGTGCAGATGCTGGCATGAGCGGTTCGGCATCGATGCGCTTAGAACTCTCGCGTTTGTCGCCATCGTATTCGGCAATCAGGCGACGACCTACACCAACCGCGAACGCCGGCGACTGTGGTCTTCGCGCCCTAGCTTCTGGGTCATCCTGTCATCCGTCGGCGATCTGCTGATTGCATCCGCTTTGGCCATCGCGGGAATCGCCATGACGCCACTTTCTGCCGCAGTCGTAACAGGTGCGCTGAGCGCCGCAATTGCATTCGCGGTGCTCTTGGATTTCATCAAGGTTCCGCTTTTCCGGCGCTTGCGAATCACCTGACGAGCATTGACGCTGAAATGTCCGAGGTCTAAGCCACTTCGGCGGCGGCTGCGATCTGCGTGGTTGTAGGCATGTGGTACATGCGGCGGCAACCGGAGCCGCCGCATGCTCAGGGCCTTTCCCCATTGACGGGCCACAACTCGCCGAACGAGGGCATCAGTTCGTATTTTCCAGGACGAGCGTAACGCTCACTGGATAACCGGTCGTCGGCAACGTGCCACTGTAGGCCCTCGTGTTGTTCCGTTGCACCGAAAAACCCGTGGCTACGTCGCGCCAGTTTGTGGACGTTTGTGTGATCGTCGTGCCGTTGGCGTTCGTTGACGTGTCCGTCGTCTGCAACTTCAGCGCATTGCACGTGCCCGCGGGCACGGTGACGGACTCGACGTCCACAATTGTACCGGTTTGCGTATGGCTGACCGCAGCCGCCGACCCGCAGGTGAGCGTGTATTGAAGTGTCCAGGTTTGGTCGACCGTGAGCGGAAAGTCGGGGCCAGGCCCGTGCGGCGCATAGGTGCAATCGACGGTCGCACCGCTTGTATTCACATAGGAATACGTTGTCTCCTGGCCATTATTATTGACGTTTATCGTTTCGGTCGGAATGGTGTACGTTGTACCGTCCTCGATGATCGCGTTACCCGTCGTGTCTTCTTCCAGCACCACCTACGAGCCGTCTGAGTTGACGGTCGTTACGGTTTGACTGTACGTCTCAACGATCGTGTTGCCGAGATTATCAACAATGGTTTCCTGGTAATTTTTTTGCGCGTTGGCCGTTGGCGTCACAAAATCGTAGTTCGTTGGCATGAGCTGCTGCCATTGCCTCCGTTGCAGGCGGTGATGAGTACGGTCGTAGCTGCAACAGCGCCGAGATTCGAGAGTTTCATATTTGTTCCCTTCGTGATGAGTCCCACGGCGCACAACGCACGAAGATCGCCTGAGTTGACGCGACAGGATCATTTTCTCCTGGCCCTATATTTTAAACTCACAAACTTTTCGCCCGACGAACTGCGTCTACGCCCTGACCATACGCCTTGCGGATGCTCTCTAACGATCCGTGAGCTCACGAGGGTGCTCGCGTCTGAATCGCAGAGTTTGCGCGCTTGCGCGGGCCGGGAGACGCTTTCTCTGTAGAGCACGTATGAATTAGAGGGCTGGTCTATTTGCGGTAACCGCCAACCAGAACGGTAGACTCCGATCGGTGCGCCGCCGCGGGAACCGAGTACCGGCAACCTGCGTTAATATGGATCGCGTCACCCGGGAACAAAAATTGCAGAACTTGCGTGCCAGCTAGCCGAAAACTGTCCGTATATCGTTCCAAGCGCAACTTCGCTCGCAGCTCAGAGCCGAGCGGAGCTAAGCCGACATTGCGCTCGGATCGGCTGCGTTTCGTTATCCAAAAACATGCCGCGCGCAGGTTACATTACGATTTGCGCCTCGAACTGGCAGGCGTGTTCAAATCGTGGGCTGTGACAAAGGGACCTTCCCTTGATCCGGCGGACAAACGTCTCGCAGTCGAAGTGGAAGATCACCCGCTCGACTACGGCGACTTCGAGGGGACAATTCCGCAAGGTGAGTACGGTGGCGGCAGCGTACAGCTATGGGATCGCGGTTATTGGGAGCCTATCGGCGCAACAGCCGAGCGCGCGCTCGCCTCTGGCGATCTCAAGTTTGAGCTCCAGGGTGAACGGCTGCATGGCAGCTGGGTTCTCGTGCGCATGCGCGGCGACCGCTACGGCGGCAAGCGTACGAACTGGCTCCTGATCAAGCATCGAGATGCCTACGCTCGACCTGGTGACCATGACGCGCTTCTTGCCGAAGACCGTTCCATCGCCTCGGGCCGCCCGATGAATGCGATCACGGCCGGCAAGGGACGTGCGCCTAAGCCATTCATGCTCGCAAAGAAAGCGCCTGCATCACCCGCTGCCGTATGGAATTCTAAGCCCCGCGACGGCACCCCAAAAAAAGCCGCCGCGCCTCCGCGCTTCGTCGAGCCGCAGCTGTGCAGGCTCGTTGATCGTGCGCCCGAGGGTGCCGGTTGGATTCATGAGATCAAGTTCGACGGCTACCGCATGCAGTTGCGGGTTGACCAAGGAGAAGCCACCCTGCTGACCCGTAAAGGTCTCGACTGGAGCAGCAAGTTTCCAACCCTAATTACTGAAGGCGCCCGGCTACCCGATTGCATGCTCGACGGGGAAGTCGTCGCGCTCAACAGCGAAGGCGCCATGAGCTTCGGGGCATTGCAAAACGCGATCTCCGAGAGCGACACGAGCGATGTGATTTTCTATGTATTCGACCTTCTGTTTTTTGCGAACGCGGATTGGCGCGCGCAGCCACTCGTGGCGCGCAAAGAGCAATTGAAAAAGCTTCTCAAGAACCGCGGCAGGGGCGCAAAGGCGGCCATTCGCTACGTCGACCACTTCGAAGATCAGGGTGATACGGTGCTCAAATCTGCTTGCCAGATGGGGCTTGAAGGAATCGTATCGAAGAAGCTCGACGCGCCGTACGTCTCGGGGCGCACGGATTCGTGGAGCAAAACTAAGTGCCGCGCCGGGCAGGAAGTCGTGATCGGCGGCTGGGTGCAGGAAGACGGCCACCTGCGTTCACTGCTGGTCGGCGTGCGCCGCGGCACCGCGTTGCACCATGTCGGGCGCGTCGGTACAGGATTCAGTCGTGACACGGTCAAACAAATGCTGCCGCGACTGCGTAGCGTTGAAACCCCCGGAAGTCCCTTCAGCGGCGAGGGCGCCCCGCCAAAGCAGCGCAATATCCATTGGGCGCGACCCGAGCTAGTCGCCGAAATCGAGTTCGCGGGTTGGACAGAAGGCGGCAATGTTCGCCAAGCAGCGTTTAAAGGATTGCGCGATGACAAGCCAGCTCAAGAAGTCCATACCGAGATACCCGAGCCAGCGCAGCGCGTCATGACGCGCGCCCGCACTGTCGGAAAGAACGACGCGACCGGAAACGTCGTAATGGGTGTCACGATCTCCCATCCAGACAAGGTGCTCTGGCCGAAGACGCCGAAACAGCCGGCAGTGAACAAGATCGACTTTGCCAGATATCTGGAAACGGTGGGTCCGTGGATGATCGGGCATCTCAAGGGGCGTCCCTGCTCCATCGTGCGCGCGCCGGATGGCATCGAGGGTGAGACATTCTTCCAGAGACATGCCATGCGTGGAACATCCAAGCTCCTTAAGCTGGTGAAGGTCTCCGGAGACCGTCAGCCCTATTTGCAAATCGATCAGGTGGAAGGACTCATCGCCGCGGCGCAGATTGCCGCGCTGGAGCTGCACCCCTGGAATTGTCGGCCTGACCAACCCGATGTACCCGGCCGGCTGGTGTTTGACCTTGATCCGGCGCCCGATGTGAAGTTTGAGTTGGTAATCGCCGCGGCACTTGACCTGCGCGAGCGCCTCGAAGGTATCGGCCTCGTTGCCTTCTGTAAGACGACCGGCGGCAAGGGCCTGCACGTCGTGACGCCGTTGGCCAAGCCAGGGCGTCGCGCGCTCGGCTGGGCAGAGGCCAAGGCGTTTGCGCAGACCGTGTGCGTGCAGGTGCATGACGCCAATCCAACGCGCTATATCCTCAAGATGACCAAGGCCGCGAGAGCCGGTCGTATCTTCCTCGATTACCTACGCAACGACCGCACTGCAACCGCGGTCGCACCACTGTCAGCGCGCGCGCGCGCGGGTGCACCGGTTTCCATGCCCGTACCATGGACGCTCGTGCGCGCTGGTCTTGACCCGAAGCGCTTTACCGTGACAAGCGCGCCCGCGCTGCTCGGCCGCAACACCGGCTGGGAGAACTACGCCGAATCGGAGCGCTCATTGGAGAGTGCTATCCGGCGGCTGACCAGTCGTAAATAAGCCGCGGCCGAGGCGTATGTCCGGGCACAGTGCGTGCTACTCTTTTGCACATGGCACGTGCAATGTGGAAAGGCGCCGTCTCCTTCGGGTTGGTTTACATTCCCGTGGAGATGTACTCCGCAGCGCGCAGTAGCGCGTTAGATCTCACCCTCCTCGACAGCCGCGATTTTGCTCCGGTCGGCTATCAGCGCATCAACAAACGCACCAGCAAAGTGGTCGACTGGGGCGATATCGTCAAGGGCTACGAATACAAGAAGGGCGAGTATGTCGCACTCTCGGAGGAGGATTTTCGGCAAGCCAACGTAAAGGCCTCGCAGACAATCGAGATCACGAGCTTTACCAACGCCGCAGAAATCGCACCCGAGTACTATGAAAATCCTTACTACCTCATCCCGACGAAGGGTGGCGAGAAGGGATACGCATTGCTGCGCGAAACCCTGCTGCGCACCGCCAAGGTAGCAGTGGGAGGAGTTGTCATACGCGGCAGGCAGCACTTTGGCGTGATTGGCGCGGATAAGCGCGCGCTGCTATTCAATACTCTGCGTTTTGCTGCCGAGCTGCGTTCGCTCGGCGACTTGGATGTGGTGACACCGAATTCTAAAGCCGCAAACGTCTCGCCAAAAGAAGTGGCAATGGCGGAAAAGCTCCTGGAAGAGATGACCGCACCCTGGAAACCGGAGGAATATCACGACACCTATCGTGAGGATCTGATGCGCCGCATCAAAGAGAAGGTGCGCAAACGGCAGACGCATGTCCTCACGCCGAAGGAGAAGGCACCCAGGGAAGGACAAAAGAGCGCGCAGGTGATCGATCTGATGGCAGTCTTGAAGAAGAGCCTCGAATCGCGCGGCAACGGCCCTAAGCGTGCGGCTACACCGCGTATGGCCAGCAGCCGGAGGCGGCGTTCTTAGCTAAATAATGTATTTGAATTGGCGCTGAAACTGACACAACGTGCATATCCAATCGCGCGGCCCGTTCACGGAAGCGCTTTTTCTTTGCCTGGGCAAACCGCCGCACGGCGAGCGTGTCAGGGGCACGAAGCTTGCTGCCTTGCACTGACGTTCGACACGACCGGAGATGCTTGATGAAAAAGGCTGCTCAGAGCGACGCAGGGATGCAGAAGCTCGCTGATCTCATCGCCCAAGCCCCGATCGCTATGCTGACCACAGAGGAACCAGACGGATCCTTGCGCAGCCGGCCCCTTGCCACTTTGCAAATGGACTCCGAAGGCAAACTATGGTTCTTCACGGCGCTGTCGTCCGGCAAGGTCGGGGAGATTGATCAGCATCGGAAAGTGAATCTGAGCTATGCCAATACGGACAAACAGAGCTACGTGTCGGTCTGCGGTAGTGCACGTCTCTTTCGGGATCGCGACAAGATGCGGGAGCTGTGGACCCCTTGGGTTGAACCGTGGTTTCCGGACGGACTGGCCGATCCTGACTTGGCGCTGCTTGAAATCACGATAAGCGACGCAGAGTACTGGGATGCCCCGGCCAGCCGAGCCGGGCGGCTCTTCGGGCTCGCGAAGGCCCTTACGAGCGGCAGCACCGAGCAGATGGGTGAGCACGGCAGTGTTCATCCCACCGACGCCGCCCCGCCCTCATAAACCGCGCTCACGGCAAGCCGCCGTATGCGCCCAGTCTATGCGCACAGCCTCTTGCCACGGCGCAGGACGGCAACAAAGGCACGATTTTCGCGTCCTTGTCGGCAGCATCGCGCAGCCAAATGGGCGTCTCACAGCGGCTGAAGTTCTTGGACACCGCGACTTCGTGATGACCAAGCTTTATCGCAGCGCCTGAGCACTGTCCGGTTCTCAAAGCACGGCGGGAAAAGGGTCGGAAGGCGACGTCGGCCTTTGTACCGGCGCGGCGCCCTCCCAGCTTGCGACGATCACCGCCGCCACCGAATTGCCAATCACATTGGTGGCGCTGCGACCCATGTCGAGCAGGTGATCGACCGCGAGGATGAGCAGCAGTCCCGCTTCGGGCAATTTGAAATACGCCAGCGTTGATGCGATGACGACCAGAGAAGCGCGCGGCACGCCCGCAATACCCTTGGACGTCACCAACAGCACCAAGAGCATCGTTACCTGCTGGCCGAGGCTAATTTGGATGCTATATGCCTGCGCAATGAATAACACCGCGAACGTGCAATACATCATCGAACCGTCGAGGTTGAAGGAGTAGCCGAGCGGCAAGACGAACGATACGATCCGGCGGGGAATTCCGAAGCCATGCAAGCGCTCCAGGAGCAGCGGATAGGCTGCCTCCGAGCTCGCCGTCGAAAACGCGAGCAAAGTCGGCTCCCTGACTGCGCGGACGAGATCCAGCGATCGCAAGCCGATGGCCAACGCAGCAGCGCCCATCAATATCACCCACAGGACTACGAGTGATACGTAGAAACTACCGATGAACTTGGCGTATGCGAGCAGTATCCCCGCCCCCTGCGCCGTGACGGTAGCGGCAATCGATGCGAAGACTGCAACGGGTGCGCACGCAACCACATATCCTGTGACCTTCAGCATGATGGCTGCCACCTGCTCAATGAGCACGAGCACTGCCGCCGCGCGCTCGCCCAATGCAACCAATGCCATACCGAAAAGCACCGAGAAAACGACGATCTGCAATATTTCATTCCTTGCCATGGCATCTACAATTGACGTCGGCACGAGGTGGGTCACGAAATCCTTCAGCGTGAGCGCCGAGGTATCCACTACCGCGGCGCTTTGCCCGGCAACATGCAGGTCAAGGCCGGCGCCGGGGTCGAACAGTTGGACCGACACCAGGCCGACCACGAGCGACACGAACGAAGCGCCGAGAAACCAAACGAGAGTCTTCGCCCCGATGCGACCGATCGCAGTCGAGTCGCTCATATGGCCAATACCGCTCACGAGCGTCGCAAAAATAAGGGGCGCAATGATCATCTTGATCAGGCGCAGGAAGACGTCCGTGACAATGGAAAAATAGCCCGCCACCCCTGCCACGGCGGGATCGGGCAGGGTCTTATGGAGTGCAAAGCCCACCAAGACGCCGAGTACGAGCGCGGCAAGTACGAGATACGTAAAGCGACGGTTCACGGCCTCATCTTCCTCGGCCTCCGGAGAGGGCGACCGCGATCAACGCGGAACCACTCGCGCAAGTGCGACCGCACCACAACGTGGCTACGCTAACATCTGCGACGGTCGCTGTCTCACATGCCTCACGCTGATCATCGCTATGCCCACAAGCGACCGACGT
>Ga0302180_10003253_pt1 | contig 12361 bp, 9 predicted proteins | sample I_Palsa_E3_2_FD_200575 | JGI IMG/M metagenome (GOLD analysis project Ga0302180, IMG submission 200575) | Peat permafrost microbial communities from Stordalen Mire near Abisko, Sweden - I_Palsa_E3_2 | ecosystem: Environmental > Terrestrial > Soil > Palsa > Peat permafrost | place: Sweden: Abisko... | reverse complement strand
AGCGCATATCCATGACTTCGAACCTGATTTCTTTGACGACTCGCGGGAGATTTTCTTCGGTATCCAGGCACAGGAAGCCTCCGCGCTGCACCGTGGGAACTTTGATCACTTCGAGCGGCCGATTGCGGAACGGCTGGCCCAGGGCGCCGCGCTCTCCGATGCCACGGTTGCGGATTTGCGCCGGCGGCATGCCGGGTTTCGCCAACGGATGGATGAGTTACTGCAACAGCATGATTTTCTTATGCTGCCCTGTGCCCCGATGAGTGCCCTGCCGGAAGGCGCGGATCACTCCACCAGCCGGCCGAAAATTTTGCGCTATACCACGCCGGCCAGCCTGGCCGGCACGCCGGCGGTGGTGCTGGCAAAGCCCGGAGGCGGAGTGCAGTTGATTGCCGCGCGAGGCAGCGACGCCCGCCTGCTCGCCTTCGCCGCCAGCCTGGGGGAGAGATGACAAATCCTTTGCGAGCCATGGTTGTTTGTTCTCTTGGCATCTGCCTGATGCTCGCGGGCTGCCGAAAGCAGCAAGCAGCCAGTGGGCTCACGCCGGTGACTCTGCAAACCGATTGGTATCCTCAGCCCGAGCACGGTGGTTTTTATGACGCGCTCCTTCGTGGCTACTACAAAGACGAAGGTCTGGACGTAACCATTCTTCCCGGAGGTCCTTACGTCAACTCCGATCAGCAGGTTTCCGTGGGCGCGGCGCAGTTCGAGATGGGCTCCTCCGATCATGTTCTGCAGGTCATAGGAAACGGAGTACCCCTGGTGGCGGTGGCTGCGACTATGCAGCACGATCCGCAAGCCATCATGGTGCATCAGGATTCTCCGGTTCATGGCTTTCAGGATTTGGAGGGTCACCCAGTCGCGATCCGCCTGGGATCATCGACCTGGTTTGACTTTCTGGTCAAGCGTTATCAGCTAAAAACTGTGCGGGAGATTCCGGCGACCTACAGCGTGGCCAATTTCCTTCAGGATCCCGGATACATACAACAAATCTTTGTCACCTCTGAACCATTCTTTGTCCGCCAGGCGGGAGTTCCTATCCGCACCATGCTGATTAGCGAAGCGGGCTACGATCCGTATCGTGTGATGGCAACGTCGCAGTCGTTTTTGCAACAGCATCCGGACACAGTTGCAAAATTTGTGCGCGCATCGCTGCGTGGCTGGCACGATTACCTGGTCCACCCGGATGACGTCAATGCAGCGATCGCGAAGCTAAATCCAGCGATGAATGTGGCGCAGATGAACTTTAGCTACGAGGCGTTGCGAGACCAGCACTTCATCACTGGCGAAGGAGATAACCTGGGCCACTTTGATCCGGCCCGCTGGAGCAGCATGTATCAGCAGCTTTTGGATCTGAAGGTGATTCAGAAGCCCTTCGATCCCGCCACAGCGTATACGCTGCAGTTCATACCCACGGCTCACTAAGCGATAAAAGCACCTCAGTGGCGAGTCCCGAAGGGACGGCTGAGAATAGCCCAGGTGTCTTTGGCCTATCCCCAACACTAATCGTCGGGTGCCCCATCCTTCGCGCCCTTTGCGAAGGGTGGGATGAGCAGAATGTGCGGGGTACGGGCCCAAGGTTGAGAGCAGTGGTATCCCACCCTTCGCAAAGAGCGCGAAGGATGGGGCACCCGACGATTGGTTCTTCTGGATCAGGTTCAGGGAGTCGACGAAACTTTACTGGAAATCCGAAATGTACACCCAGGACCTGCCACCTGGGCTACTCTCAGCCGTGTCCTGATACAAAACCCAGTTCCTTTGCTTTCCGTCGGGTCAACCCCAATGGTTGGAGCTTCGCCCCGTCGTTTTCGGCACACGTACCGAGGTGTGTCGAATGGGTAAGCATATCAAGGGACCTGCGACTTTTTCCCGGCTCCTTACACACCCTCGAAAGCCCCCCTGACGTCCATCTTTCTACCCGGTCCCAAGTTTCGCGAGTCTGTTTAGCCGTGGCCTTCGTCTGTGCGCTTCGGCACGCCCCACCCCGCCATAAGCAGCAGGAGTATGTAAACGACCTGCATCGCTAGGCGTACCGGCACGCTGGGCATGTGCAAGCCGCCAACGTACTTATTAGCGGCATAAACGTTGGCGGGGAAAACAGCAATCATCAACAGCGCAAGACAGGTCGAGGCCGCACGAGTGAAAGCAGGCAGCAGCAGGCCAACAGCGCCGGCCAGCTCCAAGGCTCCGCTGACTAAAACGAGCTGCCGATGGTAAGGGAGGAAAGGCGGAACAATCATCGCCATCAGCGCGGTGCGGGTAAAGTGCGCAGTCCCCGAAACCAGCAGAGGCAGCGCTACCACCACGCGCAGGATCCACTGCACCCTGCCAAACGAAAACAAGCCCTTGCGCCCCCATAGGAAATAGCAGGCAACCGTACTGATCAAAACAACGGTGCTAATGAAATAGGCCATCTCGCCCCCGTCACCAGATCATATCTGGCGATGGGCGATTACTGATTCGAAGTGGGGGACCGAAGAGATGCCCTTATCTGAGGACTGTTTTTCTCGACATAGATCCGATAGGCTCTGATCCCAGACTCCGCGGGAGGGAAGCTTCGATCTTCATACAAGACGTAATGGCTGGCGAGCTCTTGCTGAAACAGGGGCCACGAAGCGAGCTTGCCGTAGCCACGTCCAAGGGGATACAGTCCAGCGCCAACGACAACCACCTGTGGAGCGTTCCTTTGGAACTGCTGCCAAAATGTTGCGCGCGCGTCGCGGATGACTCGCTGCTGGCTTGATCCAAAGATCAGGTAGTCATAGAACAGCCCGGTGGACTGCACCAGGCGCATTTGGTAAAGCGTGGTGTCGCAGTCTGCCGGCGTATCGATGCATTGCACATGCCCGGAGAGTGCGCCTCCGCCGAGTTGGCTCAAATCCGCAGCCAGGGAGTCGGAATATTTCGGATCCCACACCTTCTGGACAGCGTGGCTCACATAGATCGGCGCCAGGATCGCCACAAACCCAACGCCGGCCACCGCCAACGTGCGAACCATTCGCCGGGCTCGCAGGGCAGGAATCATTTGCAATCCAGCCCATAGGAAAAGAAACGCGAACATCGGATAGCGATGGTAAGGAAACGCCTTTCCCTGGGCCAGGTAGGATGCGATGCCGAACAGAATTCCGGCGACCAGCAACTTGCCCTCCCAGTTCCACCAGTCCCGCTTCATCACCGCGATTGCTAACGCAATAAGTGCGACAGTCTGTACCGATGCGGTTGCCATCAACCTCAGCAGTTTAGGCCAGGAAACACGTCCGAGGCCCTGGTAAAACGGTAGATCCACATGCAGCACGTACCAGAAAGAACCGAGGGAGTGTTGGGAGATAAGGAAAGCACCGACCACAGCAATTGGAGCCATCAAGCCGATGAGCGCATAAAGCAATAACCTCAAGACCGGGTCGCCCATCCGCTTCCACTTCATCGCGGCTAGCAGCAAGAGAAGCAGAATGAACGGAAGAGGCATCGGCTTGATCGTCGCCGCTATCCCCCCGCAGAGCCCAAAAGCAAACATTGGCCAGGTCCGACGGCTGCGAAAGGCATAGAAGAGCAAGGCGTACGCGCATAAAAGCAGCACCGCGATAATGAAGTCCCGCTGGCCTTCCTGTCCTGCGCCGTCTTTGCCGTGGTACAGGATAAAGAGCGTCGCACCAAAAAACCCAGCGAGCCAATCGTAAGGCTGTGCAATGACGATCATGGCTGCGGCGGCAATCCCCAGCAGAGCAAAGTCAAAGGCCCGCCACGCGCCGGATCCTCCGCCAAGAGTGTGCATGACACTCCAATTCACCAGGTATATGCCCGGCATGTTGATCTCCAGAATGTCACGGTAGGGCGCGAATCCGTGATCCATCAGAAAGCAGAGGTAATGCAGCTGAGCGGGATCATTCACCTGCTTCCAATGTGCCGTGCGAACCGCGAAGAAGCCAATGCACAAAAGAAAATACAGGGTAAGTCCGGGTCTCCACGCCAGGATCTCGCGCCGCCAATCTTTACCTGCAAATCGAAGAGCTGAATTGGTAGCAGGAGGGACTGCTGGAAAGCTTTTTGCCATCGATCATTTCACCGTTGACCTTGTCAGTTGGCGTAGGAATTCGCCTTTCCGGGGCGATGCCCTGCTCCAGCAAACAGAACCTGCCTTCCGGCGCAGAGTCCCCGAAAGCATTTAGACGCCAGTCTAGCCGGAAGGGCTTACCAGCGGAGCAACTGGCGGCGTGGTGCCACGCGTTGTATCCGGGTCTTAATGCAACCAAGCCGGGTTTTGCGTCGCATTCAAAACATGTGACCTCTCGAGGGCGATCGATTCCGCCGGTCCAACGGCATTATGCTCCTTGAGGACAGCAACCATCCCGGCAAAAAGCGGCGAGCTTTGGTGGACGAGGAAGCATTCCCGGTCGCCCTCGCCATATCGCCAGTGTTTGCGATGACGGTAATAGGAGGACCCGTAGGAAATTAACCAGAGCTGATAATCGCCCGCATCCCTTGCCCCGAGAATCAGATTACGCGTCATGTCCGGCCAACTACGCGAGGTGTAGGCCGGCAACCACTCCGCTTGGGGCAGACAGCTTTCTGGCGGGTCAGGGTGCAGCACAATCAGGTCCGGGTGCAACGCTAAAACATCAGACGGCTGGACGAATTGGTGGGCAAACCGTTCCGTATTCAAACCCCAGGCATCATACGCAACCCATCCGGAGCCGTATGTAATAAATCCGGCCTCTGTGGTCAGCAGGGTGCCGCGCGCCGGCAAGCGTCTTAGATCTGCAGCAATCGCCTGCACGTCTCGAAACTGGTAGTAGCGGAATGAGCGAAACTCACGCAGCAGCGGTCCGAGCAGGAACAGGAGAAAGGCTGCGCAGCCGATCCGCAAGGTCAGTCGACGGCGAGGATCATTGAGCGAAGACCAATTCAGAGCAAGTAACAACGCCCCGGCCAGCGGTAGATAGAAGAAAAAGCGATCACCCACGTTCTGGTCAAGCCGCATGGCCCAATAAAAAAGTGTCGGCACGCCCAGAAGGGAGACGGCCAGTGGAATGGTTTTGGGCTCGAGTGGATAGCCGGCAGACCAGGCTCGTAGGCGCGGAACCCGGCGCGGCCACAAAAGCGGCATGAGCAACGCGCCGTCAAAGAACAGGTACTTCAGACTTGAAGTAAACGAATGTGGAACCAGAAAGCCCAGGGTGCGATGTACGTCTGACTTGACGGTGAATGGGAGAGGAAACAGCGCATGGAAATAGACCATTCGCCAAACAAAGTAGGCGAGGCCTGGCAGAAGGAACACCAGCAGGATATTCAGCGCCCGCGCACTCCGGGTGTCGGGACGAAGCAGCAGAGAAACAAGCAGAGGCACTACGAAAACGACACCGTCCGGACGAAAGAGGCACAGCACAAGTCCAAGCGCCGCGGCGAGCTTTGTGCGTTGGCGCGCGAAGCTGACGGCCAGCAGCGTGAGTAGGAGAGCGTCCGGTAGAATAGCAAACCCGGCGCCTGCGGCGATGATCTGCGGCAACAGCCCCGCGGCTCCTGCGATCATGAGCAAACGCAGGGGAGTTATGCGCAATGCCGCCAGGCGCAGCAGTACCAGCACAAGCAGAAGCAGGGTCGAGAAGTTAATTACCGCCGTTAACACGGGCGGAGCAAGGCCACAGCGGATGCCCGCGGCGATCAGAACCATCCACGCAAAATCAGTGGCGCCCTCAGCGTGCGGGCCGCCTGCGTAGTAGGTGATGGCGCCCTGTTCGGCAAGGTTCCGGCTGTACTGGTGCAGGATGACGGCATCCTCTGCCGGCAGAAAGAAGTGCGGCGCCGCCAGGAGCGTCAGCAAGACAGCGACGCCGTAAAGTGCAAGCGCAATCGAAACCGTGCGGTCAAACCATAGCCAGCCGGAATGTCTCAATGTGGGACTCAGCTCTTTTGCGGAAGCCTAAAGTTTAATGTCACCGCAAAGCATCCTTTCCGTCCGCGGGTCGAACTCCAGCACCTTACCTCCCTCAAAATCACCTAACTTGCGGACATCATAAACGTGTCGCTGCCTGGGTGGAGAGTCAATCCCGCGTCGCGTACGATTCCGCGAAGGCCGCGGCCAGAAAGCGTTCGTGCTGCTGGGCTACCTGCTGAACCAACAGGCCAAGGGGAAAACCTAAAAACCTTTGCCATCAATCATTTCCCGTGGACCTTGTGGTACGCGTTAGGAATTGCATTTTCGGACCTATGTCTTGCTCTAACAGACATACCCTGCCCTCTGGCGCAGAGCCGCCGATCGTTTCTAAGGCGTGGGGTCGGCCTAAGGAGCTTACCGGTGGCGTCTAATGACGCTCGATTTTTCGGTATACCACGGCAAGCAACTAAAAGTCAGCCGGCGGCAGGGTGTTGGGTCCCCGGAAAGGTCCCAGATTTTAGCGGTCCGAGGATGAGTAACCAGCAAACCACAGCGAATCCGTGCTTTACGGACTCGAGCCGAGGGGGTAGGGAGGATTCCAGCAGGACGCAAAAACAGCTCCGGCATGCTAGTGTTTTGTTGCATGGCTACGGCAAAACAGAACGGCAAGCGTGACGCCAAATCTGCCGGATCATCGCGTCCAGCGGACGGCAACGGAGGGCGCCCGGTTGCGGTGGCCACCTCCTCGTACGTGAATATCATCGAGGCCTTGCTGGAAAACGGATCGATGTCGCGCTCTGAGCTGGCAAGCTCGATCGGACTGAGCCGGTCCGCCTTGACGGAGATGAGCCGGGTCCTCATTCAACATCAGTTCGTTGAGGAATCCCCTTCTGTGATTGACAAGCAACGCAAAGGGCGGCCTTCGATCATGCTGTCATTGAATGCCCGGTACGGATATTTCGTAGGCGTGGGCCTTACGGAAGATCCTCCCCTCATGGCGTTGACGGATTGCCACGGAAACATTCTGGCGGAGCGGGAGCTCGGCATGGTGATGGAGCCGGAAGCCGTCGCCGCAGCCATTGCCCGAGGGATCCCTCATCTCACGCGTGCTTCGAACATTTCGAGCGAGAAGGTAGTCGGCATCGGGGTCGCACTCTCCGGGCACGTGGACCATGCCCGGGGAATGTGTCTGCATTCCAACCTGCTTGGCTGGCATAACGTGCCCATTGCAAAAATCGTAGAGCGTGTCACCGGCATGCCGACCTATATTGACAACGACGCGCACGCGGTGGCGTTGGGTCAGAAGCTGTTCGGTCTGGCTCGCGAACTCAAGAGCTTCATGGTCGTCATGCTGGGCAAGAAAATCGGTGGCGGCAGTTACATGCAGGGCCGTTTGTATCGCGGGCACACCGGCGCCGCGGGTGAAATCGGCCATTGCACTGTGGCCCCAGGCGGACCCCGCTGCGAGTGCGGAAAAGAGGGCTGCGTGGATGTTTTTGCCTCCAGCTCAGCGCTGCTGCGAAGGGCTGCGGAGCTTGACCTGAAGGTAAACGCGATCGGCGAGCTTGAGGCATTGGCTGCGCAGGGAGAGCCAAAGGCGATCGAGCTGCTTTCCCACGCTGGTTCCGCTCTCGGTCTGGCGGTTGCGAACTCGATTCAGATGAACAATCCCGAACTGGTGCTCTTCGCCGATCTGGTTGGTTTCGGCGACGGGGTTTTTACCGCCAGTGCCCGGCAGGCCATCGAAAGCAACATCATGCCCCACCTGCTTTCCACCACCCGGCTGGAATTCAAGTCCGTAGAGATGGACTTCCTGGTGCGCGGCGCCGCCAGCATCGCGGCCCATCAGTTCCTGATCGAACGCGCAGGTTAGTCCTACTGCAGCGCCTTCGCCACTGCCGCGAAAAAAGGCACATCCTCTAGTGGACTCAAGGCAGCGTCTGGTTTTGGCCGCGCGCTCAGCACCACAATCACCACTTTTTCCCTCGGATTTATATAAATGTGTTGACCAAAGATGCCGCGCGCCTCGAAGGCGCCGCGATGGACCGGATCCCCCGCAGGAATGGGCCACCATAAATATCCATAGTCAACCGGGTTTCCCCCTATCGTGTGCGCACTTCCGGCCTGTGCAAACCATCCCGCCGGCACGATCTGCTCACCGTCGATAAAGCCATCCCGTTGCACCAGCAGGCCAAGGCGTCCGTAATCCCGTAAGGTGGCGCCGAGCCCGCTGCCGGCCAGCCCCATGCCGCCAGGAGATTCCACCCACCAGGTAGCATCCTTCTCCATGCCGAGCCGTGACCACAACGTTTCAGAAAGATAGGTCGCGAGCGGCTTATGGGTCGCTGCTTCCAGCAATGCTCCCACCACAAACGACTCGCCTGTGCTGTAGTTGAAGATCGAGCCTGGCGGACCCACCCTCTGGCGGCCATTCATATAGTCCAGAATGCCGCCCGGCTTCTCCTGCAGTTGAATATCCAGCAGCTTTCTGCGGTCGGAGCGCGGGTCGGTATAGGTCTCATCCCATTTCACGCCGGAAGCCATTTGCAGGATATTGCGAACGCTCACACCCTCGTAAGCGCCGCCCTTGAGCTGCGGAAGGTAACGGGTCAAGGGATCGTCCAGGCTCGAGATCAGCCCCTGCTTGAGCGCTGCGCCGACCAGGGTCGAGGAAATGGACTTGGCCATGGAGAACGAAATCCAGCGCGAATCCGGCCCGGTGCCGAGTTCATAATCCTCCAGAACCACCTTACCGTCTTTGAGAATGAGCAGGCCCGCGACTCGATTGTCAGCGAGGTAGTCGAAAAGGTCGTATTCGGCGCCGCGGGATTGGAAGCGCACATTCTTCAATCGCGTCGCGGCCGGCGGAAGGGGCCGGACTGCGTTGCCGCGCAGCACCCGGTTGACCGGAAATAGGGTGTCACTATGCTCAAAGGTAACGACTTGTACCCCGGGAAGCATGGCGCCATCAAACACCTGGCGTGCCCCCGCAGGCTGTTGGGCTGCCGCCGCGGCTCCGCCCAACAGCAGCAGTGGGCCAACAAGGTACACCGTCGAATGTGGGATCATGGCTGCGAGTCTAAATCACGACCCCGGATAACCATACGACGCTTAGGGAATACTGCCTTAAAACGCGCCAGCTAAGATAAGACACATATGCCAGACATAGGTGTAGCAACGAAACCGCTCCGGTCGCGGCTGAACTACGAGCCACAAGAGTTAGGCTTCGGAACCAGCGGCCGGCGGGGCAAGGTCGTGGACCTTACCCAACTCGAGATCTACCTCAACGCGCTGGCTGAGTTGGAGTACCTGCAGTCACTATCCCTCGACGAGGGCGGCATTCAGCAGGGCGACCCCTTCTATTTCGCCTACGACCTGCGCCCCAGCTCAAGCGAATTCGTACGCCAGGAGCAAGGCCGGGGTGAGATTGCCCAAGCCATCGTCGCCGCCATCGGCGATGCCGGGATGAAGGCGGTCAATCTGGGCCGCATTCCTACTCCCGCGCTTGCCAGCTACGCCTTAACGCGCGGCAAGGGCAGCATCATGGTGACCGGCAGCCATATCCCCTTCGACCGCAACGGGTATAAGACCAACAGCAGCCGGGGTGAATTGCTCAAGGAACAGGAAGCGCCCATCAACGAGCGGGTAAGACTGGTGCGGAAGAAACTCTACGAGCAGCCCTGGGATCAGTCGCGATTTGACCAGCGCGGCATGCTCAAGAGCGGTCACCAGGCCCTTCCAGAGGAGCAGGGCGAGGCGCGCGCCGCTTACATAGAGCGGTTCACTCGCTTCTTTGCCGGGTCATCACTTAAAGGCAGGCGCATTCTTGTCTACCAGCATTCCGCGGTCGGACGCGATTTGCTGGTGGAGATCCTGAAGCAACTGAACGCAGAGGTAGTGACAGGCGGGCGCAGCGAGACCTTCGTTCCGATTGACACAGAAAATATCGACGCCGCGCAACTCGCTGTGATCCAAGCCCTGGCCGATGAAGCCGCCGGCAGCGGACCGCTCGACGCGGTTGTCTCCACGGACGGCGATAGCGATCGCCCCCTGGTTTTGGGAGTGGACCCAAAAACCGGCCGGGTGCAATTTTTCGGTGGGGACCTGTTAGGCATGGTGGTGGCTTCGTACCTGCAGGCGGACGCGGTGGTCGTCCCGATCAGTTGCAACGACGGCATCGACCGGGGACTGCTGGCCTTGGTGGTTGAGCCAAAGACGCGCATCGGTTCGCCCTTTGTGATCGCCGGCATGGAGGCTGCGCTGGCTAAGGGGAAAAAACGCGTTTGCGGATGGGAGCCCAATGGCGGCTTTCTGACCGGCTCGCCGATTTCCCGCAACGGAGCCATCCTCTCGCCTCTACTCACCAGGGACGCCGGTTTGCCCATCCTGGGCGTGCTTTTCGCGGCGGAACAAAGTGGAGTCTCGCTGATCGATCTCTTCGCCCGTTTGCCCAGGCGTTTCAGCCGCGCTGCCCTGCTCAAACAATTTCCGCGGTCGACTGCGCTGAAAATTGTGGGCCGATTTTCACCTCCGGCCGACGCGCAAGAGATCAAGAAAGACCTGGCACAGTTCTTTACCCCGGCCCTGGGCTTTGCCGGCATCGACCGCCTGGATTACACCGACGGAGTGCGCATCCTCTTTACCAACGGGGAGGTGGCCCACGTGCGACCATCGGGAAACGCAGATGAGCTGCGGATTTATGCGGTCGCCGATACGCAAGACCGTGCCGATGCTATGGCCGCTATGGGAATCGAAGAGCCCGGCGGTATCCTGCGGCGGATGGAGAAGGCCGTTCATGGCTGAAGTACTCACTTTGCGTGGAGTGGTGCAGCATTACGATTGGGGCGGCCACAACTTTATCCCTGATCTTTTGGGGATTGAAAATGCAACCTGCAAACCCTATGCCGAACTGTGGATAGGCGCGCATGCCAAGGCGCCCTCGATAGTTGAAATGGAGAGTGGCCCGGAGCCTTTTGACGTGCCTCTCGATGAGTTCATCGCTCGAGCACCCGAGGCCATTCTTGGCCAGGCTGCGAGCGCCCGTTTTAATAGCCGGCTGCCTTACCTGTTCAAGATTCTTGACGTGCATAAAATGCTTTCAATCCAGGCGCACCCCACCCTGGCACAGGCGAAGGACGGCTTTGCGCGAGAAAACGCAGAGGGCGTGCCTATCGACGCCGGCAGCAGAAACTATAAGGACGGTACTCACAAGCCAGAAGTCGGCGTGGCGCTGAGCGATTTCTGGATGCTGCACGGTTTCAGGCCGCTGGAACAGATTGCCGAAACCCTCGACCGGACTGCAGAACTGGGTCCGCTCATGCCTGCGTTTAGCCAGCGGCTGAAAGCTGCCGGCCACGATCATGAGACGCGGCGCGGCTTGCTTCGCGAGCTCTACAGCAATGTCATGACCATGCCCCAGGAGCAAGTGGACCTGCTGCTCGATGAGCTGCTCGTGAGACTGCGGGAGAAGGCTCCCACCAGCAAGGAGGGCCCGGACTACTGGGCATTGCGGGCGGCGGAAAGTTTTCCTTTGCCTGGCGGCCATCGCGATCGCGGCATCTTCAGCGTCTATCTGCTCAACCTGGTGCATCTGCAGCCGGGACAGGGCACCTTTCAGCCGGCCGGCGTTCTGCATGCGTACCTTGAGGGCGTGAACGTTGAGTTGATGGCCAACTCTGACAACGTCTTGCGAGGAGGACTGACGACGAAACACGTCGATGTACCGGAACTGCTAAAAATTCTTACCTTTGAGGGCGGCACTCCAGAGGTCATCAGCGGCGTCCAGTTGAGCGCTGAGCAACGGGTTTATCACACCCCGGCGGAAGAGTTTGAGTTGAGCCGTATCGCGCTCCGCCCACGCGGCCGCTACGCCGGCGAGGCGACCTACGGGCCGAAGGCCCTGATCGTATTGGAAGGTTCGGCCACCCTGACGTCTGCCGGAAAGAGCAACTCTCTCCACCGCGGCTCGATCGCGTTCGCGCCCAGCGGTGCACAATTTGTCCTCGAAACGCGTGCTGAAGATCTGGTCGTCTTCCAAGCCGGGCTTCCACTGCACGCCCGTGGCGCCTCCTAAACAAGCTGCAACCTCCAGACTTTAAGTGGGTGCTTGTTTTTCGACAGAGCGTAGCGTAGTGGGGGGACCTGCGGTTCCTCTCCCATTTCTCACGCCCGCGCGAGGAAGGCTTCAACTTCAGCGGAAGTAGGCAGCGAAGGTTGAGCGCCGGCACGGGTAACTGAAATCGCCGCGGCCGCAGCCCCATAACGAGCTGCTTCGGCAGGCGGCTTTCCCCGGGCCAGAGCAACCGCGAAGGCGGCGTTGAAGCAGTCTCCCGCAGCCGTGGTATCGACGGCGTTTACCGTGAAAGCCGGCACCCGCTGGGCAGGGCAATCGCGACCGGCCAGAAAGACCCCCTGAGAACCCAGCTTGAGGGCCACATTCCGCACCCCCATCCCCAGTAGTTTTTCAGCAGCCTCGGAAGGCTCGAGGTT
>Ga0302180_10003252_pt1 | contig 12362 bp, 10 predicted proteins | sample I_Palsa_E3_2_FD_200575 | JGI IMG/M metagenome (GOLD analysis project Ga0302180, IMG submission 200575) | Peat permafrost microbial communities from Stordalen Mire near Abisko, Sweden - I_Palsa_E3_2 | ecosystem: Environmental > Terrestrial > Soil > Palsa > Peat permafrost | place: Sweden... | reverse complement strand
GGTAGCACCAAAAGCATCACGCGATTCTGGTCCAACGTACTCGCGTTGTGGGCGCTACGCTTTTTCAAATGCTCAATCACGCTTAAAGCGCAGTTGTCGGGCGCGTCTAGAAAATTGCTACACAGAACTAGCAACGCTCGGGAATCATTGTACGCGGCCACAAGATCAGGGTGCAGATCAGGCCGCGGGTCGGTGGTGTTAATTCCGCGCAGATCAAGCAGAGTGAACCGGAAACCCTCGGCTTTGAGCGCGGGATTTGGCAGGCCGATATCGACACGGCGGGGCAGTGGGCAATCCGGGAGTTTGCCGAGATTCAGTGCGTCGCAGCGTTTTTGTAACCAGTCCGCCTCGCTTTGGTTTTGCTCCCGGTCTTCTCGATAAAGCAACTCTGTTCGCATGCGACGCGATAGGTTCAATTGAGCAGCAATGTCGAGGAGTAAGCTCTCCGCGTCGGTATCGGCAACTATCAACCGCCGAACAGGATCGACATCGCGAGTGCGGCCAAGTCCCGCCATGTTGCGATAAACACGCTCCAGTTCTGTCGGGATCGCCCGGTCACGCTTTTCTCCGCGGGCTTCTGCAATCCAGAACTCACAAAGCTCTCGGACGTCCGCAAGAATTTTATCCTCGCGCTGGGGCTCGATTCGAATTGAGGGCTCTTGCGCGTAGGCTACTCTAAATTCAAAGGCCGTAGTGCCGCCGCCTCCGGTCGGGAGCAAGCCTTGATCAGCGCTAGGTTCCTTCGAACGGCGGCGATGTTTCCCAAATCCTTCGCTGAGACCAAAGATCGCATTCCCTGCCGTACTTTTACCGACACCGAGATGCCCAACCATGCAGATTGGGTGATGCGGATTGATCAAGTATGCGCCAGCATCCAACAGTGACTGCTTCAGATTTTCGACGTGCCCCTTCAGCGAATTGGGGATATTGGCAGCTTCGAGTTTCGTAATTGCGGCGTCTGCTATCAGGAGCGCGGACCGATCATTTGCACCCAGCACATTCCAAGTTGAAGCCTGGAAGTGATGAAGAGTTTGGCCAACCGTCTTTGCAAGTGCATGACTCTCCGCGGTATCTACTGCTTCTAAGATGCTCATGACTTCCTCCTCCGTTGGACGCAACCTTCCGTTCTCAATCCGAGAGAGCCGGCTGATCTCTATTCCCGCGAGTTCTGCGAGGCGCAGTTGCTCGAGACCTGCATCCTTCCGCAGCCGCCGGAGCACATGCGCAAAGCCACCTACTTCCACGATTATTTTTCTCCAAATTTGCAATAAAAGATGTGGTCGTTGCCAATATAATTGCACATCACGTTCCCGTGATCGGCGCTAAAGATAGCGGTTTCAAGGCCTTAGGTATGAGAAGGGCTCACGGACAAGAGAGCATCTCGGCGTGATCGCTCGCCAGTCAGGAGCCTGAAGGGGGATTAGCAAGTGTAGGCGACGACACTCAGGGAGCATCGCCGTTGTTGGCGTCGATCAAACTTTGAGCGTGCCGCTTACATCAGCCTTCCCCCGCCTGCCCGCTCCTCGCCGCCGCCAAAGCATGGCGGAGAACGCGGCGAAGGCCATGAAGCTGGTCGACCAGGTCGAGCACGATCGGCACGCCGGCCTCGTTGACGCCCAGACCCGCGAGATCGTTGATCAGGTGCGCCCGGGCGAGATCGACCTCCGAGTAGTGCACGCTGCCCTCGACACGCCCGGGGACGAGCCAGCCCGCTTCGACCCAGGTCTCCAGTGTTTGGATGTCGATCCTGGCGTGAACCACGAATTTTTCCGCTTCCATGTCAGGCCTCCATGGCTTGGCGCGGATTGTAGGCGCCGCCGCCGCCCCATTTCGCGATGAAACTTTCGAGCTCCGGGTCGGGTTTCTCCGGCAGCACGATCTTGAGCGTCACTAATTCGTCGCCGTGGCCGCCGTCGGTGCGCGCGACGCCTTTGCCTTTCAAGCGCAGCACCGCGCCGGTGTTGGACCACTTCGGAACGGTCATGGCGACCGAACCGGTTGGCGTCGGCACCGTGACCTTGCCGCCGAGCACGGCCTCGCTCAGCGAAATCGGCAATTCAACGCGGATGTTGTCGCCGTCGCGCGAAAACAGGCGATGCGGACGCACGGTGACTTCGACCAAAGCGTCGCCCGGCGGTCCTTCGCCGATCCCCGCCGCACCCTTGCCGCGCAGCCGCAGCGTTTGGCCGTCGCGGGTGCCGGCGGGAATGCGCACGTCGAGCGATGCGCCGTCCGGCAGGGTGATGTGTTGCGTCGCGCCGTTGATGGCGTCGAGAAATTCGAGCTCGAGCCGATAGTGCCGGTCTTGGCCGCGCATGTTCACCGCGCCCCGCCCCCGGCCGCGAAAAATCTGCGAGAGAATGTCGTCGTCGGCAAAGTCGGCAAAGCCGGCGTCGCTGGAATATTGCGAGCCGGCATCGGCGAAATCCCGGTAATACTGCCGCTGTTGCGGCCGCTCGGCGCCGGACGCATCAATCTCGCCGCTATCGAAACGGGCGCGCTTTTTTTCGTCGCCGAGAAGATCGTACGCGCCGGCAACCTCCTTGAAGCGCTCCTCGGCCTGCTTGTTGCCGGGATTGAGGTCCGGATGCAGCTTCTTCGCCAGCGCCCGATAGGCTTTCTGGAGGTCGCTTTGCGAGGCGTCCTTTTTTACCCCCAGAACTTCATAGGGATCGGCAGCCAAAATCGCCTCCTTGTCATTCGCTTAACAACACGCCGGGAACCAAGGCGTTCAGCTCCCGCGATAGGTCGAATACGACCACGGCGTGACCAGAAGCGGCACGTGGTAGCGCCCTTCGGGTTCGGCAACGGAAAAGCGCACCGGCACGATGTCGAGAAACGGCGGTTCGGCCATTGGCGCGCGGGCCTTGGCAAAATAATCAGCGACGGCGAAGCGCAGTTCATAGGTCGCGATCGGAACCGGCATGCCGGTAAAGAGCGGCGCGTCGGTGCGCCCGTCGGCATTGGTCTCAACGCGCTTGATGATGCGGGCGGCGCCAGAGCCCGCGATCTCGCACAATTCGATCGCCACGCCTTGCGCCGGATGACCGGCATGCGCGTCGAGCACGTGCGTCGAAAGATGCCCGTGGACTTTGAGTCGGTCATTGGACTTAACGCGCTGGTCAAGCCGCAACGCGGCGATGCGGAAGATTTCCTCGAGCGCCGTTCTTTGTTCCGCGGCGGCATCGTTTTTGAGCCGCCGGGCGAACTCGCGCAGGATCGATTGCTTGCCGTGCCGGCGCACGCAGACAATGAACGGCATGGCGAATTTTTCGCGGTAGGCATCGTTGAGGCGGTGAAAATCGGCAAGCTCCTGCTCGCTGAGTTTGTCGAGCCCGGCCGCGGCCTGCTCGGCCGTCGAATCGGCGGTGAGGTTGCCTTCGCGCGCCGCCTTGCCGGCGAGATCGGGATGGCCGTTGATCAGCGCCTGGCGGCGCTCCGGCGGCGCATTGCCCACCGCATCCGTCATGGCCTGATAGAGCGCGGCGATGCTCGCGAATGGCCGTTTGGCGAAAGTCTCCTCCGCCACCCAGGGCGCGAGCTCCATCACCTCGCCGATTGCCGCCATGAAGGTCTTGCGGTCGGCGGCGTTGAGAGTCTCGAGAGTTATTTGCTCCATGCAGCGACTTTAAGCGGCGATCTATTCGAGTGCAAAGGTATTACCGCTCCGCGCGAGCGGGAAAAGCTAGTCACGTGCTCTATTCTTTAGGTCATGTCTTCGATTAACTTAACGTGACACCGGATGCACCGCGTAGCGGGCCTCCAAACGGTCGTAAGCGGGCTTGTCCACCAGCCGCTGACGCTCGGCGAATGAGATGACGGCGCGCTCATCGAGGACGCCGTTGTCCTTGAGCGTCGACAGCGTTGACTGCATGCCGTGCACGGCTCCCTGCAAGGCGGCGTTGGCGTAAAGCACCAGGCTGAACCCCATTTCGGCCGCCGCTTTCGCGTCGATAATGGGTGTCTTGCCGCCGAGCACCATGTTGACCAGTTGCGGCGCCTTGAGGCGGCGGGGGATCGCTTTGAGATTTTCAAGCGTTTCCGGAGCTTCGACGAATGTGACGTCGGCGCCCGCCTCGAGATAGCGGCCGGCGCGCTCGATCGCCGCCTCGAAGCCTTCGACAGCACAGGCATCGGTGCGGGCGATGATCACCAGATCCTGCCGCCGCGTGTCGGCCGCGGCCCGCAGCTTCGTCACCATCTCATCGGGCGAGATCAATTCCTTGCCGGCGAAGTGACCGCACCGCTTCGGCGCGTGTTGGTCCTCGATTTGAACGGCGCTCGCGCCAGCCTGCTCCAGGACGCGAACCGTATGCGTGACATTAATGGCGTTACCAAAGCCGGTGTCGATGTCGACAATCAGCGGTAGATCGATCACGCAGCGGATCGCCATCACGTGCTCGGCCACCTGAGTGAGGTCCATAAAGCCGAGGTCAGGCAAGCCGAGGTACGTGTTGGTGAGCCCGGCACCCGTTAGGTACACCGCCTTAAATCCCAGGTCGGCGATGATCCGGGCGGCGAGCGCATTCGGTGCGCCCGGCAAAAGAACGCCTTTCTCGTCGCGGAGCATCGTTCGAAGTATCTGGATATGAGAAATCGACATCATATGACTCCTGCTTGACGCGCAACCGCCCGCTACGCGAAAAAGGAACCCGCGCCGCCTTAGTTTCAGCGCGGCTAAATCTCGATTTCCGCGCCGAGCGCGATCACGCGGTTCGGCGGTATGCGGAAGAATTCCGTCGCGGCCACCGCGTTGCGGTGCATCACTTCAAATACCCGACGTCGGAATGCGCTCATGCGCGAGTGCGGGGCGGCCACAATGATCGCCCGCCCTACGAAAAACGACGTGTCCATCATTTGAAAGTGGAGCTGTTGCGCCCGGCATTCGCCGAGTGCCTGTGGAATGTTCGGCTGCTGCACGAAGCCGTAACGCGCGACGACCGTGTAGAAATTGTCGCCGAGATGCGCGACCTCGACATGCCGCTCCGGTCCAACGCGGGGAATATTCTCGGTGACTACACGCAACAGGACAATTCGCTCGTGCAGCACCTTGTTGTGTTTGAGATTGTGCAGGAGCGGCACGGGCACAGTGTCGAGACGGCTGGTCATGTAGACGGCGGTGCCCGGCACGCGCGTCTTGGTGTGCACCTGAGCGATGAAATCGGATAGCGGATAGGTATCCCGCTCAAGCTGACGCAGCAGCGCGTGGCGGCCCGTCCACCACGTCGACATCAAAAAGAAAATGATCGCGGCGACCGCCAGCGGAAACCAGCCGCCCTCCAACACCTTCATCATGTTGGCACTGACGAAGGCCAGATCGACTATGACGAACAATCCGGCGGCGGCCAGGCTCAGCCCGAGGCTCCAGCGCCAGATTTCCCGCATGGCCAAAAACATCAGCATCGATGTCAGCAGCATGGTCATCGAGACCGCGATGCCGAACGCGGCGGCCAGGCTGTCCGACGAGCGAAAACCGAGCGTCAGGCCGAGCGTCAGGATCATCAACGTCCAATTGACGAAGCCGATATAGATTTGACCGTAACCCGTAGCCGACGTCTGCACGATGTGCATCCGTGGGCATAGACCCAGCTGCATCGCCTGCCGCGTCATGGAAAAGGCGCCGCTGATAATCGACTGGCTGGCGATGACGGTGGCAATTGTCGCCAGCACGACGAGCGCAACCTGGAGGTCGGCCGGGCAAAGCGTGAAGAACGGGTTGGCGCCCTCGCCCGCTGCACCATCGACCACGATCGCGGTCTGACCGGCATAATTGAGCACAAGGCAAGGCAGCACCAGGCCGTACCAGGCAAAGCGGATCGGGCGAGGCCCAAAATGGCCCATGTCGGCGTAAAGCGCTTCGGCTCCAGTCGCGCACAGAAACACCGCGCCAAGAACCAGAAAGCCGGTAAAGCCGTGGCCGAATAGGTAAGCAAAACCGAAGCGAGGATCGATCGCAGCGAGCACGCCGGGATGCTGCAAAATTCCGGCTAATCCGAGCACTCCGATGGTCACAAACCAGACGGCCATTATCGGACCAAACAATTTTCCAATCCGCCCGCTACCTTGCGGCTGCAACGCAAATAAGCCCACTAGGATCAGCGCCGACAATGGCACGATGTAGGGGGCAATTTTCGGCATCGGGATTTTGAGGCCCTCAAGCGCGCTCAAGACCGAGATCGCCGGTGTGATGGCACCGTCTCCGTAAAGCAGCGCCGCGCCGAGCAGCCCAATGGCAATCACAGCGAACCGCTCGCGATGCTTGATGCCGAGGAGTGACATCAGCGCCAATATGCCGCCCTCGCCGTCGTTGTCGGCGCGCATGACGACTGCGACGTACTTCAGCGATGTTGTGATCAGCAGCGTCCAGATGATCAGCGAGAGCATGCCGATCGCCACCGATGGCGTCGCACCGCCGGCCCATTCGAGCGCGGTTTTCAGCGTGTAAAGCGGGCTGGTGCCGATGTCGCCGTAGACGACGCCGAGAGCGCCCACCATCAGCCCGCCTAAACCGCCGACCGGAGCTCTGGACCCGCCATCGGCCATGGTCGCAGCGGTCTTCATTACTTTCGCCTGCATGTCGGTGAGTGGTTTTTAGGAGGGGTGCCACCGGCGCCCCGCGGCTCCTTACAGCCCGTATATCTCGCTAACTAATGGCCTTAGAAAGCGTTATGCCGTTATAAAATGCCATTGCGGGTCAGCTCTGGTATCTAGGTGAAATATGGATACGAGAATCTTCGTATTTCTCATTGCCGCAACCGCGTTGGAAACTGTCGGCGACGCCATTGTGCGCTTAGGTCTCATGCGGGACGCATGGGTGCCGCGGGGTGCCTTTTTCGCCGTCGGGGCGGCACTTCTCTTTGGGTACGGCCTGTCGCTCAACCTCGCGCCCATCGAGTTCAGCCGCGTTGTCGGCCTCTATATAGCGATCCTGTTTGTCATGTGGCAGGTGGTCAATCTGGTCGTTTTCCGAAATCCGCCGGCTACCCCGGTTATCGTTGGGGGAGTATTCATTGTCTTCGGCGGCGCCCTCGTCACTTTTTGGAAATAATGCGCTGGCGTTCGCTCGGCGTTGGCCGTGAGGTCCCGACGCAGATCGGGCTTCTTTTTCCATGAAACGCACGCCGGTTTTAATCGCGGGAGCGGGTCCGGTAGGAATGACGCTCGCGCTCGACCTGGCGTTTCGAGGCGTTGGCTGCGTTATCGTCGAAAAAAATCATACCACGACCAGCCATCCAAAGATGGATATTACCAACGGACGCAGCATGGAGCTGTTTCGCCGCATCGGTTTATCCGATCGTTTGCGCGAAGTGGCGGTGCCGCAAGATCACCCGTTCGATGTGTCGTGGATCACCTCGCTCAATGAGCACGAGCTGCAGCGCTTTCGCTATCCGAGCGCCGCGGAGCAGCGGCGCAATTTTCGGGAGCAAAACAACGGCTCGAGCCCGCTCGAACCGGGGATGCGGGTGTCGCAAGTCGAAGTCGAACGGGCGTTGCGAAAAGCGCTCGAGCAAGAGCCGCTCGTCGATCTCCGCTATGACCTGGCGTTCGAGGGACTCGCGCAAGACGATCACGGCGTGACGGCGACACTGCGGACTTCGGAAGGCGCCGTGGAGCAGGTGCGCTGCCGGTTTCTCGTGGGATGTGACGGCGGCGCAAGTCGCGTTCGATCCACCCTCAACATCGGGCTTTCAGGCACCGCGGGCGTCATGCAGCGCTTCATGACGCATTTTCGATCGACTAGGCTCGATCTTTTGCAACGTTGGGGCATTGCCTGGCACTATCAGTCGGTCCACGGGACGCTCATTGCGCAGAACGACAAAGACATCTGGACGCTGCATTCGCGTTTCCCCGAAGGCGCCGGCCCAGGTAACGCTACGGCAAGCGCTCTTTTGCAGACGTTTGCCGGCACCGCGTTCGACCATGAAATCCTGGTCGCCAATCCGTGGACGCCGCACTTGCTGGTGGCGGATAGCTACGGTGCCGGTCGGGTCCTGCTCGCCGGCGATGCCGCGCATCAATACATACCGACCGGCGGATACGGCATGAACACGGGGATTGGCGACGCCTGCGACCTGGGTTGGAAGCTCGCGGCGCTGGTAAAGGGATTCGGCGGGCAAGGATTGATCTCGTCTTACGAAGTGGAGAGGCGCCCGGTTGGCCTTAGAAATCGCGACGCGTCGCGCCGTCACAATTTAATCCGCGTTGAGATCGGCAAGCTTTACGACGCCGCGATCTTTGCCGAGGGGCCGGACGGTGACTCGTATCGGCGATGGGCCGGGAACGAAATCGGCAAGATCGGGAACAACGAAAACGAGAGTTTGGGGATCGAGTTTGGTTATTGCTACCGGGATTCGCCGGTCGTGATGCATGACGCCGACCGCGTAGGGGACGACCCGCTGACCTACGAGCCAACGACCGTCCCGGGTGCGCGGCTGCCGAGTGTCTATCTGAAAGACAATCGGCCGCTATTCGACCGCCTCGGTTCGTGGCTCACGATTGTCAATTTTGGCGGTCACGACGCGTCCGGTTTTGTCGAAGCCGCAAGCGAACGTCGTGTGCCGCTCAAGGTGCTCAATCTCGACGAACCCGAAGTCGCGCCGATCTACGGCCAAGACATGATTTTGGTGCGGCCGGACCAACACATTGCCTGGCGCGGTCGCGGTCCGGCAGATCGGCGTGACGCCGCCGCAGTGCTGTCGCATATTCTTGGTCACGGCTAAAACGAAAACGCGGCACTGGCCCCGCGCCGCCTTCGCGAGTTGTCACAAGTGAAGCGCTGGGCCAGGCGCGGACATGGCCCGAGCTACCGGCACTTCAGAGGATCGTTGGAATCTCCATTTCCTGCCGCGCAAGAACATCGCGGGCCATCGAAGGCTCGCAAGCGTCTTTCGCTAGGCATCGCTCGGGTGAGCGATAGTTGTTGACTTAGATCAACGAAAGGCGCGGCATGGAGCGCAAAGATCGTCATGAGGATCACGTCTTCGCCCTTTAACGCTATAACTTGGGGCGCTTCTAGCTCATCTTCTTAGGAGGAGGCCGCGATGGCAAACGAGAGCATATTGGATTGGAACATAACACTCGATCAGTTTGCAGAACAGGTTAGAGAAGAGGTTCGCAAGACAGTAGATAAGTACTTCGATTTTCTTCAGAAGACTGTTTCATCTTACCCGTTGGGTGACACTGAGTTGGGCGGAAAAGCAAAGGACTGTGCCGAGAAGAACATAACTATTGCCCGTGACTACGTGCATAAACTAAGCCGAGCAAATAGTCTTCTGGAGGCCGTGCCAATTCAAACCGAATTCATGCAGTCTCAATTGGGTTCATTTGGTGAGCAAATTAAAAGTCTTAGTGAAATTTATACCAAAGCAGCGGCAGAGGTGCTCAACGCTCCTTTAACAGAGGTCGCTTGATTCACCCACGCACGCTGTTTCGTCCGCAACTTCGCAGCAGCCCGAAGAAATTGTTCCGACGAGGCAAAAAGGCCCGGAAATAAATTCCGGGCCTTCGTCATTTCGGTTGGGGCGAACTTAATAGTCCATGCCGCCCATGCCGCCCATGCCGCCAGGCATGGCGGGGGTCCCATTGTCCCTCTTCGGCCTTTCGGCGACCATGGCTTCGGTGGTGATGAGTAACCCGGCGATCGACGCGGCATTCTGCAGGGCCGCCCGAACAACCTTGGTCGGGTCAATAATGCCCTTGGAAACGAGATTTACATACTCGCCATTCTGGGCATCGAAGCCGTAGGCGTATTGATCCTTCTCAAGGATCTTGCCGACGATCACGGAGCCATCTTCACCGGAATTGGACGCGATCTGGCGGGCCGGAGCGGAGAGCGCCTTGCGCACGATCTCGACGCCGGTCTTCTGGTCGTCGTTCTGCGTGCGCAACTTTTTGAGTGCCTCGGTGGCGCGCAGCAGCGCCACGCCGCCGCCGGGAAGGATACCCTCCTCGACCGCAGCTCGGGTCGCGTGCATCGCGTCATCGACGCGATCCTTGCGCTCCTTCACCTCGATTTCGGTCGCGCCACCGACGCGGATCACCGCGACGCCACCCGCGAGCTTGGCAAGCCGCTCTTGCAACTTCTCACGGTCGTAGTCCGAGGTGGTTTCCTCGATCTGCGCCTTGATCTGGTTGATGCGAGCTTCGATGTCCGACTTTTTGCCGGCGCCATCAACAATCGTGGTGTTCTCCTTCTCAATCGTCACCTTTTTGGCGCGGCCGAGCATGTTCACAGTAACATTGTCGAGTTTGATGCCGAGATCCTCGCTGATCGCCTGAGCGCCGGTGAGAATTGCGATGTCTTCGAGCATGGCCTTGCGGCGATCGCCGAAGCCAGGCGCCTTCACTGCCGCGACTTTTAAGCCACCGCGCAGCTTGTTGACGACAAGCGTAGCCAATGCCTCGCCCTCAATATCCTCGGCGATGATGACGAGTGGCTTGGAAGTCTGTACCACCGCCTCAAGCAGCGGCAACAATTCCTGCAGAGCTGAGAGCTTCTTATCGTAGATTAGGAGATACGGATCCTCCATCTCAACGCGCATCTTTTCTGCATTGGTAATGAAGTAGGGCGAGATGTAACCACGATCAAACTGCATGCCTTCGACGACATCTAGCTCGGTTTCGAGGCCTTTAGCCTCTTCGACCGTAATGACACCCTCGTTGCCGACTTTCTTCATGGCATCGGCGAGGAACTTGCCGATTTCGGAATCGCCGTTGGACGAAATCGTACCGACCTGAGCGATTTCTTCGTTCGAGGTGACCTTCTTCGAATTCTTCTTCAGGTCCTCGACTACCGCCTCGACCGCAAGATCGATGCCGCGCTTGAGATCCATCGGGTTCATGCCGGCGGCTACGGACTTGGCGCCTTCCCGCACGATCGCGTGGGCAAGAACCGTGGCGGTCGTAGTGCCGTCACCAGCGTAGTCGGATGACTTCGAGGCGACTTCGCGCACCATCTGGGCGCCCATGTTCTCGAACTTATCTTCGAGCTCGATCTCTTTAGCGACGGTAACGCCGTCCTTGGTGATGCGGGGCGCCCCGTAAGACTTGTCGAGCACCACATTGCGACCCTTCGGGCCGAGTGTCACCTTTACCGCATTGTTGAGGATGTCGATCCCACGCAACATTCTGTCGCGCGCATCAACTGAGAATCTAACTTCTTTGGCAGACATTTTGCTACTCCGTGAAATTGTTTCGGTGAGGGATTGCTCAGGCGGCCTTCTTCTTGGCCAATGTTTCGTGAAGGACGCCCATGACGTCGCTCTCTTTCATGATCAAGTAGTCGACGCCGTCGAGCTTGACCTCCGTTCCCGACCATTTGCCAAACAACACGCGGTCGCCAACCTTCAGGTCAATCGGGATCAACTTGCCGGTCTCGTCGCGGCCACCCGGGCCGACGGCGATGATTTCGCCCTGCGAGGGCTTCTCCTGGGCGGTGTCGGGGATGATGATGCCGCCAGTGGACTTCGCTTCGGGATCAATACGCTCGACAACGACACGATCATGCAGTGGGCGGAATTTCATTGGTATGCTCCTATGGTTTCCTGTTCGGCGGAAGTGTTTCAATTGGGTCTTTGTTGCAACTTGGACGCCATCGTTCCATTGGTCGGCTGAGTGATTCTTTTGACGCATTCCCTCCGGCTGGAAAAAAAGGCTAGGAAAAGTTGTTGCGCGTACCAGCCAGGTCTAATGCAGCGCATGCCGGATTTATCTCACTAACATAACGGGGGAGCGGTCACAGTGGCGCCCCACTGAGCAGCAGTCGTCAACCAATCCGTTGCGACGGTGGACGAAGTTGCTTAGGTCAAAAAAAATCGTTTTCTAGGGATTGTGCCTACCGACGGCACCGGTGCTGCCAGTTTAAGAAAACAGAGACTTCGGTAAATCCCAATTTTATCGGCAGCTATCAGACAAACGCTGCTTGCCTTAAAAACATATAGCTACCGGATTTTCGAGCACAATAGGTGCATCGTTCAATTTGACCTTTTGTTTGCAACGAGGCGTCACAGATCGGCTGTTTAGAAGCGTTAAGGATTGGTCACGACCTAGCACTGTGAGGTGCAGCGGACGAAAATTGGACAATGGCAACAACCTTGATCTTGATAGTAGGGGGAATGTTACTTGCGGCTTTGGCGGTAATATATCTCTTTATGGCACTGAGGAAGCAGACTGGAAAATAAGAAGGCGTCGGCTTCCGGGAATGGTTCAAGCTTCTGCGCACGTCATTCTTCCACAATCTGTGAATGCCGAGTGACCTGCCACTGAATTTTCATCCAGCGGCGGTTAGAGCCTCGGCCAATGTTACGCCCTTGGGCGCGGTGAGTGTGCCGGCATAAGCCGCCGGCGTTTTATATCCGAGCGAG
>Ga0302180_10003249_pt1 | contig 12373 bp, 14 predicted proteins | sample I_Palsa_E3_2_FD_200575 | JGI IMG/M metagenome (GOLD analysis project Ga0302180, IMG submission 200575) | Peat permafrost microbial communities from Stordalen Mire near Abisko, Sweden - I_Palsa_E3_2 | ecosystem: Environmental > Terrestrial > Soil > Palsa > Peat permafrost | place: Sweden... | reverse complement strand
TTTGCCGCGCCGCCCGACTCCGCCAGCGATATATTACGGCCAGCGCCAGTAGGGACGCGGCGGCAAGAAGCGAAACGAACCGAGGTTGACGTCATTTTCCTCCTGGGTGCAGCAGGCGAGCAGCAGGAAAACGGCCTTACACCGTCCGCTGGCGTAGACGTTTCCATGGGACAAAGGAAGCCGAAGAATGAGCGCCGACGTCAGCCAGCAGAGCCGCCCAGCCCTAAGCGCCTGAATGACCGTTTCGCGTCTGCGCCCAGTCGCCTCCATCGCCCGCCACGACGCGCCGCTCATCGGCGAACGCGCCGCAACGCGCGGGCGCGGCGCGACGGAAGGTGGCGATGAGCGCGCCGGGCGACGGCATTATTGCCCTTTCGCGGAGGCGTTTCCATGGGACAAAGGAAGCCGAAGCTGAAGATTGGGCAGCGCCGCATCGCAAGTCTGCTGGGCGTGCACCTGGGGACCGTCAACCGGTCGCTACATGAGTTGGAAGCGCGCAAGCACATCTGCATCCGGGGCGCTGGCAAGGAGCGGCGCATCTATCATCTGCGTTCTTTGGTCTTCGGTCAAAAGCAGCGAGCTGGATTCGAAGAGATGATCAGCAGCCCCAGCGGCACACGTCGGCTGGCTAGCGTAGGGACAGACTGATGCGAGTACTGGAGAGGCGCCTTCGCCGACTTGAGGATCAACTTGGGCCGGCGGACGGGAAGCCGCAACTTCTGGTGGTCGTTTGCAAGGCGGGCTGGCGGGATCAGGACGAGTGCGAGCAGATCCTCCGAGAGAGCGGGTTTCTGCCCACTGGCCCGGTCGCCGTAGTGAACCTCGGAAAGATCCCGGAGGGCCTGAATGCAGAGGAAACGAAGGGGTTCCTACGCGAGAATGCCGCAGAGATCTGCGGACACCGTGCCGGTGCCGACCGCCTGAGAATACCTACCGATATTCGTAGATAACGCCGCGATGCAGATTACTCTTGAAAGCGCAAAAGACGCTGCCAGAGCATACGAGGGAGGACTCCTTGCAGGCATGACCTATGCCGTCTCCCGCCAGTTCAATGGTTAAGCGGGATAACCTCCAGACGGAAACCCGCTGGCTATCTTGCTGTCCCCCTCCTAGCTTGGCTTAGTCAGTCGTGCCGAGGGAGCTTACCCAGGCTATGCACTCTAACGGCTTGCGCGATGTTAATTGGTGCGAACCTGTCGGGGCCGTCAACCCAGTATTCCAGGCACTGTCCAGGTGTTTCGGATCATTCCACGGTGAAGACGGCTTTGCCGTCGGCCAAGGTGAACTTGCCTCGTCCGACGAGCGTATCGGGGCCGGGCGGTGATCCGGCCGGCACTGTGAAAGTGATCGCCGCGGCTCCGGTAAACGAGCCGTGGATATCTGCCGTCGCCCGACCGAGCAACAGAGAGAACGAATTATTCCAGTAAACGCTGACCGGCTCCATGGCTCCGAAACCGTAACCCTGGACGGTGGCCGTCGATCCGGGTACCCCGGAGGCCGGCCGCAGCATGAGACGCGGCCCCACCGTAAAGCTTGCCACGCCCAGCTTTCGACTGCTCTGGCCCTCGCCCAGGAAGGCTCTGGGCCCGAACGGCGATTGTGGCTCGCGGACGGTAACCTCGAACCCGCCACTGGTATCCGCTGCGGTGGTGGCCAGCACGGCCGAGCCCACGCCGCTTGAGTAGATCTTGATTGTCTCATCGGGGCTGAATGAACTTCCCGAAAAGGAGATGCTCGAACGGAATGATCCGCTGTCTGGGGTGGCGCTCAAGTTGGCAGTCGCCAGGACAGCCTGCCCGATGGTGGCGAGCATATACGCGGGGTTGGTGAACCACAATGCGCCATCTGGCCCAGTGGTAATCTGAACGGCGCCACCATCAAAGCCGGCAATGGAATAACTGGTGACCGCGCCGACCGTGGAAATGCGGCCGATTACCCCGAAATCGCCCTCATTCGAAGCGGTGAACCAGAGAGCGCCATCCGGTCCCGCGTTAATCCAGCTAGGGAACTGCAGGCCTGCGAGGGCGTACTCCAGGATCCCCCCGGTCGTACCGATGCGTCCGATCTTATAGCTGGTGGTCTCGGTAAACCAAAGCGCGCCGTCGGATCCCGCGGCGATGCCCGTGGGCCTGCTGTCCGGCGTCGGCACCGGGTATTCGAGGAACGCTCCGCTGGTCGTGATCCTGCCTATGTTGTCTCCGGACTGCTCGGTAAACCACAAAGCGCCGTCCGGTCCCACGGCGATGCCGGATGGCCCGCTGTCGAGGGTGGGCACGGTGTACTCGGTGAGCGCTCCGGCGACGGTCATGCGCCCGATACCGTTGACACCGGGTTCGGTAAACCATAGGGCACCGTCGGGCCCCCCGATGATGGCACTGGGGTTTCTGGTTGGGTTGGGCAGGGGGTACTCGGTAATCGCTCCGGACGTGGTGATACGCCCGATTTTGTTGCCCCCGTATTCGGTAAACCACAACGCGCCGTCGGATCCAGGGGCAATGCCCTCAGGTAAGCCTAAGGCAGTTGGCAAAGTATATTCCGTCACGCTGGTCGCTGCAGTCGGGATGCGCCCGATCTTGTCGCCGTTATATTCGGTGAACCACAGCGCGCCATCCGGCCCGGTTGTAATTCCAGAGGGATCGGCATTGATTGTAGGTATGGCATACTCGCCGATACCGACTTGCTGCGCCGGCAAAACCGCGGGCAGACTGCATACCAGCGCGCCCAAAACCGCTACGCTATAACGCTTTATGCTTTTTATACGGTTCACAATCATCTCCTACCTTGTGCTCTCCGCACTCTGGTAACGATCCGTTGTCCGAATCGCTCTGTAGAACAATTAAGCTCAGGCTGCGGCGGCCCATATCGACCTGGTCTTGCACGAAGCCGAAAGCCCCTTCAACGACGATGCTTCGGCTGGGGGCCGCGCCCTCCGCGCCAACGCCTCTCCGCTCAGGCTGGCGAGGAAGCAGGCAATCGTTAGAAGATATGATATCGCGGGTCGTCACCGTCGTCAGCACGCTCCTGTTCCAGTCGAAGCAGGCCAACGCAAAGATTTATTGAAACCGATAATGGCAATTAACCGCAATTGTGGGCTGGTCCAAGGGCCGGGGCTTCCCGCAGCAGGGCTGCGTAAGGTTATGCTGACTGGATCGCGAAGCGTCGCGAAATGATCACGTACAAGGAGTTCCTTCGCAGGCGTGCCGTTCCGTGCTTATGATACTCTGTCGTCGTGGATAAATCCAACCGACTCAGGCTATCTGACTGCCTATAGCAAGGAACGCTTATGCGTATCGCTATGTATGTTGATGGCTGGAACATGCACGGCTCCATGAAGAACGCCGGCATCCGGGCTTACGGCTCGGCAGCCAGCGCCACCACCTTGCCGATCTGGATCAGGGCTACCGTAACGGTGTTCCCGAGCGTTGTGTCCGGGGGGATGGTCGTATGCGCAACGAGTTCCGGCGCCTTGTCGGGAACGTGCAAGACATCCATTCTAAACTAGGCGACCATCACAGCCGGCCAGAGCAACGTGATTGAGTTGGTGTACCAGTCCGGCGCGAGCACGAGTTCGATCAATTTCACCCTGGCGAAGATCACGTTGGAGAAGCCGTGACCCACAGCCCGACGGCATGAGCCGCCTGGAAAGGCTTGAGACTTCGGCCTCTAGTTTCACTGGAGCCGGGTTACACTCCAAAGAGTGGCGACGCGCCCGGTGCTCCGCATCTTCATCTCCTCGACTGCCACCGACCTGACCGGCTACCGGGGCAAGGTCCGCGACGCCGTCCTGCGCCTAGAACAACTGCCTATCGCGATGGAGACGTTTTCCGCGCTCGGCGGCATCGCCCGCAACCATCCGTTATTTGGACCGCAGGGCAAAGGCCACATAGGCGCCTCTGAACTTTGATGGCGTGGCTGTAGCCGTGGATCGTGCCTGCGCGGCCGCACAGAAGACGACATATTGCTTGCCGCCGACTTCATACACTGCCGGGATGCCCTCGATAGCTTCTGGAACCTGAGCTTCCCACAGCATCTTGCCGCTTCCTACGTCAAAGGCGCGGGCTCGTCGGTCGTTGGTGCCGGTGAATATGAGGCCGCCGGCGGTGATCACCGGACCGACCTTGGGAAAATGAGCGCCGGTGTTGACGATGCCCCTCGCGGCGAGTTCTGTCACCTCGCCCAGTGGAATGGACCACTTGATGGTGCCTTCGTTCAAGTCGTAGACGGTGAGGGAAGTCCACGGCGGCCCGATGGCGGATAAACCATTGGCGATGAGGAAACCAAAGCTGCTCACGTACCGAGGTGGCTGGTTCTTAGGTGCCGCCGGATCGGGTTCCAGTTTCAATATGCACGGCAGGTCCTTGGAGGCGACGGCCAGTATGCCGCGACCGGGATCGACTGCGGCTCCTCCCCAGCCCAACAGCCTGACTAACTCCGCTGACTTACTCAGAAGTAAGCACGCATCCGACATTGCGCAGATCAGAGGAACCGTAATCGCAATGAAGGAATAGCCTGCATAACGAAAGGCGAGTGCGTTCTGTATACCAGAATCTACATAATCTACGTGGAACGGTGGATGGTCCACATGTTCAGGAACGTCTCGCTTCTCGTGCCGCAGAGCCTCATTAAAAGTCGATTGAATGCCACGGAGTTGGTCTTGGAGGGTCGGTGTCAACCGGCTCAAGTCGCTTCTGCCCCTGTAAGGCCGCAGATCTGGGTCTTCGGGCCGCACAGGCGCGCGGTAGGGATAAAGTTCTTGAAAAAACCTGCTGAACAAGACCTCTGGAGGAACGTCCACGCCCCAAAACACTCCTTTGCTCAGTTTACGACATGGAGCCCCAGGGGCGAAATCTCGACAATACGATCTGCGAACGGTGCCTACCTATCCGATGTGGTAGCGATCAGAAGGCAAACCACGACTCCTCCACCGGGCCCGGCCGCGTAGCTGGACCCGGCCACCGTGCGGCTGGTGTCGCGCAAGGGCACCACGTACAAACCCTTCCCCGCACTCTGCCAGTCGCTTGGCGCGTGCCTGAATACCGACGACGCGGTGCTCGACGGCAAGATCGTTTACCTTGGCCCGGAGCGCCTTCGACGAGGTAGTCCCGGCCGCACAGTCGCCGTTGCTGTCCGTGGACTGCGTCGCCTGGCACGGGGCGTGGATTTGTTCGAGGCCGTGTGCCCACGTGGTGAAATTCAAGTCTAGGGAACTAGAGCCAGATCGAGGGCCAGCGGTGGTTCGAGAAACGGTGAGAGGCTGAACATTGATGCTCAGGCCCGGCTACAATTCAAATCGGGGGATACATGTCAAAATCGCGCAGGCAATTCCTCACCCGCACATCTCTTGGCTTGCTCTCGGTGCGGCGGCGGCTGGCCCTGGCACAGCGCAGAAGCCCGCCGAACTGCCGCCCGGCACTCCTCCAGCGTTTGGCACTGCTCCAGCGGTGGGACCAGAGGTGTCGCCTTCCACCTTCGCCGAAGCAGAGAAGTTGATGCAGGTGGAGTTGAGCGGGCCGGAGCGCGCCGTCGCGGCAGGCAGTTGGCGCACTACCATGGCGGCACTCTACGAGCGACGCACAGGGCCGCGCAAGGTGGGGTTGGAACCGGCGCTCGCACCTTATTCGCAATGGGACCCGGTGCTGCCCGGCGAAAGCCGAGGCCCGGAGCACGACCGATTTATCCGGACCAATAACGATCCCGGACCACTACCTAAGAACGACGCGGACATTGCCTTCGCCCCGCTGGCGCACCTCTCGCGCTGGATCGAACAACGAAAGCTCACGTCGGAACGGCTCACGCAAATCTACCTGGAACGGCTTGAGCGCTTCGATCCGAAATTGCGGTGCATCATCACCCTCACACGCGATTTCGCTCTCAGGCAAGCCAAGCAGGCCGATGAGGAGATCGGCGCGGGCAAATATCGTGGGCCGTTGCACGGCATCCCTTGGGGCAGCAAGGATCTACTCGATACTGCGGGCATTCCAACCACGTACGGCGCGGAGCCGTTCAGGAATCGCGTGCCTACTCAAAATGCAGCGGTGGTCGAACGCTTGCATGCGGCGGGTGCCGTGCTGGTCGCCAAACTGAGTATGGGTGCGCTGGCGCTGAACGATATCTGGTTCGGCGGCCAGACGATGAACCCGTGGTTGCTGGAGGAGGGATCGTCTGGATCAAGCGCGGGACCGGGGGCGGCCACCGCTGCTGGGTTGGTCGGATTCGCTATCGGAAGCGAGACGGGTGGCAGCATCGTGGGTCCTTCCATGCGCTGCGGAATTACCGGACTGCGGCCCACGTACGGCCGCGTGCCGCGAACCGGAGCGATGACGCTGTGCTGGTCGCTCGACAAACTCGGACCCATGACGCGCAGTGTCGAAGACGCCATGCTGGTGCTGCAAGCGATTTCCGGCCCCGACGACGGCGATGTGTCCAGCGTAACCAGTACGTTGGACTTTGATGCAGGCGCAACGGTGGAGGGATTGCGGGTGGGCTACTTTCCCGGCTGGATGCGGGAGAACCCCGCGACCGAGGTGGACCGCGCAGCCCTTGAGGCGGTAAGGAAGGCCGGCATGCTGCCCGTCGAGGTGTCTATTCCGGACCGGCCTTACGATTCGCTCAACCTAATCTTGTTCGCGGAAGCAGCGGCGGCATTCGAGGAACTCACGCTAAGCGGCGGACTTGACCTGCTTAAGGTTCAGGTGCCCGATGCCTGGCCTAACATTTTCCGGCAATCCAGATTCATCTCGGCGGTGGATTTCGTCCAGGCAGACCGGCTCCGGCGCAAGGTGGCCATTGAGATGGCCCGTGTCTTTTCCCAGGTGGACCTGTTGCTGGTGCCGTCTCTCCGGGACGAGATGCTCACGATCACCAACTTCACGGGGCACCCATCTCTCACGTTACGCGCGGGCTTCGTGCAAGTGTCCGAGGCGCGGAGTGATTGGGCACCGGACCCGAACGCACCGTTGCCGAAATTCTCGCCGCCGAGAAGGTACCGCACGGGGTCACGCTGATCGGGCGGCTGTTTGATGAGGGGACGATTGGGCGGGCAGGGCTGGCGCTGGAGCGCACCTTTGGCGTGGTGGGCGAACGACCGCCGGGGTTCTAACGACTGGCGGACTTGAAACTTACTTCGCTACTTTCCGCTCCATTCCGTCCGCCTTCGATTTCGCCAATCCTGGGTCCCAAATCGTCGCGGCGATTTGCCGCTCATGCTCTGGGGAATCGTTGAAGTAGTGCACCGTTACAATCTTCCCGTCCGGCCGTTGCACGCTGCGCGTGTATCCGAGGTCCCAGGAGCCGCCGTCATTTCGTAGAACAATCTCCTCTCCCCACGTCTTCCCGTCGTCGGAACTGATTCGAGCCCGTATTCCGAAGGGTGCGGATCGACGACCGTAAGTCAAGGCAAGTCTGCCATCCCGGAGTCGCAGGAGGCTCGGCGGATTCTCCGTATCCGGTGCCGGCCTGCCGACGTACGCCCAGGTCTTCGCATCGTCATCGGACCGGTACAAGTCGATCCAGTTCTGGCATCGCACCGCCGTTATGATGGCTTGAGAGGGTAGCCGCACAGAGGACGGCATGATCGCGTATTCCCGGCCCTCCGGCTCTGGCGTGACGTAGGAAACGAAGCTCCAGGTCCTCCCTCCGTCCCGAGTCCGAATACAAATCACGCGCCCTTCGTGTCCATTCGACTTTGCCGCAGTGAGGAACGCTGTGAGATTGGACTGGCCATCGACGAGGTAGTCGGTGCGGGCGGCAATTCCCTTTTGACCGAACGAGGGAACCCGGAACGGGCCTTCCCAGGTCTTGCCGCGGTTGTGCGAACAATAAAAACGCGAAGGGCCGACATCAATATCCGCCATCCGGAACGTGATCATGAAGTCCGGACTCGTGAATTCGAATCCGCCAAGGCAGTTCACTACAGGCTTGCCGCCAGCCTCGGTGGGAACTCCGGCAACTTTCGTCCCTGGCGGAGCAAAGAGGCTGAGCGGCTTTTCGATATGCCATGTCTCGCCTCCGTCCAAACTGCGCGCGAGCAGGTGCTGGGCGGGCTCTTTGTAGTCGATGGAATGCTCGTGCTCACCTGGCCGCCGGAGATGGAAATGGCCGGATTCAAATCCGACCACGATCTCATCGCCCCACGACCAAATGCCGTGGTTTGCTGGCCAGCCGGCAAAGCGGCCGGGCTGCTTGTAGACTTCGACTGTGTGCTCGGCGGCAAACGTCGGTACTTCAACCACAGCCGCCAATACGAAAAATGCGAATGTAATCAGACTCCGCATCGCCCGCCAAACCCAGCTCACATCACCCCCAGACTCGAACGTTGTTGAAAACAGTTTCAGCTTACACCCGTACTCGTCGATTTCAGCCATGGGTGAGCCTGACGGCCAAAAGGAGCATGGCGAACAAAAGACGAAACATGCTACCCTTCATCCCATGGCCCTCCGCTCCTGCCTGGTCTCCTGCCGCGACCTCGCCGGAACCGAACACGCGGTCGAGGTGTGTCCGGCGTCAACTATTTCTTTGGGTCGGCGACAACTATTTCTCCCTATCGTGTTGCCTCATTTAAGGATGTTACCGAACTGCTAATCGTCGTTCAAGGGCTGGCTTGTACGGTAGGGGCGGCGGGCGGAGCAAGCATTTCGGCGGGGCGATGTGGGCCACGCTGCTGACTCTCGGTGGCGGTCGGCGGGCCAGGTCGAGGTGCGAGACAGCGGAAGCCAACTGGTCACGGAAAGAATGATCGCTCGCTTTCCGCGAACTTTCTAATCTAACCGCCGGGGTCGCCGGCTCGGAAAGGAATGAAGCCGCTCGACGGATCGTGCAGTTGCTGTAGGGCAAGCAAACGAGACCGCTGCTCCGCGTAATGGGCTGGAGACTACTCGCGTGACCGCACGCGACGGGCCAGTTCTCGCTCACCAGAATTGGCCCCGCTTCCCGCCCAGGTCTCGGCGGCGGAAACCGAGCGCGAGCGGACAAAACCCCAGCCAACCTTACTATTCGAAAGAATCAGTGGAGAATATCGCGGCTCATTACACTGTTTTGCAACATCTTTCGGATTGCCTCTGGCGACAACTGGTCGGGCTGGGCACCGGCTGGCAACCTCTGGACTTGCACCGTGGAAATGGGTCGCAATTTCTCGGCGATGACTGCGCTCGCCGTTCTGCCGGTGGCGTCGCCGTCCAGCATCAGAATCACCTGACGGAACCGACCGGCGAGGGCGCCTCGTTGCGGCTCGTAAAGCACGGCTCCCATCAGAGCCACTACGGATGGAATGCCGGCTTGGTGCACCTTCATGCAGTCGAAGAAGCCTTCCACTACGACGACCGCGCTCTCCTCGGTGGCCGCGGCGCGATGCATGTTAAACAGGACTTCCGACTTCGCGAATCCCGGCGGGACTCGGTAGCGCGGGGGGCTCTGATCTAATGAGCGGCCGCAGTATGCGATGAGTTCTCCCTGGGCGTTGTGGATGGGAATGACCAGCCGCCCGCGCATCAAGCCGGGTCCAGGGTAGAAGCCCACGCCGAACTCGCGCGCTGTCTTCTGGCTGATCCCTCGATCGGCCAAGTACGGATGCGTGCAATCAACGCCTCCCAACTCAAACGGCAGGGGCAGAGAAATCTTTCTTCTTTTCGTAACCAGTTCCTTCCCATTCGGCAATGGCATCCACGGGTCCGACACGTTGATCTGGGTATGCAGTTTTTGCACCGCCTCGTACACCGAGCATCGCTCCATCGCCGCCACGAAGTCCAACACATTTCCGCCGGCGCCACAGGCAAAGCAATGAAACAGATTGCGCGCCAAATTCGCATGGAAGGCTTCCCGCCCATCGCCGTGGTGAATCGGGCACCGTCCGCGGTACTGATCTTTTCCGCTGCGTCGCAACTCGACACGATAATGCCGGAACACTGATTCCAGGCTCACCTCTCGCTTGATCGATTTGAAATCCAGCCACTTGTTCATCGCGCACCTCGCTAGGCACTCGCACTCGGAGCGAGTCCATTTCCATTGGATGAGCGCGCGCCGACGACCGCCGAACACGTCGCGTCTTTCTCCGATTCGGAGGCGGGGTCAACACCGAGCACCAACTGGCGGGCGATTTCACTACGCCACTGTTGGACTCGTCGTTGGAGCGTCCGCAGTTGCCCGGGCGGGAAAACGCCGGGCATGCTTGCCTGCAAGCGGCGGAACAGTTCTTTGGCATTGGCGTCGGGCTGTTCGTTGAGCCACTGTTGAATCTGCGGCCAGATAGCTTCAAATGGGTCCACACGAGTACGATAGGTTCGTGGACCGCTGGTTTTCTTGCGATGTGTCGGCCGCACTTCCCCATCGCGCCACACGGTGGAAAGGCTGGCGACGAAGCCGCTCAACTGCTGAGTTGATTGAGCCATCTCGGCGTTGACGACGCCGACTTCAAGCTGCGCGAGCTCGCGCTGTGCCTCTCGGATTTCGCTCAGCAATCGCACCGGGTCCAATGCCGCCAACGTCTGCCGGAGTTGTTCCTTGCATTCGTCTGAAACATCCTCCCGCTCCAAGAGACGTTCACACGGTGTTGCGGGCGGGTGGTACTTCTTGATTACCTTCGCCCCTTCCCGTATCTTCGAAAGCAATTTGAAGGACGGCTGGAAGAAGTTCACGAAGAGCCGCGCGGAGGTGTACAGCTTGTTTAACACCGCTGCCGTCTCTGTACCCTCCAGCCTTCCATAGCCCACCATTCGCCGGATCACCGCGCCGTTCTTCTGTTCGATCCACGCCTGATCGTTCTTCTTGTACGCGCGACATCTGGTGAGTTCGATTTTGTTGTCCCGGCAATAGTCCACCAGCGTGTCGTTGATAAACGCGCTATCGTTGTCCACATCCAGCCCACGCACCGGGAACAGCAACTTCGTCCGAATCTCGCTCACCGATTCTGTCACCAGCGTTTGTTCTCGGACCACCATCGCGATGGCTTCCGTCCAGCCTGATGCGATGTCGGTCAGCACCAGGCTGTGCACGTAATTACCCACGGTCGACTTTCCGCAGTGCACCACCATGTCCATTTCGAAAAACCCCGGAGAAGGATCATGCCAATCTCCAAAGGTCCGCACGGGGATACTCTTTCGCAACGGTGTGTTGATCATCGTTCTGCGACGGCCCTGTTTCGCAGTTTCCCGAACTGTCGTCAACAACCTGTCCATGGTCGCGGCGCTCATGCACAGCAGGCTTTCCCGCACCGCCGCATCTAGTCGCAAATGCCCATGCCGCTCCATGGCCTCTACCAGACCCGCGATCACCTGGCGGAGGCGCTTTCCACAGATTCGGTCGGCTGCCTCCCAAAGCATCGTCAGCGCCTCTCGCACGGCTTCGTTGTAGATGCGCGCCCTTTGTCGAGGTTCACGGCCTCCCTGTCGCGATGATTTCTTCAGCACGCGGATCGCGTGTTTGCGATGAAAGCCCATCACCTTGACGAACTCATCCAGGATTTCTTTCTTCTGGTTTCGTCCGGCGCCCCGGTAACGCGCCGCCACCGCCTCAATCAGTTCCCGTCTCGTTGTCATGCTCAGTTGCCTCCTCAATCTGCCACCCGTCCCTTTCATGGGGATGGGTAACATTTTTCATGAGGCAACGGGCCGCGTTGGGTAACAACAATGATGAGTCAACGCGCAATGCGACTCAATCTTCACCGCAGACACTCTGAGCACTGTACGGGTAGGCATCCGGCGTACAAGCGTTCTTACGAATCGGACGAACTCCGGCGTAAGCTGAAAAAATGTGATTGCCCGATCTACGCGAGTGGAACGCTTGGGGGCACATTCCGACGCAAGAACACCGAAAGGACCGATTGGGACGAAGCGAAAACGGTCGCCGGCGCATGGGAACAAGCCGGGGCGTGGGAAGCGCAGATGGCCCCGCCTCAGCCAGCACCGCCGGTGCAACCGGAAACGGCTCATTCGGAGAGGTTCACGATCGAGCACGCGACAAAGGCGTACCTGGAGAACCGCGCAGGTAGGAAAATACAGCCACCGACGTTGCGGAAGTATCGAACCCTGGTGAATCAGTTACGAGCCTTTGCTGAGACAAAGGGCTACATAATGCTTGATCAGCTCACCGCGAGGGATATGGACGCGTTTTACGAGGCGTGGAACGATGGCGTACGCTCCAAAGGTAAGAAACTCGAGCGGCTGCAGGGGTTTTTCAAATTCTGCGTCAAGCGCAAGTTGATCGCTGAGAACCCGGCGGAAGATCTTGAGCCTCCGGTCGGGGCAGGGTCAGCCGCAAACAAGACGCCCTTCACCGAAGCCGAGATGCAGAGGATGTACGCGGCATGTCGAAAACTGAACCGAGTCGAGTGGAAAAACGGGTCGCATACCGGCGATTGGTCCGGTGATGAAGTGGAGACTTT
>Ga0302180_10003241_pt1 | contig 12389 bp, 7 predicted proteins | sample I_Palsa_E3_2_FD_200575 | JGI IMG/M metagenome (GOLD analysis project Ga0302180, IMG submission 200575) | Peat permafrost microbial communities from Stordalen Mire near Abisko, Sweden - I_Palsa_E3_2 | ecosystem: Environmental > Terrestrial > Soil > Palsa > Peat permafrost | place: Sweden: Abisko... | reverse complement strand
CTGTCTGCGGCCGCAAATTCATAAGGATCGCTCTCATAGCGCGCCGCGGTTGCGGAGCTTGCCGCCGGCGGCACATTGACTTGTGGTCCTGAGGGCGCCTGTGCGCCGCTGATCCGTGTGGTGGCAGCCAATATCGCAAAAATCAACCCGGCAGCGTATTTAGGCATCGATGTAGCGCTCGTTTGTGCCGCCTCTGGTTGCGTTGCGAATAAGCGGTCGCGCCCAAACACCCACGCTCAAGACGAACCCGAAGGTGAGGTACAGAAACAGCATTCCAAATCGCAGGCCGTACAGATCCCCGAGCCAGCCAATAACAAAGGGCACGAGGGCACCACCCATGATCCCCGAACAAAGGATCCCAGCGAAAGGGCCGTGGTGCTGCGGTACCGAGTTTAAGCCCAGAGACACCAGTGTGGGCCACATGATCGAGGCGAAGAAACCGATGCAGGGAAAAGCTACTCGGGATACTTCAGCCGAGCCAAACAAAGCCATCGACAGCATGCACAGCGCGCCGATCGAAAACCCGATCAATACCCGGCGACTGTCGAATAGCTTCAGCAAGCCCATCCCCAGGAGACAGCCGGCCGTCATAAGTCCCCAGTAATAGGCCACCGCATCCGCGCCTCCCTTGTGGGGGTCGACGTGGTGATAGCGCTCGAGAAATGGGGACATCCAATCGGCCGTGCCCTGCTCGCAGCCGACGTAGGCAATTATCGCGAGAAAATAAAGCCACACGTATTTATTGCGCAGAAGCTGCCGGTACATGGAAAGCGTGCCTGCCGACTCCTCCGCCGTACGCTCCACCTTGGGTAAACGCAGCAATGCGATCATCACCACACAAACGCCGGAGACCACGGCAAATATCCAATAAATCGATACCCACGGAAGCGTGGGAGTCGTAATGCTGCCCAAGACTGCGTAGAGGCCCTTTAGATCGCGATGCGCGGGATCCAGGTGCCTCACTAGATCGGAATAGACCAGAGGACTCACGAAGGAAGCGGCACCGAAGATGAGCTGCGCGAACGCGGAGTTGAATGCAAAGTGCTCCTCGCCTCCGGCCACCCGCAACAGGGGATTGATCGCCACCTGCAGCACAGCCATCCCCGCCCCGATCACAAAGAGCGAAATCACAGCCATTGAATAAGTGGGGAATGCCGCGAAACTTGTCGCGCCGATGGTCGCCGCAACGAAGGAGGCGACCATGGGCTTCTTCTCTCCCCAACGCTGCACTGCAAAGCCCGCGGGAATCGACAGCACGCCGTAGGCAATGAAAAACGCGAACGGTAGGATCGCGGCCATCGAGAGCGACACGTGGAAGTCGGCGATGATGTCTGGAACCAACGGCCCGAGGATATTCGTGAGAAAGGAGATCACGAAGAACACGAAAAACACGACGGCAACCAGAAATCGGCTTCTGCCTTGAGTTCCGGCGCGCACCGTGGATGTCATTGTCATTCGAATGTACCTAGTTGATGTTCGGCCGGTCGCGACTTCCAGATCCACGACCATCGAGTCGCGCGCGCCACTACACGACCGGCACTTGGCTGATATTGTTCTTCGGGTCCATCCAGAACGATTCGTTCACGAAGCGGCCGAAGATTTCGCGCGGCAAGATGGGCGTGCGCTCAATCGGCTCCACCTTAGGGCGCACCGTATGCAGGCCCGGCATGCCGACGCGGGCGTCGAACTCGTCCGCATTGTAGGAAATGTGCTCGAAGTCATGTTCGAACCAAGGCTCGCCGATGAATTGGTAGACCGCGCGCATGGCCGCCGACGGATTGCGCGCCAGGCTTTCGTAGGTCAACAGCAGCAAGTGGCCCGGGGCGTATTGACCATAGAACGCATCCTTGGTGGCCTGGAAGGAGAACCCGACCATGCCGCGCGGATCGGTCAGCGCCTCGACTCGCGAGTACACCGTGGTGTTGGTGTCGAACCGGAACACCTTGCTGACGCCGACCGGTTGCCTGCGCACGATCCGTTCCATGCTGTCCAACACCCAGGACAACTGGCGAACACACGCGATGACCTTCGCGTCCGGAAACAGTGTGTCCAGCAACTGCATCCGACTGCACCACAGCCGGCTGGTGTCGAATATGACGCCGGCGTCCGCTTGCCCTGCGTAGAAGTTCTCGACCAGGCCGCGCAGCATTGCAACGCGTTGCTCGTCGGAGACATCGAACGAAAAATCGTTCTTGCTGCTCGTCTCCGCCATCACCACCCCCATGATGTCGGCGAGCGGGCTGGTCATGCCCGAACGGAACCGCGGATTCTGATTGAGGATGGCTGCCAGGAGCGTGCTGCCGGAGCGCGGCATCCCGGAAATAAAGTGAAATTTGCGGGCTGACTTCGCGACGTGGGGTACCGCTGGCATGGGGTCCCTCTCCTGTGGATCGGTGTTGTGGATTGTATAAAACCGCCCCAACCGGGGTGTCCAGCGAATGATATCTGGTCCGGCCTATAGCGTGTGCGCGCTGTCGTCGTGAGAGTCCGGCCGAATTCAATGATTTCTTCCCTGCGACGCAGCTGTCCGAGTCTCGACAGCGAGCGGGACACTGATGGTCGGCATGTTCCATCCAGTCACTTCGACGACCGGCGTCGCCGCGCCCGACGTCGCGAAATGCGCCGTCAGGGTAAGGGATTCCCCGGGCCAGAGCGTGACGTCATTGTCGCTCCACAGGACCGGCACAATCGGTTCGCCGCCCGCGGATCGCTTGATTGACACGTGCTGGAACAGCGCCACAACTTTGGAGGATGCGGGTACCGCCAGCGTGACTGAGGCGATGTCCTCGGCTTCCTCGTGCCGCACCGTTACTCGGACCGTAGCTGTAGCAGTCGACAAGGACTGCAATGCGGTCAGGTCCGCGTATCGCGTCACTGGCGTTAGGTACCAACTCGAATTTGCCCAGTCGAGCTCGTCGGTTTGGGTGGAGAGCCAATAGACGTTGCGGCTGATCGATTTGCCATCTGCCGAAGCGAGCTCGAGCTCGATGAAGTAGGTGCGCGACAAGCCATTCAGCGCTGGCAGCAGCGCCAGTTGCCGCGCACCGCTTCCGGCAAGATCGATGTCTTTAAGGCGCCGCTCGTAGGCCACGCTGCCGTCCAAGTTGCGTACTCGAATCACTGCCCGCAATCCATGCTCATGGGTGAGCGTGTGATTGATCAACATGATGGCGCGCGTATCGTATGAGTACTGGATGTGCACCGGCTCATTGGCGATCTTGGCGCCGAAGTAGGCGCCGGCCGGATTCAGGAAATAATCGTACAGATGCCAATGCAGCGAGGGCCAGGCGTTGTTGAGCATCCAGTAAATGACCCCGGTCGAGGGCTTGGCCGCATCCATGTGCGCATTGAATGCCTCGAATTGCGCCCGGACGTTGTCGTAGTTGTCGAGCTGGGACTTGGCGACGTAGTCCTCGAGGCTCTTGGGTGTGCCGTAGCGCTTCGCCAGTGCGGTGTCGAACGGCTCGATCGTTGCGAATATCGACCAGGCGGCCGAAGCGTGAAACTGCCGCGCCTGCGGATATTTCCACAGCGCCTCCAGCTCCTGCGGCGAGAGCATGCGGCTTAGGTCGTCCAGCAGCGGAATAGAGGCGCCTGCGCTGACTTCGGAGTCGAACCCGAAGGCGCCGCCCAACTTGTCGGCATACCAATACGCCGGCGGAACCCACGAGTAGGGCCCGGCCATCTTCATGCCGGACGGACCGGTCTCGGCCGTGGCCTGGTCCACTGCCGCCGCGATGATCGGCAGCGACCAGTCTTCGGCATGCAGGGTGTCGACGTACATCTTTGAGATCGCCGGCGGCGGCGCGTTGTCACTGCCGATTAGAAATCCGATCACGGACGGGTGGTTTCGCAGCAGACGTGCCTCGCTCGCCATCGAGGCTGCAGCCACCTTCTCGTCAGCAGCATCCCACGGCTCGCCGCCGGTCTTGGCCCACGATTCCCATTTGTCGCAGCACTCCCAGCCGGCGAGGATCATGATGCCGTCGCGGTCGGCTAAGTCGTAGAATCCTGCGCCCTCCAGCTTGCCCTCGCTGCGCAGGGTGTTGAGCCCGAGGTTCACGACGTAACTGAACTCGGCCTCCATGCGCTTGGGGTCGTCACGCAGGAACATATCCGGCGCCCAGCCCGCACCGCGAATGAGGACAGGCTTGCCGTTGATGACGAACTGCTGATAACCCTGCTGGGTTAGGTGGGAGCTGACGCTGCGTATGCCAAACGTTGCGCCGGCCCTGTCAGAGGTCGTACCATCAACAGCAGCAGTCATCTCCAATTGGTAGAGCGGATGGGCGCCCATACCGACCGGCCACCAGACCTGCGGACCTTTCAGATCGAGGCCCGGATCGCTCCTGGGGGAAAATGCCACGGTCTGCATCTCACCGGGTTGGAGGAGTATCGTTCGCTTGAGCGAAACGCCGGCCACGACGCCCGTGATCGTTGCATCGTGTGCGGACGCATCGGTGTTTCGCGCCTGCACTTTCACAGTCAGCGCGGCGCGAGACAGATCGGGAAGCGACAGCGTCGATGTTACCTGCGGAGACCCGATCTCGACCGGCCCCCTGCGCACGATGTCCACGCCGCGCCACGGGCCCATGTTGTTGTCCGGTGGCGTCGGGTTCCAGTCGACCCAGCCTAGGACCAAGCTCGACCTCGGATCGGCCGGGTGCACGCGCAATGCGAGGGTGTTGATGCCCGCGCGCACCCACCGTGTCACGTCGAGCTCATGCACGGGATAGGCTCCGGCGACGGCTGCCTGTTCGGCGACAAGGTTCCCATTCAACCAAATATCCGCGCTCGCGATGATGCCGTTGATACGCAGCAGCGTGCGTGCTTCCCGCCCTGCTTCGACCAAGATGAACTCGGTCCGATACCACCAGGGAATCACGAACACGTTGCCACTGGAATCGGGCTCCTCAGCCGCGCGCAGGTTATCGCTGTAGAACACATTCTTGTAGGTGTCATTCTCCAGCAGTCCCGCCATCACCGTTGCGCGGCCGCTCACTGGATACCAGTCGCGGGTTGAAAACCCTGCGGAGGAGACTTCAGCTCCGCTTTGCTGCGCTTTGGCGCTCGATTGAATCTGCCAATGGGCGATGGCAGTTGCGGATCCTGCCGCGTCATCCACCTGAGTGGGGACGAAGGTGTTGTCGGCACAGGCGAGCGATGCACCCGCCAGCGCCGCCAGCGCCGCCATCACCCGAATCACCACTGCCCGCGGACTCCGACCGTGTACATGCGTTCGGAGAAGGTCGAGTGTGCCGGCTGGTCGGTCCATACCAAGTAGTAGTGCTGGTACTCGTCGGTGAGGTTGGTGCCGTCCACGAACACTTCGGCGTACTTGCTGACCTTATATGCAATCGACGCGTCGAGGTAGCCTTGCGGCGCCTCGTACTCCTCCATGCCGATGATGCCGCCCACGCTGTCCTGCACTGCCCGCTTCGAACGGTAGTTGTATGCAACGCGGGCCTGGAATCGCTTGCTCTGGTACCACAGGATGAAATTTCCCGACTCGGTGGAGTTGTCCTGGAACGGAATCTTGTTCCCGGCCAGATCAGTTTCTCCCGTGTTGCTGGGCGCGTACGTCACATTGAACTCCATGCCGGTATTGGACAGAAGCCCCGGCAGGAAGGTGAACCCCTGGCGATAATCGAACTCCGCGCCTTGGATGCTGTCGCCCGAGCCCTGCATGGGTTCGGTGATCGCGATGCAGTGATGGCGGACCACGCCGTCCTCGTCCGGCAGGTTGCAATTGGTCACGCTGCCGTTCGTGATGAAACTCTCTACGTTGATGCGGAACAGCTCGAGGCCGAGCATGCTCACGGGGTTGATGTAGTACTCGAACGACAGCCCGTAGTTGGTGGAGCGCCACGGATTGAGGTTTGGATTGCCCGCCGAAGCTCCCGTCGCGACCTGGTATATCGGACCGTTCTTGGTTTCCAGCAGCGAGTAGTTAAGGTTAAGGCCACCCCCCCATTGGCTCAGATCGAGCGGCATCATGTTCTTCGAGGCGGCGAGGCGAGCTGTCAGCTTATCGGTGATATTCAGCTGGAAGTTGGCCGCCGGCAGGACGTCGTTGTAGCTGCGTCGGGTAGGGTCGTAGCCTGCAAAGGCGGGCTCGTCGCCGTATTGGCCCGGCTCGCCGCTCAACTCCTGGGTAACATTGAGCTGCGTGTGGATCACGCGCACCCCAACGTTGCCCTTGTATGACATGCCGCCGAGCTGGCCGCCAAAATCCGTCTGCAGATAGCTCGACGTTTCCCTCATCGACACCTGCCAGCTGATATCAGGTGCGGCCTGTGTCGTGGTATTCGGATAGAGCGACTTCCAGTACGCCAGCGGATTGTCCAGGGCGCTTGGATTGACCGCCCAGAAAGTGATCCCCGACCCGAGCAGGTTGGTGTATTTCTGGAAGTTGCCGGCGAGCGGCGCCGGGGTTTTCGACATCGTCTGTGACGACAATGGGCCGGCACGAAACCACCCTAGAGCATTGCCCGCGGTACACCACGTGCTGGGCGTGGTGCCGTTCGCATTGCCGCTCAAGATCACATCGGAGCCGACATAACGCACCACGCATCCGCCCGGGTCGCTCGCCCCAATTCCTGCATACACGGGGACGACGAGGGTGTAGCCGTTGTTATCGGCGCTGCGGATGCTGTTGCGTACGCCGAAATCGAGGCGGAAGCCCTCATTGAACTCGTAGTGTCCATCGAAGCGCAGCGCGGTGATCGCGGTGTTCCGGTCGTAGTCGTCGCTGGATTCCAGCGTCTTCATGGTCCAGGCATTGGGGTTGGCGAAATCGGCGGCGAGCGATGCGGGCATGCCGATGATTAGATTGCGGCCGTTGAAATTCGCAGTGATGGGAACCGTATTCTGGGGAATACCGGTGGGGTTGAATACGCGGGGTCCACCCAGTTGAGTAGGATAATTAAAGGTCCCACAGGGCAGAGAGCTGCTGGGGTCCGCCCACAGGCAGCCGTTGGAATCGGAGACATTGATGTCGGTCTCCAGCCACGACTGGCTTGCCGTTTCGCGGATTCCGCGCACGCTTGCTTTGAAGGGCCCGCCGTCGTAATCCAGCTGGATATTCAAGTTCTGCGCGACGGATTCCGTGTGAGTATTCTGCGTGTAGGATTCAACATCGCCGGGCCACTTTTCGTACACCTGCGTGGTGTAGATTTGCGAGCCGGCCCAGGCCGGGTCGGCTGGCGGCGTGTTGTACTGACTCATCGCGGTACTGCCGGTGTTCCTCGACTGTAATGGCACGAAGGTCGCGCCTTGCCAATTGGTGGAATTGAATTGAATGCCGACGTTCCGATCCCACTGATCCTGGTGCGCGTAAAAATAGTCGCTGGTAAGCGTTAACCCGTGATCGAGATTCATCTGGAAGGACGCGTTGCCGGACTCGCGCTTGCGCTCAGTGGTGATGTCGTACAGGCTGATGTCCTGGCTGCCCATGAATACGCCGTTGGACTTCCCATCCCCGTTCACATCGACACTGCCGTTGGGATTCTGCACGATCCGGGAGGGAATCTTCGCGCCGTTCCACGCCCCGAGGAAGCCATTGTAGCCGCCGGCGCTTTCCGGATTCTCGGCGTTGAGGAGCACTCCATACTGGTCGAGCCCCTCGTTGGCGTTCATCCGGGTGGTGTCGGAGTAATCTCCGGAAATGAGCAGGCCCCAGGCACCATCGCCGTTGTATGAGACGAGACCGCTTGCCTCCGGTCCAGTCTTGCGAGTGGTGTCGCCCCGTTCTCCGTCGGCGGTATAGCTATAGGTGAATCCACGCGGCAAATCCCAGGGCCGATAGGTGTGTAGATCGAGCGCACCGCTGATGCCGGTTGTGGTCTGGCCGGCGGTGGGCGATTTGATGACGTCCACCTGATTGAACAGTGTCGCGGGCAGTGTGGTGAAGTCGGGTTGTTGCGAGTCAATCTGATCCGGGGTAATGAATACTTCACCGTTCAACATGGTGCCGACTTGAGGCAGGCCGCGCACGTCCACCTTGGTTCCAACGCCCGCGTCGCGGTCGATTTGCACACCGGTGATGCGCTGAAGCGCGTCGGTGATGGTCACGTCGGGCAATTCGCCGATGCTCTCCGCCGAGATGCTGTCCTGGATATTCGCAGCATCACGCTTCAGTTCGATTGAGCGTATCTGCGACTGACGTACGCCGATGACGGTGATCTCACTTAAATCGTCAGCCGCCTTGGCCGCGGCGTCCGACGCGTCCTGCTGCGCGGGGCCCTGCGCCCCCGCGTTCTCCGCCGGCGTACCCGTGGACTCTGATGCCATGGCTGATGTGGCCGCGGCGAGCAACGCCATGGATATGGCAATTGACAGGGGGTGCTTGCGATATGCGTGTGACACGGCCTTTCCCTCTATTGTTATCGTCGCCGAGACCCCGGCTTGTCGAACCCCATAACCGAGCGCCCACTAATTTGTGCCTTTCACGGCGTCTATTTATTCGGTCGATTGACGAATCAATCTCGCACGACACGCGCTCTTCGTCAAGTATAGGTGGCTTTAATAGCGAATCCGGTTATGATTGTTCGGAGACATGACGAATCAATGAGTGCTCCAATGCCTACCCCACCAATAGCCAGCGTGACCCGCCAGCTGTCGCGACGTAGCGTTTTCGAGGCCCTTCTGCACCGCAGCCCCATCTCCCGAGCGGATCTTGCCAAGGTGACCTCTCTGTCGAAACAGACGATGTCGGAGGTCATTGACGCATTCGAGCAGCAGGGGCTGGTTCGCTCGGTGGGACGAACCAGCGGCAATGTCGGACGGACAGCCGTGTTGTACGAATTGAGTCCAGACGGTGGTCACGTGCTCGGCATCGACCTGGGGGCCCGCCGATTGACAGTCGCCCTCGCCGACATTGCGGGCAGAGTTCTCGCTGAGGCCGACGAACCCACCGACAGCCGCGGCGGAGCTTGGGCTCTCGACCAGATTGCCCGGCTGTCGGACCGTCTGGCGCGTGACAATCACACGCACCCCAGCCGAATCCGCTCCATCGTGATGGCCACCCCCGGGGTGGTCAATCCCAAGAGCGGCGCCATCGAGATGGCGCCTAACATCACAGGCCTGGATCATCTGAATGTCGTGGGCCTGCTGGGTGAGAAACTCGGCAGTCCCGTCGTCCTCGAAAATGACATCAATCTCGCCCTGCTCGGGGAAATATGGCATGGCTGCGCGCAAAACGTTGATAACGTGGCTTTCCTCGCGCTCGGTAGCGGTGTTGGACTGGGACTCTATGTCAACGGCCGGCTCGTCCGCGGCGAGAACGGCGCCGCCGGTGAGATCGGCTATCTGCCGATCGGTGGCGATCCACTGCAAGCCGAGTCTCGCCTGCAGGGCTGCCTCGAGTACCAGATTGGCGCAACGGGTGTGGTGCGACGATACCGGGAGGCCGGCGGTTCCGATGTGGATTCGGAGAGACAGGTCTTCGAGCGAGCGCAGTCGGGCGATGCGATCGCTGCGTGCGTGGTCGACGAGACGGCGAGGCTGACTGCTCTTGCGGCTGCGGCGGTCATCGCAACAGTGGATCCGCAACTGCTCGTTCTCGGTGGCTCGGTCGGAGTGCGTGTGGATTTTGCGGACAAGGTCGCGCGCGCGCTGTTGCAGCTCTCGGCGCGGCCGGTGGAGATTCGCACCAGTACACTCGGCAGGCGAGCAGGCGTCGTAGGCGCCTTATCCGTCGCGTTGCGCCGCCTGCATGATGAATTCTTCGGAGTCGCGGAACTCGCGGCTCGTCCTCTGCCGCCGCCCACGCAGCGTAGCGCACGTCAATGACGCGCGAAACTGCCTATTGTTTTGCGGCGGACCTAGGCGGCACCAAGCTCGCCGCAGCGATTGCTGATGCGCGCGGCGGTATCGTAGCGGAATTGACCGAACCCACCGATCCGCGCGGCGCAGCTCACGTGGCCGAACAGATCGTCGCCTGCGCCGACAAGCTGGCGAAAACTGTCGGCATCGAAATCACGCGGGCCCATCATGTCATGGTGGGAATTCCTGGAGCGATCGACCCTCGCACAGGCCGTGTTTCCCTGATCCCAAACATCGCAGGGCTGGAGGACTTCGATGTCCTCGGCTTTCTGCGCGGCCGCTTCGGACCGGATGTTGCGATCGAGAACGACGTGAATCTCGCGATGCTGGGCGAGCATGCGCTAGGCTGCGCCAGTCACTGCCGCAACGCGGCGTTCTTATCGCTGGGAACAGGTGCAGGTCTCGGCCTGCTCATCGATGACAAGCTGTTTCGCGGGGCGCGTGGCTCGGCGGGGGAAATCGCGGACCTGCCAATCGGGCGCGACCCGACTTCGCACCCATCTGCCAGCGGCACATTCGAGCTCGAGGTGGGCTCACTCGCCATCGTCGAGCGATACCGGCGCCAGGGCGGAGCCGCGGCCGCCACGGTGCGCGACATTTTCCGGCTGCTGGAGCAAGGAGATGAAGTGGCGGCGTCGGTCCTAGACACGACGGCGCGCTGGGTGGCAATTGCAGTAGTGACACTGCAATCGCTCCTTGATCTGGATCTCATCGTGTTCGGGGGAAGCATCGGCGTGCGTCCCGAGCTGTATGAACGGGTCCGGCGGGCCCTTCCAGCGCTCTTCTCACGACCCATTACCATCGCACCCAGCCAGCTTGGCGATCGCGCGGGGCTCATCGGCGCCGCGTGGGCCGCGGGGCAGGCCTTGCGTCAGAACCCCGAGCCCGCGTTATCACCGCTGACTTCTCGATCGGGCTAATTCTCAACTGTGGACCGGTTGACTTTATGAGGCCCAAGCACCTACCGTGAACGCGGGCAATGAGAAGACCTCCCAAGGGTGATCTTGCCGGTGACCGAGCGATCGCACGCGGTATTCTTGAGCTTCGCATCGCAAGAGACCGACCCGCTCTTGGACCCGTTGCGCAAGGCGCCACGCTTCCAGGCGATTCGAATAATCGGGTCTTTTCCAGGTAACCTGTCATGAGACAAAAAATCTCTTCCTTCGTCTTTCTGGCCACATCCATTGTGATCGGCCTCGGTGCATTCGGTCATGCCGCACAGTGGTGGCAGGTTATCTACCCGGATCTCGGCAATCGGATCTCGGACACCCGAATGCTCAACATGTTGCTTGCCGTGTGGTTGTTCGTGAGCGGCGCCATGCTAAGTTTTGGATTGGTTCTAATATGGACTTGGCTGCGGATAAGAAGAGGGGACCGCGGCGTCGTGGTTATTCCCATCGGGATCGCAGTCTTCTATTTCATCTTCGGCGTATTGTCGTGGATCTACGTCGGCAGATTCTTTGCGTTGTTCGTGGTGCTCAGCACTTTACTGTGCATTGCCGCTTTGGTTCTAAACCCGCGCCGATCGCAGACCGATCTTGACCAATAGTGCCCCCGAGTTGATCGTCGCCGCCGGCAGAAGAGACGCCAAAATACGATTGCAATGAAGTAAAGCGGCGCAAATGCCGCAGCAGCAAATTGGTGGATTCGTGAGGGCTTGCGGTTGACGAAAAAGGTCGCGACTCTTTCTCAGTGGGCATTCGCATGCAGCGGAGTACCAACCACGGGCATTATCAGCAATGGGATCGACTATTTCCTCTTCTTCTTCTACAGCCAGGTCATCGGTCTTTCCGCGGCTCTGACTGGCCTTGCGCTGGCAATTGCGCTGACGTTTGACGCGATATCAAATCCCCTGATCGGATACCTGTCGGATAACTGGCGATCGCGACTCGGGCGGCGTCTGCCGTTCATGTACGCGTCGATACTGCCGCTGACCATGTTGTATGTGCTGGTTTGGTATCCGCCTGCTGGCTCGCAGTCGCGATGGAGCTCCTTCGGGTACCTATTGGCGGTGTTAATCCTTTTGCGGCTGTCGATGATGATGTTCGACGTGCCAGTCAGAACGTTGGTGGCGGAATTGACCCCTGACTATGATGAGCGGACCCGACTCGCATCGCTTCCGACTTCGGTCAGTTGGTTTACGGGTTCGATCATGACGATAGCGATGTACGCCCTTTGGCTCAAAGATTCCGCCGCGCACGTGAACGGCCAGACCAATATCGCGGGATACCGGCAAGCCGCTGTCGCCTGTGGGGCGGTGATCCTTGCTTCGCTGCTGTTCTCCACCCTAGGACTTCATCCGGAAGCTCCTCATCTGCATATGAAGACCTCGGTACAACCAGCCAGCCTCAAGGACATGCTCCGTTCTTTTGGCCAACTGTTGCAAAACCGCTCTATGCGGGCGCTGCTCCTTTCCGGTCTGTTTGTGGGGACAGGTCTCGGTGTAACTGCTGCGCTTTGGATCTATCAGTATGGGTTCTTCTATGGGATGCGCAGCGAGCAGATGTCACTGCTGACCATCGTCGAGTCCCTCGCATCAATCGCGGTCGCTCCCGTGATCCGGC
>Ga0302180_10003239_pt1 | contig 12391 bp, 11 predicted proteins | sample I_Palsa_E3_2_FD_200575 | JGI IMG/M metagenome (GOLD analysis project Ga0302180, IMG submission 200575) | Peat permafrost microbial communities from Stordalen Mire near Abisko, Sweden - I_Palsa_E3_2 | ecosystem: Environmental > Terrestrial > Soil > Palsa > Peat permafrost | place: Sweden... | reverse complement strand
CGCCCTGCGGCTCTCTCAAATCCTTCCCCGGATGCGGCCCCGGATGAACCATCCCCTCGGAATCAGGCCCTCACCCCCAACCTGATTTCGCTGGTGGCGGTTACGCCACTCGCTTGTCCAATAAAATCAACGCTGCAGGGTCCACCAATCCGCTAATTTGGACAGCTCTGACTCTCAGCCGTCCCTTCGGGACTCAGTTTGTAAGTCGAGTTCTCACGCAAGCTCTTTAGCCACTGCCTCTCCTGCCCGGTCCCGAATTTATCCGAAGCCAGTTCAGCAGGATGCTAAGAAGGAAAAACGGGAGCCGAAGCTCCCGTTTCGTTGCTCAAACGCCCCCAACCTTACCAGGGCAGTTCTTGACCCAGATGAATAAAGCGGCCGTTTGGACCGTCAGGACCCAGCAGGGCTAGGTCGACGCTGGTTTTGGCTCCCTCAGGAAGCTCCATTGGAGCTTGGTCCCCTCCCATGTCTGTCTTTACCCAACCGGGGTGAGCGGAGTTCACCTTGATTTTGGTATCCTTCAGCTCCGCGGCGAGGTGAATGGTGAAGGCATTGAGGGCCGCTTTCGACGCGTCGTAAGCGAAAGTCTTGACGCTGGCAATCGGACTATTCGGATTCGCATGAAGCCCTAAAGAGCCAAGAATACTCGAAAGGTTCACGATGCGGCCCGCTTCGCTCTTCTTGAGCAGAGGCAGAAATGCGCGAGTAACCGCAACCACCGAGAATAAATTCGTTCCGAAAACCTTTTGCAGTTCTTCTTCCGTGGTGTGGATCGTCTTATTGACCAACGTCCCGTCCTGGGCTCCCACGCCTGCGTTGTTGATCAAAATATCCAGTTTTCCAAACTTGTCGCCGACGGTCTTGGCCGCTGCTTCGCGATCGTGTGCGTTGGTTACGTCAAGCTTCAAAGGGAAAGCGTCTATGCCTTCTGCCTTGAGCTTGGTCGCAGTTTCCTCAGCCGACTTCAACGTCCGCGCGGCGACGATGACCGTCACATGTTTCTGCCCTAACTGTCGAGCGGTCTCAAAACCAATTCCGCGATTCGCGCCGGTAACGAGTGCAACCTTTTTCTCTGATGCCATGATTTCCTATCTCCCCAGTACGAGATGTTCTGTTTAGGAGAGAGGTTTCACAACTTGTAAGATGTGTCAGATGGAAAAGTTGTTGTCAGAGACCGCGGATCGAGCGGCTCGCTACCTTGCGGGCCTCCCGGATCGAAAGGTCGCACCGTTGCCGCAGCATGTGGCCGGGTTAACGGCGCTCGGAGGACCGTTGCCCGAGGCGCCTGCTGATCCCGCAGAGGTTTTGGCGCTGCTCGATGACATTGGGTCTCCGGCTACGGTGGCAAGCGCCGGTGGCCGCTATTTTGGATTCGTGATCGGCGGCACGCTGCCGGCGGCATTGGCCGCCAACTGGCTGGCTGGAGCATGGGACCAAAATGCCTACCTGCAGGTAATGTCGCCCGTCGCGGCCAGGCTGGAAGAAATTGTTCTTGCCTGGATGATGGAATTGCTGGGTCTGCCCGCCGGATCTGGGGCGGGATTCGTCACCGGCACAACCATGGCAAACTTCACCGCCCTGGCTGCTGCGCGGAGCGCGTTGCTGCATCGTGCGGGATGGAACGTCGAGGAAGACGGATTATTTTCAGCGCCGCCCCTCCACGTAGTGGTTGGCGAAGAGGTGCATGTTTCGCTGTTGAAAGCGCTATCCATGCTCGGGTTGGGACGGTCGCGGGTTACGCGGGTCCCGACCGACAAGCAGGGACGCATGAGGCCAGAGGCATTGCCGGCGCTCGACGACCGCACCGTGATCTGTGTTCAGGCGGGCAACGTGAATAGCGGCGCCTTCGATCCTGCCGGAGAAATTTGTGCCCGAGCCCAGGAGAAAGGTTCGTGGGTACACGTCGATGGAGCCTTTGGCTACTGGGCCGCGGCTTCGCCGGAGTATGCGCCGTTGCTGTCAGGCGCCGGCGCCGCCGACTCCTGGGCCATCGATTGCCATAAATGGTTGAACGTTCCCTATGATTCCGCGGTGGCCGTGGTGCGGACGCCTGACCACCTCAAAACCGCCATGGCAATGAGTGCCGCTTACCTGACGCCGACCGCGGGCCGGGAGCCCGGGCAGTTCGTACCGGAAGCTTCGCGGCGCGCACGCGGGGTCGAGTTGTGGGCGGCCATGCGCTCCCTGGGACGCAGCGGCTTGCGGGAACTCATCGAGCGAAACTGCAAACAGGCGAAGTTGTTTGCGCATCTGCTGCGCAAAGCGGGTTTCCGCATCCTCAACGACGTGGTCCTGAACCAGGTGCTGGTATCCTTTGGCAGTGACGAGCACACCCTGAGGGTCATCGCAGGCGTGCAAAGCGACGGCACCTGCTGGTGCGGCGGGACGAAGTGGCACGGACAGGCGGCCATGCGTATCAGCGTTTCCAGTTGGGCGACCACGGATAACGATGTCGAGCGCAGCGTCGCGGCTATGATTGAAATTGCCAGGCAGGAACTCTGAGATGACGAACATTACACGCCGCCGCTTCGTGCAAGCGGCATTGCTTTGCTCTGCCGGCGCCGCTTTCGCTCAAGAGACCAGCGGTCCCCATGCTGTTTTTCCTGTCGAGCCGCGAAAGCGCATTGCGGTGGCAACGTACCCTTTCCGTGCATTTATCATCGCCCCTGGCAACGACGATCGTGATCCCAAAAAAGCCGGCATGGACCTGGCGCAATTTGCACGGTCGATCCCAGAGCAGTTTGCGGTGCAGGGAATTGAGCCGTTGGACTCGCATTTCCCCTCCACCGAACCTGCCGCAATCACAAAACTGCGCGCAGCATTTGACGCTGCCGGCGTGCACACCGTGAATATCCCGGTCGATGTGCGAGTTGATCTGTGCGGTGACGATCCGGCCAAGCGAAGTGCCGGCAACGCAATTTATCGCCGCTGGGTCGATATCGCCGTGCAGTTGGGGTCTCCCAGCATCCGGGTTTGGATTCCCAAGTGTCTCGACCTATCGGATCTCGCCAGAGCTGTCCAGGCGCTGAAGCCGACCATTGACTATGCAGCGAGCCGCAACGTGGCCGTCAACCTGGAGAACGATGATCCGGTTTACTCGTCAGAGAAGCGGGTGCTGGCAGCTATTCAGTTGGCCAACAGCCCCTTTCTGCGTGCCCTTCCCGACTTTGGCAATTCGTTGACGCTTGGCGACGAGCATTTCAATGCCGAATGCGTGAAGCGCATGTTCGCCCATGCCTGGAATATCAGCCACGTGAAGGATGCCGAGTCGATCAAGGGCGAGCGGAAGACAGTCTCACTTGCTCCGCTCTTTGCCATTGCTAAAGCTGCGCACTTTCGCGGCTATTACTCGATGGAATCGGATTCTGACGTCGATCCGTTTGTCGATACCAAGCACCTGATCCAGCAGACCCTTTCTCTTATCTGAACCACCGAGGGCGCCCTTGTTTAGGTAGAATGGCAGGCGTCCCCGGGGCAACGGATTAGGACACGCCCTATGCACCGTATCTCGTGGTTGTTCGTTTGCGTGGTGGCCCTCCTGTTGTTCCAGCCTCCGAGCCTCCTGGCGGCAAATTCATCTTTAGTCCTGCAACCCCACGGCAAGGCCAAGGGCAAAAACATCGTGTTCATCAGCGGAGATGAGGAGTACCGCTCCGAGGAAACGCTTCCGCAGCTCGCCAAAATTCTGTCCACTCACCATGGCTTTCAATGCACTGTCTTATTCGCCATTAATCCCAGGGACGGCTCCATCGATCCCGATGAGCTTGACAATATCCCTGGCCTCGAAGCGCTCGACTCTGCCGATTTGTTGGTGATTCTGACTCGCTTTCGTGATCTGCCCGACGACCAGATGAAGCACATCGTGGATTACATCGAGTCTGGAAAACCGGTGGTGGGCATGCGCACGGCCACCCACGCGTTCCAGTTCAAGGGGAGTCCCACGTACGCGAGATATAGCTGGAACAGTCCGGATGGCGGGTTCGGACGCATGGTGCTGGGAGAAACCTGGATCAAGCACCATGGACAACACGGCAAGCAAAGCACGCTGGGCGTTCTCAATCCCAAGCAAACCGCGCATCCCATCCTCATCGGCATTCATAATGGCGAGTTGTGGAGTACCACCGATGTCTATGAAGTGAGATTGCCGCTGCCCGGAGACAGCAACGTCCTCGTCTTTGGAGAGGTGCTTTCCGGAATGGATCAGAAGTCGCCTCCCGTTGCCGGTGCAGTGAACGATCCCATGATGCCCATCGCATGGGTGAAGACTTACACCGGAAGCAGCGGAAAGACCTCGCGGGTCTTCGCTACCACGCTTGGAACTTCGCAAGACCTGCTGCTCGAGGCCGACCGCAGACTGCTGGTCAATGCCTGCTATTGGGCGTTGGGGATGGAGAAGCAGATTCGTGCGGTGTCAAATGTAGGGTTGGTTGGGAAATATCATCCCCACCCTTTCGGCACGGAAGGTTTCGTTAAGGGTGTCAGGCCGGCGGATTTGCATTGAGTGTTGAGAAGAGTGACGTGAAAATATTTGCGCTCTTGTTTCTCCTGTCAGCTTTGCCGGCCAGCCCTCAGCAATCGCCGGAAGTATTCGCCAGGAACTGTGCGGGTTGCCACGGCGAAAGCGCGCGCGGCACAGCGAAAGCACCAGGGCTCGCAATGAACTCGCGGGTGGCGGAGCAATCTGTCGATCAACTAAGCACCTTTTTGGAGCGTGGCAATATCGCGGCGGGCATGCCTGCGTTTGCCGATCTGCCCGCCGCTGACCGCAGAGCACTCGCCCACTACCTTCTGGACTTGAATGTTGGCATGGTTATCAGGCCAGTCGCAGTTACAGAAGCCACGCGGAAAGTCACCTGGGGTCCTCCGCGGCCAGGCGATTGGCTCAGTTATAACGGGAATGATTCAGCCAATCGTTTCAGCCCCCTCAAACAAATCAACACCACGAATGTTTCGAAACTCAAGTTGAAGTGGATTTTCCCGTTGCAGGCGTTTGGCCTGGAGACCACACCTCTGGCCGCCGATGGAGTACTTTATGTGACCGGCCCTAACCAGGTGTATGCCCTGGACGCCCTCACCGGCGCTCCCCTTTGGCACTACTCCCGGCCGCCCAGCGACGGCATGCAGGGGGACTCGAAACTCGGCACCAACCGCGGAGTCGCGATTCTGCGCGATAAGGTTTTCTTCGTGACCGACAACGCCCACCTGCTCGCGCTTGACCGGGCGACCGGCAGACTACTTTGGGAAATCCCGTTGGCTCCCGACGCGGAGGGTCAACACTACGGCGGCACCATGGTCCCGCTCATCGTCAACGACATGATCATCGCGGGTGTCGCCGGTGCGGATGAAGGGATTCGCGGCTTCGTCGCCGCTTTCAAGCCCGAAGATGGCGCGCTCATATGGCGGCGTTGGACAGTGCCTCGCGCGGGTGAACAGGGCATAGAAACGTGGAAGGGCGAGGAACCACGCACGGGTGGTGGTTCTACCTGGCTCACAGGCTCTTATGATCCCTCTTCTGACACACTTTATTGGGCTACCGGCAATCCCTGGCCCGACCAGGACGATCGTGCCCGTCCTGGTGACAATCTGTTTACCGATTGCGTTCTTGCTCTGAATCCCAGGACTGGAGAGATTAAATGGCATTACCAGTTCACGCCTCATGATGTGCTGGATAGAGATGCGACGGAACCCAATGTCCTGGTAGATGCCAAGTTCCATGGCAAACCGTCGAAGCTACTGTTGCACGCGGACCGCAACGGCTTTTTTTATGTCCTTGAGAGAGACAGTGGCAAGCTGTTGTTGGCCAGGCCTTTCCTGCACCGGGTGGATTGGGCCTCAGGCATTGGACCGGATGGGCGGCCGGTGGTGAAGGATCCCAGCGGTTGTCCCAGCGACGGGGCGAACTGGGATGCAACTGCCTTTTCTCCTCAGACAGGCCTTTATTATGTCCTGGCACTGGAAGAATGCGTCGGCGACAAACCCACCTATCCCGATCAAAAAGGGCAGCGCTTCTTACGCGCTATCAACATCGAAACCGGGGAGATTGCGTGGGAGATTCCGCAGCCCGGGCCCGCGCGCGCCAAAACCTGGAGCGGCGTTCTGGCTACTGCGGGAAGGCTGGTCTTCTACGGCCAACCAAATGGTGGCTTTGCGGCGGTCGATCAGAGGGATGGGAAAGCTCTCTGGCGATTTCCGACCAACGTCTTTATGAAGGCATCGCCCATCACGTTCACCGTGGGTGGCTATCAATATATAGCCGTCGCGGCAGGCGCCGACATCCTGTGTTTTGGGCTTTAACCAAACCGAAGTGCGACGAATAGTAACCGCCACTGGTGACTTTCAGCATGTGATTGACCGAAGCGCGGGACCAGATGCGGTACTGAATACATAACCCATCGATCACTCAGCAAATAGAATGAAAAAAATACCGGGCACGGGTTCCGGACAGAGTACTTTTTGGTTACTGCAGATCACAAGCTCTCACGAAAATCCTTCAACGCCTGACCATTGCGTCGTAATCTTCTCGAACAGGATGCTTGCTGGAATCCACCTTGGGTCAACATGACCCGAGAGAACCAACTATATCCTGCCTAACGTTCCCCCTAAAAATCTTAATGGCGTTGCTGCCTTCGGCTGCGTCAAAGCAGGTGACTTTGAGTCTCGATCGCACAGGTGTGGTCATTATTGGTGGAGGCCCGGGAGGGCTTGCGCCATTGCTCGCAGCGCATAGGCGTGGGCGTCTCGCGGAACTGCTCAAAGAGGGCGTTACGCTGGTGGAGCAATCCGGCGCAGTGGGGGAGGGAACCCTTGGGCGCTGGTGTATCAATTCCGACAGCACCGGCTTCACCTTCGCGGACTGCCTTGCGGGACCAGAGAACAGCGAGCTGGCGGCTCTGCGAAACCATCCGCTTACGCGAGAGTTCGTCGAGGTGGGAGAGGGAACAGTGCCGCTGCGGCGCGCCGGCGAGTTTCTAGCTTTGGTAGGGCGAACCATGAACCAGATCATCACTGCCTCGCCCAACGGACGTGTATTGAAACGGCACAAGGCAGTGTCCACTGAGCGCACCAGGACAGGCTGGCTCACGCTGCTGAGAGATGTTGAAACCGGACGCGCGCACACCATTGAATCAAAACATGTGATTCTCGCTACCGGCGCCACGCAGCCAATCGAGCGCCTGCGAAACGAGCACGTGGCGGGCGTGAACCTGGCCGAGCGGTGCGGTCAACGACTGTTGCAATCGGGCGATGTTTTTAGCACCACAGGCTTCGCAGCCGTCAAAGCGAAATTTGTCGAGCTGGGCCGGTCTCCACGTGTGGCCATCATCGGCGGTTCCACCAGTGCCGCGGCGGTCGCACACGCCTTGCTGAACCGGATGCCTGAGGTTCAGTACGATCCAGGCGCTGTGAGCCTGCTGCACCGGCGCGAATTGCGAATCTATTATCCGAGCATCGAAGCGGCGCTTGCTGAGGGATACACGGAATTTGGTCCTGATGATATTTGTCCCATCAGCGGCCGTGTGTTTCGCCTGGGCGGCTTCCGGCTGGATTCCCGTGAACTGATCATGCGTGCGCGCGGGATTGGTGGGCGGCAGCCTGAGCCTCGTCTGCACCTGCATCGTCTGGGTGTGGATGATGCGGCTTCTCTACAACTGCTGGACGAAGCGGATCTGGTGATTGCTGCGCTGGGTTACCGGCCTCGTGCGCTGCCTGTATTCGATCAGGCAGGCAAACGGGTGACCTTGCAGTCGGAAACAAGCCCGCAGGCGCGGCTTGTCGACAATTACTGCCAGGTATTAGACGCAGGCGGAAACCCGCTTCCTAACATGTTTGCCATCGGCCTGGCCGCGGGCTTTGTCCCCTGGGGAAAGCTCGGTGGTGAAAAGAGCTTCCGGGGTCAGGCAAATGGTCTTTGGCTTTGGCAAAGTGACGTGGGCGGCATGATCGTCGATGCCATCTTTTCGTCGAAATTGGGCGAGGACGACTCACTTGACGAGTATTCGCTTGCCCGCCTGGAACAGGTCCCCGTTGCGCAGGAGCTCGAGGTATGAATATTCCGTTAGTACGTCCCGCCCCACCCCAGCTTTCACTCGCCGTCGACGAGCTGCGTTCGCTCGAGCAGAGTGGAATTTTCAGTAACTACGGCCCGGTGAATACGCGCTTTGAAGAGGAGATGCTGGAGCGCTTTTTCGGCGGCGAGGGCGCGTGCGTGACGGTTTGCAACGCGACCATCGGTCTCATGCTGGCCATCAAAGAAGCGGTCGGTGACGTGGCCCCAGGGCAGTTTGCCCTGATGCCGGCCTTTACCTTCGCGGCCGCGGCACACGCCGCGCTTTGGTGTGGCCTGACGCCGCTCTTATGCGACATCGATTCACAGACCTGGGCAGCCGACCCTGAAGCCGAGTCAGACCTGCTGGCCCGTTACGCGGGCAAGGTTGCGATTGCCATGCCCTACGCTACATTTGGCTACAACATCGACCTGGAGCGTTATCAGCAGATTACGTCTCAGCTCGGCGTGCCGGTGGTTGTGGATGGCGCAGCGTCGCTGGGCACCTTTGACGCGCAGGGGCGTGGATTCGGCAGTGGTTTCGCGGGAAGCGTCGTGTACTCAATGCACGCAACCAAGTCCTTTGCGGTGGGCGAGGCGGGTTTGATCTACAGTGCTGATAAGGATCGCATTGCCAGGCTGCGCACCATGAGCAGCTTCGGTTTTGGTGAGCCGCGCACGGCGACCATGGCCGGCCTCAACGGCAAACTCAGCGAAGTGACGGCGTTGCTCGGCCGCTTGCGCCTTAGGGATTACGACAGCATCACCCAATACCGGGCCGCACTGGCCAATCGCTATCGCGCGTTGTTGCCCGAACTGGATTTTCAGGTTGCGGCGCCAGGCATCCAGGCTCATCAATTTGTCCCGGCCTTATTGCCACGTGAACTGGGTGGCCGCAAGGCGGCTATCCGCGAGGAGCTGGCATCTCGCGGCATCGCGACGGGATCTTATTTCAGCCCGCACCTGATGGAGCAGCCTTACTTCCAAAAAACCAGCGTTGCGGGGCCATTGCCGGTGAGCGATGATGTTTCCGCCAGGATGATCAGTCTGCCCTTGTTCGACACCATGACTTATCAAGAGGTTTCCCAGGTTGCCGACGAGCTACGCTCTGTGATGGGCCTAAACCAGGCGCCGAGCAAATATTCTCGCAACACACAACCCGTTCCTCTTTATGCGAGCGTACAGGCCGGCGCACTCATAGGCCGGAAGTAAATCGGCAAGGTACCCGTCATTGATTTCTAAAGCAAGCCAGATCGGTAAAGAAGGAAGATATGTATACCGTCTCTCCTAAGTGCGCTGTGATCTTTAAAGCTTATGCCTGGGATCCGTTCGTTGAGCGTCAGGCCCGGCGCCTGGCTGAATCGGCCGGTGCGCTGGATTTCTATGTGTTGATGGATGAGACGGGGGGACCGGCCGGGTCCATACCATTCGAGCGAGTGACCCGCTTTACCTGCGCTACTCTTGAGGCGGAGGGCCTGGCGATGCGCTATGCCGTGGGTGGAGTGTTGTGGTGGAATCCCGACTACGCACACTATCACTTTCAGCAGCAGCATCCCGAATACGATCATTACCTGTTCGTGGAATACGATTGCGTCGTGCACTGCGACCTGGAAGGGTTGGTAGCGCGCGCCATATCGCAAGATGCGGGCCTGGTCGCTTTGCCGATTTCAAAAAAATTCGAGCAATGGCATTGGACTCCGTATCAGCGCGATGTTTATCCGGCTGGAGAGAACAAACTTGCTTTGCTCAACGTGTGTTTGTTCAGCTCTGCGGCCTTGAAGATGTTGCATCAGCGGCGGCTGGCGATGAAGTCGGATTCGTCGGTGCTCGGTTGGCCCAGCAGTGAACTGTTTGTACCCAGCGAAGTGGTGCGGGCTGGGTTCAAGTGGGTATCTCTTGCGGAATTTGGAGACGTGAGCAATTACGATTGGTTCCCGCCCACTATGGAAGACGATTTGGGTTCGGCCCAGGGTGATGCGTTTCTTCATCCAGTTCTTGACCGGCGACGTTACATCATGTCTATGCTGCACAACCGGGGGGCACTGCCGGCCGGCGAACTCAAACGAGCACTCGCTCGTTTTCCTCGCGAGGAATATGCGAAGTTGATTTGGCCCGCGGCCCGCAGGGGTGCTGCTCGACGGATACAGCATAAGATCACCCGGTGGCGAGCACAGATAGCTTAGCGGTCAGCGCTAAGACGATGAAAATAGCGCGGACGAATGTTGAGTGGGTGGCCCAGGTCTCGCTTTTGAGACCTGGGTGCTCCGGCTGGGACTCGTTGGGAGGAGAAACCCAGGTCTCAAAAGCGAGACCTGGGCCACCCACAAATTTCGAAGTGCAGGTGATTTTCCGCAGAGCGTTCAGCGCTTGTTCATGAAGGTGCGTACTAGCGCCGCTATTTCCTCTGCTTTCGTGTCCAGGGCGAAGTGCCCGGCATCGAGTACGTAGACCTCCGCGCCTGGTACGTCTTTGCGGTAGCGTTCTGGCTCGCCAAGCTCGAAGGAGAGATCGTGCTTGCCCCATAGCACCAAAAGCCTGGGCTGGGTCTTCTGTAACCATGCCTGCCACTTGGGATAGGCCTCGACATTCGTGCGGTAGTCGTAGAACAAATCCGTTTGAATCTGCGCCTGCCCCGGCGCATTCAAGAACGCGAACTCATCGGTCCAAAGATCGGGGTCGTAAAGCTCGATATTCGGATCGTCTCCGACATGGCGTGTTCTTGTGGTCGCCAACGATAGCAGATTTTTACGCAAGGCTTCTTCGTTCGCGGAACGGTCCGCCCAGAACGCCCGCCGTGTTGCCCAGTTCACGCCCAGTCCTTCGTTGTGAGCGACTCCATCCTGAACGATGAGAGCCTGCACCCGCTCCGGGTGCGCCAGTGCCATACGAAAGCCGACTGGTGCACCGTAGTCCTGCATGTAAAGCGTGTAGCCGGATAAACCCAACGCCCCTGTGAACCCGTCTATCACGGAAGCAATGCGGTCGAAGGTGTAATCAAATTGGTTCGGGTCGGGCCAATCGCTGTGTCCATAGCCCGGGTAGTCGGGTGCCACCAGGTGAAAGCTGTCTGCAAGCCTTGTCAACAAAGGCTGAAACATCCGTGAAGAGGATGGAAGACCGTGCAGTAAAAGAATGGTGGGAGCGTCTTTCGGGCCCGCCTCTCGGTAGAAGATGGAGAGTCCATTGACCTTTACAGTGCGGTAGAACACTTGCTGCTCCATTGCCTCTGTCCTCTCAGTCGCCCGCGCTAGTCTGCAACCTCGAAGATGACCTCTAGCTCTACCGGCACGCCCAGGGGAAGGCTGGCAACGCCGATTACGAGCCGAACCGACGCTTTCTCGATGCCGAAGACATCTCGAAACAAATCGGAAACAGCGTCGGCTACTTTGGGCTGGTCGAAGAAATCTCCGTGCGTGGCCATGAATACGCCCAACCTCACTACACGCGTCACTCGGTCGAGTGAGCCCAAATGCTTTTTCGCCGCGGCCAGAGCACTTAAAGCCGCAGTATAGGCGGCATCCCGGCCAGCTTCGGTGTCGAGTTCTTTCCCTAGCCGGCCCACATATTTCGGCTTGTGATCGACCACTGGGAGCATCCCGCTTAAGAAGAGCAGGTTGCCCGTCTGCGCCGTCTCCACATAGGTGCCGAATGGCGTGGGGGCGGCAGGGAGCTGAATGCCAAGGTCCTGCAAGCGGCGATCTGCTCCGCCCGGCTGCGAATCTGCGGTGGTCACGACTGACCCACTTTTGCTTGCCATACACTACTCCTGTTCACGCCTACAAGTGAACAGATTCCCTGAATGGCTAAAGGCTTCGTTAGAATTGCGGGTTCAATACTAAGGTGTAGGATCGCGCGCCATTCAGTGCACAATTTCGTGCTGCTTCTGAGACGGCCGATCGCACAGGAGAAAAATTACAGTGCTATGATTGGCCCCGCGTTCTAAGGAGAGCAAATGGCACTTGTTTCTTTCGCGGCTGATATCGCGCCCTTGTTTCGCCCCGTGGATGTCGCTCACATGAAGGTACATGGGGTCAAACTGGACGACTATGACTATATGTCTGATTCTTCCAACAATTACAGCCATGCTGATGCAGTGCAGGAGACGGTATCTCCCCAGGGAGCACAGCCACCAACGATGCCGCCCGGCGGCCCGTATTGGACGAAAGACCAGTTGACCCTGTTCGCAAAGTGGCGTGCCGACGGTTACCAACCGTAAGACGGTTGCAACCAGGGCGTCCCGCAGGGGCTTTAGTCCTGGTGTACGTAATCTTCTAAACAGCAATGGGCTTTAGAGTCTGGGCGAGAGTTGTGTTTTGTACAGGCACGATTTTAGTCGGGCCGTAACTGTTT
>Ga0302180_10003236_pt1 | contig 12400 bp, 9 predicted proteins | sample I_Palsa_E3_2_FD_200575 | JGI IMG/M metagenome (GOLD analysis project Ga0302180, IMG submission 200575) | Peat permafrost microbial communities from Stordalen Mire near Abisko, Sweden - I_Palsa_E3_2 | ecosystem: Environmental > Terrestrial > Soil > Palsa > Peat permafrost | place: Sweden: Abisko... | reverse complement strand
ACCGATAGGGTTGAAATCCATCTGCCGGCTGCTCAGATCGAAGCGACCCAGGCCGAACACTTTGTTATGAACGATAGGATCTTCCGAGTTGAAGATGGCAAAATGTTGCCCTGGTTCATTGATGAGATCCAGGTCACTTCCCAAATGAACGGTCCGCAGGCCCGGGAAATTCGGCTTCGCGAGTTCGATTTTGTCGACAATCTTGAAGTCGTCGGCTTGCAGTATGGTGATGTGCTCGCCAAACTGGTATAGAAGTTTCCCGTCCGGGGAAACCTCGATGGGGGCGCGTCCCCAATCGATGTCGTTGTCGCTCTGCTCATCCTTGCCCAACTCCGCCGTTTTGACGATCTTCTGCTGTTCCAGATTGATGACCGTGTATTTCGCCTTCCCCACCTCGTAATGGTCCGGGAATTTCTCAATCTCTTTGCTCACCGTGTAGAACAGCTTGCCCTGAGGATCCGGCGTTCCATCCCAGAAGCGAAATTGCTTGGTGGGAGTATTGAGGACGAAGTGATTGATCACCTTGTGCGTGGCCACGTCAATCACCTCGATGCCGTTGTGATCGATGGTGCCGACGTAGATCCGCTTGTGATCCGGAGAAAGGCGGATCGACATGGGTGTACCGGTAGTAAGCGGGATGCGATCCACAACCTCACCTTTGGATTCATCGAAAACCCAAACGGCGGCCGGGTAGACCGGCAGATAGAGCATACCCGCGCTCAGAAGAGCTGCGCCGGCAACGAATAGCAGCAATAGTTTTTTCATGATTCGGGCTATGGGAAAACCAGATCCAGATTGCGCCAATCCTTGGTGGCCGACGCGCATTTGCTGGTCCAGTCCGGCGCATTGTTGAGATGGTCGGGTACTTGCGCCGGCCAGTAACAGCTCACAAAGCAGTCGTAAATATCACGCTCCACGGGTTGGCAAAGTCCCGCTGTTCCGCCGGCGGCGTCCACCTCCCAGCCCGGCGTGAACATCAGCGAACATGCCATGGGGACATGCGGACGCTGCGGCGCGGGCGGATTTTGCAGACCCACCACGTCGTCACCCGTGCGCGAAGCCACGTAATTGTCGATACGTGCCGCTTTCTTATTCAAAGGGCGCATGTGCTTCATGAGGATGCTTTCCTTTCGACGAACTGTTCGAGAAAGCCCGGATTTCCGGCGGCGATGGCGCCGTAGATTTCCAGGCACGTGTTGGTCCAGTCCCGAATCCAATCGCAATAGTGCAGATTGGGATGGCCGGTATCTCCGTAACGGACGAATGCTTCGTGATGGCAACCGCCGGCGCACAGCGGCCGTGCCCAGCACGTATGGCAATCGTATTTGGAATCGATGTGGCCGCGCTGCAGGAAATCGGCCTGCTTCTCGCGATTGATGCCGCTTGAAATATGTCCCAGCGCGTGCGCGTCGGAATCGACGAAACGGTGGCAGGGCGCGATATCGCCGGACGGCCCGACGCCAACCAGGCCCAGCCCCGCGCCGCAGGGATGCGACTTGTTGACACCTTGACAAAGCTCCGCCAGCGTATCGCTGACGTTCGAAAAACCGTGCGCTTCGCCGCGCAGCGCAAACTCCAGGTACTCATCGGCTAGAATGTGAAACTGTTCCAGCACGCCATTCATGCCGCTCTGATTGATCGCATAGAGCTGGTTCGGCGATGTTGTGACCGGGGCGAAGCCCACTTCGTGGAATCCCAGATCCTGCTTCAGGTGCCGAAAAATTTTGACTACATCGGTCACGCCGGACGTCAACGTCACCCGCGCCGTAATGGGCCTGGTGCGGTGGTTTTGAATCAGCTGCCGCACCTTGGGCTCGATAATGTCGTAACTGCCGCGGCCGTTGGCGAAAACACGCAGCTTGTCGTGCATTTCCTTGGGCCCATCCATGCTGACCGTGACGCCGATGCGGTTGGCCGAGAGAAATTCGATGATCGCGGGCGTCAACAGCGTGGCATTCGTGGTCAGGCTGAAATCGACGTGCCGTCCGTCGCCGGCGGCCACCTGGTTCGCGTACGTTACCACCTGCTTGAGCAAGGGAAAATTCATCAGCGTCTCACCGCCGAAGAAGGTCACGTGAATCGAACGGCGCCCGGCTGACTGCCGCAGCAGAAAATCCACGGAAGCCTTGGCCGTTTCAAAGTCCATGAACTTCGGCTTGCCTTCCGGCGTCGCCACTTTATCGGCGCCGAACTCGTAGCAGTACTGGCACGACAAGTTGCACTGGTTGGTGAGATTCAATACCAGGGTCTGCAGCGGAAAATCGGCGGACGGAGTTTGGACCGGTTCCGGAACGGATCTTCCGGTGACAATAACGCTGGCGTGCCCCATTTCCGTCACCAGTTGTCGGGCGTCATCCGTTTCTAAACCGCGAGAGACCAGCTTCTCGATCAACTGGTCGTACGGCAACTCGGTTCCCGAAAGACAATCGATCAGCGCTTCAACGGCTTGATCCACCTGGAAGATGGCGCCCGCCGGAACCAGATACAGAAAACGCTGGCCCGCACCGTCGAAAGAATGAAACTCTCCGAGCCGATAGGCCTGAGCCGGAGCCTCAGTAGCCGTCATTGTCCTCCAACCTCAGGCTGGTCCCAATTCATGTACATCGGAACGGTAACAACCAAATACGATTTTCCCATCAATGCCTTCCCATCCGCGCCCTTTTCGGATTTCGATGTTGCCACCACCCAGATGTCGCCGTAATTATTGCGCATGAATTTGCGCTTGGGATTCGGCCCGTCGGAGGCCGGCGTAAACAGACCGCTGGGGCTCAGCGTGCCGACGAAATCCTTATCGTCGTCGCCGTAGACGGAATAAAACTCCTCCACCGACCAATTCACGTCCAGCGGGCCCAGTTCCACATCGTCGGCCGTGTGCGGCTTGCCATCCGCGCCGCGCTGATAGCCAATTGCTTCGAACTGCTGATAGCCCTTGGGATGCGTTTGGCTGCCCAGTCGAGCAACAACCGATTCCGGCACCACCTTGATATAGTCAACATGATCATAAACAGCAATGGCATTCTGCAGCACGGTGCGGCGGATGGCGATATCGCGCAGGCCGGGCACAGCATCGGCGGCCACGTCCACTTCGGCCACCAGTTCACCTGGGGTGTGCGAAACGATACGGCGAACAGTAACACCCGAACCCAGATCTACATCCGCGGCAGTAATCTGCGCAGGCAGATTGTCGCCGATCAGGCGCACCCGATTCGCCTGCGAACCGGTCTTGAGCGCGGATCGGTCCACGCCCATCAAGGTGGGCTCGGAAGAAGCCCGCTGCATCTTTACATCGAATCCAAACTCCTGATATTGGCCCCAGAACCAGCGGCCTTCCGCCTGCGATTGATCGGGCGACACCCACATCACTTCGCGCATTTCGCTCGCCAGGTCGTCCGGGGCGGAACCAGCAGGAGCGGTACCCTTCGAGCGTCCCCGCCAGGAATAACCGGCATAAACCAAGCTGTGCCCGGACCGGACCAGCGTCGATCCGTCTTTCGCCGAGACCAGCTTCACGCGCGTGGTGAATTCGTCGTCGGCCGCGCCAGGTTCCACTTCCAGTTCTCCGTAATACTTGCCGTGCCCCAGTATATTGGCGCTCACCAGCCAGCGCCCGGCGAGTTTGGGGGCGCGCATACGGGCCCGCCACGCCGCCCACTCGGGAGTATGGAGCGGCGCGGTTTTGCTTAAATAAGCCACGGCCTCATCCACCGGCAGAACATCCCCCGGCTTTTCGTGCTCCCCAAAACCACCCGCGTGGATGCCCAGCCGGAACGCTTCGTCGGCCTGCGGATACAGGGCCACGTGCAAATTGGCGAGCATCTTCCAATCCTCGGGCGAGCGCCGCCACGAAAGCGGGCGGGCTAAAGCATGGCAGTTCGCGCAGGCGCCGCGCAAGGTGTCGTTGGGAATGATGGTCTCGTCCTGAATCCGGCGCTCGGCCAGATACATCACCGGCTTGGCTTCCTCGGGAGCCAATCCGTGGTAGGTGCTGAGATATTTGATAATCCGTTTCGCTTCCGCCGGAGCAAGCGTCACGCCATTCAGCCGGATCATTCGCTTCACGGCTTCTTCCCATTGTTCGGGCGTGGCGCGTTCCCAGGAAATCCGTGACAGATTCCCGTGCGAGTCCTTCACATGGCAACCACCGCACTTCGCCAGCACCACTGGATCTGTAACGGGAATGCCCTCTTCGGGAGTGGGCTTGGCCGAATCCTGCGCCAGCAAAAGCGCGGGCAGCACCGCGAGCGATGCACCGAGGAGTTTCATATAAGTGGTCTATGATACTCCTTTTCTTAGCGGGAAGGGAAGCCAAAACAGCCTGATGATGTCGATCAACTATTTCGATGAGAGACTTGGCTTACCTTTGCTATTCTGTCAAGTGGTTCGTCGCCGGCGAGAAATTTAGTGGCCGGGCAGAACATACAACGCCCCCGTCGTGTCGGCATCCAGCGTGATCGTCCGCATATATTTGAACGTGGACGCCTCATATAGATCAATCGTGTTACCGGCCTTCCAGATATAAAGTAACTTGCCGTTACTGCTGGTTTTCAGGGCCATACGCGGCCGTCCCTGGAATTCGGTTTTCCTGTCCAGACGATGATTCACCAGATCGAACGACCAGAACTCGTATTTCCCGATCTCCGAATGCAGCCCATACCCCATCTTGCGTCCCGGCGCGAGCGAAAAACTGACTGGATTGTACGGTCCGAGAGCATAGAAATCCACATTCTTCTTCTCAAAGTTCACGCGGGCGATACCCATAATTTTCCGGTTCTGCACTGGGTCCTGAACCGTGAACAACCCAGTGAAAAAGCCCGGCTCCTCGTTATTGTCGTCCAGGGCGTTGAAGTCGATGCGGCCGAACCCGTCTTCGATCGGCTTCGACAGCTCCCATTTATCCACTTGCTTGAATTTAACCGTGTCGTAAATCAGGATGTCATCTCCGAAAAAATAAAGCAGCTTGCCGTCCGGCGAAAAATGCATGTTGGCGAATTCGCGCTCCTCGCCTTTGGGCCACGGGATGGTTCGCATCACCTTGTGCTCTTTCAGATCGTACTGCTGCAGCGTGGGAGCGCTGATTTCCCAACGATCGGGTAGCTTGGTGGCCGTTTTAGTCAACACAATCATGAACCTGCCCAACGGATCTGCTTGGAAGCCGAAAATGCGCGCCTTCTTGTTGCCTTCGCTCAGTTTAAAAGTGTCGATCACTTGCCGCGAGGCAATATCGACAATCTCAATATTTTCGAACGACATGTCCTCACAATAGAATTGTTTCCGGTCCTGGGAGAGCTGCATCCGAGCGGGCGTCCCGGTCTTCATGTGGATTTCGCCAATGACTTTTTCCGTGGCTTCGTCGATGATGACGATGTGATTTGGCCGCCCACCCAGGTACAAGGCGCCGTTCCCGCCGATGAGCTTGTCTTCGGCGCCAAACGCGGTCCCAAAAGTAAGTACAGCTAGCAGCGCGCACGCCGGCTGGATCATTGTCATTTTCATGGAAATACGAGATCGATCTTTCGCCAATCTTTCTGCGCGGAGGCGCACTTGGCGGTCCAATCGGGCGCGTGGTTCAACTGGTCGGGAACCTGCGCCGGCCAGAAGCAGCCCTCATGACAGTCGAATATGTCGCGCTCCACCGGCGTGCAAAGGCCCGCGGTGCCGCCGTTCTGGTCGGCCTCCCAGCCTGGAGAGAAAATAAGCGTACAGCCGAGCGGGATGTGCGGCTGTGGGGTCGGCGCCGGTCCTTGTAACGCTACCACGTCATTCCGCGGGTCGGCAGTGCGAGCGATGCGTTGCGCCTTGCGGTTAACTGACCTCAGATGCTTCATGTTCCACCTTCTCGTCAAATTGTTCCAGGTACTTCGGGTTCTTCACAGACAATTCGGCGTAGATCTTGAGACAGGTATCGGTCCATCCACGGATCCACTCGCAATAGTGTAAGTTCGGGTGGGCAGTCTCGCCATAACGCGTGTGCGCCTCGTGGTAGCACCCGCCGGAGCACAGCGGGCGTGCCCAGCACTGGCTGCAGTCCGTCTTGTCATCGACGTGATGTTTTTCGAGAAATGCGATCTGCACCAGCCGGTCGATCCCATCGCGCACGGTCCCCAACCTATGCGCGTCCGAACCGGCGAAACGATGGCACAGCGCCACGTCGCCATCTGTCGAAACACCCATCAGCCCCAGGCCAGCGCCGCAGGGATAGGCTTTGCTCACTCCTTTGTGGATTTCTTCCAGCGTGTCCCTGACGTTCGAAAATCCGTGATGCCGGTTCTCCAGCGCCGCTTCCAAAAAATCGGCAGCCAGCGCGCGGAACTGCTCCAGCATCGCATCGAAACCAGACTCCGCGATCGCATACTTCGTGCTTGGCGAGGTAGTTACCGGTGCGAACCCTACGTCCCAGAATCCAATCTCTTCAGTGAGGTGCCGGTAGATCTTGCGGATGTCGAGCGTTTGAGAAGTCAGTGTTACGCGTGCGCCAATGGGACGGCTGCGGTGCCGCTTGAGCAATTCCTTGATCTTGGGCGCGACGATATCGTAACTGCCCTTGCCGTTGCTGAAGACCCGGAACTGGTCCTGCATCTCCTTCGGCCCATCGATCGAGATAGTGACACCCACCCGATTTTCCGCTAGAAACTCGATGATCTCCGGGCGCAGCAGCGTGGCATTGGTGGTAAGGCTGAAATCCACTTGCTTGCCGGTTTCCGCCGCGCGTTCGCGGGCGTAACTCATGGCCGCCTTCAACACCGGGAAGTTCATCAGAGTCTCGCCGCCGAAAAAAGTCAGATGCGCGACTTTATTGTTTCCGGCCTCGCGCAGCATGAAGTCCACACTCTGGCGCGCGGTCTCCTCGCTCATGAACTTCGGCTTCTCACCGTTTTCGGTGTCGACGATTTTGTCTTCGCCGTATTCGTAGCAGTAGGTGCAGCTCAAATTGCACTGATTGGTGACGTTGAGCACCATGGTGGTCAGTGGGAAGTTCTCCGGCGGCAGCACCTTGGGCGCCTTCTGCTCCGGCACTCCGATTTCCCCGATAGCGCGGACCCGCAGGAGTTCCGATATGGTTTCGGCCACTTCGGAGGTGGGAAACAGCGTGGAAAGCTGCCGCGCCAGATCTTCGCGCGACATATTCCGCTCCCGCAGCCGATTGATCACGGCGGCGGAGGAATCGTCCAGCTCAAACACCGCCGCGCTCGGAACCAGATAGACAAAATCCTTGCCCGCGGCCTGGAACGAATGAAATTCGCGCAGCGCCAGCTCGCTCATGGAGCAACCTCCGGCTGATCGAATCGGATGTACAGCGGAACCGTGACCAGCAGATGTCCACGCGCCCGCAGCACCTTGCCGTCCGGCAGCTTGCAGGTGGCGATCACCCACACGTCGCCATAGTTGTCGGCGTGATTCTTGCGCTTTGGATTGGGCCCGTCGACATTGGGCGTGAACAGCCCATGGTCATCGATGGTTCCCACGTATTGCTTGTCATCGTCGTCGAAAGTCGCGGTGTACTCTTCGATGCTCCAGGCCACGTCGATCGGTCCCAGATTGAGATCGTCCTTGGTATCGGGCTTCCCGTCCGCGCCGTTATTGTAGGCGATGGCTTCGAACTGCTGGTACTCTTTCGGGAAGGCGATGCCTCCCACGCGCGCCATTCCAGCCTGCGGACGCACCTTGATGGCGTCGATCTTGTCGTACACCACCGCCGCGCCTTCGCGATACATTCCGGCCACGCCAATGTCCCGAGGGCCGATGCCGGCGGTCCGGGCAACTTCCACTTCCACCTTCACCAGATCCGGCGAAGCGCTTACCACGCGCTTGACGGTAACGCCCGGACCAAAGTCAACGGCTGATGAAGACAGGCCGGTTGGAAAATTCGTCCCGTGGATTTGCACTTCGCGTGTGGCGCCGGTCTCGAGCGCGATGTTGTCCAGTCCCAGTACGATTGGATCGTTGCCGATGCGCCGCAACGTGACCTCGATGCCGGTTTCCTCGTAAGCGCCCGTGAACCAGCGCCCGGAAAGCTCGCGTTGGTTGCGTTCCACAAACATTACTTCACGCATACCGGCTTGGTCATCGGCGCCGAAGGATCGCCCGCGCCACTGGAATCCGGTGTAGACCACCGCTTTTCCCTGCCGCGTCAAGGCCTCGCCTGTCTTAGCGCGAACGTAGCGAGTCTCGGTGGTGAACTCATCTTCCTTATCCGTGGGCTTGATAGTGGTTACTCCATAGAGAGAGCCCTTGCCCGCCTGGTATCCGTAGAACGCCCAGCGGCCCACCAGCTTGGGCGCGCGCATGTTGGGAGCCCATTCCGACCATTCCGGCGTCTTGAGCGGATATTTTTCCGCCAGGTATGGAATAGCCTTGTCCATCGGGTGACGATTATCGGGAGGATGTCCGTCCGGACCTGGCTCGGTCTGCGGAGGCCCCTGGCGCCGGAACGCTTGAAAATCCGCAAGCGGGTAGTATCCGCGATGCATGGCGACCAGCAATTCCCACTCGCTCTTAGTGCGGCGCTGCGAGATGACGCGGCCCATGGAGTGGCACTTCGAGCAGGTGGATTCCGTATCCTTGTCGGGAAACTTGTAATCGATCATCTGCTTTTCAACTTCAAACGCAGCCGGACGAGCCTCTTCCGGCGCGAGACCGAGGTTGTCCGCCAGATACTTCAGGATTTCGCGCGCCTCGGCCGGCTCCATCTTCAGTTCGTTCAGACTGATCATGCGCTTGATAGTTTGCTCCCAGCCTTCCGGCGTAGTTCGCCGCCAGGAAATACGCGACAGACGCTGCTTGTCGTCCGCTTTGTGGCAGGGCGAGCAGGTCTTGCGCACCAGCTCGCTCGCGATGGGGATGCCCGCGTCGAGATCTTCCTTCTCTTTTTCAGTAAGCTCTTTGGCTGGTTGGTTGGGGGGTGGTTCGTTGGGCGCGTGCGCGGGTGTTGGCTGCTGGGCTACCAGCAACCGAAACAGCATCGCGGCCGCGAAGGCGCAGCGAGTTAGCAACCTCATGGCAATTTTTAAATTATGTCACAGCTTGCTTACGCGCGCGGTTCTGAAGTTGACCTGGCGATCAGGCCCGTTACATTCGCCACCGCAAAACTGATGCCCTTGAGATTGCGCTCCGGCGCTACCCCGGGGATGGGGCGCGGCAAACCGGAGGCGTGGTAAAGCGTGCGGCCATCGGACAACGTCGACGTGCGATATTCATCGCGCGGGCAGTCCCAGTCTACGGCGACGGGAACCACGCCCGGAAGACTTCCCGGCAGCCAGCGGATGCCCGCGTCCGTGTACGCCGCGATCAGGGTGATTCCCTGCTCCACCAGGCGTTCCACTGCCGCCCGCAGTATGGCCTCATGGTTTGGATTGTCGGTGCCGAGGCTCAGATTGACAAGCTGGATGCCGCTGCGCGCGGACCAATCCAGGGCATGCACCAACGATTCGATTCGCGTTGCCAGCGAATCGTGAAACACCTTCACCGCATAGATCTCCGCTTGCGGCGCTTTCTCGCGGATCACGGCCGTCACCGCGGTGCCATGCCCCAGCCTGTCGACGTAGTCCGGCTCCTCAACACCGTCCGGCGTGATAGACACGCCCCCGGCTACACCATTCACGTGCGGATGGCGGGCGTGGACACCACTATCGACGACGGCGATGCGTACCGGTGTTTTCACGGCGCCAGCGTGGAAACACCGAACAGCTTGGCGAAGCTTCCCTGCCGCACGCGCAGCTCTTCGGGCGATCCGCTCTCGGCAATTTTCGCGCCGTCCAGCACCACCACGCGGTCAGCTTGGCCGGCGAGTTCCAGACGGTGCGAAATCAGGATGGTGGTACGGCCTTTCATGATGGCGCCGTAGCCGGCCACAACTTGGCGCTCGGAAACCGGATCGAGCGCGGCAGTCGGTTCATCCAACACCAGCACGGCCGGATCGGCCAGAAACGCGCGCGCGATGGCGATGCGTTGCCGCTCGCCCGCGGACAGCGCCATGCCGCGCTCGCCCACCTGCGTTTCGTACTGGAGCGGAAGATTGCGGATGAATTCATGGATTCCGGCAGCGCGCGCGGCCTCTTCCAGATCGCTTTCGGAAGCGTCCGGGCGGGCATATCGCAGATTCTCCGCGATGGTGGTGTGAAAAACAAAGGGTTCCTGCTCCACCAGAACCACGCGTGCGCGCAGGTCCGCCAGCCGGATGGTGCGGAGATCGTGGCCATCTAAGCGGACCACGCCCGCATCGGGATCCAGCAGCCGCAGAAGCAGATCGGCAACGGTGGATTTTCCGCTGCCGCTCGGTCCAACCACGGCCAGCGTTTCGCCCGCCTGGACGCGGAAGCTGACGCCGTCCAGAACCGGCCCGCTGCGATCGAAGGTGAGCGTCACGTTCTCGAAACTTACATCGCCCCGAACCTCAGCGAGCGCGACGGCGCCGGCTGCTTCCACTACTTCGGGCAGCGTATCGAAAATCTGGTTCACGCGGGCCAGCGAAACACGCGCCGTGGCCAGGCTGGTATAGAGTCCCATCAAGGCTTGAATGGGCGGAAACAGGCGCATCTGGTAGGCCAAGAAGGCCACGAAAGATCCCATGCTGAGCGCGCCTTGAATCACCTGGTGGCCTCCATAAAGAAAGACCAGGACGGTGCTCCCGGAGAGAATCAGGCCAGGCAATCCGCCGGACAGATAGCTCAGAAGCTGCATGGACATCAGGGCGCGGACGAATGCGTCGTTCTTGCCGCGAAACCGCAGTTCCTCGCGCTCCTGCGCGTTGCTGGTCACCACCAGCTTCACGCCCTGCAGCGTTTCAATAAGGAAGCTTCCGATTTCGGAGCTGGCCTGGCGCAGGGTCGCCACTTTTCCTTCCAGGCGCCGCCGGTAATGCACCAGCGCCCAAAAGCTGACCGGTAATAATGCGATGGTCAGGAGGAAAAGCCGCGCGTCCAGCCACAGCATAAATCCGACCGTGCCGATCAGAAACAGCACGTTCCCGAGCCACGCCAAAGCTGTTTCGGCGGCCACACGCTGGATCTCCGCGATATCGTTATTGATGCGGCTGACGATCTCGCCCAGCCGGGTACGGGCATAGAAACGGGGAGACAATCGCTGGAGATGGCGGTAGAGCGACAAGCGCATATCGAACAGGATTTGCGCGGACGTACCGGTATATCGAAGGCCGCTCACCACATTCAGCACGAAGCTCACCAGAGTGATGCCGGCGAACAGGGCCACGATCACGAAGAGCGCATGCGTGTCGCGCCCCAGCAAACCGCGGTCAATCAGTGCTTTCGAGAGATAGGGCAGCACCAGCGAAAGCGCGGTACTGAGCAGGCTGAGCGCCAGGACCAACACCAGCCGGCGCCAATAGGGGAGCGCGTATTGGAGCAGCGTTTTAGCGGAGCGTTGGTGCGCTTTGCCTGCCATGGACTGACACGTTCATGCGTTCACATGAGTGTGAACGCGCACGTAAAAATGCGTGCACTACAAGTTGAATGGCCGGGGAGGACATGCAAAGATCCGGTGGCATCCGCATCCGGCGTGATGGCGCCGGTCAAGCTAATACACTACCACGGCGCTCCGTTGCGCTGGTCCCCCAAGCGGCGACAGGCTGGCTTTCGTGGCGGTCTTGCCCTACGCCCGGGAGAAAAAAGCCGCACAAAGGCGCGCCTCGTTACCTCCCGAATACGTGGCTTTCTTTCCCCGAGATGGGCTCGGCCGGGTCGATGATTCGCGCGTTCTCCACGTCGTAAACCTCATAGCCCGCGTCGCGCAACGTTTGAATGACGTCTTGCGCGTTCTTCTGCTTGTCCTCCGGTGTAGTTCCGTGCAGTTCCAAGTACAGCCATGGCTTGCGTGACGCAATGAGCTTGCGCATTCCACAAAGCACCGAGTATTCCATGCCCTCGACATCGATCTTCACAAAATCCGGGACGGCCCGTTGCGCCTCGACTTCCAAGTCAATCGTGGTCACCGGCGCCATACAGAATTTTGGAGTTGCGGCGCTCGAAGCAAGTTCACTCGCGATCTCCGGATCGCCGGTGGCGCCGCCTGACATGAGGTCATCGTAGACAAGTTTCAGTTCGCCTGGCTCGGCGGCGACGGCAACGTCTCGGAGGGTCACGTTGTCGAAGCGATTGAGCGCCAAATTGTAGCGGATCTTCGCTCTGGACGCCGGGAGAGGCTCATAGGTCACCACGCGTGACGCTCGACTTGCGAAAAAAAGTGTCATCAAGCCCACAAATCCGCCGACGTCGAAAATCGTCTTCCCAGTCAGATCGAGAGATCGCAAAAAGCCTTCCTCGGCGCTCGGCGATCCACCCGGCAAAAAACCAAGGCCACCCCTGCGCTTGAGCCCCTTTGTGAGACCTCGCCGGCTTGTATACGAGAAATCCAGCGACTCGGAAATGCGGCTGGTAAGACGGTGCGC
>Ga0302180_10003235_pt1 | contig 12404 bp, 12 predicted proteins | sample I_Palsa_E3_2_FD_200575 | JGI IMG/M metagenome (GOLD analysis project Ga0302180, IMG submission 200575) | Peat permafrost microbial communities from Stordalen Mire near Abisko, Sweden - I_Palsa_E3_2 | ecosystem: Environmental > Terrestrial > Soil > Palsa > Peat permafrost | place: Sweden... | reverse complement strand
CGAGGAATGTAGTAGATGACATTTACACTGCGATCCAGATACCACTGTCCCGGTTGGCTAAGAAACGCGTAAGCATTCTCGAGCCAATTGAGGCCATTGGCCATCGTGCGCACAAACGAATAAACGATAGATGGGGTGTTAGCCAGAGTCCAGCAAGGATTCTGCATCACAATCTGGCCCTGAGAAATCGAGGCGACCGGGCAACGCATCTCCACCCACCAGTCACTCTCTCCAGCCTCGATGTTTTGCACGTTAGCCCACGTCATCATGCCGGGAATAGTTATCTGATAGCCCTGCGAGTTACCGATCGCGCCACCACCCAGCACCGCATTGCCCGGGGCCTCCGGCTGCAAAACCAATCGAGCTCTCTGCGCGCGAATTCCGTTGACGTAAAGCTGACGAGTATCAAAGCCTGCAGGCACGGCTGCCTGATAGATGCCCTTAACAGGGTCGTGCAGCGTCCAATTCAGAATCGAGATGCCGCCGGAGAGCACCGGCGCGGATCCAGGCGCCGCTACATATCGAACCGTGTAGCCATTGAAGCCGGAATCGGCTGGCGCAAACTGCAGTGGGCTTGAGAGCTGATACGATCCCCCGAGTAACTCGACCACCAAATCCTTGTTCATTGTCTGATTCAATTGACGAACTCGCGCCTGCATCGAGGAAATGGAGCATGGTTGAGCAGATGAGCAGTTGGAACCTGTCCCGGTTGGACTGACACAAAGGTCAGCAACATCAGAGCAGAACTGAATTGACGCGGCGGCGCTCGCCGGCGCGGCAGCGGATTGCACGACCGGGGTTTGCTGACAGGCGGCGGCCGCTAACAGCGCGATGCCGGGAACGAGGAGATTAAAAGGATAGTTACAGGAGGCGCGCATTTCTAACCGCGAGCGGGAGTAATGACGGAACATTACTGCCGCTCGAAATTAGAAACGCTTTCGCAGTCGTGCATTTGAGCGACTCGAATCGAGTCGGTCGCTCGAAAATCCCAGAATCAAAGCGCAGTTGGCGCAGGCATACTACATTCGGCGCCAGCGTAGCTGCCGAATTCACGACAATGTCGCGCCTGCAAGCGCCAGCATCAGGTTAATGCGTGTCCCGTGCAGACGTCGGTACGCTAACGTACATGGCGGCAGCCAACAGGTGCGGTTTCACCGTACTTGCGGTCCGATTCGTTTATCGACGCTGGCACCGGAGTAATTGCTCAGACGATCCAGTAGGCGCTCGGGATCCTCGTCGGAGAGCAACAAGTTGCGGTGAACATCACTCAGGAATCCTTCCGCCACAGCTTTGTCGGCCATCGCAAGCAGAGGATCGTAATATCCATTTACATTGAGCATGCCGCATGCTTTACGCTGTATGCCGAGTTGAGACCACGTAAGTACCTCAAGAAACTCCTCCCAGGTCCCGTATCCCCCAGGCAGAGACAGAAACGCATCCGAAAGGTCTGCCATAACGGACTTGCGCTCATGCATGGAGCTGACGATTCGCAGCTCTGTCAGTCCGGTGTGGGCAAGCTCCTTATCTGCAAGAGCCTTTGGAATCACGCCGATGACGCGGCCACCGTCATCCAAACACGCATTTGCGACAGCGCCCATAAGGCCAACGCTGCCACCGCCATACACAAGCTCTACGCCGCGCTTGCAAAGGATCCGGCCAACAGTCAGCGCCGCCTGCCGATACGCTTGCGGTGTCCCAGTGCGCGAGCCGCAAAATACGCAGACTCTGCGAAGCATTTGCGCAGTGTAAGTCAGCCTCAGGGCGAGGCCGCCGAGACCCGCCAGACGCTGCTGCCCGTATCATCGGCGATCAACAGCCCTCCCTTGCTGTCCACTGCAAGGCCGACGGGGCGCCCCCGCGCCTTGTCGCCATCGACGAGGAAGCCTGTGACCACGTCTTCCGGTGGCCCCGAAGGCCGGCCATCAACGAACGGTATGTAGATGACCTTGTAGCCATTCATTACGGCGCGGTTCCAGCTGCCGTGCTCGCCAACAAAGGCGCCTCCGCGATAGTGCCCCGGCAGATTGGTTCCCGTATAAAACACGAGCCCCAGTGGCGCAACGTGCGAGCTCAACGCGTAGTCGGGCGCTATGGCCTTTGCGACCAGATCGAGTCGCTGCGGTTGAACGCGTGGATCGATATGCTGGCCGTAGTAGCTGTACGGCCAGCCATAGAAGCCGCCGTCCTGCACTGAGGTCAGATAATCGGGCACCAGATCTGGGCCCAGCTCGTCGCGCTCGTTGATGACGGCCCAGAGCGTATGGGTCTGTGGCTCGAACTGAAGCCCGTTCGGATTGCGCAGTCCCGTGGCGAATTCGCGATGCGCGCCGCTCGCCCGGTCAATTTGCCAGATTGATGCGCGGCCCAGCTCCGCCTGAATACCGTTCTCCGTGACATTGCTGTTGGAGCCGACACCCGCATAGAGCTCGGATCCATCCGGGCTGGCGGTCAGACTTTTGGTCCAGTGATGGTCGATCGGGCCGCCGGGCAAATCACACAGCTTTACGCCGGGATCGGTGATCCGAGTCTGTCCACTGGTGTAGGGATAGCGGACCACCGCATCGGTGTTGGCCACATACAGATCGCTACCGACCAGCACTACGCCAAAGGGCGAGTTGAGATGATCGATGAATATGCTTTTCTCGTCCGGGATGCCGTCGCCATCGGTGTCACGAAACAGCAAAATGCGCTGCCCAGGCTTCGTGCGGGAGTGCGCCATCTTCAAGACCCAGTTCATGACGAGTTCCTTCGGCCGGCTGACCGGCCCCGGAGGACCCCCGCTCTCGACCACCAGGACATCGCCATTCGGCAGAACATACAGTGAGCGCGGGTTCGCAAGGCCGGTAGCAAAAGCCTGCACTCTCAAGCCAGCCGCGACACTTGGTGTCGCGCCGTTCCAGCCCACTATCTTTGCGATATGCATCGGCGGCAACAGGTACTGGTGAATCGGCGGAAGATAAGGGTTGGGGCCGACCTGACGGCTCGGGTCGATCGGCGCCGGCCCGCAACCAACCAACGCAAACAGTACGGCGATCGCGACAGCTTCGAAGCGAGCAAACTTCATGGCCGCTGCGTCTGGCGCACGCCCACGCCGTGACGGTACACCAGCGCCCAGCCATTCCAGCCGGTAACCAGCAAAATCACGACAACGAGCGCTGACAGGATCAAGCCAGTGGGGACAACCGACGTATAAGCGTCACGCGTGTGGATCAAGCAGTTGAAGATGGACAGGATGAGTGCTGTGGCATTGCCGATGCCGTGAATCCAGGCAGCCCGCAGCTCACGTATGCGAGGATCGCCGAAGAAGTCGATCATTCCTGCCGGTGCTGCGACCAGCGACACGATCAGCCCTACGAGCAGCAGCCACGCAGAGATGTTCGCCCACAGCATCGCGCCCGACTGCCAGTAGACGATATCCGTGATCAGCGTACCCACGAAGCAAACAATTGGAATCGGCACGAGCATCGCGTGAAGGGGGCGACCGCCGAGGGTCAGCGTCGACCGAGGATTAATACTTAACATCTGAAATCCCGGGCGCCGCTCGCTCAGTCGCGTGGCTGTAGGCCAGGCGGCATTGTTAATTGATCGGTGGCGTCATCCTCAGCCTACGCGCTGCGCTTGCCGTCGGCAAGGAGCGAGGTTCCATTCAACGGCCCGGATTCAGCGCGAGTCCTGCAGAATCATTTCGGCCCCTTTCTCAGCAATCATCGCGGTCGGCATGTTCGTATTGCCGGATGTAATCATCGGCATGATCGAGGCATCAATCACCCGAAGCCGATCGACGCCGTGGACACGCAGGCGGGCATCCACGACCGCGTCCGCATCCGTGACCGGTCCCATCTTCGCCGTCCCCACAGGGTGAAAGATGGTCGTGCCAATATTTCCCGCGGCGTGGACGAGCGACGGCGTATCGTCGCCGACGCTGGGACCGGGCAAATATTCTACCGGGTTTAAATCCTTGAGAGCCGGCTGAGCCATAAGGCGTCGCGTCACTCGAATCGCATCCGCTGCCACCGCGCAATCCTGCGGCGTGGACAGGTAATTCGGTGCAATCAATGGGGATTGCATCGGGTCGGCTGAGGCGGGCCGCACGGTGCCGCGCGAGCTCGGGCGCAGATTAGAAGCACTCAGGGTGATCGCCGGAAATACGTGCAGAGGGTCACCGAACTTGTCCAGCGATAGCGGCTGCACGTGAAACTGGATATTCGCTCTGGATTGTGTCGGGTCCGAGCGCATAAAGATGCCGAGCTGGGAGGGTGCCATGGTCAACGGCCCGCGCCGGCGCAGCGCATAGTCGATGCCCATCCAGGCACGCCGTACTACGGAGTGGTAACTCTCGTTGAGGGTTCTGACGTTGCTGACCTTGTAGATGGCGCGCTGCTGCAGGTGATCCTGTAGATTCGAGCCAACGCCGGGCCGGTGCAGAATGGTCGCGATGCCGAGCGGCGCGAGCCACTCGTGCCGGCCGATTCCGGACAGACTAAGGATCTGCGGCGAGCCGATAGCCCCTGCGCACAAGATAACCTCACCTCTGCTTCGCGCCTCGAATACCTCCCCGTCGCGCCGGAACTGCACGCCGCAGACGCGAGCGCCCTGCGTGATCAGGCGCTCGACGAGCACGTTAGTTTCCAGCCGCAGGCTATTGCGGGCGAGCGCAGGCTTCAAGAATCCCCGGGCCGCGGACCAGCGCTGCCCGCGTTTCTGATTGACATGGAAGTATGAAACCCCCTCGTTGTCACCGCGGTTGAAGTCGTCGATCTCGGGCACGCCGAGTTCAACGGCGGCCTGGCGCACGGCATCGAGTACTCGCCAGGTCACGCGTGGGGCTTCCACGCGCCACCCGCCGCCGGTCCCGTGATACTCACTCTCGCCCAGGAAGTGGTCTTCAAGGCGCCTGAAGGCCGGCAGAACATCACTCCAGCCCCAGCCCTCAAGGCCCAGGGAGCGCCAGCCATCGTAGTCGGCGGCCTGACCTCGCATGCAGATCATGGCGTTGATCGCCGATGAGCCGCCGATGACCTTACCGCGCGGGTAGGCGAGCGAGCGAGCGTTCAGACCGGCCTCGTTTTGCGTCCGGTACATCCAGTCGCAGCGCGGATTGCCGATCGCGAAGAGGTAGCCAACCGGAATGTGAAGCCAGATCCAATTGTCAAATCCTCCGGCTTCCAGCAGGAGTACGCGCCGATCCGCTTTGGCCGAGAGACGATTCGCCAGGACGCACCCCGCCGTGCCCGCGCCGACGATGATGTAGTCGTAGTCCCCCTGCAGTCGCATCACTTTGGATGTCTCCCGCATTTTCCGGCCCGTTCCTGCGCGAATAGTATTTCGCGCGCGACCGGGGCGCGTTAGGATTTGCAGCGGCCGCCGCCGTGATCTGGCTCGGCGCCTAGGTATTCATCTAGCGAACGATCTCGGCCGCGAACTGGCAGACCGAGCTCACGATTACTTGATTGTCAGGGTGCTCGGCTGGCGCCCAGAGGACGCGCTCGATCCGCAGCAATAACGCGCCAGCGGCGGCCTTGCGCCAAAGCCAATTCCGTAAGCAGTGACGGGCTTCCGAGAGATTTCTCATCGCCACGCGCAGAATCCAAGGCAGGCGAGGCAATACCTTCGTTGTCGCACACGACATAATGTCCAGATGACGCTCCGGTTCAGTGCGCGTGAGGTTTATCCTGCAAAATCCAGACATGATCGTTCGTAAATTAACTCTTGCGGGAAAGCTGGCTTACCTCCGATGACACAGGCAATGGTATCCGCGAGCGACGTCATGCATATCGACGATTGTGATCTCGACGAGGCCTTAACGATCGTTTCCACTTTTGGGAGCGCGCGCTACGGCTATGTCGTCACGGCGAACGTCGATCACGCGATCCGCCACTACTGCGAGGCTCAGTTTCGAACAATATACGCGAACGCTGCGTACGTTCTGCTCGATAGCCGATTTCTGGTGCGGGTGCTAAGAGTCCTCAAACGGCAGCGCCTACGCGCTTCTCCGGGCAGTGACCTGACGAAGGCAATGTTTGTCCATATGATAAAGCCGCGCGATGTCACGGTAGTGGTCGGCGGGACCGCGCACCAAGCGCAAGAGCTGCGGGCGCGCTTCGGGCTTAAAGCGCTGCACCACATCGACCCACCCATGAACTTCATCCGTGACGCGGGGGCCGTCGAAAACTGCTTGCGCGAAATAGAAGCAAGAAGTCCATTCCGGTTCTGCTTTTTAGCGATTGGATCACCACAGCAGGAGATCATTGCGCACAAGCTTCAAGAGCGCGGCACTGCACGCGGTCTGGCGCTCTGCATCGGTGCTTCGATCAATTACATAACTGGCGCTGAAAGGCGTGCCCCGCACTGGGTGCAGCAGATAGGACTCGAATGGCTGTTTCGCCTCATTCAGCATCCCAGACGGCTGGCGCATCGTTACCTGTTGCGCGGACCGCGTATCTTCTGGCTGGCCTGGCACATACAGTTGCGATTGAGGCGACCTAAGGTCGTGCTCGGCGAGCACATAGCTCTCTCCGGCGAGCACCCGAAAACCGAAGTTACTGGCGACGAGCTGAACGCCCCGGGTGTGATCAGAGTTACTTAACTTTACTTAACGCATTCACGCACGGCTCAGTCTTACGATTCTGCAATAGGGGTGACTAAGGGGGGAGAAATCGAAGCACCAAAGTCCACCGGACTGAGCAGCTCGAACTTGATTTGTTTGAGAAGCAGAAAAATGCGTGGACCTCGAATCAGATATCGCTTTGCCATGTGGCGTGGGTCCTGCAGCAGCCGAAATGCCCATTCCAGGGACGCTCGTTGCACCCATTGAGGCGCGCGTCGCTCGACGTCGGTCATAAAGTCGATCGATGCGCCGATGCACAGCGTCAGCCCCCGGGCGACGCCACGCTCCCGTAGCTTATGGGCCAGGATCTCCTGCTGTGGGCAACCCAGCGCCAGGAAGCAAAAGCGAAATGGACTCTGCGCTTCGATAAAGCGCAAGCACGCCTGAACCGCCTCGGGATCATTGATGAAGCCCATTGGTGGCTCGATATGTCTAAGCGATCGCAATCCATACCGGTGCGCCAATTGCTCCGCTTGCACCGGTTTAGCGCCCACGAGCACGATGCGATCGTCCGCGCGGATCACCTTCGACAACAGCTTCTCCGTCAAGTCGCTGCCAGTACAAACTCGCAGTTGCACGCCCTTGGCAAGGCTTACGATACGAGCAAGGAAGCGACTGTCATTGAGGATGAACCCGGCCTCCGCGTAGAGCGTTCGAAATGATTCGTCATCGCAAAAGCGAATGAGATGATCGACGTTCGGCGTCACCACGTACGCAAACTTCTCGGAACCAAACTCTGCTGCAACATCCGCAAAACCAGCCAGATCGTAGTCATGCAGCCTCACGGTGGTGGGGCGCATAGCAGGCTTGCGCGGCTGTCTTCTGCGATCAAACAACAGCCGCGGCGGCCCACCGTTGCCTGCATCCGGCGGTGAAGGTGCTTCGAGTTGACGTTCCTCTCTCATGCGACGCGCTGGCCTCCCTGCCTGAGTCAATCGACAGAATGATTCTATCTCGTAGCGGAACATCGGTTCCAAATAATGTGAAGCAGTTCCTTGCTATTGCTGGCCAGGACGCTGCTTGACATATAACGGTGTGCAACCGACGTGCCAGAGGATTTTGCACACGGACACTGAACATAACGTGACCGGTTCATCTGTGCGCGATCGCACACATCATTGCCGCTCGGTCATCGCACCACTGTCGATCAGCAGTTGTCGTGCGTCGGTGCACGCGTTGTTGCTCGCGACAGCGCAAAAAAGCGATTGTGATTTTTATCGCCCTGTCACTCAATTGCTATAAATCAATGGATAATGCTGACGAACTGCATGCGCGTTGAAGTCCTATCCGCAGAGCGGCTTTACATAATTTGGATGGCATGGCACTTGCTCTTAACATCTTAATGAGCGCCGAAGAGTCTTCTGCAGCTGAGCGACTCGCTGCGTCTTTGCTGTCGCGCGATCTCTCCTCGCCTACTCTGGGCGCGCTGCCGCGCAAGTTTGTTCATCTCGGCACAGTGGCTCCTCCAGCGTTGGCTTTGCTGCGCGAATGGTTGAGCCCCTTTGCAGTCGCTCTGAGTCTTGTGGCATGCGTGCTGCTTTGTCATCAAACGCCCTCCCCGAAGTATGCCGCGCTGGGCCTGCTTGCGTTTCTGCTGTCCCGACAGGCCTTTCGCCCACTGGATTCACAGCTCTGTCACCGCGACGGCCTGCCAGCGAGGGCGAAACTTTGGCGCTTGCTGGTCGGCTGGGGCAGCGTGCTCGCCGCACTGACGATTGCTGGTATTCTGCTGGACGTCACTCACTCGTATCCGCGGCATTTGCTGTTCTGGTGGTTTGGTCTGACGCCAATCACGCTGCTGCTGGCCAATCACTGCGCTGAGCGTCTCGCCAAATCCGGTAGCTTTACGAGCCGGCGCCACGTCATCATCGGCGCCGACGGTGTCGGCGCGGAACTCGCACGACGCATTCAGCAAGGTTCTGGTCTCGGTCAATTCATGGGCTTTTTCGACTTTCGCAGCCCTGAGCGACTGCCGGATGCCTCGCGCGCGCACTTCGCGGGTCATTGTCGCCAATTGGCGACATTCGTGCGCGAGCACACGATCCACGCCATCTACATCGCGTTGCCGCTATCCAATGCACCGCGCATCGAGCAACTGCTGCAAGAGCTGCGCGATACCACGGCGTCGGTATATTTCGTGCCCAACGTGTTTGCCTTCGATCCAATCCAGCCGCACTGCGTCGATATCAACGGCATGGCGGTCGTGTCGATCTGCGATACGCCCTTCTACGGCATGAACGGCATACGCAAACGCGTCATGGACGTGCTGCTCGGCGCTGGCGCACTGCTGTTCGTCTGGCCGCTGCTGCTGCTGCTCGCGCTGCTGGTGAAGCTCTCATCGCCTGGACCGGTGCTGTTCAAGCAGCGACGCTACGGCCTGAATGGCGAGGAGATCGTGGTCTACAAGTTTCGGACCATGACGGTGTGCGAGGACAGCGAGCGAATTTCCCAGGCAGTACGATTCGATACGCGCGTGACACCGATCGGCCGGCTGCTACGACGCCGGTCCTTGGACGAGCTGCCGCAGATCTTCAACGTGCTGGCTGGCCAGATGAGCTTCGTGGGTCCGCGGCCGCACGCGGTGGCTCATAACGAGCAATACCGGCGTCTGATCAGCGGTTACATGATTCGGCACAAGATCCGGCCCGGCATTACTGGCTGGGCCCAGATCAATGGCCATCGCGGCGAGACCGACACCTTGGAGAAAATGCGCGAACGGGTCGAGTGCGACTTGGAATACCTCAAAAACTGGTCCGTGTGGTTGGATCTCAAGATCCTCTCAAGAACCGCGCTGATGGTTCTCACTGACCGGAATGCATATTGAACGCCTTTTCACGCTCGGTCGGCGCCGGCAGCGTGCTGCGCGCGGTCGAACACGTCTCTTACGACCTGGTAGCACGAGCAGGAGGCCGCCTTCAATCGCGCCGCGTCCAGAATCTGGATCTTGCCCCGACTATAGTCGATCACTTTGCGTCGCCTGAGTGCGTTGGCGGCTTCCGTGACCCCCTCGCGCCTTACGCCCAGCATGTGCGCCAGAAATTCATGCGTCAGGGGAAACTCGTCAGTACCCACGCGCTCGCTGGTCATGAGCAGCCAACGCGCCAAGCGCGCTTCTGCAGCATGGAAGCGGTTGCATGCGGCTGTTTGCGAAATCTGCGCCATCAGGGCATAGGTATATCGGTGCAACGCCTGCTGCAGACGTAAGTTGCGGGCGAATGCGGCGCGAAAAGGCGCAGCTGCAATGCGCAGTGCATCGCCGCCACCCTGCACCAGTGCGCGCACGCCAGAGATACCCATGCCGAGGATAAAAGGCATGCCCACCATACCTTCGTTTCCAACCATGCCAACTTCAAGGGTGCGCCGCTTATCAACCGCAGTGAGCAAGGAGACTAAGCAGTCAAGGGGAAAGTAAACATGTTTGATGGTTTCCCCGGGTTCATAGAGCACCTGACCGAATGCCAGCGTCACCGGCTCAAGCTGCGAGCGCAGGCGCTGGTATTCCTTGGCCGGGATGCTTGCCAGCACCCGATTCGCGGCGGTTCTTCGGTCAATCATCGCTCAGCCGGACGCCGACCTACAGCCGACGACCCTGAATGAGCTGAATCACGATCACTATGATCGCAATGACCAACAGGATATGAATGAAGCCGCCCATAGTATATGAGCTGACCAATCCCAATAACCAAAGAATGATTAAGATGACCGCAATGGTGTAAAGCATGTACTGAACCTTATCTGACGCCATCAGGCGACATTCACTTCAACCAGGCGATCTTTGCATCCGCGCTGTCAACCGTCTGTACGGCAACACACCGATTAACTCAGGCGCAAATCGGGACACTCTCAAAAGCCGCCAACGCTGGAGCCCAATCTCAGGTTTTCCGCGAAACGAGCGATCAACTCATCCACGGGTTCCTGAGTCTTGAGCAGGCTAACCTGTAGGGATGCCAGAGATTTATGCTGGCTTTGCGGATGGGAAGCGCCTTCCAGCTCGCCGATGGCATCCACCATGGCACGCGCGGCACCATGGGCTCCAATCGCCGAGTAAATGATACTCATGTAACGCAGCGCATCGATGGAGCCCGCACCAAGGTGTTCGATAACCCTGCGCGCCGAAATCGCGCTCCAGAATTCACACGCCAGAAATAGGGCTCGCTCGGCTAGCGAAAACTGCACGCCGCCCTTGGCGGCCTTCTCAACGATCGATATTAAGCTAGCGCTCGCCAGCGGAAGACTTCCTTGCCATCGGTCCATTGGCCACACCCTCCTCGCCTAAAGATCGTCGTTTGCGGACCGATCAGTCTGTGCGCTACCGTACAAAAAAAAGCCCGGTGCATGGGGCACCGGGCCGCTATCCAATTAAACTTAGGTCTTGATCTTCAGGTCTTGATCCTTGAGATCTTCGAACCCTCGAGCGACAGATCACCGATCAGTCCCTGTTCGGCAAAAATAAAGCCGAGAATCGGCTTCTGCTGCGTCTGCGTATCGTAGTTGCCGCTGGCACCGCCCGAAATCACGGTGATTCCGGCATCCGCGCCAATGGACCAACCGTCGCTGGCGACAAACTTGTCAAGCGACTCTTGCGTCATGAACATAATGATCTCACTGTGCGCGGCGAGTCCAAGCGTCAAACCGACCGACGCGGCGCCTACGCTGTAGAAGCCGACCGTCTTGCCATTGACCTGCAGGGCGCCTTCGCCATGCTCGCCGCCGATACCGATGCCACCCTTCGTGACGCGCGGGAACACCAGTATGCCTGCCGCCTTACTTCCCAGTGTTACGTTCGCGGGGTTGATAGTATTGAACTGAACCAGCGTTGCGGACACTTGCTCCTTGATCTGCGTCTTGGTGCCTGAAAATGCAGTTGCGCTCGTCGCCAAGGTCGCGGCGGCGAGAATAGTTGTGGCTAGGGCAATTTTCATATTCATAAGTTAGCTCTGTCGTTGATATTGAGTCAGGATTGTGAAGCCCGATCACTGATGACCGTGGCAGGGTGATATGGCAATAGCACGTCGTGGCTGATGCCTGCCGCGAGACTACTTCCCTGACCAGGCCCGGTCTGTGCGTCAACGTACGCCGGCAGCGGGTAAATTCGGCGCTACGTGCGCTAACGAACAGACTGCGCGGGTTGCCGCGCGAAGATGGGGAATGGCCTATGTGCGATTCCGCACACGGACCCTGCCCGTACGTGTACAGTGAGGGCATGGCAACTGGCAGGCGGGCCCACGTCAAGAAAGCGTCGCCGAGCGCGAGCCGGCCCTTAGGCATAAGTACGACCGCCGCGCGTCCCAGCCCGCGCCAAAATCATCTGCTCAATGCGCTGCCTGCGAACGACTACCATCGCATCGCCGAACACCTGGAACTGGTGCAGCTGAAGCTCGGCGATGTTTTGTACGAGCCGGACGTGCCGCTGCGATTCGTGTATTTTCCGACCACTGCCATCGTGTCCCTGCTCTACGTCATGGAGGACGGGGCATCGGCTGAAATCGCGATCGTCGGTAACGAGGGTATTCTCGGTATCGCCTTATTTATGGGCGGTGAGACCACGCCCAGTCGCGCGGTCGTGCAAAGCGCCGGGTACGGTTATCGTCTGAAGTCGCAATTGCTGAAAGATGAGTTTGGGCGCTTCGGTCCGTTTTTGCGCCAGTTGCTGCGTTACACCCAGGCGCTGATCACGCAGATGGCACAAACTGCGGTCTGCAATCGGCATCACTCGGTCGATCAGCAACTGTGCCGCTGGCTGCTATTGAGCCTGGATCGCTTGTCATCGAGCGAGCTATCGATGACGCAGGAATTA
>Ga0302180_10003230_pt1 | contig 12408 bp, 9 predicted proteins | sample I_Palsa_E3_2_FD_200575 | JGI IMG/M metagenome (GOLD analysis project Ga0302180, IMG submission 200575) | Peat permafrost microbial communities from Stordalen Mire near Abisko, Sweden - I_Palsa_E3_2 | ecosystem: Environmental > Terrestrial > Soil > Palsa > Peat permafrost | place: Sweden: Abisko... | reverse complement strand
GGGGGGTTAATTCGTCCCCGAAGCTCTGTCCCCGAAGCTCATAGGCAATGGAGTCCATGTGATCTGAGATTAGATTGATGCTTCAAAAGGAAAGCCTTTTGACATTAAATTACGATCGTAATATTACTTGCCCATGCGCTATCCAACCGACCAAAAGCGGCAGACGTACGAGCGGATTCTGAACGCCGCCGCCGGCCTGTTCCGCAAACGTGGTTACGAGGCCACAGGACTCGACGCCGTTATGGCATCGGTCAACCTGACTGCTGGCGCCTTCTATGCGCACTTTCGATCCAAGGAGAGTTTGCTTGCCGAAGCTCTCGACGCCGCTTTTCGCCAATCGAGCAGCCATCGGCCCCGACGACTCAAAGATTTGCGAGGCCGCGAATGGGTTCGCCAGTTTACCTCCTTCTACCTGAGCAGGGATCATCGCGACAACCCGGAGCAGGGATGCCCCATGCCTGCGCTCGCACCAGAAATCGCGCGGATTGGCGGTCCATCGCGTGCAGTGTTCGAGCGGCAGCTGCGAGGCTTGTTCGAAAAGGTCGGGCAAGAGTTCGATCCGGCCGCTCGGCATCGCCACCGTCCGATCGCCGCTGTGGCGCTGTGTGTGGGCGGGCTCATGCTGGCGCGCGCGGTTGACGACCCCGCGCTCTCAGAGCAGATTCTCAGTGACTGTCGCGCTGCATTCGCCGAGGAAGGCGCGATTCCTTAGGAGGAATACGATGTCTCAGACGGTTCTTGTTACAGGCGCGTCTTCCGGGATCGGTGTCGCGGTGGCGCATCTTTTTCATCTGCGCGGATTTACTGTGTTCGGTACAACCCGGGCGGCAAATCCAGTCTCACGGCGCGAATTTCAAATGCTCTCGCTGGACGTCAATTCCGATGCGTCGGTCCAGGCCTGCGTCGATCAGGTCTCCACCCAGACCGGACGTCTGGACATACTCGTCAATAATGCGGGCTACGTGCTGACTGGGGCTGCCGAGGAAACCAGCATTGCCGAAGCTAAAGCCCAGTTTGAGACGAACTTCTTCGGCGTGGCTCGCATGGTAAACGCGGTCTTGCCGGCGATGCGCGAGGCAAAAGCGGGCAGGATTATCAACATCGGATCGCTTGCTGGCTTGACCGCAGTTCCGTTCAGCGCGTTTTATTGCGCCACCAAGTTCGCGCTCGAGGCCTATTCCGAGGCCTTGTGGTACGAACTGAAACCTTTCGGGATTGCGGTGACGCTGATCGAACCGGGCTTCGTCAGCACCGGCATCCAGCAAGCCTCCTGCGTGGCAGGCGAGCAGTTGCTCCCATACGAAGGACCACGAACGCGCGCAATTGCCGCCGTCGGTCGGGCGGTCGAGCAGGGCTGCTCACCGGACCTCGTAGCGAAGGCCGTCCTCAGTGCTGCTGAGAGTCGAATTCCTCGGTTGCGTTATCGCGTGGGAGCCGATGCTCGCTGGCTGCCGCGCGTCAGGAGCGCGACTCCATGGACTCTCTTCGCGTCGGGAGTGCGCCGAAGGTTCGCGCTTGACGCGACTGGCTGACAGCCGCAATGGAAACACCCGATCGGAATCCAGTTACTCAACAAGGAGATGCTTCATGAAAGATGAACTGCAAACATTCCTGAATTTTTGGGACGCCGAAGCGGAGAAATCGGTCGCAGTGATGCGGGCGTTGCCGGCCGACGGGTATGATTTTCGACCAGATCCAGCAGGTCGGTCCTTAGGAGAGCTGGCCTGGCATCTGGCCGAGGTCGACGGCTACACAACGTATGGTATTGAGCAGGGAACGTTCACATTCAGCGTGAGACCGCCGGGCATCGAACGACCGAAATCGCTGGAGGCGTTGGCCCCAGCGTACGAACGAGTTCATGCGAAGGCTGTGCAACGGATTCGACACCTGGGTCCAGCGGACCTGGATGGGAAGCTCAGGCACTTCACAGGGAATGAACTATCGATCCGCGAGCTTCTCTGGGGCGCCGTCCTCTTCCACCTGATTCACCATCGCGGGCAGCTCTCCATTCTTTGTCGGCTTGCGGGCGGCACAGTTCCTGGAATCTTCGGACCGAACCGTGAAGAGATGGCACGCTTGCGTGCGCGCGCATGACAAGAGTGGTCACGATGTATGGAAGACTCTTTGAATAGGAGTGCTTAGCTTTCACGTCGGCCACTTTCCGGCTGAATTGTCGCAAACAAGAAGTAATCCATGCACGGCGGTTAGCTTCCTGTTAGCCCCGTGGATATCCGGATCGCGGCCTGGTGTCCGTACGGCCGGTGCTCGCCGCTGGCCGAGTTTTCGGAATTTGCTCTACAGGATCATGATGAGGCGTTCACCTCGTTGAGAAGGGCGGAGGGTATTGGACGCCCACTGGGCACGGCGGATTTCGTAATCGAGCTTGAACGCCGGCTAGGCAGACCGATTGCCCGCCGGGCTCCAGGGCGGAAGGCCACAGCAGTTGCAGAAGGTGAGCAATTGAAATTGCTGCAATAGGTAAGCTGGAGTGGACCCGGGTTATCCATTCGGGGCGACCATGGTTCTATCAATGGAGGCAAGGCCATGAACAAGCAAGCAGGCTATCACGTCAACCGCAAGCTAAGTGACTGCGCCGGAGCGCCCGCCGAGCCCTCCGGCGTAGTCTCAGGTGAGTTTGTCACGGAGACGTTCGAGTACGACGGTGGACGACAGGTCACGGTATACGTTCCACCGGACCCGCCAGAAGCAATCGTCTTCGCCGGCGACGGTCAGGGAATTTCGAAGTGGGGCGGGCTGCTCGAGAAGGCCGACGTGCCGTCCACAATGATCGTCGGTGTACATGGGCTGACCGATGAGACGCTGCGGCTCCATGAGTACTCACCGGGCTTTGAGCCGGAGCGGTTCGCGGCACACGAGGAGTTCTGCGTCGAGGACGTTCGCCGATGGACGGAGTCGCGGTTCGGCGTGGCGTTGCCCACTGAACGTACGGCAGTGTTCGGCGTCTCGGCGGGTGGAGAGCTGGCCCTCGCTCTTGGGCTTCGGCATCCACATGTCTACGGTGCGGTCTTCTGCGCCTCGCCTGGCGGCGGTTACAAGCCGCCTGGCGTTATGCCGAGTCCGCTTCCGCGCACATACCTCGTGGCCGGCACGCAGGAGCCGTTCTTCCTCGGGAACGCAAGGAGATGGGCAGACGCGCTGCGCGATGCAGGTGCGGACGTCGTCATGAATGAGCGAGCTGGATCGCACGGTGGCGCATTCTGGCGAGAAGAGTTCCCGCTGATGGTGGCGTGGGCATTCGGACGATGAAGCATCGCGGGGGAAACGCAGGACAGAGGGAAATGGCCCTGGTCGGGGCGCTCCTCTTTGGCGTTTCCTCCAACGGGTTTCCTTTAGGGTCAGCTCCATCTAGGCCTGCATAGATCACACGCTTCTTGAAAGGCGTGGACACGCCCTTCCATCAATTGCAATTGGATGCGTCCGCTTTAGGGGTTTAGGTCCGCCGCGCACCAGGGCGGAAGGCCACAGCGGTTGCAGAAGGTGAGCAATTGAAATTGCGGCAATAAGTAAGCACCGTATTTACCGTCACCGTATTTACCCGTCCCGAAACTCCCTGTCCCGAAACTCCCTATTGGTGGGTTGGTGGCTGGTCCGGGCTATTCGTCGCATCGGTCTCATCAGATTTAACTTCGGTTGTCTTGAGGCGCATCTCCCGGTAAACACCGCGGAGTTTTTCTTTCATCTGCTTGTATTTGCGGAAAGCCTCCAATTCGTTCTGTGCATCTGCGGTACGCCCCGCATTCCGATATAGGAAGCTTAGACGGTAGTGGGCCACGGCGATCGTCGGGTCGATTTGAATCGCTCTTTGCAAAAGGGCCTCTGCCTTTTCCGGTTGGTCCATCGAGGTCAATATTTTTGCCAGGTCGATGTTCGCCTCTGCGTCATCGGGCTGAAGCTGTACGGCTCGCGAATAATATTTGTATGCTTCTTTCTGGTCGCCCCGCTCCGCAGCGATCTCACCCAGCCTGCGTTCGGATTCCTCATCAAAGGGGTTAACAGCCAGAGCAGCTTTGTACTCCCCTTCAGCCTCTTGCTTCTCTGCGGGACTTGATGAGGCATGCAACGCCTCCGCCAGTTCAAAATGCAGTCCAGGAAGTTGCGGAGCAAGCGTGAGAGCTTCGCGGTAATTCCTGATGGCTGCTTCAGTGTCTCCCTGCCGCGCCATCTCATGAGCCATAACCTGGTGCATTCGTGCGGAGTCAGGAGCCACCATAGACAGGCTGAGCATGGATTCACCGGCAAGGTCCGAATAGATCCGGTAGGAAGCGTAGAGGACGTCCACGTTGGTGGGGTACGACCCGCGGAGGACGCTGACGATTGCCGCAGCTTTATCGAGGTCACCGGTTCCGTTGTAAATTTCGATCAACTCCATACCAGCTTCTATGCGAATCTTTTCCTCCTGTAGGTTGGGAAAGGCTTTTTTCAGGTCGTCGAGAGCGCCTTGAGCATCACTCGTTCGCTTTTCGCTCATGCCCAGAAGGGCTTCAATTTTCCACAGACCTGGCTGTAGCTTGAGCGCAGCTCGTAGCTGGGGAATCGCGTCTGCATAATCACCCCGGAAAAAGAGCATCACGCCGAGGTTGCCGCGCGCGTCGACGTTGTTTGGATCGAGGGCAATGATTGCCCGCAACTCGGCCGAGGCGAGATCGGCTCGATTTTCTTTTAAGTATTCCTGAGCTTGACGGTTGTGCGCCTCGATCTGCTGTTGGCGGCTGGCGCCCGATTGGGGGGCGCCCTGAATTGAGCCCAGAAAAAGCAGGATCGCCGGGACCGAGCGAATGACTTCTCTTGTCTTCATCGTTGCTAATGATATCGCCGAAATTGCCTCGTCTGCCTACAAACCAAACGCGGTCCGCCGATCGGACACCATTCGCATAAGAAGTTCAGCACTGCCTCCTGTCAAGGCAACACCGAAGCCATCGATCGGCTGAAAGCGTTGCTGATCATTCAAGTTTCATTCAGCCTCCGGATAATACCGCCGTTTAGTTCTTTAGCTTGAAGTCCAAGTAGGCGAAGTTCATGTTGCCCGTCTTCTCCACATGCAGAGTCAATACATTGATTCCCTTCGGGAGGGCGACCTCCGCGAGATCCTTCATAACATCCCAGTGGTGCCACTGCCTCCAGGCGATCGGGTCGGCAGCGTTGTAGGTCGACGGGATATTGAGCGGCCCGGTGAGTTTGTTCCCGTTCAAATCAAACGCTATCTCCCCTCCAGCATTCGAAGTGTATAAAAGGTCGATGGTGTAGATACCGGTTTGTTCAACGTCGACGGTCATGTTGAACCATTCTCCCGGCACCGTCCAGCCGACATAGAGCAGACCTTCGGGTGGATGCACCTGCTGGTAAGGATTGTTGTCGATCTGGTCGTGATATTTGGTATAGGAGGTATCCACGCCTTCGCCCATGCGGAACTGATTCAAGTAAGTCCCATCCGCTGGGTTCAGACCCCCGCTGCCGTTGTTTTTGGCATCGCTGTCGTGGTAGGCAATCCCTTCGCCGCCTAAATCGTAATAAGCGCACAGGACCCGTCCGGGAAGACGTTGCGGGCCGCCCTGATATACGCTGTCCCGGAACGGCTTGCCTTGGTATTGGCTAGTCTGGCCAAAGGTGGCCGCAGGCAGGCAAAGAGTACCGAGCAGAATGAACGAGCCTATTTGTTTATCCATGTGTGCGGGATTCCTTTCAAATGTTACTGACTTTGATCAAGCGAGGAGGAGCCTGCCGCATCGTATTCGTTTTCGGTGTGACCTGTCTTCACATGATCTTCTTCTGCCAAAGCTCATCAGAACTCCTGGCTGTCTCGGCCTCCGGGACGCAGCGGCGAAGTGGTCATCTGGCAAAGCCCATGAGTGGATATAGCATGCTGAACCCGAAGGCGCGCGAGCAGCAACGGATTAAGGAACAACCGTTTGTCTATTCGGGAACCCGTAAAGTTTCTGCTTGACAATATCTGAAGACACAGACTAGCGTTTGCCTGCCAACCACATTTGGAAAAAGCTGGATTATTTGTGGATTCCCGGGAGCGGGCGGCAGGAGTTTATAGGAATTATTCGTCGTTCATACGGGTCAACGGCGTGCGCAGAGCACTGCCGTCAGGTGGAGTGTCGTCCTGGGTGGTTCACTGCTGTTTCAGTGCTGGAGACCGTCATGAGAAAGTCAGTTCAGTTTGTTCTCGCACTTTGTTTTCTGCTGTGTGTGGCCGGTACAGGTCGCGCGCAAAATTCAAACTCCGGTGATATTCGCGGCACCGTGACCGACTCGACCGGCGCACTGGTGCCAGGCGTGGACGTCACTGTCACTAACACCGATACCGGTGTGGTCAATCATTACGTGACGAATCGCGACGGTCTATACGACACGAATTCGATTCTGCCGGGAAACTACACGCTTGAATTCAGCAAGCAAGGCTTCGAAAAATTGAAGCGCGAGTCGGTCCCGCTTCAAGTCGGAATCGTGAGCGTAGATGCCACCTTAAAAGTTGGCTCGGCCACCCAGGAAGTCGAAGTGAGTTCCCAAGCGCCTCTGCTCAAGACGGAGGATGCGCAGGTGTCAACCACTCTGACGACAACCCAGTTGGCCAACCTTCCCAACGTCGATCCGGAGAATGGCTGGACCTATCTGCTGAAGCTGATTCCCGGCGCTACCAGCACGCCAATGGGCTCCAACGGTGGCGGCAGTGGTGATGAGGAACCCCAGGCCGATCAGGCCATCAACGGAACCATGCCATACTTCTCCAGCTTCCTGGTGGACGGTGGCTCGATTTGGTTGCCGCACAGCGCCAACATTGACCAGGGTCTAAGCGAATCCGTGTCTGAGGTCAACGTGATTGCCACAAACGCCCCCGCCCAGTACGGCGGAGGGGGCGCCGTCTTCAACGTCATCAGCAAGAGCGGAAGCAATCAATTTCACGGCTCCCTCTATGACAATTTCCAGAACGACGACCTGAATGCGAGAGACTACTTCAACACTGGCGCCAAAAGCAAAGTGCGCTACAACTACTTCGGCGGTGCGGTAAGCGGGCCGATCCTGAAGAACAAAATGTTCTTCTTCTACAACTATCAGCAGTTGAAAAACCCGCAAAACGCGATCACCAAGAACTCGCAGCCAACGCAAGCCATGAAGGCAGGTTGTTTCAATCCTGCGCTCTTTGGATCGAGTCTGACCCTTGACGCTCGCCATGGCGGCGCGGCGTTAACCACCAATCCCGCTCAGTGCGCGGCCTATGATAGTAACAATGGTGCCGATTTAGCGGTTCCAACAGCGGATTTCGATCCGGTAGCCGTAAACATCCAGAACAACTATTACGTGAATCCCAATCTCCCTGGATTATCAAACAATTTCAGCTATCTGCCGCCTGCCGTCAATGACCAAACCAAGATGTTTGGGCGATTGGACTACAACATCACTCCGACGAACCGCCTCAATTTTTCGATCGTGGAGCGCTACGCCCCGGTCGAGGTGTCTTACAATGGCAGTCCGAATTGCCCGGTCAATTGCCAGAATGATTCGTCCGACGGTGGGAACGCACAGATCTCAGACGTGTACACAATCAGTCCTACCATGGTCAACGAATTTCGTTTTTCGTGGAACCGGGAGGCGGATTACTATGCTCAACAGTCCCTTGGCCAGGGTATCCCGGCCAAGATTGGATTGCAGTTCTCTACCGCGGATGTCTTTCCCACGGTGAGTATAGGTGGAACCGGCAAGCCCTCGAATCTTGGCCCGGGCACGGAGGCACTTTTCATCCAGAACACCTACGCTCCCTCGGATACGCTCACCTGGATAAAAGGCAAGAATATCCTGCACTTTGGTGGTGAGTTGCTGATGGAGGAGGATAACTCGACTCCGTGGGGTTCCATTAATGGGGCAACCGTGACCTTTACCGGCCAGTTCACCACCAGCAACCCCCTTGTCCAGGTTGGCTATGCCGACTTTCTGTTGGGAGATGTGCAGGCCTGGAATACCGCCACTCAACCGAAACACTACATGCGAGCCAAGAATCCTTCATTCTTTGCTCAGGACGACATTAAGTTGCGGCCGAACTTGACGGTCAACCTCGGACTGCGCTCGGAAACGCATGGCGGATCGACCGAAAAGTACAACAATGCGGGCGGATTTGACCCAACCATTGCCAATCCGGTGCCCAGTACTCCCACTTATCCGACCAACCCGAACGGCTCGATTTGGTTTGCCGGCCTGAACGGGGCGCGGAATAAAAGCTTCGCGACAAAGACCATCGTGATGCCTCGCCTCGGTTTCGCGTACACACCTACGCAGGCCTGGGTCTTCCGCGGCGGCGTGGGGCAATTCGCTACACTGTGGAGCGAGGATACCGTCGGCGGAGTGATGGGCTTCGGCTCAGGCGCCACTGGCAGTTCGTCCACTTCGAGCACAACCATACCCGTGGTGCAGTTATCGGGGAGTGGAGCGAATCTGCCCGTGGTTACAGGGGCTACAGCCCGCAACCCTCTTTCTTACATCACCCCTGCAAATCCTCAGGGAAGCGGCGGGACTATCCCTTATACCCCTTACCATCTCCCAATTCAGAACGGCTGGCAGTGGACAGCGGGTGTCCAACGGCGTTTGCCAGGCAATATGGTCGCCGAGGGCCAATATGTCGGCAGCCACTGGGGCAACATGATGTTCGAGGCAGATGTCAACCAGCTTCCCGCGAACAAGCTGGGCCAAGGCCAAACGGCACGGCCATACCCGCAGTTCTCGGGCATTGGTGTGGGTTCCGGCGGCTCGCGCACCGGCTCCTACAATGCCGTTTCGAACTACGAGGCAGTGCAGTTCATGCTTCACAAACCTACCAGCCACGGCTTGGCCGCCGAACTCGCTTACACCTGGTCGCGGCTGTATGACGACATGGACGATTCCGGCTGGGGGGAACAGTTCGGCGCCGTGTACTATCAGGACGCTTATAATCCCTCAGCCAACTATGGACCCTCGAATTTCAACCGTCCAAACGCCTTGAAGGGGTCGCTGATCTATGCGGTGCCGCTCGGGAAAGGGCACCAATACTTCAATTCGACCTTAGCCGATGCGGCGCTGGGCGGTTGGCAAGCCTCAGGCGCCTTCCAGGCCGAATCGGGAGTTCCGTTTACGGTGATTATGAATAGCTCGATCCCGAGTGGCTCACTGGGGGGAAGTGATGGCAATGGTCAGGCGGCTCTCTATCCTAACAAGGTAGGGAATCCGCATGCGGCGAAACAGTCGCTCAACCAGTGGTACAACCAACTCGCGTATGCAGCGCCGGCAGTGAATACCTTCGGCACCAACCCGAAAAATTCGCTCCGTGGACCTGATCTGTCGAATTTCGACTTCTCCTTGGCCAAGAGCTGGGCTATACCAGGATGGGAGTCAGGCAAAGTGCAGCTTCGGATGGATGCGGAAAACATCTTTAACCATCCAAGCTTCCAAAATCCCAGCAATTCCCTCAATCCAACCGCTCTGTCCACCGGGATTCCGGATCCAAGCGTCGCACAGGTCACAGCAACCACCATCACCGGTCGAACGGTGATGCTCACAGGTCGATTTTCCTTCTAAGATGCAGAAGGTGGTATCCGTGCTAAAAGAAAGGGTGGGGGTCGAAACCCCGCCCTTTCGTATTGGTGCTTGCATTAACAGGCGTGCGACTTTAAGTATCGTTCACGCAAAGGATAAAGCCGTGGGACAGTTGGATGAGCAATCACGCGCAAAAACTTCAGAAGACCGCTTAACAGCTTTTTCCAAAGGGCGCCGCGCCCTCGTAGGTAGCATGGCCGCGTTGGGGGCAGGGCTGGCCAGCTCGGTCATCGTACCCACAGACATGATGGCGCTGTCCTCAGGGGAACCTCGTTCAAATCCGGAGCCCGCAGAAGTACCCTGCGGGCGAACTACGGTCGCTGCGTCTGATGCTGCGACGGTTGCAGAAACCACCGCAGGGAAGATCCGTGGGTTTAAGCGGAACGGCGTGTACGTTTTTAAAGGCGTACCTTACGGTGCCTCGACCGCCGGCGAGAGGCGCTTCATGCCGCCCGCCCGGCCGGAGCCCTGGAAAGGGATTCGCAACGCGCTCCAATATGGCCGCGTTTGCCCAACTCATGACTCTGCGCACTTTGATACCGACGGAAAGAACCTGGCGAACGCCGATGAAGACGCATTTGTGCTTCATCGTGGCTCCGCCGCCACGGTGCCTGGCGAGGACTGTCTGCGCCTCAATCTTTGGACACCACAGATCAATGAGACCCGTAAACGCCCGGTCATGGTGTACATGCATGGGGGAGGCTTCTCCGGCGGCAGCGGGCATGATCTTCTCTCCTACGATGGCGAAAGTCTCGCCCGCAATCACGATGTTGTCGTGCTCACTCACAATCACCGCCTGAATGTTTATGGCTATCTCAACCTTGCCGGCATCGGGGGAGAACAATTTGCCTCCTCCGCCAATGTTGGCATGCTTGACATCGTCGCGGTCCTGGAGTGGGTGCGCGACAATATCACAACCTTCGGAGGCGATCCTGGCAACGTAACGATTTTTGGCCAATCAGGCGGCGGCGGAAAAGTGATCGCACTCATGGCTATGCCGGCGGCCAAAGGTTTATTTCATCGTGCTATGGTGCAAAGCGGCCCATTTCTAAAGTCGCTCTCGCCTGATTACTCGGGACGCGTCGCCGAACTTACGATGGAGGAGCTGAGCTTATCCAAATCGCAGGTGAAGGAGCTACAGAGGATTCCAGCGGACCGTCTCTCCGGCGCCGCCGTGGAGGCGATGAAGAAAATGCCCCCGCCTCGACCTTCGCTTCGTGAAACGTTTGGAGAGCGCGACTGGGGACCGACGGTCGACGGCCGCATTCTTCCCCACCATCCCTTCGATCCAGGAGCGCCCACGCTCTCTGCGGACGTTCCGCTGATTACCGGCACCAACCTCCATGAATTTGTGAATGGACTCGATCATCCCGATGCCAATGCGATGGGAGTCGAGGAACTGAGCCGCTTGGTGCGCGAGGCATTTGGCGACGAGGGTGAAGCGATCATCGCTGCTTACCGGCTCGACTATCCCAAAGCGACGCCGTTCGGCCTCTATGCGACCATCGCAGCCTCTCGAATGCGCGTCCCTGCCTTCGCGCAGGCCGCGAGGAAGGCTGATTTGGGCGCCGCGCCCGCATACGCCTACGTTTATGCCTGGCGGACACCCGTATTGGATAATCGCCCCGGACCCTTTCACGCGTGTGAAATTGCCTTTACCTTCGACAATGCCGAAATCTGCGATCACTACAGTGCGGGTTCTCCTGATGCGTTTGCTCTGTCGAAGCAGGTCAGTACGGCATGGGTGAATTTCGCGCGGACCGGAAATCCGAATCACAGCGGCCTGCCGCATTGGCCTACCTACACTGGGAATACCCGCGCCACCATGTACTTCGACACGTCCTGCGAAGTGCGTAATGATCCTGAAGGAAAAGGATTGAAATTGATTGCCCAGTCGCGAATGGGATAGCTCGGGGAATAATCCGGGATGGCAGAAGCTATTCCGGCAAGTACAGGGAGGATCTCATGATCGAAACTATAGAAAGAATGATGGCTGACCTGGAGTGCGGCAAACTAACCCGCCGTCAATTCGCTGTTTCCCTTGCCACGCTGGCCGCCGGCGCGTTTGCGACGCCGGGTGCGCTCGCATCTCCGCCCGCGCCAACAGGCTTCCGCGCTGTCAGTCTGAACCACGTCACCGTGCGGGTCCCTAATCTTCACCGCACATCCCAGTTCTACCAGGAGTTCTTCGGGATGCCCCTCAGTCAGCAGTCGGCAACTGTACATATCCTGGGTGTAGGGAGTTCCTTCTTTGGGATTGAGCAAGGCACAAGTCAGACCGCGACGGTGGATCACTACGACTTTGGGATTGAAAACTTCAACGCTGATCAAGTTCGCGAACAGCTGTCGAAACTCAACCTGAAGTTCTCTGACAAGACTTCAAAAGAATCCTTCAAGTTCTATGATCCAGACGGATTTCAGGTCCAGGTGAACGGACCCGATTACGTGGGTCACGTGAGCTAACACCTGAGATTGAAAAAAGGCCTGCGCCGGCGGGGGAGTTTTTTGCGTCGAGGACTAAGGGCAACTCCTCTTTCTGAAGGGTACGGCCTTCAGGCCGTACGCAAATGCTTTGCAATGAACTCGGCTTTAGCCACTGAGGAAAATTCTCTCCTCGCCGCCGCCCTTTTTCCGCCGCCTGTTTGGCCGGTGAGGCAGGGTTGTCGCACAGTAGTTTGCCATCGCCGTGGAACCCGGGAAAGACGCAACTCGAAATCGAACAAGAAATGAGGAGTGAATCTTTGCGTCTGGCTACGCGGTCGCAATCACCTGCCTCTCAGCCTTGTCAGGGTTGTTCTGCAATTTGCATTGGTTGTCGAAAAT
>Ga0302180_10003224_pt1 | contig 12429 bp, 6 predicted proteins | sample I_Palsa_E3_2_FD_200575 | JGI IMG/M metagenome (GOLD analysis project Ga0302180, IMG submission 200575) | Peat permafrost microbial communities from Stordalen Mire near Abisko, Sweden - I_Palsa_E3_2 | ecosystem: Environmental > Terrestrial > Soil > Palsa > Peat permafrost | place: Sweden: Abisko... | reverse complement strand
CAACAGACCACTTCACGGATAAGTTTGTTGTGCCTGTAACCGTCGCAGAAAACTTCTGCTGTCCCCCGGCGCTAACCTGAGCATTCGATGGTGATACGGAAACCGTTACCGACGCTGCGGATTCTATGTCCACAGTCGCTGAGGCGGATTTTGTGGGAGCAGCAACCGAAGTCGCCGTCACGGTGGCCTGCGCCGGTTTGGGAATGACAACAGGGGCGGTATACAAACCGCCTGAGGTGATCGTGCCGCAGGCAGTCCCGCCGCATCCGGCGCCGGACACGGTCCAGTTCACTGCACCATTCGAACTACCCGTGACAACAGCGGAGAACTGCTGCTGGCCAGACTGGGCGATCGTGGTGAGCACGGGAGAGATTGTTACGCCGATGTTGCCCGACGTTCCAACCGTAACTTTGGCGCTTCCGGACTGGGTGAGATCCGCAAGAGACGTTGCAACAACCGTTACAATCGAAGGATACGGCGCCGTCGCAGGCGCCGTGTAAAGGCCATCCGAACTGATCTCTCCGCAAGAGATGCCGCTGCAGCCACTCCCCGAGACACTCCAAATCACTACGTCGTCGGCTGATCCGGTTGCAGTGAATTGCAGTTGGCCGCTCGGACTAACATTCGCGGAAGCGGGGGTAACGACCACTGCGGACAAGCCGACGCCGTTGAACATGGCAGCCATGAGCGCGATCCACATTGACTTCTGAACCCACTTCATTTGCCACCTCTCGTAACAACTCAAACCAAGACATAGAAAACACAATCCCTGCAATTACCAGAGCTCGCTATTTCTTAGAGATCTGCGGTTGTTGTGCGGCTACGCGATTCAACTGCTGGTTCACAATATCCTTGAGAGCCGCGTAGTCGACAACACCACTGAAGAAATGTCCGTTGACAAAGAAGCTCGGAGTTCCCGTCAATCCAAGACTCTTAGCTTCGTCGAGATCCTTCTTCACTGCACCCGCTTCGGCTCCTCCGTCTAGACATGCATCGAAGCGATCTCCATCCAGTTTCAGCACGCGCGCATGTTCCTTTAACGCATCCAATTCCGTGAGTTTGCTGTAGAAGAGAACGTCGTGATATTCCCAGAATTTCCCCTGCTCCCCGGCGCAGCGAGATGCCTCTGCCGCTTTTTCCGAGCCGTGGTGCATCGGCAGTGGAAAGTCCTTAAAGACGACTGTGAGCTTGTCTCCATACTCTTTCTGGAGCTGCTGTATCTGCGGATTGACTTTCTGGCAATACGGGCATTGGTAGTCGGCGAACTCTACCAGAACCACTGGAGCACTCGCCGGACCGCGCGCATAGGCGCTGGCGATATCGACTTGAGCCGAAGGCGGCATCAGCTGAATGTGAATCTCCGCCTGCTTTCGCAGTTGCTCCACATACGCGGCGCGGGCCTTGCTACGGCGCAGTTCGCGAATATGTTGCAGCACATCCTGACGCACCGATTCAAAAGAATCCTGCGTATCCAGGCCTTCGTAGTACACCTCGAGCTGGTCTTCCGTTGGGTCTTTGACACCCTTGTAGACTTCCGTCTCCAAGAGCTGATCCAATGAAGTGCCCCGTCTTTGGGCTTCGTCTGCCAGAAGGCGATTGTCGATCAGTTCTTCGAGAGCTTTGCGCTCATTGAGGTAATACTGATATTCAGCCTGCAAAAGCTTTCCACCTTCAAGATGCTGGAGGTCTGAAAGCGTTAGGTCGGCGCCACTAACCTTGGCGACTACCTGAAGTGGTCCTTCTCCTGTCTGTCCATACAGACTGCATCCGGCAACAAAAGATAGTCCCATAACCAACGAGGTCGTAACGCGTGCCATGAACATTGATCAATCCTTTTCCACTCAGGAGATTCATTGATAAGTTGTGCCAGGGTGGGGGACGATGTCTGTCCCTGGCACGATAGCATTCCTCGAGTACCCGGCACGCTTTGGCTCGACAGTCTCCACATGCCGAGGCGTGAAGCTGGATCAGTCACCAGTGCCGCAGGTGCAAATGCCAGCTCCGCTGCCCAGAATATTCACGAACGCGCATTGTGCCTGCAGGTTCGCAAGTTCGGTTGCGCCCAGCGTTGAATCGGAGGACTCGGTTTCCGTAATGGGATAGGCTGAGCCTACCGCATTCTGGATATGAGTTACCCACGCGCGGACGTTCGGCTTCGGAGAGACATTGGATGTCGGATCGCACGGATTGTTATTGACTGCGGCGGCTACGATCTTGATTACACCGGTCGACACCGGGACGCCGGTAAGCGGATTGGATGTCAGGTCGTGTTTTACCGAGAACGTTCTCAGGCCATTGTGCGTCACAACGCATCCGCAGCATTCGGTCAACTGCTGATCGGCGGCGAATACGTACACCATGGCGCAGAGGTTCCCATACGTCAGGCCGGGATTGTCGATCCGGACCGTTGCATCGGGAGCCGCGGCAATATTGTTCGAGAAGTAGTTGACTTTGTACACATCGGTCTGCGCCGAGGCAATGCCAGCGCCGATTGTGATCAGGCCAGCGATTACCAGGGCAACAGAAAGCGTCTTACATGCTGTGAGTTTCATTCGGAGTCCTCCTTAGCGTATTCTCAGCTTTCGGTAACAATAGCTGGGAGCGCTCAGTGCCCAACTCTATACACTATTCTTTTCTTTACAATTACCCAGTTGACCTACTCCGGGGAGTTATGCCGTCCACGCTACTCCAAATGCATTAGTCAGGCCCAAATTTGATAACTAGCCTGAATTGACTAATGCTGACCAAAACGCATCGCGATTCCGGTCAGGCAACGATTTAGAGGCCATGATCTCAGAGTGCAAGAACGCAGAATCTGACACATTTGATGAACGTCCCCTCCCGGTCCGAATCGACTTCAGTACGTTCCAAAACAACGGATTGCCCACGAGGAATGCGAACGAAATCCCTCTCTCATCGCAAGTTGAAAGACTTCTCTATTGTGGAGGAGCTTGAGCGTCGAGCACCTGCTGCTGCTGTTTCTGTAGCTCATCGAGAATTTGACCTGTGGTCTTGCCAGATTCGGCCGCTGCTTGCCGAACATTGAAGCCTGCTGGAACCCCGACCACATTACTGGCAGTGGGAACGGGCTGGACTGGAACAGGAACGGGCGGCCCTGGCTCGGCCGGCGTTTCGGTGGCAAAGCCACCCCCACCGTATAGCGTCGGTGCTTCTGCTAGATCGGCGGCTGGCTGGTTCCTGCGTTGGGAGGATCGGGCGGAAGCTAACTGGGGCTGTGAACTCAGAATCAGCTTCGTTACATTCTGCGGGTCGTCGTATGAAGTTTGAATGACATAGTTGAGCCTTGACCCATATAAGAATTGAGTCAAGGCATCGCGTAGGGGCGCTGGACCGACGTGATCGAAGACTCGGTCATCCATCGATTCCGGTGGAAGATCGATGGACAATCCGACGCGTGATCGAATTGCTTCTATCACATCTCCCAAGCGGTTGTTGTTCGCGTTAATCGTGAGCAATCCGTCTGTGTAGGAAACTGTCAGACCCGAAGCGGCTGTCCATTGGTCGACAGGCATATTGCTAAGTGGCTGCGAAGGAACGGCGAGTGGCGGCTCCGTCTCCTTTTCTTTCTTCTTGCATATAGGCTCCTCCGCCTGCGGGACGGATCGTGAACTCTTCACCTCGGGAAGTATAAGGTCTTGGCGTGGCGATTCAACGCTGCCTTGCGAGGTAGGTTGTTGCTTCATCGCGCCATTGCCTTCGTCGGCCTGCGGTGTCTTGGCGAGGGCCACGGAGAGACTATGGTCGTCGCCGGGCTTCACGCCGTCGCATATCTGAGCTTGAGGGCCCGCTTGCTGACCACTCTTGGGCGAGCTATCCGTCTGCCCTGAGAGGGATAACGGAGACGCGATCAGAGTTCCCAACGACGCCAGCCAAAGAATGCGCTTGTGCCCGAGCCAAACGTGATCTCGAAGAGTAGAGGGTGTAAGGTGATCATCCTCAGACAACAATCTGGAACGGCGCATACGGTCCTCCTGCGGCTCCAATTCGACCACTACGCATGGATGACCGCAATCGCACGTATGGGCTAACCAAGGAGACTATAGGTTCTGAACTGCGGAGTCAGGTGAATCTAGAAGCTGTCTCATATATGCCTTTTCAGCTTCGGCGAAGGACCTGAGACCCGCTTTGATTGCGGGTCTCATTCGAGGCGTTTCGGGCTTCGGGTTGTTTATGAGACAGCTTCTAGTGTTCAACCCTTGCGCTGCGATTGAAATACCAATCGAGGTTTGCAATAATCAAGCATCGACGAAAGGGTCGTCTCACCGCATTTGGTGTGTAATTTCGGTCGCTGCCGGCGGCTAACTTCTGTAACCTGACGTGTAACTGTACCTTCAAATACACCCTCCCGATTAGTCCAAATAGACGAACCCGAACGGAGCAATCGAATATCCTTGACAATGTCCGATTGCCGTGGAAAACTCCGTGTGCAACTAAACCAGCTCAACCTAATTGAGCGAAGCCACCCTTTCTGGTGTTCGGCACTTTTCTGTGACTTGGACCGTATGCCAGGCAGTTGTTTCGATGCACGGCTCCCCCGGTCGTTCCTACATCGAATCTCTCGCCGACGTACGGGCCCACGAAAGAATCGGCGCCAAAAGGCGGAGGTAGGAACAATGACTACGGCGTTTACGATGCCGGGCTTTCTGTTACTGAATGAGGGGTTCCAGCCAATCGCATTCAATTCAGAGGCCGTCCAGATTTTGGCGTTTCCCACCAAGCCGGAACGGATTCCGCATACATCTGTGTTCCTGGAAGACAAGATCAGATCCAGCCTCCTGGATCGTCGCAGTGATTCCCCGCCGGAGTTTGTTAAAGAATACCGTTCCGGGGGGCGGCAGTATATCTGTCGCGCATTTCACATCGATTGCAAAGGTCAGGAGGTTGCACTTTGTAGTACCGCCCTGCTTCTCGAACGTCACTACTCATCCGTGGCGGAGTTGAGTGATCTTCTGCAGCAGTTTGATTTGACCCCGCGCGAGTTGGAGACCGTAACTCTGCTGGTTGAGGGACTCACCAGCAAGGAGATTGCGAACAGGATGAACATCAGCCCCAATACCGTGAAGGCTTTCCTGCGGCTGGTGATGGTGAAGATGGATGTCTCCACTCGGTCGGGGATTGTCGGCAAGATCGTAGGGCCTCATTCCTGAGAAGGTGCTTAAGCTGGCTGAACTAATTCCTCTGAGGAGTTTACCTTGCGTCGATATTAGCGTAATCATGGCTCAACGTGAAACGCGCTAGTCAATCCGATCGACGCCATGATGTTCGGCTTCCCCAAAGCCTCGAGGTACTGGTCAGCGAGTTGCCAGAGCTCGGCTCATTGGAGAAGCATGAAGTTTGCACGGTAAAGGGCCGCCTGCAAAATATCAGTCAGCACGGTGTGTGCCTCGTTACTTCATTCCCTATTGAAAAAGCATCTGTTCTGCGCTGCGAGATTCCGATTGGCGATGCCCCAGTGCGTATTGCCACACTGATGCAAGTCCGCTGGACGCGAAAGCAAATTGCGACGCCTGAGAGCTTCATATCGGGGCTTGAGGCTCTTCTTTGAATGCTGCTGCAAGCGGCCATTGGTTGAGTTGTTCCCCTAGTTCCCCTCTCCGCATCTACCTTCCGAAAGGGTTATTCCCTTTCTCGCCTCGACTGCACTACAGCCCCCTCATGCCCGAGTCTTTTTGCGACGCCACTTTGATCTGGATCTATCCGTGGCGAGGTTTAGGTCGTGCAAAGTAATACCAATGGACTAACAACGTTGTTCTAGTACGAATTGCCTAAACTACAAAGATACTTGTACCGGCCTCGCAGTTGGCCTAGAGTCTTCCTCGCTGGAAAGCTTAGCCCATCGGCACTAGTCATCGCCGAGGGATCTCGAGATATGATCGACGCCAAGTATCAATTACTCCGCACCACCGGCCCGTTGCGACTCGCAACTGTTCTTGTGCTGGGTCTGGCGTTGCCGGGATGCGGAGGGCCGAGAACGATGCGGAGCACCGCTCCCCAACTGAAGCAGTTGAAGATTACTCCTCTGAATTCGGACATCGCACTGGGGCGGAGGGTACAGTTCTCGGCAGCAGCCATCTTCAGTGACGGCTCCTCAAAGGATGAGACCAAATCGGCCGTTTGGACAAGCAGCAATGCTGGAGTTGCAAGTATCGATGCAACCGGTCACGCTACATCGCTTTCCGTGGGAACTTCAATAATCTCCGCGAGTGTCAATAAGGTCGCAAGCTCAGTCTCCCTCACGGTTTCGAAAGCTGCCATGGTGGCCATCGCGGTCACTCCTTCTGCTTGCTCGCTTGCACTCGGGACCTCGACACAGCTGAAGGCAAGCGGCACCTTCACCGACCAAACTACACGCGATGTCACGGACATCGTGACCTGGGTTACTTCCGATCCAAGCATTGCGGCTGTAAGCTCTACCGGGCTGGCAACTTCCAGATCTACCGGCAACGTGTCGATCGAGGCGTCTACGGGTTCTGTAAATGCGTCCTCCCAGCTTACCGTGACGTCGGCAGCGCTCGTCACCATTTCAGTCAGTCCGGATCGCCTCACGGTGCCTGCTGGGACTGCGGCGCAATTCAAGGCGCAAGGCGCCTACACGGACGGCAGTACGCGAGATCTGACGAGTGCAGTCTCATGGAGCAGTTCTCCGCAGGGCGTAGTGAATGTCAATTCCTCTGGACAAGTGACCGGGCTCAAGGTGGGAGAAGCGGTGATCGACGCGAGTTTGTTGGGCGTAACCGGGTTGAGCACATTGACAGTATCTGCGGCACAGCTGTCATCGATCACAGTCAGCTCTAGCAGGCTTACGATACCGCTCGGGGCTACCCAGCAGATGATCGCAACAGGCGCCTATACGGATGGCAGCACTCACGATCTGACAAATTCCGTCTCTTGGTTTAGCTCCTCCGGAAAAATCGTGAGCATCAGCAACAGCGGCGTCGCCAGAGCAAGTGCCGTAGGCGAAACCGTTATTTCTGCGACCACCTCCGCGATTAGCGGCGATACAACTGTAACTGTTTCCCCCCCGGCCCTTTCCTCAATCGATATTTCACCTTCGACTCCGGCTGTTCTTTTGGGACGGAGTCTTCAACTTACGGCAATCGGATTGTTTACGGATGGGAGTTCCCTAGACCTTACGAACTCCGCCACGTGGGCTGTGGACAATGCTTCCATTGCGAGCGTGAATGCCAACGGTTTTGCGACCGCTCAACACGTCGGCTCCACAGGTACCGAGGCAGCTTTCGGAGGCATTCAGGGCGCCGCGACCATCGTTGTCGAACCCGTTGCGCTTACCGGCTATTTCGCCGCCACGCCGAAGGAGCCAGATGCAACGCTTCGTGTTGCAAATCCCGGCTCCGATGAACCTAATCTGTGCGGGATGGTCTACGTGTTCGATCAGGATCAACAAATGACCGAGTGTTGCGGGTGTCAGATCTCGCGGGACGGCCTTCTCACCTTGTCTTTGAACAGAGACCTTATCGGCAATCCCTTGACTGGCCGTGCTTCAACGTCCGGGTCGTTCCTAGTAGTGCCAGCTGACTATGTCAGCAATCCGTCCTGCAACGCCTCCTCAATCAACCCAACGGGCACGGTCATCGTCTGGGCGACGAACCTGCAGACGCCTTCACCCAAATCGAGTTCCGTCACTGAAGAATCCTTTGCCGAAACACCGCTAAACGCAACGCTGGTCTCGGCCCTACAAGCGCAATGTCGAGCGGTTCAGGAACTCGGCGGTGGGCAAGGAATTTGCGATTGCGGGTCCGGTCATTAATTTACGGACATGAAGAATACTCTCGTTCTGGAATCGATCTGATGCGAATTCGCAGAAGCGAGGAGTGACAACCACATGAGGAGAATTGCCCCGTCCCTCCGAGTCGCGGCGCGAATCCGGCCATGCTACGCCCCGCTGCGGCCCTGCATGGCCAGATTTTCGCTCGCAATATCATCGTTCAAATAGCGTGAACAGGCCCTGACGGGGGAAACAGCAGGGCCTGTTGCGTGGCCTTTGGCTGCTTACCAACCCGACCGGCTGTCTGAGTCGCCGGGCGCGAGGGCCACTCCGCGGAGCACTTCACCCGCTTTGGCGCTGCGAATGGTGAAGAAATGCCCCAGATATCCGTCGCCGGACGGCAGGGTGGTGTCGCTTACGCGATCGGTGACTTTGACCAGCTTGTTGGGATCTGCTCCCGTGTCGCCGTTGGCGCTGATCGTTGACGTGATGGCGAAGACAGTCACTGTCCCGTCAGAGTTATGGCGTCCGGCGATGTTGCGGCAACCGCCCGTAGCCGGATCGATCGAGGATGGATATCGGTCGATGCTGTAAGGCACGCCGATGTTCAACCCATCCTGAAGGACGTATTGCATCACCCAGGTGCCGTTGATCAGGCGCCATTTCTGCAGGCCGGCGGTAGCCAGGGATTGAGAGTCGGCCACGTTTCCATTGACCGGTGGAGAGACTAGAGTGCCGTCACCCTCGTCGCAAACATAAAGCGTGTTGGGGTCAGCGAACCAGATACCGAAGGGAAACGCTGTACCTGTGCTTGCGGTGGTATTAGGAAATCCCGGCAGGATGGTCAGGGGCACGGCTGCCAGGTCGGCTGCGGAGCCAGTGGGTAAGGTACCGGCAGTCCCCACCTGATAGACGGTGTTGATCCCGTTGCCGCCGCTGCCCTTGCTGACGTATAGGGTGTTCTCAAAGATGGTGAGGCCCCGGAAGTTCGTATCCTTGCCAGGCTTGTCGGTGCCGAACTCTAGGCGACCGATCATTTCGATATTGGGTGGGAGCGGCGGTGTTTGACCAGGGTAAAGCAGTTCCGCGCCCGTCGCATTGACCAAGTCGACCCCGTCCTGGGTGGTCGATACCTGTTTCTTGGAGAGGTTGCCCGAGTTGTCGTTGCCGACCATGTAATAGAGGCCGTTGTCCCCCTTAATAGCCGCGCGGCCGTTATCGCCACTATAGGCGTTGCCGTGGGTGAGGCTGAGATGGCCGTCGGCATCCACTTCGGCAACCGCGCGGTAATAGGCCGCGGGAACCACCGGATTGCTCACGAAAGTGGTGATGACTGGATTGGTGGGATCGCAGACGCCCGGGGTGTTGGACGCCGAGACGTCGAGCAAGTTGGGACCGGTCGGAGAAACCGTGGAGCCGCCGCAGCCTACGCCGCCGACGTAGCCCATGAAGGTGATGGAGCGGCCGTCAATGGAACGGTTCAGGGCCAGCTCGGATTTGGAGCTGAAGCTGGTCACGATCTTATCGGTAGGGATGGGAAGGGTTCCCAATTCCCAGCCATCGGTGGTGATGTCGTCCAGGAAGATGGGGGACGTGATGCCGAAGCTGCCATCAGAATTGGCGTTGTTAAACACGTTGTGGGTATCGAAGATGTTCGCGTATTCGCCGTTATCGGTGGCAACGCCGCACGGAACAGCCACGGGAGTGGTTCCGCCGGCGATCAGGGGTACATTGACGGTGAGCCCGGTCAAACCGCCCTGGCATCCCAGCGGCAGCGTCTCGCCGATGGTGACGGTCGAGGCCTTCCCCTCATAGACGCTGCGGCTGACAACCAGAGTGCCTGGGACGAATCGGAATCCCCCATCACGGTCGTGAGAATGGTTCTCTTGCGCGTTTATTCTTGCCTGTGATCCTGCCGCAACGGCCAAGATCAAAATCGAAGCGATTTGCAGATGCTTATTCACGGATTGACCCCCGTGCCTAAAAATACAGACCTCGGATGCCACGCAGATGAACAACTGGAGAAAGAACTATTAACACCCGGTTAACAATTCGAGTTTTGCGCTGCCGAGAAGGGGCTGCGTTCCAGGGCCTTAGAACGCTACTCAAGCTCTGGCTACGTGGGACAATTTTTCCGGATCTGAAGGCATTCTCAGGAATGCTGCGGAGTTTGCAGTTCTGGTGAAAGTGGATTTTTCTTGCAAGCGTCATTCCGTCCGCAACGCCTCCAACGGCTCAATGCGCGAGGCTCGTCGTGCTGGAATGTATGTGGCTGTCAAGGCAACGGCGCAGAGCAGCAAAGCTACGCTCGCGAAGACCGCCAGATTCGTTGGAGTTGTGCCGAAGAGCAGAGATTGGATCCATTTGCTGATCGCGCAGGAGCCGAGGGTCCCCAGCGCCACCCCGGCAAGAGCGAGTCGCAGCGTTTTGGTAAGAACTCCTCGCAGCACCAGCCCGGAGTTCGCTCCCAACGCCATTCGAATACCAATCTCTTTGGTGCGCTGATTCACGGAATAAGAAATGAGCGCGTAGATGCCAAGCGATGCAAGCAACAGTGCGAAGCCCGCAAATCCTGACAGAAGCATAACCAGAAATCGCCGTGGCGACACCACTTTGTCGACCAAGCCCTGAAGTGTTTGAAACGCGGCCACGGGGAGATTGGGATCGATTGGGCGAAGGGCCACGCGAATACCCGCCGCGAGGCTATCGGGTGGAAGCGCGGTTCGCACCACGAGCCTCATTGCCGCGTAATCGCTGGTTTGACGCATCGGAATATACATCTCCGAGCCGCCCGATCTCTCAGGTCCTCCATGATGGACATCGCCAACCACACCGACGACCCGTCTTCCGCCGTCCTGCGTCATCATCTGTCCGATTGCGTCCCGCCCGGGCCACAGTGTGTTAGCCAACGTCTCGTTCACTATCACCACGGGTTCACTCGACGCTCGATCGGTGCCCGTGAACTCTCTCCCCGACTTCAATGGGATTCGCAGGGCCTCGAAGTATCCGTCGCTGACGACACGAATGAATGCCTCCGGATGATTGTTCTTGTCCCAAACCTGGCCTTGGCCTGAGACTTGCCAGGACCTGTCTCCGTCGAGCGGCAGGATATCGCTTAGTCCGGCTTCCGTGATGCCGGGGATTGCCCGGACGCGAGACAATGCATCGTCGATAAATGAGTTCTGTTGAGCCAGGTTCGGGATTCGAGAACCCGGATCGATCCGCAATGCGGCTGCGCGCTCCGGTTGAAATCCTAAATTCACGGCCAGAACACGCAGAAAACTTTGAATGAGCAGCGCCGCGCCTACCAGCAGCACGCAGGTGAGCGCGAACTCAGAAATCATCAGTCCGTCGCGGAACCAGCCATGCCGGCGGCTACCACTCGACTCGCGGCCGCCATCCTGAAGCCCCTCTCGAAGCTTGAACGCCGGAACCTGCAATGCGGCCGCCATGCCAAAGAGCACACCCGAACCAACCGCCGCCAGCAAGGTGAAGGCAAGCGTGCTTCCATCGACGCGAACGCTCGCAAGAAGAGGAAGGTCGAACGCAGTGAGGTGAGCCAGCGCGCGCGTGCCGGCAATGGCCAGCAGCAGTCCAAGCGCAGCGCCACAGCACGAGAGGGTCACGGTCTCCGTCAGCACTTGCCGCAGCAGCCGAAAACGCCCTGCTCCCAGCGCCGCTCGTATCGCCATTTCCTTTTGCCGCGCGCCCATGCGCGCCATTTGAAGATGCGAGAGATTGGCACAGACAATCAGCATCACGACGCCTACGGCGCACATCAGAACCACGAGAGCTGGACGCACTTCGCCACTCACGTGCTGTTCCAGCGGAACCAGCCTCGGATGGATTGGATTGCGCTCCGGATGAAGTCTGTCGAGTTGGTTCGCCAACACGGTGAACTCAGCCCGCGCACTCTCGACGGTGACGCCCGGCTTCAGTCTTCCGACAATCTTCATCGTGTTTCCTGCGGGTTTGGTTGTATCCGTCAGCGGCCACGGAATAAAGACGTCGATTGGAGTGCCAGGGTCAAAGACGCTCGCGAAGTCGAACGACGCGGGAAGTACACCGATGATCGTGACCGGCTGATCGTTCAACGTCAGCTTCTGTCCTACCACGTTCGGGTCTGCAGCGAACCGTCTGCGCCAGAAGTTCGAACTCAATAGCATAGCGGGCGGAGCGGAGAACTTTCCCTGGCACTCCTCTTTCGTAAACGATCTTCCGACTGCGGGAGCTACTCCGAGCAAGGGGAAGAAGTTCTCCGTCACCGGAACGCTGGTAATTCGTTCTGGTTCACCGCTCCCGGTCAGTTCCTTGTCGCCCGCGCTGTACGTTCCGGACCAGCCTGCCAGATCGGAGAAGGAATGATTCTGATCGCGCAGATTGGAATACTGCTCGGGTTGGGTGCTGTAGTTTTCGCCATTACCAATCCACATCAGTTGTCCCGGATCCCGGAAGGGAAGCTGGCGTAACAGTAGCGCGTTGACCACACTGAATACGGTCGAAGCGCCGCCGATACACAGTCCGACGATGAGAATCGCAAATATGGTGGAACCCGCATTGCGGCACATTCCGCGAAATCCGTACTTGAGATCACTGACTAGGGATTCGAGCCAACTCCAGGACCAGGCCTCACGCGTCTGTTCGCGGATCAGAGTTGTGTTGCCAAGAGCTCGGAGAGCCGC
>Ga0302180_10003219_pt1 | contig 12444 bp, 10 predicted proteins | sample I_Palsa_E3_2_FD_200575 | JGI IMG/M metagenome (GOLD analysis project Ga0302180, IMG submission 200575) | Peat permafrost microbial communities from Stordalen Mire near Abisko, Sweden - I_Palsa_E3_2 | ecosystem: Environmental > Terrestrial > Soil > Palsa > Peat permafrost | place: Sweden... | reverse complement strand
ACCATCCAGGCGCGGAACGGCGTGTTCGTTCTGGTCGGGGAAGGCCGCAGACCTTCGGTTCAGCTGGTTCCCCTTGATCCGGGAGGGAAGATCCAGCGGGATCCGGCCACGCAAGGCCCGCAGGCGGCCGACCCGGACGAGGCGGGCGCGTACGGCACGCTGATTCGCTCGGCGCGAGCGGCCGGCGCTCGGCCGCTGACGATCACCGGTCCGCTGCATCAGACGCAGGCCGGCTACCGGCTTCAGGTGCGCCTGGTTGAGTTCTGATCAGCCGGCCCTTCTGCTGCGGCCCACGCGAGTCGGCAATGCTAGTGGAGATGTCTTGTCCGTTCCCTGCGGGCTCAAGTAGTTTGCAGGTAGCAACTAAGTTGCCGGGGTGTTCTGATGGGATCGGGAGGTCCGATGGGTGAGTTCGGGTTGCGGCGAGGCAGGGCGGAGCTGCGGTCCGCCGGGCCGATCACGTTCGGGCCAGCCGGCATCTTGTTCCTGGCCGACAATGCGGCGGCGAAGGTGTTCGCGGTCGATGTCGCGGACCCGGGCCCGGCGGGCGGGTCTGAGCCGTTCGACCTGGAAGACGTCGACGCGCGAGTCGGCTCGTTCCTGGGCTGCGAGCCCGGCGACCTCGTCATCAAGGACATGGCGGTCCACCCGCTGACCCACAACGTGTACCTGTCGGTCCAGCGCGGCCACGGCGAGGCGGCCCAGCCGGTACTGGTGCGGATCGACGGCCTCGACGGCGCGGTCACCGACGTCCCGCTGGATGACGTGCCTGTCGCCGAGGTGACGATCGGCGACGCCCCCGCCGAGGGCGACGAGCGGCTGGACATAACGCTCCCGCTCGGCGACGAGGGCGAGGAACTCCAGGTCGGCGAGCGCAAGATCCGCATCCTGCGGCAGCCGATCCGCACCTCGACCGTGACCGACATGGCTTACGCAGACGGGGCACTGCTCGTCGCCGGGCTATCGAACGAGGAGTTCTCCTCCAGGCTGCGGCGTATCCCTTTCCCGTTCAGCGACGAGGTCGCGGGCAGCAGCCTGGAGATCTTCCATGTCTCGCACGGCAAGTGGGAGACCGCGGCTCCGATCCGCGCGTTCGTGCCCTACGACGGCGGCGCGAGCATCCTGGCCAGCTACACCTGCACGCCGGTCGTGCACTTCCCGCTGACCGACCTCACGGACGGCGCCAAGGCCGTCGGCCGGACCGTCGCCGAACTCGGCGCGGTAAACCAGCCGCTTGACATGGTGTCGTTCCGCCAGGAGGGCCAGGAGTACCTGCTCGTGGCCAACACCGCCCACGGCCTGGTGAAGATCGCCTGCCGGGACATCGACGCCCAGTCGCCGCTGACCGAGCCGAAGGAGCCAGTCGGCGTGCCCAGGGAGACCAAGGACCTGCAGGGCATCCGCCGCCTGGCCAACCTGAACGGCAGCCACGTGCTGGTCCTGCAGTCTGACGACGCCGGCCACCAGCACCTGCGTTCGCTGAAGACCGCGTCCTTGTAGCCGTCGCCGTGACCGAGGTGTCTTGGTCGCGCCGCGGCGATGCTGACTGCATCCGGCTGACGGGCCTGCCCGCCGGCGCAGACGTGCAGGTACGTCCGGGCACGGCCGCCGCGCTGGGCGGGCTGCCGCCCATGGCCGGCCGGCTGGTCCGCGACGGCGCCGGCCTGTGCTTCGTTCCGCGGTTCGCATTTCTTGACGGCACCGCCTATACCGTCGCCGTCGACGGCGCCACCGCCGCGGTCCTGATTCGTGCCCGGCCGGACCGCCCGGCCACGACCGAGGTGACGGCCATCTACCCGACGGCGGCCGAGGTGCCCGGCAACCTGCTCCGGCTCTACGTCTGGTTCTCGGCGCCGATGAGCGAGGGCTACGCCGCCCGGCAGATCCGGCTGGCCGGCGATAGCGGTGAGGTCATCGCCGGGGCCTTGCTGCCCGGCGAGCATGAGCTGTGGGACGCTTCCCGCCGCCGGCTCACCCTGCTGCTGGACCCGGCCCGGATCAAGCGGGGCCTGGCCAGCCACTGGGATGCTGGCTACCCGCTGCGATCGGGTGAGCCATTCCGGCTCGTGATCGACCGCGGTTTCCCGGACGCGCGCGGACGCCCCCTGCGAGCCGGCGCGGAGCGGCGGTACCAGGTCGGCGGCGAAGAACGCCGCCACGTCGACCCCGGCACCTGGATCCTCACGGTCCCGCCGGCCCGGACGTCCGAGCCGGTGCAGGTCACCTTCGGTCGGCCGCTGGATCACGGCCTGCTCGCCCGCTGCCTGCAGGTCACCGGGCCGGGCGGCCAGCCGGTCGACGGCACGGCGCGGATCGGCCCCCAGGAACGGTCCTGGCAGCTTGCGCCCGGCCAGGTCTGGGCGCCCGGACCGCACCAGCTCATCGTCGATCCCATCCTGGAAGACCTGGCCGGCAACTCGGTCAGCCGGGTATTCGACCGGGACCTCGCCCGTCCCGAAGGCGAGCCGCGGCAGGCCCGGCCGGTCACTCTCCCCTTCCACCCCCGCTGACAGGCCGACCGGCAGGTTACTAGGACGTGAGCTCAGTCGCGACCGCCCACAGTCGTTCGGCGTTACCGGGGTCTACGGCGTAGGGCGCGAGGCCACCGCTGAAGTCGGCGGGCCGCTCGGCGACGATGGGCGACTCGTTGCTGTCCTCGAAGTAGCGGCCCCCGATCCCGTCGAGAAGGGGGGAAGACGCGAGCAGCACCGGGGTAGCCGCGCCCTGCGGCGGCGTCTTGCGCAGTTCGACCGGGGTCCGCAGGCCTCCGGTGTGCTTTTGCAGGTTCGTGGCGATCGCGCCGGGGTTGACCGCGTTGGCGAAGATCCCGTCCGGCAACCATCTGCGGGTCGCTTCGACCGCCAGCAGGATGTCGGCGGTCTTGGACTGACCGTAGGCGGTCCAGGGGTCATAGGGCCGGAACCGGTAGTGCAGGTCGTCAAAGACAACGGGACAGAGCAGGTGCCCGCTAGAGCTGAGCGAGACCACGCGCGCCCCGTGGGCTTTGGCCAGGGCGTCGTGCAGGCCGGCGGTAAGCGTGAAGTGCCCGAGGAAATTCGTCGCGAACTGCATCTCCCATCCTTCGGCGGTGCGGGTCAGCTCGGGCAGCGCCATGATCCCGGCGTTGTTGACGAGGATGTGCAACGGCCCTTCCCAGTCCGCCGCGAACCGGCGGACCGAGGCCTGGTCGGCGAGATCCAGGGTCCTCACGGTGACCGCCCGGTTACCGGCCGACCGGGCGATCTCGTCCGCGACCGGCTGGGCGGCCTGCGGGCGGCGGACCGCCATGACCACCTCCGCGCCCGCGCCCGCCAGGGCCCGCGCGGTCTCGATGCCGATGCCCGACGCGGCCCCGGTCACCACTGCGGTCCGGCCGGCCAGGTCGACCCCGGCCAGCACGTCCGCCGTGGTCGAGGCAAACCCGAACGGCGTCCGGACAAGCTCCGTCATGCTCCCGTCCTCTCCTCTGCTCCCCCTGGATCATGCGGCTCCCGGGAAGCGGCCAGGGCTCTACAAAGAGCGGTACCAGCGCACCCCGTGGGCACGCCACGACGTGCGGCTCCTCCTCCTCGCGCTCTCGCCCAACAGTAGTAGTCCCGACCTTCGCGGCAACCGTCGTAGGAGACGGGCGAGAACGCCCCGCGGCCGTGATCGGCAGATGCCGTGAGGGCAAAGGGCGGGGGGGAGGCCCGGAACCCCTGCCCCGGCCCCGTAAAGATATGGCCAGGTTCCAGATGTCCCAGGCTCGTTTCTCCTGATGGTTCGCGGCATCCTCCGGCCGCGAGCTAAGGGGTCCGAAGGGGCCGTCGCGGCCCGTACGGCCAGTGTGATCCGCAGCAGCCGACCCGATGGAACATAGGGCCGGTTCTATGCGGCCCTATGTTCCATCGGTACGATTTAATTTCGAGTTAGCCTGTCAGATGCGCCGCCAGCCTGACCTGGCCCAGCTCGCGCCGCTGCATTCGTTCGGGGTCACGGCCTGGGGACAGGCCCTGATCAAGTGGGGCCTGAGCGACCCGCGGGTCACCGTCTCGCTGACCGCCACCGCCCATCCCGAGCGGCTCACGGAGAATGCTGCCGCCGGGTCGCCGCCGTGGTTCGGGCCGGAAGAGCGGGACTATGTGCTACGGCTGGCCACGGGGCGCTTACGGGGGCAGGGCGGCGCCCGCCCTCGGTCAGTTCACCGCCTCCGTTCTGATCAGGCTCCTGGGACACGGATGATGAGGGCGTCTCCCTGGCCTCCGCCGCCGCAGAGCGAAGCGGCTCCCACTCCGCCGCCGCGGCGGCGCAACTCCAGCGCGAGGGTGAGGACCAGCCTGGCGCCGCTCATGCCGACCGGGTGGCCGAGGGCGATGGCGCCGCCGTTGACGTTCACCCGGTCCAGGGACAAGCCGAGGTCGCGCGCGGAGGCGAGGGTGACCACGGCGAAGGCCTCGGTGATTTCGAGCAGGTCCAGGTCGCCGAGGCCTAGGGCGCCGTCGCGGCGCAGGGCGTCGCGGATCGCGTTGGCCGGCTGGTGTAGCAGCGAGGGGTCTGGTCCGGCGACGGTGCCGTAGCCGCCGATCTCGGCGATCCAGGGAACGCCTTCGCGTTCCGCGCGGTCCTTGCTCATCACGATGACGGCGCAGGCGCCGTCAGACAACTGCGACGCGGAGCCGACGGTGATCGTGCCGTCGGCGCTGAACACCGGGCGCAGCTTGGCGAGCCGCTCGGCCGTGGTGCCGGGACGGATGCCTTCGTCTTCCTCCACGATCACGTCGCCCTCGCGGCCGGGAATGGTGACCGGGACGATCTCCTCGGCCAGCCGCCCGTCCTTGACCGCCGCCGCGGCTCTGGCGTGCGACTCGGCGGCGAACGCGTCCTGATCCTCGCGGGAGATCCCCAGGCGTGCCTGGTAGCGCTCGGTCGCCACGCCCATCGAGATGCCGTCGAAACCGCATATCAGCGCGTCCTGGTCGAGGGCGTCGGCGAGCGGCGTATCGCCGTAGCGGAAGCTGCGCCCCGCGCGGGGCAGCAGGTACGGCGCCTGCGACATGGACTCGATGCCGCCCGCCACGACAATCTCATGCTGGCCGACCATGATCTGCTGAGCGGCCTGCGCTATCGCCGTCAGCCCGGACAGGCACAGTTTGTTGACCGTGGTCGCGGGCGCACTCATCGGGATGCCGCCGGCCACCCCCGCCAGCCGGGCCGGGTTCGGTCCCACCCCGGCTTGCACCACGTTGCCGAGGATCACCGCGTCCACTTGGTCCCCGGTGATTCCGGCCCGCTCCAGTGCGGCGCGGACCGCCGTGCCGCCCAGCGCTGGCGCCGTCAGGCCGGCCAGGGAGCCAAGCATCTTGCCGATCGGGGTACGCGCTCCGGCGACGAGCACGGGCTGCGCCATGAGGATCCTCCCTCGTTACCGGGGCCGCGACCCGGTTCTTATGCTCCGGCGCGCCGAAGCCGCGCCGCGTGCCACCGGCGGCAGGGTTGCCCCGTGTCACCAGGCAGGTACTAGGTCTGTTGTCATCTCTGCTGGTATTCGTAGAAGCCCCGGCCCGCCTTGCGGCCCAGTAGGCCTGCGTCGGTCATCCGGCACAGCAGCGGCGGGGCGGCGTAGACCGGTTCCTTGAATTCCTCATACATCGAGTCGGCGACGGCCCTGAGCGTGTCCAGGCCGATCAGGTCGGCCAGTCGCAGCGGCCCCATGGGGTGGGCGCAACCCAGGACCATCCCGGTGTCGATGTCGTCGGCAGTGGCGTGACCGGAGTCCAGCATGCGGATCGCGGCCAGCAGGTAGGGCACCAGCAGCGCGTTCACCACGAATCCGGACCGGTCGGGCGCGGTGATCGCCGTCCTGCCGAGGGTTCCGGTCACGAAGTCGCGGGCGCGCTCGGCCGTCTGCGAGTCGGTGAGCACGGAAGGGATCACCTCGACCAGTTTCTGCACCGGAGCGGGGTTGAAGAAGTGCATGCCGACAACCTGGGCCGGCCGGGAAGTGGCCCGCGCGACCTGGACGATGGGGATCGAGGAGGTGTTGGTGGCCAGGATCGCATCCGGCTGCTTCACGGTGCGGTCCAATTCCTCGAACAGGGCGGCCTTGATAACCGGGTTCTCCGTGGCGGCCTCGATAACAAGGTCGCGGTCGGCCAGATCGCTCAGCTCGGTGGTGACCGCGATGCGTTCGAGCGCGGCGTCGCGTTCGGGGCCGGACAGCTTCCCGGCCTTGACGGCCCGCCCCAGCGAGGCCTGGATCCGGCCATGGCCAGCCGCGGCCGCGTCCTCGTCGATCTCGCGGACGATGACGTCAAGGCCCGCCCGGGCGCAGACCTCGGCGATGCCGGACCCCATCAGGCCGCAGCCGATGACACCGACTCGGGTGATGTCGCTCATCATGTCCTTTCAGCTGCTTGCGGCTCATCAGTCAGCGACGACTTCCCCGACCCGCTCGTCTCGGTAATCCCTCGAAAGTCCTTGAACGGCCAATATTTGGATTTTAAAATAAGTGGTAAGTTTCCGTCAAGCCAAACGGGTGAGAGCCGGCCCGGGGGCAGCTGCGCAGCGCAAGCTGAGGTCACGTACGGTAGACCGCGTGCCGACTGCCGAGCCCTTCGACCCCATCGCCGAAGCCCACCGCCAGTGGAGCACCCGCTGGCCCGAACACGCCGACCATATGGCCGCCGTTACGTCTGTCATGCGCGTCCAGCAGATCCTGCTGGCCCGGATCGAGGACACCTTGCAGCCCTACGGTCTCACCTTCGCCGCCTATGAGGCGCTCCAGCTCCTGGCCTTCACCCGGAGCGGATCCATGCCCATGGGCAAGATGGGTGAGCGCCTCATGGTCCACCCCGCCTCGGTCACCAACGCCATCCGGAAGCTTGAGCAGCGGGGGTTCGTCCAACGGCACATGTCTCCCGACGACCGGCGCGTCGTGCTCGCCACTGTTACCCAGCAAGGACGCACCATCGCTGACCACGCCACCACGGCCCTCAACCAGACCGACTTCGGCCTTCAGGCCCTCTCCCGCGACGAAACGGCCCACCTCACCGCCGTGCTGCGTAATGTCCGCATCGTCGTAGGCGACATCCCGGTGAGCGCCTCGGCCACAGAACTCGGCTGAGGGAAGCAGCTAAGCCGACGTCCCGCAGGCGGGCGCAATGACAGGTAACCGTTCCAGGTCGTGCCACCGGCGGCCGTCCTCCTCGATGAGCTGCGCGGCTTCGCGCGGACCCCAGGTGGCCGCGTGGTAGAGCGGAATCGGATCGGGGGCGTCCTGCCAGTAGGCGAGCAGCGGGTCGACGATCCGCCAGGACCGGGCCACCTCATCGGCGCGGATAAACAACGTTGCGTCGCCGATCAGCGAGTCGAGTATCACCCGCTCGTAGGCGTCGTCGCGCGATTCGCCGTAACCGTGCGAGTAAGAGAAGTCCATCGACGCCTTGCGGATGCGGAACTCATGGCCTGGCACCTTGGCGCCGAAGCGCAGGCTGACCCCTTCGTCTGGCTGCACCCGGGCAATCAGGGCGTCGGGTCCCAAGGTCACGGCCTCCGCCGGGAACAGCGGAAGGTGCGGCGGCCGGCGGAACTCCATGACCACCTCGGTCGTGCGGCGAGGCAGGCACTTACCGGTCCGGATATACACCGGCACATCGGCCCACCGCCAGTTGTCGATATCCAGCCGCAGCGCCACGAAGGTCTCCGTGGAGCTCAGCGGGTCGACGCCGTCTTCCTCCCGGTAGCCCACGATCAGGTTGTCCCGGCTGCCGCCCCGGGTGTACTGACCCCGGACCGCCTGCCGGGCGATGTCCTCCGGCTCGGTCAGCGGCCTGATCGCGCGGAGCAGCTTGACCTTCTCGTCGCGGATGGCCTCGGGATGGAAGGACGTCGGCGGCTCCATCAGGAACAGCGACAGCACCTGCAGGACATGGTTCTGGACGATGTCGCGCACCGCGCCGGTCACATCGTAGAACCCGCCACGCGAGCCGACCCCGAGCGTCTCGGCCACCGTGATCTGCACGTTATCGACCCAGTTCCGGTTCCAGATCGGCTCGAAGATCGAATTGGCGAAGCGCAGGGCCAGCAGGTTCTGGACGGTGTCCTTAGCCAGATAGTGATCGATACGGAAGATCTGCGATTCCTTGAACGACGTGCTGATGTCTGCGTACAAGCTGCGGGCACTTGCCTCGTCCCACCCGAACGGCTTCTCGATAACCAACCGCGGCCAGTTCCCGTCCGCGGCGACGTTCAGCCCGGACGCGCCCAGTTGCACGGCGATGGTGCCGAATAGGCGAGGCGGCGTCGCCAGGTAGAAGACGTGGTGGCCGGCGGTGCCCAGCGTGCGGTCACATTCCTCGAGCACCTCGCCGAGGCGGCGGTACGTTTCCGGGTCGTCGTAGCCGCCGCTGATATACCGGAAGCTGGCTTTCGGCGCCCACTCCGCGATCGCGTCGGTCTCGCCACCGTCGTCCGAGAGACACTTGTCCGCCCACTCTTCGTCGCTCATCGCGGTCCGGGCCACGCCTACCAGGGCGAACTCGGGCCGCACGCGGTGACGAGCGGCGAGCTGCCGGATCGCCGGCAGAAGCTTACGCTCGGTCAAGTCACCGGATGCACCGAAGATGACCAGCGCGCACGCCGGCGCCCGGCGTTCCGCCTCACCATTAATTTCGCGACCGTTGAATCTCGTCTCACCCGCCAGTTCGCTCATCGCTCCATCATCCAACTCATCAATCCGGGATAAAAGCCCGCATCATCGGCTGCCATCCGCCCGGGCTTCTTTATTGGCGCGGCCGGGACGGACGGGGCACCGACCTCGTGACCTGTAACCTGTCACGCTGACCGTGGGGAAGGCAAGGGTTACTGGAGTCGGAATTGGGTTAGACCCCGGCTTACGCAGCAAAGCCCTGGCCGGCCGCGTAGGAGATGCCCGTGTACGTCCGCGACCGGACGCCTGATTAACCGGAGAGGAACGCCTCGACGAGGGCGGCGCTGGCTTCCGGCTGCTCGAGCAGCCAGAAATGGCCGCCGCCTGGTATCAGCTCCAGCCGCGCGTGGGGGATCTGGCGAGCGAGCAGGCGAGCGTTCTGCACCGGGACGAGCGGGTCCCCCGTGCCGCTGATCACGAGGGTCGGCGCGGTGACCCGGTGCAGCCAGGGCAGGCTCGTCCACCAGCTGATCGCGTACAGCTGCTGGAAATGGCCGATGAGGTTGGGCGAGTGCTCCAGCCATCGCGCCAGCTCGCGCGGCGCGGTGGCGCCGCCGCGCCGCCACTCGCCGCCGTAGACTACCGGCGCGATGCGGGTCAGGTAGGTCCTCGACAGATACGGCAATGGCGACGACGCGAGCGCCAGGACCCCGAGCGAGGGCAGCCGGCCGCCCAGGCCCGGCGTCGTGGCGGCCAGGGCGAGCCTGCGGACGCGGTGCGGCGCGTCGTGGGCAAGCTGCTGGGCCAGCACACCGCCCCAGGAGTAGCCCAGCACATCGACTTGGGTCTCGCCGAGCGCATCGCACAGGGCGACGACCAGCCGGGCCAGCTCGGGCATCCGCACTGGCCGGCGCAGCTGGGGCGATCCGCCGGCCCCTGGAGCGTCGAACATGATCAGCCGACGGCTCTGGCTGAGCCGGCGGGCAAGCGGCCACCAGGTCTGGAACCCGGCACCGATGCCGTTGACGAGCAGCAGCGGCTGGCCAGAACCGGCCTCGGCCACCCGGAGGGTTACGTTGGTGAGGACCACGTCGCGGACGTGCGGCTGGTAGTGGTAACGAGCAGGTGCGGACGACGTCGACCGGATCAGCCCCGACGGTGACGAGGATCCCACTAAGGCAACGGATCTGCAGCGATCTCGAAACCCGTCGAGACGCGACTCAAATTGGCGAGCTCGGCGCGGAACCGGCGCAGACCGAGTGTCCGGTACGGCTCGGCGAGACCGAGGTAGGAACGAGCGGCCATTTCGTACAGAACGATCATCGCTACCCCGTTGACGTGCGCGGGGGCCCGCTCACGGTCGGGAGCGAGCCTGCGGACGGCCTTCGTCGCCAAGCTGATCAGCTGCTTGCGCGCGTCGCTTCGGATGCGCTCGGCCAGCAACGGTTCCTTTTCCGTACTCAGGAAGAAGATCTTGGCTACCGGCCCGGACGCGTCGATATCGGTGAGCAGCGCCACGGTCACGTCGCACAACGCTTCGGGTGTGTCGGCCGCCTTCAGCCGCCGCTTGACCATGGCAATCCAGCGTCCCGCGAATTCCTGAAGAATCTCTTCGAGGAGCTGCTCCCGGGAGGAGAAATGATAGTAAAATGTCGCAGGCGTCATACCCGCGCGTTCGACGATGTCCGCGACGGTGATGAACTCCCACGGCTCAAGCGAGAACAGCTCCACGGCCGCGTCGATGAGATAATGCCTGCGGGATGGCCGGTTCGCCGGTTTCCGGACGCTAGCGTCTACTGTCATGGGATAACGTAAGCGTCAACGGTCATGAAACCCATGGTAACCGCGCTTACACTAGGACATTACGGTGACCCCTGCCGACAAGCGTCCCGCTCACCGGCCGTCCCGGCGTAAAGAGATCATCGAAGCCGCGACGATCGCGTTCTCCCGCGACGGATATGTGGAAGTCAGGGTCGACGACATCGCCCGGGCCGCCGGGGTAGCCCCGACCGCCATCTACTACCACTTCGGCGGCAAAGAAGAGCTCTTCACCCAGGCTCTGCGTACCGCGATGGCTGAATTCAGCGAGTCCATTCTGCAGGCACGTCCCGACTACGAGGCGGCCAACATCGAGGGCCTGCGCAAGGTTCTCGCTGCGGGCTGGCAATTTTGGCACACGCACCCGGACGAGGCCCGGCTCGTGGCGCGCTACTCCGAAGGGCCCACACCGCACGCGGTTTCGCTGCGCCGGGAATGGGAGGAGCGGCATCTGCAGCGCGCCTATGACTACGTGCCCGCCGCCCGCACAACCCGCAGCACGCGCAAGGCACGCGAGCAGCACGCCGCGCATACCATGGCGATCCGGGTGATGCTGGACGTCATTCTTACCACTCAGGCGGCGGTGCTCGAGGGCTCGCTCGGCCGGGTCCCCCGCGGTGCACTGGTCGCCGCGGTGGAGGAGATGTGCGTGTCGCTTATTCTGTCGCTGCACTGATCGTCTCCGATTCGACGGATTCGATGGCCCCGGCGACCGCCAGGGCGGCGTGGGCCGCGGCCAGCCGGGCACCGGGCACCCGCGAAGGCGAGCACGAGACGTAGTCCAGCCCGAGCCGCTCGCACAGCTCGATCGAGGCCGGGTCACCGCCGTGCTCGCCGCAGATGCCGAGTTTGATCGTGGGGCGGACGCTGCGCGCGCGGGTAATAGCCGTGCTGATCAGCGCGCCGACGCCGTCCGGGTCCAGGCTCGCGAACGGGCTGACGGGCAGTAGCTTCTGCTCGACGTAGGCGGTGAGCAGCTGCGCCTCCACGTCGTCCCGGGAGAAGCCGTAGGTGAGCTGGGTGAGGTCGTTCGTCCCGAAAGAGAGAAACTGCGCGATCCCGGCCAGCTGGTCGGCGATCAGCGCGGCGCGCGGCGTCTCCACCATCGTGCCCACGGTGTAGGGCACGGCCACGCCCGTACTGGCCTCGACGTCCGCGGCGGCGCGATGGATATGCTCTGCCGCTGACGCTAGCTCCCCCGCCAGGGCCACCAGCGGCACCATCACTTCGAGCTCCGGTGTTACGCCGGTGGCGGCGAGGTCGACCCAGGCGCTGAACAGCGCTCGCGCCTGCGCGGGGTAAAGCTCGGTCCGCATCAGGGCCAGCCGGACGCCGCGCAACCCCAGCATCGGGTTCACTTCGTGGGCCTCTTCACCCAGGAACTCATGCAGCGGCGCGTCGAGCAATCGAACCGTCACCGGCCGGTTGCCCGTCGCGGTCAGCAGGTCGAGGAAGTCTTCCTTCTGCGCCGCGGCCAGCTCGACGAGGGCGGCGGCCTCCTCGTCCGGATCCGTGGCGAGCAGGTACCTGCGCACGAGCGGGAGCCGGTCACCCAGAAACTGGTGCTCGGTACGGCACAGGCCGACACCTTGTGCGCCGTAGGTGATCGCAGCCGCCGCATCCCGGCCGTTGTCCGCGTTCGCCCGGACCTGCAGCCGCCGCACCCGGTCCGCACGCTGCAGCAGCCGTTCGATATCACCGCCCGGCCGCGGCGGAACGACATGGACGGCGCCGGCATAGATCGTCCCGCTGCTGCCGTCAACCGAGATGAGCGCGCCCTCGGCCAGCGACTGGCCACCGGCCGCCACCGTCCCGGCGGCCTTGTGGATCCGCACGCCAGTCGCGCCGCAGACCGCGGGCCGCCCAAGCCCCCGGGCCACCACGGCCGCGTGTGCAGCCAGCCCGCCGCGCACGGTGACGATCGCCTTCGCCGCCAGCATCCCGGCCAGGTCGCCCGGCGAAGTCTCCTCGGCCACGAGGATGACCGGATCGCCGCCCTC
>Ga0302180_10003216_pt1 | contig 12447 bp, 9 predicted proteins | sample I_Palsa_E3_2_FD_200575 | JGI IMG/M metagenome (GOLD analysis project Ga0302180, IMG submission 200575) | Peat permafrost microbial communities from Stordalen Mire near Abisko, Sweden - I_Palsa_E3_2 | ecosystem: Environmental > Terrestrial > Soil > Palsa > Peat permafrost | place: Sweden: Abisko... | reverse complement strand
TCAAAGCTACTTCTATCAGCGTCGTCTTCCACAGTGAGCCCACCTTCTTGCACCAACAAAGTCCCATGCTCTCGGAATGCCTAGCGGCGCGCAACCAGATTGAGTATAGCCTGACTGCAACGCAACAGCGCACCTGCATTCAGGAAATAAGTGTATGAATTACATGGGGAAATGGCCTTTTCCTCGTGCCGTCGTGACGACGATCCACCGTTCCCCGAATGCGCCGCGGCGTTTCGTACGCGGGCACTGGTTCACCGCTTATGTCACGCGGCACCAAGATACGATACGGCCCCATGACGCGCTCGAGAAACATCATTCAGCAGGAGTTGGCGCACGAGAGCGCGAGGTTGGCAGAACTTGAGCGTACGCTCGATGAGGCTCGAGCCAGGATCGAGATGCTCCGCTCAGAGTTTGCCGCTGCGTCCAACACGGCACCAATGCTTCGTCGGCTACCTGCGGCGGGAAACGACAAGACGCTGCACACGCCTTCTGGCAAGGTGAAGTTGTTCCGATCCTTGTTTCGCGGCCGCGCCGATATCTTTCCGATCCGGTTCGTAAGCAAGAAGACCGGGAAACCCGGGTACGCTCCCGCGTGCTCGAACAAATGGGAACCGGGGCTGTGCCTGCTCAAGACTGGAGGCAAATGCAGTGACTGCCTGAATCAGGCCTTCGTCCCTGTCGGCGACCAGGTCGTTATCGACCACCTGCAGGGCCGACATGTGATGGGCAGCTACCCGCTCCTAGAGGACGAGACCTGTTGGTTTCTCGCAGTCGACTTCGATAAGCGCTCGTGGAAAGAAGACACGGCCGCGTTCGCCGAGACCTGCCGGTCGATCGGCGTTCCTACTGCGATCGAACGTTCCCGCTCTGGGAACGGCGCGCACGCTTGGTTTTTCTTCACGGCACCCGTCTCCGCAAACATCGCGCGGCGCATGGGCTGCTATCTCATCACCGAAACGACGAGTCGCCGGGATGAACTCTCCATGGAATCCTACGATCGCCTTTTCCCGAATGATGCCTCGCGGTGGCTTCGGAAATCTAATCGCTCTACCGCTCCAGTATGAGCCCCGTCAGGAGGGTAACAGCGTCTTCATTGACGAGCGGTTCGAGCCGCTTGCGGACCAGTGGGAATTTCTCGCGTCCGTGCAGCGTATTGAGCCTGGGACGGCGGAAGCGATCGCTAGCGATGCCACCCGAACCGGTCAGGTTATCGGCGTTCGCTTCGCCGAAGCCATCGATGATGAGGAAGCGGTTGCTCCATGGAAGCGGCTGCCATCGGGGTGCACTCCCACGAAGCGGATCACTGGCCCGTTGCCGTCCCACGTGAAAGCCGTGCTCGCACAGCGGCTCTTTATCGAGAAGGCGGGACTGCCCGCTGCGCTACTGAATCAATTGAAGCGACTCGCGGCGTTCCAAAACCCGGAGTTCTACAAAAAGCAGCGAATGCGCCTGTCCACCGCGATGACTCCGCGGGTGATCACCTGCGCCGAAGACCTTGCTCACTATATCTCGCTGCCAAGGGGTTGCGTATTCGAGACCATACAGCTTCTCGAAGAGCATGGAGTAGCGCTCACGACCGATGACCAACGGCACGCCGGCGCGCCGCTTGAATTGAAGTTCAACGGCGAATTGACCGCCATCCAGAAGGAGGCTTCGCGCGCGCTCCTCGAGCACGAGACGGGCGTGTTTATTGGACCACCCGGTATCGGGAAAACCGTCCTCGGCACCTACCTCATCGCCCAACGCGCCTGCAGTACGTTGATCCTCGTTCATCGGAGGCCGCTCCTTGAGCAATGGGTTGTGCAACTCGCGATGTTCCTCGACATCAACGAGAAGCAGATCGGTCAAATTGGAGGCGGTCAACGCAAGCCCAACGGCCATCTCGACGTCGCCATGATCCAGAGCCTCGTCCGCAAGGGAAAGGTCGACGACCTCGTGGCCGGCTACGGCCACGTCATTGTCGATGAGTGCCACCACCTTCCGGCGGCTTCTTTCGAGCGCGTACTCTCCGAGGTGAAGGCGCGTTATCTCGTCGGCCTCACCGCTACGCCGCAGCGGCGCGACGGGCACGATGCGATCACAGAGATGCAGCTCGGGCCGATCCGCTTTCGAGTCGATGCGAAAACCCAAGCCGCGTGGCGGCCCTTCAACCGCACTCTCATCGTGCGAGAAACCGACTTTCGGATGCTTAACGATAAGCCCAACGTCGGCATCCAGGAGGTTTACCGCGCGCTCGCGAACGACGAAGATCGGAACAGAAAGATAATCAACGATGTCATCGCTGCCATCCACGAGGGCCGCTCGCCTATCTTGCTAACCGAGCGCAAAGATCACCTCGAGTACTTCGCCGAACAGCTCTGCGGATTCGTGGGGCACCTCGTCGTACTACAAGGCGGGATGACGGCCAAAGAGCGGAACCGCTCCGCCGGCCAGCTCGCGTCGATTTCGGATACGGCTGAACGGCTCGTCCTCGCGACGGGCCGCTATGTCGGCGAGGGTTTCGACGACGCCCGGCTCGACACCCTGTTTCTCGCAATGCCGGTCTCCTGGAAGGGTACCCTGATTCAATACAGCGGCAGGCTTCATCGACTTCACCCATCCAAGACCGAAGTACGGATTTATGATTACGTTGACCGAGAGGTCCCGATGCTGCTGCGGATGTTCGGCAAGCGGCTCACCACATACCGAGCCATTGGATACGCACGCGGCGAAGCGCCGCTCGGATTCGCCGAACCCCCAGAGGTCCAGACCATTGAGTACGACGAGGAGGCGCTTCGCCATTTCGAGGACAATTGGTGACGGCGCAAAGAACAAACACGAATAAGCCGCGATGGCCTCCAGGTAAGGCCAAACTCAAAGCCCTGATCGAGGCAGCAATCGCCGATGTCTACGATGAATCGGAGCAGCGTACGCGCTTCTCGCCACAGGCGTCTCACTCGCTTAAGCAACGCCCACGCGGTCGAATCCCACGCGCTCAACTTGTGGCGATCCCGGATCTAGCTGGGCGCAGGATTCGAACTGAGAACCTACATGGCGCCGCCAATCACGTCAGGTCTGCAATTCCGCGGAGAAACGGCGCTATTTCGAAGAATGTTGGGGGTAACTGTTCCGCCGACTTACGAGTTACCCCGAAAGTTACCCCCACATATGTGTGGTTGCCATTAGGTGCTGCTGGACGCCGTTAGACGTGAAAACAGCAAATCCACTCGATTTCTCAAAGCGTTGCGCGCCAAAGTAGACGACTCAAGACGTCAGTGGACGTCGGTAGACTTGGGCCCGGTAGGATTCGAACCTACGACCAAGGGATTCACTTAGCCCGACGTTTCCGCCGGGAGTGGACTATCTCTTCACCCGCGCACCGCCGTGCGTGTGGGTGCGGGACGCTCTTGCCTGTTATTAAGGGCGCTACGAGCCCTCAGGTAGTCTCTGCACCTTCCGGCGGTGCCCCGCCGACTTGGCTCAGGATTACCATGAGCTTCGTGCATGCACAAGGCTCGAAGGTTCCCCTGAATTCATCCCGTCCACTTCGCGCGTTTCCGCGCGAAGGCACCTTTTCGATGAGTCCCCTGCACTAACCGCTGTGCTACAGGCCCAACGCGGAAATTGTAACAGTCATGGCAGATCGAAGTGTCTTCTGCGCACCGATTCGTGGAACCCAGGCATTTTCGCGCCGCCGCGCGGATGCATCTTAGCCGCTGGACATCCTTCTTCTGCAGCGGCCACAGTGGGTTGCCCCGGTTGAGTCGGCTCGCGCTTCTGGCACCCGCTGACGAGGCCGTTCACTGCGAGCAGCGTCATGCAGGTCGAGAGTATTTTCATACGCACATCCCCCTTGCGAACCTGTACGGCAACGTTAGCATGGCGCTCCCGCGGTGACCTAAGGACTCAAGCCATGAAGCTTTATTATATGAAAGGCGCCTGCTCGCTCGCCTCCTACATCTCCTTGAATGAAGCCGGCCTCAAGTTCGAGGCCATTCAGGTCGACCACAAGACTCACAAGACGCCTGACGGCGCGGATTTCAATGCCATCAACACGAAGGGCTACGTCCCGGCACTGCGTCTGGATAATGGAGAGCTGCTGACCGAAAACGTCGCAGTCCTGCAGTACATTGCCGACCGCAACCCCGCCTCCAAACTGGCGCCGGCCGCCGGAACGATGGAGCGCTACCGCCTGATGGAATGGCTGTCCTACATCAACTCCGAGATTCACAAGCCCTTCGGCGCGCTGTTCGCCCCCGACGGGAGTGCAGACGTAAAGCAGTTTGCGCGGGCCAATCTCACGAAGCGCGTGGATTGGCTGGAAAAGGCCCTGGGCACGAGGACTTACCTCATGGGCGAACAGTTTACTGTGGCCGACGCCTACCTCTATGTCGTTCTCGGCTGGTCGAGCCACGTCGGCGTCGACCTCGGTAAATGGCCGGCATTGAAGCGCCACCACGAGCGCGTGGGCGCGCGGCCGCAGGTGATCGCGGCCTTGAAAGCGGAGGGCCTCATCAAGTAGCGCCGCCTTATATTCCAGGAGGCTACGGTTTCCCGGGCCGCACGCGGCGCGTCGGTGCAGCTGCAAGGGGATTCTCCGGCCAATAGTGCTTGGGGTAGCGCCCGCGCAGATGCTTGCGCACATCGGCGTAGGAGCCCTGCCAGAAACCCGCGAGATCGCGTGTGATCTGTACCGGCCGTTGCGCGGGCGACAGGAGCTTGAACGTCACGCGCACGGCGCCGCCGGCGATGCACGGTGTTTGCGTCAGGCCAAATACTTCCTGCAAGCGCACTGCGACGCTGGGGCCGCCCTCCTCCAAATAGTCGATGCGCAGCTGCGAACCCGTCGGCGCTGTCAAATGCGACGGCGCGAGCTCATCCAACTTGCGCCGCTCTTCCCACGACAGGAGTGCGCGCAGCGCCTCGGCAACAGGCACCCGTGCCAGGTGTTCGCGGCGCGTGACGCCATCGAGCCAGGGCAGAAGCCAGCTCTCAAGTGACGCCGCGAGAGCTGCGTCGTCGACTTGCGGCCACTGCCGCAAATCACCTCGCCCCAGCCCACGCACGAACTGGATGCGCGCCTGCAGATCGCGCGCCTCGCGGTCCCAGGGCAACGCCGCCAATCCAAGCTCGCGCACTCCCGTCACCATTGCGGTCCGGGCAGCCGCAGGCGGCACCGAATCGAGCGGCTGCTCTTCAAGAATCAGTGCATCGAGCTTGACTACCTGCCGCGCGATCACTGCCTCTTCTCGTGTGTTCCATTCGATGGACGTCGTCGTGAGAATTCGCTCGGCAAAATGCTCGAAAAGCTCGGCCCTTGAGAGGGGCGCGGCAAGCAGAATGCGCGCATCGCGGTCGCGGTCATCCAGATCCACGGCGACGATGAATTCCTGCCGCGAGAGGCTCTCGGGCTGAGCAAAGAATGCGCCGCGTCCGTTGGCGAGCGTGTAGCGCCCCTCGGCGCCCGCGCGCCGGCGGCCGATGCGATCGGGATAGGCAAAGGCCAGGAGCAAACCGGAATGGGTGGTTTCTGCCGCTGCGTCGGTGTCGGCGCCGAGCCGACGCGCAAGCTCGCGCGCGAGGCGTCGCGAGCGCTGCACTGCCGCCTGATCCACCACATTCGCGCTGCCGGAGCCGAGCAGAATATCAATGCGGGAGCGCACGTCGGTGTCGCGCCCGCCGGCTGCGCCGCGCATGAGGTCACGCTCTGAGAGCAGCGCCGCGAGCAGCGCAGCGAGCGGCACGCGAGCCATGGCGCTGGCACGTAGCAACATGTGCGCAAGCCGCGGGTGCACGCTCAAGGCAGCCATTTTCCTGCCGTGCGCCGTGATGCGGCCCGCGGCGTCGGTCGCCTCGAGCTTGGCAAGCAGATCCTGCGCGCTCCCCAGCATGGCAGCGGGCGGCGCGTCGAGCCACTTAAGATCGTTGGCATCGCGCGTTCCCCATAAAGCGAGATCCAACGCGAGGGGTGCGAGATCCGCATTCAGGATTTCCGCGGGCGTAAATGCTGCGAGGCTCTTCTGTGCCTGTGCACTCCACGCGCGATAGCACACGCCGCTCGCCAAGCGTCCCGCTCTGCCTTGGCGCTGTTCAGCAGAAGCGCGCGAGATACGCTCGGTTTCGAGTCGGCTCATGCCCGTCGCGGGATCAAATACCAGCCGGCGCACGAGGCCCGAATCAACGACGATGCGCACACCTTCGATGGTGAGACTCGTCTCGGCGATGTTCGTCGCAAGGACAATCTTGCGTGTGCCCGGCGCACTTGGAGCGAGCGCGGCGTCCTGATCCGCACCCGCAAGGTCACCGAAAAGAGGCAGCACGCGCACGCCCGCTTCAAGCCCGGCTGATTCCAGCAATCCCAGCACGCGGCGTATTTCGCGGGCGCCGGGCAGAAATACGAGGATATCGCCGCTTTCTTCGCCAAGAGCTGCCCGCACGAGCTGCGCTACGAAATGTTCGGATGACTGCTGCACCGCGGCGCTTCCCGCGCCCGGCAGTGCAGGCGCGCCCCGGCCCGCGTAGCGCGTCTGCACCGGGAACACTCGGCCTGCGGTTGCGACGACCGGCGCATTCAGCAGCGCCGCGACACGCTCTACGTCGAGCGTCGCCGACATCACCAATATCTTGATTGCCGGGGAGAGGTTGGCGCGCGCATCCAGAAGCAGTGCCAGACCCAGATCCGCCTGCAGGCTGCGCTCGTGAAATTCGTCGAAGATGACAAGAGCGGTACCTTCGAGCGCTGGATCATCCTGCAACATGCGCGCGAGCACGCCGTCCGTCACGACCTCGATGCGTGTCGCGCGTGACACGTGCGATTCAAGCCGCATGCGGTAGCCGACCGTCTCGCCGACACTCTGCCCGAGCGTGGAAGCCATGCGGCGCGCGACCGCGCGCGTGGCCAGCCTGCGCGGCTCCAGCATCACGAGGCGCTTGCGCGCCGCCCACGGCTCACCGATCAGGGCGAGCGGAACGACCGTGCTTTTGCCCGCGCCCGGCGGGGCCTGGAGCACCGCGACGCCATGCCGCGAGAGCGCCGCGCAAAGCTCCGGCAAAGCGCCATCGACTGGCAGTCCGGAGGCGACGCTCACCAGATCCGCACGCGCTCCGCGGGAGGAAGGTAGAGCCGATCCGTCGGATGCACATCGAATGCGGCGTACCAGGCATCCATGTTGCGAACGACGCCGTTCACGCGGAACTGCGGTGGACTGTGCGGGTTGCTCACCACCAGCTTGCGCAGCTGCTCATCCCGATAAAGGCTCTGCCACCCTTGTGCCCATGCGAGAAAGAAGCGCTGATCACCCGTGAGGCCGTCGATCATCGGCGCGCGGCGGCCGTGTAGCGACAGATGATAAGCCTCATAGGAAACACTGAGGCCCCCGAGGTCGCCGATATTCTCGCCCAGAGTGAGGCGCCCGTTCACATGCAGTCCCGGCAGAGGTTCGAAGGCATCGTACTGCGCCGCCAAACGGTCGACGAGCTTCTTGAACGCGCGTTCGTCCTGCGGCTGCCACCAGGTGCGCAGCACGCCCTGCGCATCGGATTTCGCGCCCTGATCATCGAAGCCGTGTCCCATCTCATGGCCGATCACGCCGCCGATGGCGCCGTAGTTGACCGCCGGATCCGCCGCGGGGTCGAAAAACGGCGACTGCAGAATCGCCGCCGGGAACACGACCTCGTTGAACGTCGGGTTGTAGTAGGCATTCACCGTCTGCGGCGTCATGTTCCACTCGTCGCGGTCCGTGGGCAAATTGATGCGGGCCACCTGGCGATGCCACTCAAATTGCGCCGCGCGTTCCGCATTGCCGAAGGCATCGTCGCGGCGGATTTCCAGGGTGGCGTAATCGCGCCACGTGTTGGGATAGCCGATCTTCGGCCGAAACGTCTTGAGCTTCTGCAGGGCTGCTCTCTTTGTGCTTGCGCCCATCCAGGAAAGATGGCGGATGCGCACGCCGTAGGCTGCGCGCAGGTTCTCGACGAGTGCAATCACCTGGGCGCGCGCCCCGGGCGTGAAATAGTGCTCGACGTAGATCTGCCCGACCGCCTCGCCGAGGCATGTATTGACCGCGCTCACCGCCCGCTTCCAGCGCTCGCGCTGCTCTTTCTGGCCGTTCAATACGCGGCCGTAGAAATCGAAGCTCTCATCATCGATGGGCTTCGGCAGCACATCGGACACACTCACCAGGTAGTGATAGCGAAGATAGCTCTGCCAGCGCTCGACGGGTACCGCATTGAAGAGCGCGCCCAGGGCGCCGATCGCATCGACCTCGCGGATAATGTAGTCCTTTTGCCCGTCAACACCGGCAGCGCCCAGCAACTCCTGCCACGCGAAGCCCGGCGCCAAATCATTGAGCTCGGAGTGCGTTCGCAGGTTGTAGGTCAAATCCCGCTCGCGGCGCTTGGCGGCGGGCCAATGCGCCGCCGCGATCTGCGTCTCCAGCTGCACGATCGACGCCGCCTCGGAAGAGGCATCGGCATCGCCCGCCAAGGTGAGCATGCGTTCAATATGCGCCTGGTACTTGGCGCGCATGTCCGAGTAGACCGCATCAGTCTTCAAATAATAGTCGCGATCGGGCAGTCCAAGGCCGCTCTGGGTGATCGAGACAACGTACCGGTCCGGATTCTTATCATCGGCGCGGATGCGCAGTTGCATAGGCGACATCAGCGCAACATCCGCCCGCCCCATGAGACGCAGCAGCTCCGCGCGCGTGCGGGCAGCGGCGATCGCGGCCAGTGCGGGTTGCGCAGGAGCAAGGCCTGCGCGGTTGATCGCGTCGGTGTCCATAAAGGCGCGATAGAAATCGCCCACCTTCTGCGCGACGCTGCCGGTGGGGGCACTTGCCGGGAGTGCTTCGATAAGCGCGTGGACTTTTTGCTGCGCGTCCTCATCGAGCACTTCGGATGCACCCCAGCGTGTTCGATCGGCAGGAATCTCGTGAGTATCCAGCCAATGCCCGTTTGCATAGCGGAAAAAGTCGTCTCCGGGTCGCACCGTCGCATCGTGCGTCGACAGATCCAAGCCAAACGCGCCGATCTTTGCGTGGTGGGACGCGGCGTCATTCCTTTCAGACGACGCAGGGGGATTCGAAGGGGCACCTGCGGCAAGCGCAGCGAGGATCCCAAGTGCGACCAGCGCGCGTGTCGTAATCATTTCCTGCTACTCCTTGCAACCCGCGCAGGGTAAATCACCCGGCTTGCGCAGTGCCATTGTCTTAAGCGCACGTCCCGCAAGGCCGCGCTCAACGAGTCCGACTGCGCCACATGGCGCTGACAAACGCAACCCACCCTGCGATCAGCAACAAGCCCCCGAGCGGCGTCAAAATTCCCAGTGCGTGCGGCGCACCGAAGGCCAGCGCGTAAAGGCTTCCGCAGAAAAGCACGATGCCAATCAGCAGCAGCGCCCCCGCCCAGCGCAACAGTGCTGCATGCACGTCGCGGGCCGCAAGGCCCACTCCCAGAAGGCCGAGGGAGTGATAGAACTGATAGCGGTCGGCGGTGAGATAGACGCTCAACCGGTCGGGAGGCAATACCCCGAGCAGACCATGCGCACCGAATGCGCCGAACACTGTGGCAAGCACCAGCAGCACACCGCTGCCGGCGAGGATCCTCGAGCCATCGAATGTCATTCGCGGTTTTTCATCAATGGCGTGATTAGATCGAGCGGCAGCGGAAATACTATTGTCGAGCTCTTCTCGTTGGATATGTCGGCCAGGGTTTGCAGATACCGCAGTTGCATGGCGGCCGGCTCCTGCGAGAGCGAATGCGCCGCTTGCACGAGCATCTGCGCTGCCTGGCTCTCGCCCTCGGCATGAATGATCTTGGCGCGCCGCGTGCGCTCGGCCTCGGCCTGCTTCGCCATTGCACGGATCATGGTTTCGTCAAGATCGACGTTCTTGATCTCGACCTTCGTCACCTTGATGCCCCAGGCTTCTGTGCTCTGATCGAGAATGCGCTGGATGTCCGCGTTCAGCTTGTCCCGCTGTGCGAGCAGGTCGTCCATCTCGTGTTGCCCCAGAACCGAGCGCAACGTCGTCTGTGCGAGCTGGCTCGTGGCTTCGATGACATTGGCGACCTGGATGATGGCTTTGCCCGGATCGACTATGCGGAAGTAGACAACGGCGTTGACCTTTACCGAGACATTGTCGCGCGAGATCACGTCCTGCTTGGGCACATCAAGCACGATCACGCGCAGGTCGACTTTGCGCATCTGCTGCATCACAGGCGCAACCAGGATGAGGCCCGGCCCCTTGATGCCCGTAAAGCGGCCGAGCGTGAACATGACGCCGCGCTCGTACTCGTTCAACACCTTGACGGTCGTGAAGAACAGGGCGGCGACGAAAACGACGACGACGATGGTATATGGCATAAGTCTCCCCTTGCGCCTCAAACAGGCTCGACCCAGAGCCCGAGGCCTTCGACCTTCACGATACGTACCTGCTGCCCGACGCGCAGCGGAGTCGCGGTGCGTGCGTTCCACAGCTCTCCCGCGTAGCGCACCTGCCCTTTCTCACTGAAGTTCTCGACGACCTCGGCAGTTTGACCGACCATGACCCGCTCACCCGTGACGACGGGTCGGCGCTGCGCGCGTGCGCCCAGGAATGCGATGGCTAGGACAACGAGGCCCCCGACGGTGGCAACGCCGGCGATCAGCGGCAATCCGATAGCCATGCCCGCAGTCTCCGTATCAAACAGGATAATCGAGCCCACGACGAACGCGACCAACCCGCCGAGACCCAAGGAGCCAAACGCCGGTACATGGAACTCGGCGATGATCATGCCCACACCCAGCACGACGAGCGCCAGTCCCGCATAGTTCACCGACAGAATCTGCAGCGCGAAAAGAGCGAGCATCAGCGCAATGACGCCGATAACGCCGGGAAACATGACCCCGGGGTTGTAGCCCTCGAGGAGGAGCCCGTAGAGGCCAATCAGCAAGAGCCCGTAGGCGATCGTGGGATGGGTAATTACCGACAGCAGCTTCGTGCGCCAGTCAGGATCGCTGCGCTCGACGGTAAGGCCTGCGGTAGCAAGCGTAACCGGCCGGTTGGCAATGCGCACTTCGCGGCCATCGAGCTGCGCCAAGAGGTCCGGTATATCGCGCGCAATGAGATCGATGACATGCTCTTTCAACGCTTCGCTCGCCGTCAGACTCGCGGCGCCGCGTACCGCCTCGTCGGCCCACTGCACATTGCGGCCGCGCAGCTCCGCCAGGCCGTGCAGGTACGCCGCCGCGTCATTGATCACCTTGCGTTCCATTGGCGTGGCAGGCTCGGCGGCGTGCGCAGCTTTGGCGGGGGGTGCGCCGGGGGGAGTTGCCGGCGCAGGCGCCGGCGCTTCTTCCGCGCCGATCGACACCGGCGTTGCGGCTCCCACGTTGGTGGCAGGCGCCATGGCTGCGATGTGGCTTGCGTACAGGATATAGGTGCCGGCACTGGCCGCACGCGCACCCGAAGGCGCAACGTAGCCCACGACCGGAATGGGCGCTGCCAGAATGGCGCGGATAATGTCGCGCATGGCGGTATCAAGACCGCCGGGCGTATCGATCTGCAGAATGACGAGGCGGCTGCCGCGCGCCTCTGCGGCTTCCAATCCGCGCACGACATAGCGCGAGGTGGCGGGTCCGATTGCGCCCTCGATTTGCAGCAGCGTCGCGACCGGACTTGCCGCGCGCCCGGCACTCTGGGAGTCCGCAGGGCCTGCGCCGAGGGCCAGCATGCCAAGCGCGAGAGCCGTGACTGCAAGGGATGCGGAAGTTATGCCGCGCATGCCTGCGACCCTACTCCGGTTCGCGCAAAGACGGTACTAACGCGTGTGCTGCGTGCGGAACGGGCGCGCGGACTTCTCCGGGCGCCTGCCGGCGGGCGCATCACCCGTTCCCTGCGGTTGCCATGCAGGCACCAGGTGCTGCTTGCCGTTGCCGATAAGATCCGCCCTGCCCATGCGCCGCAGCGCTTCGCGCAGGATGGGCCAGTTGTTCGCGTCGTGGTAGCGCAGAAAAGCCTTGTGCAGGCGCCGCACTTTCAGACCCCTGGGAATGCGCACTTCTTCACTGTTGCGGGTGATCCTGTGCAGTGGATTCTTACCGCTGTGATACATGGCCGTCGCGGTCGCCATCGGCGCTGGCAGGAAGGCCTGCACCTGATCTGCCCGATAGCGGTTTTTCTTCAACCACAGCGCAAGCTCCAGCATGTCCTCATCGGAAGTGCCCGGATGTGCGGCAATGAAGTAAGGAATGAGGTACTGCTCCTTGCCCGCTTCCTTTGAGTAGCGGTCAAAGAGCTCCTTGAATTTGTAGTACGCGCCCACGCCCGGCTTCATCATCTTGGAGAGCGGGCCGTCCGCGAGCGCCTCGGGCGCGATCTTCAGATAGCCGCCCGTGTGGTGCTGCGCGAGCTCCTGCACATACTCCGGAGATTCGACTGCGAGGTCATAGCGCACGCCCGAAGCGATCAGCACTTTTTTGATGCCAGG
>Ga0302180_10003215_pt1 | contig 12448 bp, 9 predicted proteins | sample I_Palsa_E3_2_FD_200575 | JGI IMG/M metagenome (GOLD analysis project Ga0302180, IMG submission 200575) | Peat permafrost microbial communities from Stordalen Mire near Abisko, Sweden - I_Palsa_E3_2 | ecosystem: Environmental > Terrestrial > Soil > Palsa > Peat permafrost | place: Sweden: Abisko... | reverse complement strand
CCTCGGAGCTCGAACTTGGCACCCAGTTCTTTCTGAGCGCGCGCCCGCAATTCGAGTATTTTCATCTGTCCCATCTTGTAGGAAAGCGCCTGCGCCGGCCAGGCAATGTAGCGATCGACTTCGGTATTGATATTTTCGTCGTCCATGGCAGTGTGTTCGTGGAAGTAGTCGACCATCTGTTGACGAGTCCAGTGCTGCGAGTGCACGCCCGTGTCTACCACCCAGCGCACCGCGCGCCACATTTCATTCTGCAGGCGTCCGTACTCACTGTACGGGTCCTGATAAAAGCCGACTTCCTTCCCCAGGCGCTCCGAGTAAAAGGCCCAGCCTTCGGAGTACGCGTTGAGATCGAGATTGAACTTGCGAAATGGCGGCAGGCCGGTCAATTCCTGCGCGATCGAAAATTGCAAGTGATGCCCAGGGACGCCTTCGTGATAGGCAATTGCTTCGACATTGAGCAAAAGGCGCTTCTCGGGCGCATATTCATTGACGTTGATTCGTCCCGGACGGGAACCATCTCCCGCGCCAATCGAATAATCAGCAGGCGGAGCTGACGCGGCGCGAAACGACTCCATCTTGACGACATCGAGTTTGTTTTTCGGAAGACGCCCGAACAGCTCCGGCAGCTTCGCGTACATCTGATCGCGATAATGCGAGTAAAGATCGAACAGCTGCTGACCTGATGTGGCGTGCAATTTGGGATCCTGCAAAATATGCTGGTTGAACGATTTCAGGTCGCTGAACCCTTGCGCCCTGGCGAGGGCCAGCATCTGCACTTCAATTTGCGCGACGCTCTTCAAGCCAAGCTCGTGAATCTTGTCGGCAGAGAAATCAGTGGTCGTCTGATGACGTACGGCGAAGCGATAGCGGGCTTCCCCGTCGGGCAAGGCCCACCCCCCGGGATCAAGCCGTCCGTGAGGAGCGTAATCATCGCGCACGAATTTCGCGAACTCGGCGTAGGCGGGCGCGACCTCGCTCCTCACCGCGCTGTCGATCTCATCGCTCAACTTTTTTCGATCTGCCTCACTGATGGAAGCGGGGAATTTGCGCAGCGGCTCGGTGAAAGGACTCCTGTCGAGCGAGTCGCCGGCAATCCCCTGCGCCTGATCGGAAACCTTCTCGAGCAGATACTTCGGCGGCATCAAGTGGTCTCGTATGCCGTCGCGCATGTGTCCCATAACCTGATCGAGCACGCGAGGAATCTGGTGCAGACGGGATACGTAGTCCGCATAATCCTTCACGTTGCGGAACGGCGAATCGTAGGAAAGTGATGCGTATGCGAGGTGAATACCGCCAAACTGCGTCGCCGCCATCTCCCAGTCTTTGAATTGAGCGCTATCGAGAGCTTCGCGCAGGCTTCGAACCATCAGCGTCTGGTTGAGCTTTTCCCGCTCGGGAAATCCGCTGAGATCGATCGCCTCAAAGAGCGCCAGCGAGTGACGGGCATGTTCGAGATCATCGGCAATCGCCTTGTCTGAAAAATCGCTCAGCCGGTTGTTATAGCGATCGTCGCCAACCTGGGTGGCGAGCTCGGGCTTTGTGCGCAGCGTGTACTCCCACTCCTCCGCAAGCAGGCGGTTCAGTTCGGCGCGCCGGGCTTCGAGCGACTGCTCGGCGACGCGCGCAAAGAGTGGGACGGCGAGACCTAGGAGTAGGGAGAAAATCACGAACGACGTTCGCAAGCGGCATACCTCGGCGGAATCATCCGCAGAATTATTCGCGCGGGACTGCGGTCGTGATGAATTCTACCGTACCGTCCAGGAAGAGATCGGCTAGGGGCAGATCAGTTGCGCCGTGCCCTCGACCGTGCATCCGCCGCCACAGGCGGTGATCGCGGTACAGTTGGTGGTGCCAGGACCGGTCGCAATGGTCCATGCATTGATCGAGTACGCGCCTATCGCTCCGCTGGCGCAGGTCGCGATCCCCGCCGAGCTGACCGATGCATCCGTCGTAGGCAGGCCTTTTTGGCAAGCCACCCAATTGGCCGGTTGCGGAGTGACGGTGCGCGACGGATCAACGTAGTGGCCGGTGGCGGTAAATGGTACCTCGCCATCGGGGAACGACCGGGCGTCCGCATTCGCAGGGCTCAAGGCTATGGATTGCAGTGAACCCGGTTGCCGAGCTCCGCCCGGTTGCTGACTTGCTCCGCAGGAGAGCGCAACCGAAGCTGCCGCCAGGAGAGCGAAAAACGAAAGGGTAAACCGAAGCTTGGCCATAACTCCCTCCGAAAGATCTCAAGCCGGGCCCAGTTCAATCTTGGAATGCTACCAAAAACGGAATGCAGTTCGTCCTGTGGAATTGCCCGATTTGCCGGCTGGCAGCGACAGCAGCGAAGCTCCTCAAACCGGATTATGGAACATCATCGTTATCGTCGGGCAATGGCACGAAGGTGCAACAGGGTAGAAACGCCGAGGGCTATTTAAAGACCGAGTCACTCGTATTACTAAGGGTCGTGCACGCCCTAACAAATTATGTTAACTGCATCTTATTCATGTAGTTACCCGGAAGATTCAGCGCCCGATAGCTTTGCAAATTGCTATTGCGCCGGAGCGCATAAATCGCCTACTATCGATTAGTTACAGGCAGCTTCGCTGGACTGATTTCTGGCGAGCCTCCTGCATCCAATTAAATAATCTAAAGCCGGTCGATAATTTAGCCGATAGCTGGACTGAGCTCAATTAGGACCGGCCGAGCCCAAAATTGGCTGGTACCACCGGGGATGGTGAAAGTGAAGTTACGGGCCTGTTTTCTTCGCCTTGTTTTTTTTCTAGGATTGGCAATGTTGCTGGAAGCGAGTGGCATCGCGGCCAGCGTTAATCCGCACGCGCTCACGCCGCATCCCAAAACTCGCGTTAACGAAACTCAGCACGCCCGGAAGCGCATGCGAACCCTGGCGCGAAGCCGTGTTCCCGGTTCGCCCTACGCCGTCCACGCCACCCCTACTCACGCCAGTGTCCACCACCGCTCGCGTTACTACGAGCGTTTCTCTACCAGTTCATTCGCAACCGACGTCACCGAAGGCGACCTAACCGCAGGCGAAGATCCAATTGTCCGGCAAGCTGCAATCGATGCCCTCGGAAATATGAACGGGACCGTGGTCGCGATCGAACCGACCAGCGGACGCGTTCTTGCCATGGTCAACCAGAAACTCGCCCTCTCAAGCGGAGCGCAGCCCTGCTCGACCATCAAACTTTCCGTGGCTCTGGCGGCGCTAAGCGAAGGTCTGATCGACAAGCAGACGCCGGTTTCGCTCGGCAGCCGCAGCCGCATGAATCTGACCGAGGCTCTGGCGCACTCGAACAACGCCTATTTCGAGGCGGTGGGCCGCAAACTCGGCTTTGAAAAGGTTCGTTTTTACGCCAATCAATTCGGACTCGGCGAACTCGCCGGTTATGGCATTCCGGGCGAGCAGTTGGGCACCTATCCGGAAGAGGAAATCTCTTCAAAACTGGGCGGCGTGGGCAAGATGTGCTCCTTTGGCGAAGGCATCTCGATGACCCCGCTGCAGCTGGGCGCGCTGGTCTCGGCGATCTCGAACGGAGGCACGCTCTACTATTTGCAGCATCCGACCGATCCCGAAGCGGTTGCGAACTTCCAGCCGCGCGTGAAGCGCCACCTCGATATTGAGCCAATTATTCCCGAACTCGCCGACGGCATGGCTGGAGCCGTTGCCTACGGCACCGCGCGCACCGTGCGTTTGAACTTTAACGAAGAATCGATTCTCGGGAAGACAGGAACCTGTTCGCGCGCCGGCACCCGTTTCGGATGGTTTGCCTCCTACACCAATACCGATATTGGCCGCATAGTAACGGTGGTCTTCCTGCAGGGTGGACGTCCAACCTTCGGACCGAAAGCCGCAGAAATCGCCGGCCGCATGTACCGCAATCTCTACGATCACAACTTCTTCGTCGCGGGCACTGCCGCGGCGACGACCTCCACTCTCGAAAAAGCCACCCCCGTCGCGGCGCAACAATAGGTGGCACGGGTTGGCCGACCGCGCCGGTAAGTCAAACCTCCCGATTGCTTAGAGCCGATTTACCCCAGTCAGCGCAGTCATGACCGAATCGGTAAAATATTTGCCTTCACGACCAGTCGCATTCAGCGCGCGGCCAATCCGCTCCACACCAGGCGACGAAACAGGTCGTCCATTTCCTTCGGATCCGCCTTCATCCCCTTGTCGATCCACCAATCCAGCAAGGAGAAGAAACTCCCCGCCAGGGCGTGAGCCAGCGCGGATCGCTGCTGGGGCCCGATCTCTACGACCGCCATCTGCAATCTTTTTTCAATCGATCGCGCAAAGAGTCCTCGCGCCAGCGCCATGACATCGTTCATCTTTCCCGACCTCTCGAGCGCTCCATAAACCTCGCCTGCGTCGCCTACATGCGCGAAAAACTCCTGCACCGGCAGCAGCCGTTTCGGACTTGCGCCCAACCGCATCAATACCGTGGAAGCCCACTCGAGAAAGTCCTCGAAGAAATTACGGTGCAGGATATGCTCGATCGCGCCGGCGTTGGGCGTTCGACATTCTAGGCGTCACTCAGCAACTATGGCCGCACATTCTCATCGGAAAACCGACCGCCGTATTTTGCGAACCCGCGACACACTGGGCGATGCGCTTCTCGCGCTCATGCAGGAGAGGAATTTCACCGCCTGGCCTCGTCAGCTTTCAGAATCCCTCATCCCTGGAAATATCCGCGGTCTTTGTTCAGGATCGCATCCGTTCTCGAAATAACCCTGTCACCGGCAAGCGAGTTGTGTCTAGAGTGTCGACGTGACTCGTGTTTCTACAGACGATCGCAAGGCTGGCATTGCTCTGATCGCCGGCTCGCTGGGCGGTATCGTTACCATGGCCGCTCATCCCGGAGGAGCGGCCGGCTCGCTCTCAGCAGGGGAACTCTTGCATCTCTTGGCCGCATCCGCTGCCGCGCACTCACTGGCTTTTGTAAGCGTCTTCCTGCTGTTTTTGGGCGGTTGCGGGCTCGCGCGTCGCCTCGCTGCCGCCGACCGCCTCTCCTTTGCTGCCATCGTCGCCTATGGCTTCGCGGCGATCGCCGCCCTTATCGCAGGAGCGGTCAGCGGATTCATTGTCCCGGACATTCTGAAGCATATGTTGCGGGATGCTCCTGCCAATGAGCATCAATGGCAAATCGTGATCTCCGGTATTTTTCAGATCAATCAGGCCTTTTCGCGCATTTTTTCGGTCGCTACTGCGCTCGCAATCATTCTTTGGTCCGTCGCCGCGCTGCGGAATGGAGGACTTGGGCGCGGTGTCGCCATTTACGGCTGCGTCGTAGCCCCGCTTATTATCGTTGGATTGGCCTCGGTCACCTCCGCCTCGACGTCCATGGCATGGCAGTGGTTATGATCGGCCAAGTGATCTGGTTCATTTTGGCGGGAACTCAGTTATGGCCGCGGCCAGCGGGCCGTGGATTGTCGTCCGAATAGCCGAGAAGCGACAATCCCCTGTGACCATCGGAACTCACACCCCTCAGTTCGCTCTCGCGAATCTTTTCTGTCTCGTTCAGAATAGTCATATTCATGAGTCTGTCTTGCCCGGCTGCGGTAGCGAAATGCCCGGATGAACGGGAAGCCCCGCCTTCGCCCGGGCTCTTTCGATCGCCCGGCACGCGCACTCTGCTGTTGTGTCTTTTGCTGGCCGCCGCCGTGCTGGCCAGCTACAACCCCGTAACTCACAACGGCTTTCTCCGATATGACGACGATCGCTACGTCGTCGACAACCCTCACGTAAGGGCCGGCCTGACCTGGGCCACTGTGAACTGGGCTTTCACCACATACGAGGAGGCGAACTGGCATCCGCTGACCTGGCTCTCGCACGCGCTCGACTGCGAACTTTTCGGACTGAACCCCGCCGGGCATCACTACATGAATGTCCTCATGCACGCTGTCAACGCGGTCATTCTCTTTTTGTTGCTCCGGAGCGCGACGGGATTCTGCTGGCGCAGCTTGATGGTTGCCGCCCTGTTTGCGCTGCATCCGATCAACGTCGAGTCGGTCGCCTGGGCGGCGGAGCGGAAGAACGTGTTGAGCATGATGTTTTTTCTGCTCGCCCTCTACGCCTATGGTTGGTATGCGCGCCGACCCGCGCTTCCACGCTATGCACTGGTGGCCTTCCTGTTTGCTCTCAGCCTGCTGAGCAAGCCACAGGTGATCACGCTTCCATGTTTGCTGCTGCTTTGGGATTACTGGCCTCTCGGCCGCGTCGGCGCACGCACATCGCATGACGGAGACACGCCTCAATATTCGATCCAATATCTAGTCCTCGAAAAAGTGCCCTTGCTGTTGCTCTCCGCCGCGAGCGCCGTGGTGACAATGAAGTCACAGCAGGCCGGACGCGCCGTCAAGACATTTTCCGAGTACGGTCTGCCCTTGCGCCTCGAAACCGCCGTAATTTCTTACGTGCGCTACATCGGAAAAGAGTTTTGGCCCTCCCGACTGGTGGCACTCTATCCGCATCCCACTCGCCTCTATCCGGCTTGGCAAGTGGGCGCAGCCGTCCTCCTATTGGTGCTCATCACCGCTTTAGTCCTTCGCGCTCGCGGTCAACGATATCTCGTCGTCGGATGGTTCTGGTTTCTTGGCAGCCTCGTACCGATGATCGGAATCGTGCAAGTGGGTTTTCAGGCCATGGCCGACCGCTACGCCTATATTCCGTTCGTGGGCCTGTTTTTGATGGTGGTCTGGCTCGCCGCCGATGGGGCGAAAGCTTTCAAGATTTCCGCCAGATGGGTCGCGATTCCCGCGGTTTGCAGTTTGCTGGCGCTCGGAATCCTGACCTACCGCCAGATAAGCTACTGGCACGATACGCAGTCATTCTGGCTGCGCACTCTGGCGCTGACTCAAAACAACTTTGTGGCTGAAGATAACCTGGGAGAGTTTCTCTTCAGCCAGGGAAAAATCGACGAGGCCGCGGTCCACTTTCGCACTGCACTGGCCGTTCGTCCGGATGGTCTGATCGCCAACCTGAATCTCGGAGCTTATGAGGATCGGCGCGGCAATTTACCAGCCGCCATCGAACATTATCAACTGGTTGCCAACCGCGCGGGTGACGTGGGCATGCGCGCAACCGCCTATGGCAGCCTCGGATTTGCCTATCGCCAAACGGGACGTTCGGCCGAGGCAAAGCAGAGCTTCGAAGCCGCCCTGCGGCTGGCTCCCGAGCGAGCCCGCGCAAGAATCGGCCTCGGCCTGATCGCTCAGGACGCAGGCGACCTGGCCGAGGCCATTCACCAGTATTCCCTCGCCGTCGAAGCGCAGCCCTCCGATGTTGTGTATTTGCTGCTCGCGCAAGCTCTCGAGAAGGCGAAACGGCCCGATGAGGCCAAGGCGATTTACGAACGCCTGGCGCACTCGCCGAATCTTGCCGAAGCGCAGAAGGACGCGCAGTCGCTGCTCTCCTCAAAGTAACGCACGCTTTGCAATTGCTTTCTGGATAGATTTGAATCTGTTGCCGTTCGCGAAAACACCCGTGGCGCGATGACCAACGGAACCAGGCATTGCTGCTTCATCGCGCGAACGGACGACAGTTTGAGTCACAATAGTCCAATCCATGAGTCCGTCTGCCGCGGCAGTAATGAAAAGACCGGAACGGGCGAAAATTCCGCCGTCCTCGCAGTCAGCGTCAACGGAGCCACGAGCTTTGCCGTTTTGCCTGTTGTTGATACTCGCGGTGCTCCTCTCCTACAGCGCGATTACCCGGAATGGATTCCTTGGATACGACGATACTGAATACATCACCGAGAACCCGCATGTCAGGGCGGGCCTGACCTGGGCGACCGTGAAATGGAGCTTTACCACCTATGACCAGGCCAACTGGCATCCCGTAACGTGGCTCTCTCACGCTCTCGACTGCCAACTGTTTGGCCTCAACCCGCTGGGCCACCACTATGTAAATGTCCTGCTGCACGCAGCCAACGCTGTCCTTCTGTTCCTATTGTTGCGCAGAGTCACCGGCTTCCACTGGCGCAGCCTGATGGTTGCTGCTCTGTTCGCCCTGCATCCCATCAATGTCGAGTCGGTGGCGTGGGCAGCGGAGCGGAAGGACGTGTTGAGCATGATGTTTTTTCTGCTCGCCCTTCACGCCTACTTTCTGTATGCACAGAAGCCCGAAATTCGCCGTTACGCGGCTGTACTGGCGCTGTTTACGCTCGCTCTGCTCGCGAAACCACAGGTCATTACATTTCCATTGCTGCTCCTGCTTTGGGATTACTGGCCGCTAGCCAGGATGGCCGTTCCGGATTTACCCGGCCAGACGGTGCACGACGCCCACCTGCCCAAATCCTCGAGGTTACGTCTCCTGTGCGAGAAGCTGCCGTTACTTCTGCTCTCGGCTGCAAGCGCCCTAGTAACTCTAAAAGCCCAGCACGCCGGAGGCGCAGTCCGTAATTTTTCCGAATGCGGTCCTCTCTTGCGTCTGGAGACAGCCGTCATCTCCTACGCCAGTTATCTAGGCAAGCTGTTCTGGCCCTCGAAGTTGGTGGTACTGTATCCGCACCCCACCAAGCTCTATCCCTTCTGGCAGGTTGCTGCCGCAGCATCTCTAATCATGCTTGTGACCGCCTGGGCTCTGCGAGAGCGCCGTCAACCCTACCTTGCTGTCGGGTGGCTCTGGTTTCTTGGCAGCCTCGTCCCCATGATCGGCTTGGTGCAGGTCGGCGCTCAATCGATAGCCGATCGCTATGCCTACATTCCATCTATCGGCTTGTTCATCATGTTGGTCTGGCTGGCTGCGGACCGGGCTAAAACCCTCTCTCTTGGGCCCGCATGGCTGACGCTCCCAGCGGTCTGCTGCCTGCTGGTGCTCGGCACGCTCACCTACAAGCAGGTTGGCTACTGGCACGATACCGAGTCATTCTGGCGCCGCACGCTCGTCTTCACTCACGACAATTATTATGCCGAGGACAACCTGGGCGATTTCTTGTTCGCCCAGGACAGAAAAGAAGAGGCTGTCCAACACTTTCAAGCCGCCCTGGCGATACGTCCCGATGATATGCCCGCCACGCTAAACCTTGGCGCTTATGAACACGGACGCGGCAACCTCCAGGCCGCCATCATTCGATACCAAACCGTGGCTCTGCACTCGCTCGATATCGACCTGCGTGCGCGAGCCTATGGGAATCTGGGCTCGGCTTATCGCCAGTCGGGTCAGTTGGCTGCCGCGAAGCAATGCTACGAAACGGCTCTGCAACTGACGCCGGGCCGCGCCATGGCTATGATCGGCTTAGGCCTGATCGCGCAAAAAAATGGCGACATAGACGAGGCGGTTCGCCAGTACTCCCATGCCATGGCAGTACAGCCAACCGATGTAGGATTTCTGTTGCTCGCCCAGGCTCTGCAGCTGGAGGGAAATTCAGCAGAAGCCGATGCCATCTATAAGCGCGTCGCCCGCTTCTCGTCAAATCTCGCTGCAGCGAAGCAGGCAGAGCAGTCGCTGCTCTCCTCCAAATAGGCCGTGCTTTACCTATTTTTTTGGATGAGAGACGCTCCCAGGAAAAGTCGCGATCAAAAGTTTCCCGAGATCACTGTCGATCGGATCGATGTCAAAAAAAGTGGTGGCGCCCAGGCCAAGCACCCTGGTTCGAAAGTAATATATAGTCCCAGCCTCGGCGGAGAAGTGGGCCAGTCCGACAACTTCGGACCTTCCTGCGAAATGCGATTGCCAATTGGCGCAAAGATGGTGTTCGCCCGGATCCACGGCGAAAGCCAGATGGGAACTACGATGGTTGGCGCCCACCCAGGTTCCGTCAAGCGCGATCTTGGTTGTGATGCAGCCGCCGGGACAGCCGGCGAGCCCGAGATCCTGAATTACATAAACCAGCGCTTTGCCCGCTTCAGGCTGTTTGCTGGTGTGCTCGGAGTCGTCATCCTTCACATCGAAGTTCACGCCTTTGGGGCCGCAGGCGACTTCAGCCGCAGAGACTGCGGCAGGATCCTGCGCAAACGCGGACACCATCCCCGAGAGTAGGGCAAGAAGAAGGAACGAAGTAAGAAAAGCGCGCATAACTTCCTCCGAACTGAAATTCAAAGAAACCGTACGCGCCTAAGGTTGGGCATGCGCTGCCTGATCAGAATGCTTACTGCTTCACTTCATCCTTGGCGACCACGCCATCCTTGATGTAAATGATGCGGTGCGCGTACTCGGCGATATCGTGTTCATGGGTCACGAGCACGATGGTATTGCCTTCCGAGTGCAGACGATCGAACAGCGCCATGATCTCGCTGCCGGTTTGCGAGTCGAGGTTTCCCGTAGGTTCATCGGCGAGGATGATTGCCGGCTTATTAACCAGCGCTCGGGCGATGGCCACGCGCTGACGCTGCCCGCCAGAGAGCTCGTTGGGCTTGTGGTTCATACGCGATTCCATGCCGACCGAGGTCAGCGCGGCCTTGGCGCGTTCGGCACGCTCGTCGGAGGGGACCCCGGCGTAGATCAACGGCAACTCCACATTATGCAGCGAAGTCGCGCGCGCGAGCAGATTGAAGGTCTGGAAGACGAATCCGATTTCCTTATTGCGAATGCGAGCCAGTTCGTCGTCATCGAGTTCGCTCACCAGTTGCCCGTTCAGCCAGTATTGGCCTTTCGAAGGTGAGTCGAGACAGCCGATCAGATTCATCAGCGTCGATTTGCCAGACCCCGATGGCCCCATGATGGCGACATACTCGTTGCGCTGAATACGCAAATTGATTCCGCGAAGCGCGTGCACCTGCTCCGAGCCCATGTCGTAGGTCTTCCACAGATCCTCGGTCGAGATCATGTAGGAATCGGGACCAGCCCAGTTCGTCGGCTTGTCGATCGGTAGTATCTCGGCAGTCGCCATCTTGCTCTCCTTCTCCGGATCGGGCTCGCGCACGCACGCTCCTAGGGCGTTCTATCTTGGACGTTCTAACCTAGCAGAAGTTAGACGAGTAAGTCTGGCTTCGAGTGGCCATCCCGCTTGCTAACTGCTTTCCTCTTCTTTTTTTGGGGCCGAATTATCTATTTTGACATTCGTTCCCGGCTTCAGCGTACGCAAAACCTTGTAGCTGCCAGTAATCACTTCGTCACCTTCCTGCAAGCCCTTGATCACTTCGATATCGGTTGTTCCACTTATGCCCGTCTCGACCGGAACGAACTGCGCCTTCTTGCTGCGCACCACGAACACCCCCTGAATCTCTTCCTTCAACTTCGATGCTTCGCTCGGAGCAGTCGTAGCGGCCTCGACCGCACCTTTACCGGAATCCTTGGGCACGAGGTCGGCCTGGGTGCGGACGGTCAGCGCCTGAATCGGAATGCTGAGAACGGTACTCCGCGTCGCCGTCGTGATCTTGGCCGTCGACGACAGACCCGGACGCAGGTCCGGCGGAGGGTCCGTGAGCGTCACCACGACTTTAAAATCTTTCGCTTCCTCGCTGGTCGAGGTTGCCTGCGAAGTAGCCACGCCGGTCGACCGCACAATAGCGTTGTCGCCGATTTCGCTCACCACACCATGGAAAATCTTGTGTGGAATCGCGTCGATGGTGACGTCCGCGGGCTGCCCAAGGCGCACGTTGACAATGTCGGTTTCGTCCACCTTCACCTCAGACGTGATCACCGACATATCGGCGAGTGTCATGAGCGTGCTGCCCGGCGAGTTCTGGATTCCGATGACCACAGTCTCGCCCTCGCGCACGGGAAGATTCGTGATCACACCGTCAAAGGGCGCTTCATACGTCGTCTTTTCGAGCACGTCTGAAACGCGAGTCAGTGTCGCCTGATTCTGCGTGATGTGCTTGTCCATCGAATCCTTTTGCGCCCTGGCCTGGGCCACTTTCGCCTTGGCTTGAGCCAGGCCGGCGTCGGCTGATTCCCAAGCCGCTTTCTTGACGTCGAAATCCTGTTTGGCAATAAGCGCCGCGTTATAGAGACCCTGAGCGCGCTCCCAGTCGAGCTTGGCATGTTCGGCGTCGGACTTGGCGCGGTTCAAATCGGCCAGCGACGTATTCAGGGCTGCGTCAGCGGCCGCGGCGTCAGTCACCGCCGCCTGCACCGAAGCCCGGGTGGCGTTGACATCGGCCGACGACTGGACGTTTTCAAGCTGTGCCAGCAATTGTCCCTTCTTTACATGATCGCCTTCTTTTACGTGCAACTTGATAATCTTGCCGAAGGCATTGGCGCCGATGTTCACGTAAGTCTTGGGCTTTATTTCGCCGGAAGCGCTTACCACCGAAGCCAGATTCTCTTTCTGTACCTTTCCGGTTTGCACCGTCACCAGATTTTTCCGGCTCTGGTAGACCGTGACCGAGACGATGATGACAAGCACCAGGGCTGCCGCAATTCCGATCAGAATTTTCTTCCAGGTTTTCATTTAAATCGTCATGATTCCGTCTTCATGATTGAGCCCTCGTTAAATCCGAGAAGGCCATCCCCAGCTGGCTCGAACCGCGAGGACCAGGTCATTCCGTTTCCCCACCCCCC
>Ga0302180_10003212_pt1 | contig 12452 bp, 8 predicted proteins | sample I_Palsa_E3_2_FD_200575 | JGI IMG/M metagenome (GOLD analysis project Ga0302180, IMG submission 200575) | Peat permafrost microbial communities from Stordalen Mire near Abisko, Sweden - I_Palsa_E3_2 | ecosystem: Environmental > Terrestrial > Soil > Palsa > Peat permafrost | place: Sweden: Abisko... | reverse complement strand
CAAAAGGGCACGCCGCTTCACCGCGCGATTTCGCCGTTTACAGCGTGCGTGCCGCTTCCACCATGTTCTCCATTTTCGCTCGCAGAACCGGAACGTCGCGCGCAGGATGCCGGCCAAACCCGCACGACGGCGACACCCAGAGCCGCTCCTCGCCGACCACGCGAGCCCAATCCGCGATCCGCTCGCGGATTTTCTTTACTGACTCGATCCAGTAACTGCCTTCGTCGACGATACCGGCGGCGAGCTGCATGCTCTTCGGCATGCGTTTGAACGCATCGCGCTCGATCCATTGAAAGAAATATTTCACTTCGAAGGCGGCGACGTCGACGACGCCGTCGAGCCGCTCGAGAATGTCGACCCAGGGCGCGCAGTGCAGCGCATACGAGATCGGGCGGCCGCGCAGATTGCCGTTGCAAAAATGCAATGACTTCGTTGCCTTGACGCCTTCAAAGCACGGGGCGATCAGGTCGGCCGCCTGTTGCGCAGTCATCATGCCCATATTGACCTCGCCACCGAAGATCGGCGCGTCGAGCTGCACGTTGGCGCAGCCCTCGTCGGCCATGGTCCGCAGCTCTTTGTTGACGATGGCGGTGAGGGCGGGCATCTGTTCCTTGAGCTTGTCGAGCTCATCGCGGCCGGCAACCGCGACTTCGTAAGGAGCGACGACGGCCGCTTTTTTCACGCCGCCGGGCAGTTTCTTTTCCCGGCGGAACGCTTCCAGATATCCTAGACCGTTTGGTGCGGTGATTTTGCCGACGATCTTGGCGTGCGTCATGTCATCGTAATCGAATACGTCATCGGCCTGCGGCTTGTCGACCTCGAGTCCGGTAATGACGTTGTGCATGTGCAGAATGAAATTGTCGGTGTGGTATTCACCGCCGGTCCACTCATCGAGGCCGAGATCGCGCTGTTCTTGAATGGCTTTGGCTGCCGCGCGATTGAGGATGGTTTCACTTTCCTGGGGCGAAGTCTTGCCGGAGTGGACGCGGGCGAGATCCTGTTCCATTTCCGGATGAAGCCACCAGGACCCGACGACGGTGGTACGAACGGGCATTTCAAGTCCTCCTGAATAGATGCTTGTTTTAGGTTTCTAAGGTTGGTGGATGGGAGCATTCGTCTCCGGCCGGTTGGGCCGGAGACTTTTTTTGATGGCAAATCGCAGGCGGCGAGTGAATGCGCCGCCGAGCCTCGCGTTGCTTAGGCCCAGCCGGTCTTCAGCTTCGCCGGTACGTAGTCGGTGTCGGGATAATTGACGCCGCCGACCGCATGGAACCAGCCGCTATGCCATTGACCGACGGTGTAGAGTCGATTGAGCAGTTGATTGCGCATATCGTACTCGCCCAACAACGTCTTGTAGGTGTGGCTCTTGATGTGCGCGGCGATCGCTTCGCGATCGAGAGAGCCGACGCCTTCTATCGCCTGCGTGAGCAGCTGGTTGTTGGCGTAGTATAGCGGGTTGCCGTTGAAGTCGGCGTCCACGCCGGTGACTTCCTTGTGCAGCTTGTAGAAGGCACGGACGTCGGGCCGGTCTGGCACGCCGCCCCAACCAAGAACGTTTTCTGCCGCTCCAGCGAATTTTCCGGCAAAGCCCGGGAAGGCGCAGCCGATCCCGTTGAAGTAGAACTTCACGTTGAAGTTCTCGATCTTGGCCTGTTCAGTCAGACCAAACGTGTCGGGCGGATAAGACCAGGCGATGAACGCGTCCGGATTGGTCGCCGCTGCGCCCTTAATCACCGGCGCGTAGTCTTGCGTGCCCAGGGGATATGACTTGTTGTAGACGATTTCGAAGCCCGCCGCTGGGAACGCCGTTTTGCTGATATTGGAAATTTCGATTCCGTACTCGTCGGCGATATTGACCATGGCAATTTTGTTGCCGATCTCGCCGGAAGCGCGGAACTTCTTCAGCAGGCCGATCGTCGTGTTGGCGTAATGGCTGAGCGTGCCGTTTCCGAAGAACAGCAGCGGATATTTCTTGACCAGTTGCGGCCCGAGTTCGGTGACGCAGGCAACGGGAATCTGCGGATAGCCGAGCTTCCCGAATGTCGGGACCGCGGCGATGTTGAAGCCGGTGCCGTAAAGTCCCGCAATCCAGTCGACTTTGTCGATCGTGGCGAGACGCTCGATCGCCTTGATGGCTTCGGGCGGCTGGGTACGGTCGTCGTATTCGATCAGCTCGACCTTGTGCTGGCCGTCCTTGAGCTTAAGCCCGCCGGCCGCATTGACCTCATGCGCCCAAAGCCGCCATGGCGGGAAGTGTGTGACCGCAGCGCCCGGCGCGAGCGGACCGGTCTTCGCGCCGACCACGCCGACCTTCACGGTTCCGGTATCTGCTCGTGCAGCGCGCACGAACGGCGCCGCCAGCGCTGTAGCGCCGGCATATTTCAGCAAGTCGCGTCGTCGCATGTTAATCCTCCCTCAGCGATGTTTTGTGTTATCGTGGGCTGCTGCCCCGAATTTTTTTCTTCTTTCGCGCGCAGTATAGCTTTTTTCGCCGAGCGCAAAAACAATATCGCACCGGAAACCACGGCCGAAGCGCTCGTTTATAATCTTTTGGCGTGTATGCGGGCGGCCGCTTACGACTTTAAGTGTGTTTCTATTGGCGGTCTCTAGATTGGCGCATTTGGTCTAATATGTTTGCTAGACCTGCGTCGCCATGCTCGCGCCCGGCGGGCTTGGCGGCTTCGTCGGCTACGAACGTTTGAATGCGGCGATGGCAATGGGTAACGCGCGAGCTCGGTGTCTTGCATTAATGGTGGCGGCCGGCGCGGCTTTGCCGCTCCCTGCCGCGGCGCAATTTATTGGCGGCCGCATGGCCGTTGTCGAGCGACCGCGGGCCGAGCTGGTGCAGTTCCGCGATTTCTTTCGCTTCCCGTTCGGTGAAGATCGCGATCGCGGCTTTGGGACTTACAGTCCGTACAACCCGTTCGCCCCGCCGCGTCCGGCACAACCTCTCGAAGCCACAAAGCCCCCGCCGCCGCGCAAAGTCGAAACGCAGCCGAGTTCGCTCGTGTTCGTGATCGGCGATACGTTCGCGGATTGGCTTGGCTTTGGGCTTGAGCAAACGCTCGCGGATACCCCGGACATCGGCGTCGTGCGCAAAATCCGCCCTAGCTCGGGGCTTGTGCGCTACGACGTGCGCCCGGACGCGCTGGATTGGTCGCAAGCGGTCAAAGATATGCTGGCGACAGAAAAGCCGAGTGCCATTGTCATCATGCTGGGCGTGAACGATCGGCTGCCGCTGCGTGAGCGCGCGGCGCCGCCAAATAAAGCTGGGCCCCAAGGTCAGGGAACGGAGAAGGCAACGTCTGGCAATCAGGGAACAGCAAATGCCGCGCCGCCGCCGAACGCGTCGCCGGCCGACACCGAGCAGCCTGCCGCTAATGCGGCCGAGCCGCAGCACCGGCCGCCGGCCGGCAATTACGAGTTTCGCACCGACATATGGTCCGAGCTTTACGAAAAGCGCATCGACGACATGATTGCCGCGGCCAAGAGTAAGGGCGTGCCTGTGTTCTGGGTCGGATTGCCGGCAATCCGTGGCGCCAAATCGACAAGCGATATGAATTACCTCGACGAACTTTATCGCGCGCGGGCGGAAAAAGCCGGCATCACCTATGTCGATATCTGGGACGGCTTCGTCGACGAGAAGGGTCAGTTTGTGATGCAAGGGCCCGACTTCCAGGGCCAAATTCGCCGGCTGCGCACCTATGACGGCGTAAATTTCACAAATGTCGGAGCGGACAAACTTGCGCATTACGTCGAGCATGAATTACGGCGGGTGCTGACGGCGCCGGTCGTCCCGGTAGCGCTGCCCGGGCCGGAGGAGCAATCGCCCGCGAAAGGCAACGTGCGCCCGTCAATCGGTCCGGTCGTTCCGCTCAACGCCGCCGCAGGAGGACAACGGGGAGAGCTGTTGGGCGCAACCGACCGTCCCGCGCAGCACGATTCCGATCCGGTCGCGACTCAAGTCCTCAATCATGGCGATGCGATCGCGGCGCCACCCGGGCGCGCGGATAATTTTTCCTGGCCACGGGCCGACGCGGGAGCGCCGGATGTTGCCGCGCCTCCGCCGCCGCCAAAGACTCAAGGCGGCGAGACCACACCTAAGAACGACGCCAAGAAATCGGCCGAGACCAAGAACCAGTCAGCGCCGAGTGCGGCTTCCGCGAAAACTCGCGCCACGCATCAGACACCAGACAGCGGGCAGTGAGCGGCCGCAGCGCTTATCGCGGCAACAGGCTCGATCCCATGAGATAGGCGTCGACCGCGCGGGCGGCCTGCCGGCCTTCGCGGATCGCCCAGACTACGAGGGACTGACCGCGGCGCATGTCGCCGGCGGCGAAAACCTTGTCGATCGAGGTGCGGTAATCGTCGGTCGAGGCGACGATATTGCCGCGCTGATCGAGCGCCGGGTTGAGTTCCTTGATCATGCCGTCGTGTACCGGATGCACGAACCCCATTGCCAACAGCACAAGTTCGGCCTCGATCTCGAATTCGCTGCCGGGAATTGTTTTGAGCTTGTCGTCGACGTGCACGCAGTGAAGCTTTTTGACGAATCCTTGCGCGCCGGAAAAGCGCGTCGTCATGACGGCAAAATCGCGTTCGGCCCCTTCCTCTTGACTTGAAGAAGTGCGCAACTTCAGCGGCCAGTTCGGCCAGGTCAGCATCTTGTTCTCGTGCAGCGGGGGCGCGGGCAGAATCTCGAAATTGGTCACCGACAGCGCCCCTTGGCGGATCGAGGTGCCGATGCAATCGGAGCCGGTGTCGCCGCCGCCAATGACGACGACGTGCTTGCCGCCAGCGAGGATCGGGTCGGTGTTATCTGCGGCTTCGCCGCTCAGCCGTCGATTCTGTTGCGGCAGGAAATCCATGGCGAAATGGACGCCTTTCAGCTCGCGGCCGGGAACGGGCAGGTCGCGCGGCTTCTCAGCGCCGCCGGTGAGCACGACCGCATCATGGTCTTCAAGGAGTTTTGCAGCCGGCAAATTCGCGCCGACATGGGCGTTGTAATGGAACACCACGCCTTCCGCCTCCATCTGCGTGACGCGTCGGTCGACGTGATACTTTTCCATCTTAAAGTCGGGAATGCCGTAGCGCAGCAGGCCGCCGGCTTTGGCGTATTTCTCGTAGACGTGAACGGAGTGACCGGCGCGCGCGAGCTGCTGTGCGCAAGCCAATCCCGCCGGTCCGGAGCCGACAATTGCAACGGTCTTGCCGGTCTTTGTTGACGGCGCTTCTGGGATCAGGCCGCGGGCGATGGCGCGATCGGCAATGGCGCATTCGATCGATTTGATGGTGACCGGGTTCTCGTCGATGTTGAGCGTGCAGGAGGCTTCGCAAGGCGCCGGGCAGACGCGTCCGGTGACTTCGGGGAAATTGTTGGTCGAGTGCAGGTTGCGTGCCGCCTCGTCCCAATCGCCCGCATAAACGAGATCGTTCCAGTCCGGGATTTGGTTGTTGACCGGGCAGCCGGGCGTTCCCGGCGTGAGCGAACCCGTCCCCTGGCAAAAGGGCACGCCGCAATTCATGCAGCGCGCGGCCTGGGTTCGGTAGTCCTGTTCCGGAAGCGGCAGGACGAACTCGCGCCAATGACGGATGCGCTCATCGACCGCCTCGTAGTCGCGGTCTTCGCGCTCGTATTCGAGAAACCCGGTGACCTTGCCCACGTCGCTCTCTGCCGCGCGCCCTATTCCGCGGCTTGCATGGCCGCAGTCTGCGCCTTGAGTTCATTGAGAGCGCGACGGTACTCGATCGGCATCACCTTACGAAACTTGGGATACCAGGTCGACCATTCGGCCAGAATTTTCGCCGCCACCGTCGAATGGGTAAAATGCGCGTGCCGCGCAACCAGGAGGCGGAGCCGCGCGGCGTCACGCCCGCTCATGTCGGCCATCACATCCACGAGACCATGCGATTCAAGATCGCGGGACTGACCGTAAACCCGCTCGTTGACCTCCTCCTCGGCAGGCATCGGCTCAAGCTCCACCATGGCGAGGTTGCAGCGCGAGGCGAAAGTGTCGTCCTCGTCGAGCACGTAGGCAATGCCTCCGGACATGCCGGCGGCGAAGTTTCTGCCAGTACGGCCGAGAACGACCACGACGCCACCGGTCATATACTCGCAGCAATGGTCGCCGGCGCCTTCGATCACGGCGATCGCGCCGGAATTGCGCACAGCGAAACGTTCACCGGCGACGCCGCGGAAATAGCATTCGCCCTCGATGGCGCCGTAAAGCACGGTGTTGCCGATGATGATGGATTGCTCGGGAATGATGGCCGTGTTGGTCGGGGGCCGCACCACAATACGGCCGCCGGATAGGCCCTTGCCGACATAGTCGTTGGCATCGCCTTCCAGTTCAAAAGCTACGCCGCGCGCAAGGAACGCGCCGAAACTCTGCCCCGCCGTACCGGTAAAGCGGGCGACGATGGTATCGCTTGGCAGGCCGTCATGGCCGTAACGCTTGGCGATCTCGCCGGACAGCATGGCGCCGGTGGTGCGGTCGGTATTCGTAATCGGCAGATTTATCCGCACCGGCGTGCCGCGGTCGAGCGCGGCTCGCGCCTCGGCGATAAGCTTGCGGTCAATGACGCCGGCGAGCTTGTGGTCCTGTCTCTCGCGATTGTAGATGGCGACGCCGGCGGGCATTGGCGGCTTGGTGAACAAGCGTGAGAAATCAAGGCCTTGCGCCTTCCAGTGGTCGACCAGCTGACGAGCGTCGAGCATTTGCGTCTGGCCGATCATCTCGTTGAAGGTGCGATAACCCATCGCCGCCATCAACTCTCGGACTTCCTCGGCGACAAAGAAAAAGAAGTTGATGACGTGCTCGGGTTGGCCGCGGAAGCGCTTGCGCAGCACCGGATCCTGGGTCGCCACTCCGACCGGACAAGTGTTGAGATGGCACTTGCGCATCATGATGCAGCCGGCGGCGATCAGCGGCGCGGTTGCGAATCCGAATTCGTCGGCGCCAAGTAGCGCACCGATGATGACGTCGCGGCCGGTGCGCAGGCCACCGTCCACCTGCACGGCAATTCGCCCGCGCAGGCGATTGGCGACGAGAGTTTGATGCGTTTCGGCGAGGCCGATCTCCCACGGCGAGCCGGCATGCTTGATCGAGGTCAGTGGAGAGGCGCCAGTGCCGCCCTCGTATCCGGCGATGGTGACGTGATCGGAGCGCGCTTTGGATACGCCCGCGGCGACGGTGCCGACGCCGACCTCGGAGACGAGCTTGACGGAAACATCGCCGTCCGGGTTGACGTTTTTCAGATCGAAAATGAGCTGCGCCAAGTCCTCGATCGAGTAAATATCATGATGCGGCGGTGGCGAGATCAGGCCGACGCCCGGCGTCGAGTGCCGGACCGCGGCAATGGTCTTGTCGACCTTGTGGCCAGGCAGTTGGCCGCCTTCGCCGGGCTTAGCGCCCTGCGCGATCTTGATCTGCATCATATCGGCGTTGACCAGATACTCGGCGGTGACGCCGAAACGGCCGGAGGCGACCTGCTTGATCGCCGACCGCATCGAATCGCCGTTGGGCAGCGGCTTGAAGCGGTCGGACTCTTCGCCGCCCTCGCCGGTATTCGACTTGCCGCCGATCCTGTTCATGGCGATCGCCAGCGTGGTGTGCGCCTCGCGCGAGATCGAGCCGTACGACATGGCGCCGGTAGAAAAGCGCTTGACGATTTGCTTTGCCGGCTCGACTTCCTCGATCGGCACGGCTTTGCGGCTATCCTCTTCCGGCGATTTGACCCGAAACAAGCCGCGCATCGTGTAGAGATGCTGCGATTGCTCGTTGATGATGCCGGCATATTGCCGGTACTTTTCATACGAGTTGCCGCGCACCGCGTGCTGTAGCGTACCCACCGTCATCGCGTTCCAAACATGCTCCTCGCCGCGAACGCGAAACGCATATTCGCCGCCGACATCGAGCATGCCGCGGTAGACCGGGGCGTCGGAAAAAGCGTCGCGATGCCGGCGCACCGTTTCTTCGGCGATTTGATCGAGGCCGACGCCCTCAATCCGCGTGGCCGTGCCGGTGAAATATTCGGCGACGAATTCGGTCTTCAGGCCGACGGCGTCGAAAATCTGCGCGCCGCAATAGGATGATAGGTGGAGATGCCCATCTTAGACATCACCTTCAGCAAGCCCTTGTCGATCGACTTGGTGTAACGCTTGATGATTTCCTTGTCGTCGAGCTTCTGCGGCAGCTCGTGCTTCATCGCAACAAGCGTCTCGAAGGCGAGATACGGATTGATCGCCTCGGCACCGTAGCCGGCGAGACAGGCGAAATGGTGCACTTCGCGCGGCTCGCCCGATTCGACGACCAGTCCGACCGAGGTGCGCAATCCTTCGCGGATCAGGTGGTGATGTACCGCCGCACAGGCGAGCAGCGATGGAATGGGAACGCGGTCGGCGCCGGCGCGGCGGTCGGAGAGAATGATGATATTGATTCCGTCGCGCACCGCTTCGTCGGCTTGCGCGCATAAAGTCGCCAAGGCGGCTTCCATGCCGTCGGCGCCATCTTCGGCCGGCCAGGTCGCGTCAAGCGTCAGCGACTTGAAATGCGACTCGGCCACTTCCGAAATCGCCCGGATCTTCTCCAAATTCGCGTTGGTGAGGATCGGTTGATGGACTTCAAGGCGCTTGGTCTTCGACGCGCCTTCCAGATCGAACAAGTTCGGCCGCGGCCCGATAATGGACACCAGACTCATCACCAGTTCTTCGCGGATCGGATCGATCGGCGGGTTGGTGACTTGCGCGAAGTTCTGCTTGAAATAAGTGAAAAGAAGTTTCGGCCGCTCGGATAGCGCCGATATCGGCGTATCGTTGCCCATCGAGCCGACCGGCTCTTCCCCGGCCGTCGCCATCGGCGTCATCAGGAGTTTCAGATCTTCCTGGGTATAGCCGAAAGCCTGTTGCCGGTTAAGCAACGCGAGATTTGAGATCGGCGCGGCTTCCGCGGACGTCGGCAGATCCTCAAGAACAATCTGCGTGCGTTCGAGCCATTCGCCGTAGGGGTGGCTTCCGGCTAGCGACGCCTTGATCTCGTCGTCGGGAATGAGGCGGCCTTCCTCGAGATCGACGAGAAGCATCTTGCCTGGCTGCAATCGCCATTTGGCGACGATCTCTTCCTCCGGTATCGGCAGCACGCCAACTTCCGAAGCCATGATGACGCGGTCATCTTTGGTGACGATGTAACGTGCGGGGCGCAGCCCGTTGCGATCCAGCGTCGCGCCAATTTGACGGCCGTTGGTGAAAGCGATGGCGGCGGGGCCGTCCCATGGCTCCATGAGCGCGGCATTGTATTCGTAGAAGTTGCGGCGTTCCTCGTCCATGAGCGGATTGCCCGCCCACGCTTCCGGAATCATCATCATCATCGCATGCGCGAGCGAATAGCCGCCCATGGTGAGGAATTCGAGCGCGTTGTCGAAACACGCGGTGTCGGACTGTCCTTCGTAGGAGATCGGCCACAGCTTCTTGATGTCATCGCCAAAATGCGGCGAAGACACCGAAGCCTGCCGCGCCGCCATCCAGTTATTGTTGCCGCGCAGCGTGTTGATCTCACCGTTATGCGCGATCATGCGGTACGGGTGGGCCAGCGACCAGGTCGGGAACGTGTTCGTCGAGAAGCGCTGATGCACCAGGGCAAGCGCGCTCTCAAAGTCGGGATCGTGCAGATCCGGGTAATAGGCGCCGAGCTGGTCGGCGAGGAACATGCCTTTGTAGATCACCGTGCGACACGAGATAGAAACCGGATAGTAATGCGAAGTCTGCCGCTCGCGGCGGGCATAAAGCCTCTGCGAGATTGTCTTGCGCAGGATGTAAAGCCGCCGCTCGAACTCGGTTTCCGACCGAATCCTGGAGCCGCGGGCGAGAAAGACCTGCTTGTGGACCGGCTCGGTCGGCTTGACCGATTCACCGAGAGTGGAGTTGTCGGTCGGCACGTCGCGCCAGCCGAGGAGCGTCATGCCTTCCTGTTCGGCGACCTCGACGTAGGTCTCCATAATTTCCCGCCGCCATTCGGCGTCGTGCGGGAGGAACAGCGCGCCTACCGCGTAATGGCTGGGCTGCGGCAGTTCGAAGCCCAGTTCGGCGGCCTTCTTGGCAAAAAATTTGTGCGGCTTTTGCACCAGAATGCCGGCGCCATCGCCGGCGCGAGGATCGGCGCCGACGGCGCCCCGGTGCTCGAGGTTGACCAGAATAGTGAGCGCATCCTCGACGATCCGGTGCGAGGCGCGGCCTTTGATATCGGCAATGAAGCCGACACCGCAGGAATCTTTCTCCAGCGCCGGATCGAACAGGCCGAAACTCGCGGGGCCCATGGTCGTCTCGCACTCCCCACCAGCACCCCGACCGTTCCGGGTCGGAGTTCCGGCATAATGCGCCCCGCGCAGGATCGCGTCTTCCGGCGCCGAGGGCGAGCTACTGCATTCTGAAGGCAACCTTTGTACCGCCGCGCGGCCCAGGCTGCTTGTCTGCCGCCGTCCGACGCGCCCTCGTCACGGCGGCTGGCCGGGGCGCTTGTCCCGGCCCCCCTTGCCGGGCCGCGCGCCGTCGGCCACAAATTGGGACAGCAATGCTGTCCTATGTCAACATCGCAAATTCCGAGCCCAAGCACAAGAGCGCAGGCTTGGACCTGGCAACACAGCGTTAGATTCTGCGCTCACCTTTCGGCCGCCGCAAGTGATCCAGACTAAGATGTGCGCGCCGCCGTGCGTCGAAGCTCAGAAATCCAAGTTCTAATGAGTAACACTCCCACAAAACCGATACGAATGTAACAGTCGTTCTTCAGAGGGCGAAGTTATGAGCAAGCGCGTATCCGCAGAGGCCGCATTGCTGATGCTGCACTGGCAGAACAGCGTTTGCGATCCGAAAGGCGTGTGGGGAAAGAATCTGTGCCGGCAGATTGAAAAGAACGGCGCGATTGGCAACGCACAGAGGGTGTTGGCGACCGCCCGTGGTCGCGGCCTACTGACGATCTTCGTCAATATCGGCTGGCGCCCCGGGTTTCCGGAGCTGCCGGAGGATCAGCACTATCCTCTTCTGCAGGGCGCCAAGGACGAGAACAAGGGAATCGTCGGCACCTGGGAAGTCGATGTCATCGATGCCTTAAGGCCGCAGACCAACGAGCCGATTGTCGTCAATTACGGCTCCGACAGCTTTGAGGGTACCGATCTCGAAAGGATCCTCCGCGCCAACAACATCGGCCATGTGTTCGTCAGCGGCCAGTGCATTGAGCACGTGGTGGCGACCACCATCAAACGCGCCGCCAATATGGGTTACAACGCCATCCTCATCAAAGACGCGACCAGCGGCTTCACCGACGGAAACTATAACGCCATGCTCGATATCCTCCCGCTGTATTCGAAGGTCATTACGGCCAGCGAGTTCACGCTGGAGGCGCCCTTTGGCGGGAGTGCGCGCACGACAACCTTTTCGCCATCACCAGAGTCGTTTAGTGGACGCATGGCGTGGCGCCGTTGAGCGACTTCGCGTGGGGCCGCCCGCCTATGAGCGGGAATTTTGCTTCGCGCCCAAGCGCCGCCCCAATTGCACTTGATCTTGGGCGATGCGGAGATAGGGGCGTGGTGGGGAGGGCGTGGTGAAGTTGGGAGTAATGGCGGCTGCCGCGCTGAGTGTGGTTTTCGCTCTCTCAGCGGTGCCGCAAGTAGCTGCGCAAGCGCCGCAACCCCTTCCGCCGCTGCCCGGTTTCGTGCCGCCCTTTGAAATCAGCCGGATTGTTCGCTCAGCAGGATTCGATCCGCTCGCGCCGCCGCTGCGAGAAGGGGCCACTTACGTGGTGCGCGCCGTTGATTTTCGCGGCACCCTCATGCGCGTCGTGGTTGACGGGCGCAGTGGCGCTATTCGCGCTATCAATCGCATTGTGGCCGCTTCGGAAGCGTATGGTGCGATGGAAATGCCGGCTCCACCTTACGGTCCGCCGCCGTCCTATGCCGACCTGCCGCCGGCGTTCCCGCCCCGGGGCATGGTACCGTTCCGAGAAAGCGCCGTTCCCGACCTGCCGCCGCCGGCTCCTTCGCTAGCGCCGCTCTTAGCGGGGCGCCCGGTCACATCAGCGTTTCCGCCGCTTCCGCGTCCGCGTCCGGCCGAGCTTGCTTCGCGCAAGGGCGCGGACGAATCCAAGCCCGCAATCGGCAAACCCGCCGCCGCTCCCCCTGCGCCAGCCGCCGCGGTCCCGAAAAAGCAGCTCTCGACTGAACCGCTCCCTGACTGAAATTTGACGCGCCGGCATCTTACGGGCGGCCTGGCTGCGTGACGCAGCGGTCCGATTGCTTCGCCGCGCCGGCGGTGACAGTCTGCTGACAAGAACGCCGCACGCGCGGCGAACAGGGTCCGCAAGATTGCGTGCGGGCTGGGGGAGGAAGGCATGGCTGAAGACGCAGCGGTCACGGTGGCGGCGCGTCTCGATCGCCTGCCGCCTACACGCTACACCCGCAAACTG
>Ga0302180_10003209_pt1 | contig 12466 bp, 13 predicted proteins | sample I_Palsa_E3_2_FD_200575 | JGI IMG/M metagenome (GOLD analysis project Ga0302180, IMG submission 200575) | Peat permafrost microbial communities from Stordalen Mire near Abisko, Sweden - I_Palsa_E3_2 | ecosystem: Environmental > Terrestrial > Soil > Palsa > Peat permafrost | place: Sweden... | reverse complement strand
CGCGTCATCCCTGGCAACGAGAAAGCCATCTACCGCGTCATCGACCACCTCGAGCGCCGCGACGCCAGGGTCATCCACGACGACGGGACGCATGGCCTCATCCACGTCTCAGGCCACGGCTCCCAGGAAGAGCTCCGCATGATGATCAACCTCGTGCGCCCCAAGTTCTTCATCCCCGTCCATGGCGACTACCGCCACCTGAAGCGCCATGCGGAACTCGCGGCGGCGACCGGCGTCCCCGAAAAAGTCATCCTCCTCGAAGACGGCGACGTCCTCACCCTCGACCGCGAGCACGCCGAAAAGACCGGCAAGGTCACCACCGGCCGCGTCTGCATCGACAACAACTCCACCGCCGACGTAGTAGAAGACACCGTCATCCGCGACCGCAAGCATCTCGGCGAAGATGGCGTTTTCCTCCCCATCATCGCCATCAACAAGCGCACCGGCCAGGTCGAAGGCGTTCCCGAAATCACAACCCGCGGCTTCGCAGCCGACGATCCCGAGCTCCTCCGCAACGCCCGCGACGTCGTCGCCCGCACCCTCGAGCTGTCCAGCGAAGAAGAGCGCCGCGACTACGGCGTCATGAAGGACAAGATCCGCGGCGACCTCAAGCGTTTCATCCAGAAAAACGCCAACCGCCGCCCGCTAATCATGCCCATCATCCTCGAGCTTTAACTCAGCAAGCTTTCACCCCGACACCACGCGAAGCCTCTCGCCGTCCGCGCAGGACCCCCCACCCGTACGCGCATTTGCGGACGGGTGGGGAACAATGCCTACGGCGCATACGTCGTAAACACACCATCACGCGAAGCCTTCGCGTGGCACGGAGCGCAGCTCTTCATCTGCGCGACCGCAAACGGTTTGCCATCCGGCGTGAAACTCCCAAACCCCCAACCGCCCGTCGCCGCATACTTCTTCGAGTCCTTCACCATGAACTGATAGTTTGAAGGCGGCCCGGGCGTGTACGATTGCGCCTTGCCAAACACCGCGTTGTTCTCCGCATTCGGTAAGTGGCTGTAGTGCAACGCCGCGATGATGGTGCCATCAGGATACGGAAGCGTCTTTTCCCGGTACGCCTTCATCGCCACATCATTGCCCAACATGGCGCCCAGACTGTTCAGATTCCCCGCTTCATGCGCCACCGAGATCAGCTGCCAATCGCGGAATCCTTTCGGCATTTTGTCCAGGTAGACTGGAGCCGCACTCTTATCCGCCTGTCCAGACGCGGGGACCACACAGATGATACCGCCAGCCAGCATTGCAACGGCAATTAGCAAAAAATGTATCCGTCTCATAGCTCCTCCTTAGAGCCTAAGTCCAAAGCTTCCCTGCCTGCGTTCGAAGCGGGAAACGAGTGAGTGGAGCCCTGTGAAGAACTACAGAGCCTACGACGCGCGATCTGCCACTTATCTTCGGAATACGATTGGCCGGCGGTTCTCGGCCCGTCCTGCTGCCTACTTCGGCAGGCCGCGATTCTAGCAAGCCGGCATTACAAATGGCAACGTCGCCAATACGATCCTCACCACGAAAAAGTCTTCGGTCGACACTGGCAATCTAAATTCTCAGAAGTTGGCATACTTACCCCTCCACTCAACTAAAATTGAAGTAAGGGAAAATCCCATCCAGCAACATTCCGCCGAAAGGGCATACTCGGGCCATGGTTAGACCTTGCTTTCTCGTAATCGATCGTGAACACGCCGGCGCCATCTCGACTAGAAAATTAGTCATCGAAACCGCAAAATTCAACGTGCTCACCTCCTATTCTTCAGCCGAGGCCATCGCCACGCTCCAGAAGTTTCCCCTCGTCGACGGCATTGTCGTCGACGCTGGAATGAACGACATGCCCTGCTCCGACCTCATTCGCGATTTACGCCAGGTGAAACCAAACCTGCCCATCATCGCAATCTGCCCGCCCGGCTCGTCCCACTGCGAGGGCATCACCGAGCAGCTCGAATCCTTCGATCCCAGGCGCCTGCTCGCCATCTTGCAGAAGCTCGTGCCGGACGCAGCGAACGCCATCGAAAAGCGCGAAGAAGATCTTGCCCGCCGGGACGAGTAACCACCCCGCATCCCTGCCAGCCCGCTAGGCGCTTTCAACCGGAATGTGTACGCTTGAATCTCTGAAGATGTAAGGAGGGCGCCGCCGATGGTTGAGATGCCAATGATTGCCAAGGGCGTGGATGACTTATATCTCCTGGCGGGGATGTCGAATCGTCATGGCTTGGTGGCCGGAGCGACCGGCACGGGAAAGACCGTGACCCTGCAGGTCATGGCAGAGGCTCTCAGTTCCATCGGTGTGCCCGTCTTTGCGGCGGACGTCAAAGGCGATCTCTCAGGCATAAGCCAGCCCGGAAAGAGCTCGCCCAAGTTTGACGAACGAGTCAAGACGCTAGGCCTGGGCGAGGTCACGTTTGCCGGATGTCCCGTGGTCTTCTGGGATCTCTTTGGAAAGCAGGGTCATCCTGTGCGGGCCACGGTCAGCGAGATGGGGCCGCTGCTGCTCAGCCGCATCCTGAACTTGAACGACACGCAGTCAGGCGTGCTCACCCTCGTCTTCAAGATTGCGGACGACAGCGGTCTATTGCTGCTGGACATGAAAGACCTGCAGGCGATGCTGCAGCACGTGGGCTCATCGGCGAAGGAATACCAAACGCAGTATGGAAACATCTCTGCCGCCAGCATTGGCGCAATTCAGCGCGGTCTCGTGACCCTCGGGCAACAGGGAGGCGATCTCTTTTTCGGTGAGCCCGCCCTTAACATCGAGGATTTGCTACAGGTGGACGGCAACGGGCACGGCGTGGTGAATCTCCTCGCTGCCGACCAGTTGATGAAGTCTCCACAGTTGTATGCCACATTTCTACTATGGCTGATGAGCGAGTTGTTCGAGAAGCTGCCCGAAGTCGGGGATCGGGAGAAACCCACGCTGGTGTTCTTCTTTGATGAAGCGCATCTGCTGTTCAACAATCTTCCTTCGGTCTTGCAGAGCAGGATTGAGCAGGTTGTGCGCCTGATTCGTTCCAAGGGTGTCGGAGTCTTTTTCGTCACGCAGAATCCTATCGACGTGCCCGACACGGTCCTGGGTCAGTTGGGGAATCGTGTAGAACATGCGCTGAGAGCGTTTTCACCCAAGGACCAAAAGGCGGTGAAGGCTGCGGCGCAGACCTTCCGTGCCAATCCAAAGTTGAATGTCGAAGAGACCATTACACAGATGGGCGTGGGCGAGGCCCTCATCTCATTCCTCGATGAGAAAGGGATTCCGGCAATGGTGGAGCGTGCCATGGTCTGTCCACCCCATAGCCAGATCGGGCCCATCACGCCGGAGCAGAGAGATGAACTGATCAAAACCTCGGTCATCGCCGGGGTGTACGAAACGACGGTGGATCGCGAATCGGCGTACGAAAAGTTGAAGGGCAAGGTGGATGCTTCAGGAACCGCTGCGCCTGCCGCGGCCGATGGAGCTGCGGCACCAGCCAGCGGCACGGGATGGGCGAGTAACGCGGGGAACATGCTCAGTGGTGTGTTGAATGCCGGCAGAGGAACCAGCGGCCGCGGCGATTCGCTCGTAGAGTCCATGGCCAAAAGCGCTGCCCGGACAATGGGAAGCACCGTGGGTCGCCAGATTATCCGTGGCGTTTTGGGTTCGTTGCTGGGTGGAAGTTCGAGACGCTAGAACCCGAAGATTCAGCCTGCGCTGCTCCCCTCCATCACTGCGCCGCCGGTGGTGCCATCGCCTTGATATACAGCTCCTGCAGCGACTGCATCTTCGGTTGAAAACCTCCCATGCGGCTGTGCACAATTTCCATCACCCCGGAAGATAGCTCCGGAGCCTTGGTGAGCATCGCTTGTCCCGGAGGCGACTTGTAGAACGCCAGGATTCCGTCGAGATCCTGCTCGCTGTACGCGTCCGAATAAAGCTTTAGGAACGCCGGCTCCAGCACCGCCCAACTGAAATTCTGGTCAACCACTTTCATCGAGTTATCGACGAACTCCTGCTGGATCTTCGTCTTCTCAGGCGTCATCTGCTCGGTTCCCGGGGCGTTCTTCGCGGTCGCCTGCACCTGCTGCGCCATCGCGCTGCGCATCCGGTCCAAACTGTGATCCACATGCATCACCGCAAACAGCTCCTTCACCTTCGCCTGCTTCGACGCCTCATCCGCCCGCGCCCCCACCGGCGCCATAACCATCGCCACCACCAACATCGCCATCCAACGTTTCATCTAAATTTCCTCTCTCTCAACCTGTTCCAGAATCTTCTCGGAATCCAGCGGCTTTCTCGCAAAGTAATACAGGCTGAACGCCAGCGCTGCGAAGCAGATCACACTCACCCAATCTTTGTAGAAAGGATTCGTCGATGAAAACCGCGGAATCGTAGTCTCCCAATGTTGCTCATACAGCTTCACGCAAACGCCACCAAGCCCCATCAGTCCACCAGCTGCAATTAGCCCTGAAGCATACAGGCTTCCCGACGAGATCTCGCTCTCAGCATCCGTCTTCGGCCCATTTCCGCTCTTCTCCAGCGCCCGATCCACCATCCACCGCGCCACACCACCAACAAAGATCGCCAGCGTCGTCCCAATCGAAAGGTAAGCACCCACCGCAAACGTCAGCGACCGAATCCCCAACAACTCAATCCCAATCACCAGCGCCACACCCAGCAGCACCAGGCTCCACGGCAGCTTCCGGCTCAGGATCCCGTTGATCACCGTAGCCATCAGCCGCCCCTGCGGAGCCGCAGCCTTCTCGCTGCCAATCCCCTGCACCCACTGCACCTCGATCTTCCCCGTAGCCGGATCGTAAAGGTATTTCCCATCCTGCAACGTGTCAGACCCAATCGAATTCAGCACCACGTACTTCTTCGCATCCGTCAGGTCCTCATGCGTCGCAGCAGCCGAGCTCCCAGCAGCGGGCCGCACGATCACCGTCACATGATCCCGCTGGAAATTCCCCTGATCCGTCACGCCCGCCGGCAGAGACGCCAACGAGATCGCCCGCGCCGTCGGTAGTTGCTGGAAGCTCTCCAGCGCCTTGTTCATCGCGCTCAGTGTCCACCCGATCATGAACGTCGACACGATTACCCCAACCATCACCGCAACCTGCTGCTTCCATGGCGTAGCCCCAATCAGGAACCCTGTCTTCAGGTCCTGGCTTGTGTCGCCCGCGTTCGACGCGGCGATACATACCATTCCGCCAATCGTGATCGCCAGCGCCCCAAACGCCGGCGCAGTCCATCCCTTCACCAGGAAGATCGCTGACACCGCCATCAGCGTAGCAATTGTCATCCCGCTCACCGGGCTGGCACTCGATCCCACAATACCCACAATCCGCGCCGACACCGTCACAAACAGGAACCCGAACACCACCACCAGTAAGCTCGCCGCCAGGTTCGCCAGCCAACCCACCTGCGCGCCCGGAACCGGCTTGAACTGTAGGAACAGGAACATTAGCAGGACCAGCAGCAGGCTGCCGCCGATCACCACGCTCATCGGAATGTCGTTCTCGGTCCGCAGCGGCTTGCTCGCCACCTTACCCTTGCCCAACCCCATCTTGGCGAATCCGGAGGTAAGCGCACTCACAATGGTCGGCGCCGTCCGCAGCAGCGTGATCAACCCACTAGCCGCAACCGCGCCTGCTCCCATCGGCCGCACATACGTCGACCACAGATCACTAGGGCTCATCTGCGCAATCGGCACCACACCGGGATACAGCGGCCCCACCAGATGCTTCCCGAAGAACACGATCGTCGGCATCAGCACCAGCCAACTGAACACCCCACCGGCCAGCATGATCGCCGATACCCGCAACCCAATGATGTACCCCACCCCCAGGTACTCCGGCGTAACATCCGCCCGAATCGCAGCGCCCTTCAGAACCTGCTGCCCATTCGGATCAAAGTTCGGCGACCAGTTCGGAGTCTCCGGAAACAGCTTCAACAGATTCTCATTTTGAAAAAGGGCATACACCGCTCCCAGCCCGAGTCCCATGAATACCCGGCTCGCAAACGATCCACCCCGCTCCCCCGCCTGCAACACATCCGCGCAGGCGGTTCCTTCTGGATACTTCAGCACCCCATGTTCTTCCACGATCAACTGTCGCCGCAGCGGAATCATGAACAACACGCCGAGCCAGCCGCCGAATAAAGCCAGCGCGAAGATTCGCGAGCTCTCCAGATCGAATCCCAAAAAAATCAGCGCGGGCAGCGTGAAAATTACGCCGGACGCGATCGACTGACCAGCATTGCCGGTTGTCTGCACAATATTGTTTTCGAGAATGGACGCTCGTCCGAATGCTCTCAGAATCGTGATCGACAGCACCGAGATCGGAATACTCGCTGCGACCGTCAAGCCTGCCTTTAGCCCAACATATACCGTAACCGCGCCAAAGATCACTCCAAAGATCGAGCCCAAAAGCAGCGCACGTATCGACAATTCCTTTCGATCCTCGTTCGCTGGAACAAAAGGTCGAAAGGTCGTATGTTCAGCCATCAGGCAAGGTCTCCTAAGCGATACAAAAAGGCTATTAGCTTTGCCTCGGAGTTTACTCCATAGCTCGTCACCCGGGATATGCCGGTGGTCAAGCCTGCAGGGTTTAGAGCTGTGTTGTAAAGGCTATCTAGCCGGCGATCCGCATCGTGCGGCCATGCCTGGTCACAATTGCTAACCGCTCGCTGCCAAGGATCTTCCGTGCCTGGCTGCGCGCATGGCTTGCCCATGGCCCAGTAGGATCCAACCTTGTGTAGCTTGTCCAATGCCGCAGAGCTTTCCGGGGCTCCTGAATACGTTCGTACGCCAGCGCAAGATTGTAGTGAGCATCCGCATACTGAGGCACCAACACAAGCGCTCGCTGATAGGCTTCGATTGCCTCATCCATCCGCTGCTGCTCGTCGAGCACATTCCCCAGATCAAAAAATGCCAGCGCATATTCAGGATCAGCTGCTACCGCTTGCCGGTATCGTTGCTCCGCCTGCACAAAGTCTTTTTCGTTGTAAAAAATCGTCCCCAGATTGATAGCCGCGGCCGCATGTCCGGGCTGGATCTCAAGGATCGTTTGATACATGCTCTTGGCTTCTTCCAGGCGCCCTGGAATGTCCTCCAGCCGCACCGCACGCAGAAACATCTCATGCAGATCGGAGTAGTTCGGAGATAATTCCTGGCCATTCTTCCGGACGACCGCCATCCCGTTCGACGGCATTAATTCGAAGTCAAATGCCATCTGTCTCGTCATGGGATCGACCAGCGCACCCCATTGCCGAAACGCCAGTTTGGAGCCATGCAGCACCGCTACCGATTCCAACAGCGGATTCACCATCCCCGACACGCGCTGCATCGCATCCACGGACTGGCGAATACTCTTAACCGAGATTCGCGTTGCCGTGAGATCGCGCAGCTTCCGCAACTGCACCAGTTCGTCGAACGAATAGTTTTCGGAGGAAGCGATTAATCCAGCCTTCTCCCACGCAGCGAGTTGGCGAATAGGCAATCTGAGAATGCGCAGAACGTCTTCACGGCAATATCGGCTCACGGCGCTCATCTCTTAGAACTAGGCTTCCATAGCAACCGCGTCATGCGGCATGCCCTAGGTGCGAGTATGCTTCGCAGCCCTTCATCTATCAAGGGCTTTACGTGTGGATTTCATGAATTCAGTGGATAACCCGAACCAAACGTGGTTCCGTGGCACCAGCGAAGTAAATCCTAACGTCCCCGCCACTTAGCTCACAGACCGCGCAGTCGCCGAACCGAGTCCAACCGCAAGCAGCCCGATGATCACGCTTGCGCCAATATAAAGTAGTCCGATCCAATAGGCGCCATTCGTGAAATCTGACCACGCTTCCCATTCAAAACTGGAAAATGTTGAGTAGGCGCCAAGAAATCCGATAGCAAACGCATACCTCCAGGCCGGATTCATGTGAGCATGACGTGTGAGGTACTCGAGGATAAAGCCAATCATAAAGCAGGCGCTGATGTTGATTGAAAATGTGCCGACCGGAAATCTCGACCTGAAATGCTCGGCGGCAAAGACACCAACAAGATATCGGGCCAAAGCTCCCAGTGCTCCGCCCACTGCAATCAATAGATATCGCCTCAAGTCCGCGCTCCTTGCGTGTCTCTAAACAGTAACTGAACACAGTTGGCTACAACCCACATCTCATCGAGGGGCCGAGTCATCAGTTTCAGGATAGTAGTTTGAATGTCCCTGCGGATCTGCGCCCCGGATCCGGGGTTCGCAGTGTGCCATCTCAACCGGTACGAAAGTTTCATGACCGAGCAACTCCTCTGCAGGTAGTCCTGCGAGGAGTCATCATCCATAATCTGAAAATTCCTCAGGCTATGGCGGTTTGGGTGAACTCCATCACCCTTGAACTTCGTGACTGAAAATATCTGCGAAAAATCCTGACCAACGTCCCGCCAAATACCCGGAACAACATTATCAAGGATTGGTGGAGCTGAGCGGGATCGAACCGCTGACCTCCTCGTTGCGAAACGGCTTGGCAACGTGCTTTCAATAACATAGCACAGCAGTGGAAGGCACAAAAGGGCACAAAAGAACCCATCGCAATCCTTATTGTTCCCTTATTGTTCCTCTATTGTTCCCACGCTGGCTCGCAAATCAACGCGGCACGGACGGTACCTCAGCGTGGCACGATAACGAATCAATGGGGTCAAAAGTCGGTCACACGGAAGCGCACTATAATCCGCGCCTTTGTGTCCAGGCTCCTCGGCATCTCGATCCCTTTCTTCGGTCGACCAGTCCTCCCAATCGTCGAATGTGAGAGGTCAGGTCACCGGAGGGCCGCATCGTCGAAGTTGCCGGAAACCCGGGCGGTTTCAACGGGTCGACGCGGTTGGAAATATTTCACCGGTGCCGAGAGAAGGTATAGTGACGCAGAGATGACTGTGAAGTCGCCCGGCGTTCCGAAATCCGCCTATTATGTCGCTCTAGACGGGCTGAGGGCAATTGCGGTCATCATGGTGTTTTTTCAACATTACGGTGCCGGTCACGCCTTCTTGTTCGGTTGGGGATGGACAGGCGTCGATCTCTTCTTTGTGCTGTCTGGCTTTCTAATCACCGGAATTCTTTACGATAGCCAACACAAGATTCACAGATACAGAGATTTCTACATTCGGAGGACGCTCCGAATCTTTCCTTTGTACTATTTCGTTTGGATCGTCGTTCTACTCATCGCGCCTGTGGCGCACTGGCAGTGGAATATACGTTGGGCTCTCTGGCCTGCTTACTTCGGCAACTATGCCCGCTTCTTTTTTCTTCACCAACCTGGCGACCCATACCGTTTCGACAAGCTTACGTTCGGGGCGCCGACCAGCTCTTGGTTTGGATACCCATTCCACCTCTACATCGGTCACTTTTGGTCGCTGTGTGTTGAAGAGCAGTTCTATCTGATCTGGCCTTTCGTCGTGTATCAAGTACCCAAGCGAGAGACGTTGATCAAAATTTGCATCGCCGTAAGTGTCCTGTGCCCAATTCTGAGAGGTGTGCTCAGCATCGGACTTTCACCCCAGCTTCTCGGCATGGAATTGTTCTACCGAAGCCTTCCGACACGCATCGATGCGCTCCTCATAGGTGGCCTTATTGCTCTATGCCTAAGGGGCCCAGAAGAGAATATTGTGCGCCGGGCGCGCCGCCCACTGCTTGTCGCGTCCTCGATACTCTTTGTCGCCCTGTATCTCATCTGCGTAAAAATCCTGTCCCTGCCTTTTGAGGGGTCGGCATCAAATTGGATTGGAGTTTTCGGATTCACACTCATCGATGCTGTCGCAGCTGCGCTAATTTTGGAGTGCATTCATCCCGGCAGCTTCCTTAGCGAGATCCTGAGTTGGAAGCCACTGCGGGCTCTCGGAGTGATCAGCTACGGCTTTTACGTCTACCACGACCTTTTGCACGACTTCTACTCTGACCTGGCCCATAGACTGTCTCCGCGCTACGCCTATCCCTTTACGCTCCTGATAGCGTTCACGGGGACTTTGCTGATTGCAACGTTGAGCTACCGTCTTCTGGAAAATCCCCTATTGAGATTGAAAGAGCGGTTCGCGAGCCAAGTGCATACTGCGCCTCCTGCTTGAACCAGGTCGCGAACTCGCAAAGCCAATGCCCGCAAAACGGCGTTACTGAGATGGTCCGCCGCTTGATTCCTCAGCCACTTTAGAGGGATCGTGATGGCCGCTTCTAACAAGGAGGATTATCGAGATGCAGATTCGCTCCGTAGGGATTGACCTTGGCAAGACGACCTTTCACCTGGTACCCCTTGACGATAACGGCAAGGTGCTGCTGAAGAAGAAGTTCACCCAGAGGCAGTTGATCACGTTCACGCGAACATGCAGACTTCCCTGATCGGGATGGAGGCATGCGGCGGTGCCCACTTCCTGGGTCGTGCGTTGCGAGCACAGGGCCACGATGTGAAGTTGATCCCGGCTCAGTTCGTGAACCCCTTTGTGAAGTCGAACAAGAACGACTTTCTGGATGCCGAGGCCAGCGCTGAGGCGGTGGATCGTCAGAACATGCGCTTTGTTCCGATCAAGACGGACGACCAGCTCGACCTGCAAGCGCTGCATAGAGTGCGCGATCGTTTGATCGCACGAAGAACATCGGTCATCAACCAGTTGCGAGCTTTCCTTTCGGAGCGTGGTCTTCGCCAAGAGCCCGTCCAAGCCTCGCGAGCGCATGCCTGAGATCCTCGAGAACGCCGAGGAAGGTCTCACTCCGCGCATGCGGAACCTGCTTGCCATGCTGTGGAACGAGTGGAAGGATTTAGAGCTTCAGATTGAAGAGATGAACGATGAAGTCGAACGGATCGCTTCGCGCGACGCCGCCTGCATGAGACTGCGACAGATCCTGGGCATCGGGCCGCTGGTCGCGACCGCGATCGTAGCTGCGATCGGCAACGGGGCAGCCTTCCACAAGGGGCGAGAGCTCGCTGCCTGGCTCGGCATGGTGCCGCGCCAGTATTCGACCGGAGGCAAGGCGCGACTCTACGGCATCAGCAAGCGCGGCAACAACTACCTGCGCAAGATCCTCATCCATGGAGCACGCGCGGTCGTGCTGCGATCGAAGCGAGACCGTATTGCGATTGTTGCGTGGATGAGCGCCCTCGAAGCCGGAGCGCCACGCAACGTGCTGATCGTCGCCACCGCCAACAAGCTGGCACGGATTGCATGGGCGGTACTCTCCACTGGCCAGGACTACCGAGCACTTCACGGCTCGGTCCCGGTCTAAACAAGCGTAACCATCAACATCCAGCTCCCCACCGAGGTCTGCCGCGGACAAGTAAAGATGAAAGAACAGTCAAAACGGCGTACCTGAAGCCCGATTTCTCATATGGCTTTTATACAGCCGAGGCGTTTCGCAGGACAGGTACGCGGCGTATCTCATCATGGCCAGGAGATTCAACCTCCAACAAAGGCCGGATACATTGATGCAGACTTTCCTTCACCCTTAACTTTTCCCTTGCATTCTGACGGCGGACCATACATTTGCAGGCACTTGCCAACGCCATCCCGACAGGGTCGATGATCTTGGCTTCCATTGCCTGGGAATCCTCGCTCAGTTAGTCCTCGCAAATCGGCCAGTTTCCGGGAATCTTCTTGAGGAGGGGGCGGTTAACCCGACACTACGGCGTTTATCGGGACTAATGTCCGAGTTCAACTCAAGCTCTTGCTCAATGAGTGCATTGGCCTGTTGTCAACAACTGAGAATTGTAGTTGCCGAAAACCCGACTTTGTGGGAACGAACCACCATTGGTAAGCAGAAGCGCGCTTCCCGGTAAGTTACCTGGGGTGCGAGGAATACCAACTACCCGGCTAGACACCGCATACACTCCGCTCATACCCTATGTATGCCATGCATACTCATAACGTTCGCCCATTAAATGTGTTCAAGGATTCACTATTTAATTTTCAATTACAGCGATTTGTAGGCCATACGGGTGCCGGCGGCGCTGACATCGGTGAATGTTACGCTGCCGCCTCCAACATACGAGAGGGCGACGGCGAGAGCTGGTATTCCGGTTGGCACGGTCTCGCGGAACGGACAGAATCGCAGGCGGAAGCGTCGCTGGCATTGGGGCACACGGCCAGCGCGCGTTGTGGACTGCTCAAGGCTTCTAACTACTACCTTGCCGCGTATTTGTTCATGATGCAGCCGGAGCCGGATCTGCGGCTGCTGGCGGCATATAGGGCGCAGCGACGCGTCTTCGAGAAGGTCACGGTTCTGTTTCCCAATTGGGGCAGGAGGATCGAAATTCCGTTCGAACAGCGGCACATTCATGGTTATTTGTTTCCTTCGCAGTTTCCCGGTCCTCGGCCAGTGCTCATCATCACGGGAGGCTACGACTCGACTGCCGAAGAGGCGTACTTCTTTTCCGGTCCCGCTGCATTGGCGCGCGGATATCACGTTGTGACCTATGACGGCCCTGGGCAGGGAGCAGAGCTGATCGAGAATGGCCAGGTATTTCGGC
>Ga0302180_10003196_pt1 | contig 12496 bp, 10 predicted proteins | sample I_Palsa_E3_2_FD_200575 | JGI IMG/M metagenome (GOLD analysis project Ga0302180, IMG submission 200575) | Peat permafrost microbial communities from Stordalen Mire near Abisko, Sweden - I_Palsa_E3_2 | ecosystem: Environmental > Terrestrial > Soil > Palsa > Peat permafrost | place: Sweden... | reverse complement strand
GACGACGCCCTTGCGCTTCGCTATCACTTCACCTCCATCAGGTTGTGAAGAGGACTTTCACCTCCAAGCTGTCAAACATGCTCGGCACACCAAAAAAGCCGCGATTCAGAATCGCGGCTGCGGCCAAAACTTGCCTGAATCTAGGAACCCGCTATTCGCCCGGTCCACCGGCAAGACTCGCCCCAGCCGCTACCGCTTAGAAGCCAGTAGCGGACAGTAAAGCGGCCACTAAATCGAGCCGAATGGGCCAGACGGACTGCAGTGAAACAATTCATAAAATCGGAAATTGCAAAATCTGAAACTGTCGAGCTACTGAATGGAACTGGCTACCGACGAGAACGCCGTATTCGCATTGGATCCAATCAACCGAACCGTTCCCACCACCAGCACCAGAATCACGGCCAACATTACCGCATACTCAGCAATGTCCTGGCCCTCATCATCACACCAAAGCTTGCGAGCCCACTTCATCATAACGTCTCCTCCCGGCAACATCCCTCACTCGCGAGAGAAAGGACTGCACTTGAGCACAGCAATAATGCACGCGGTGCAACCGCGTTGTCAATGGAATGACTTGTCAAATTTCCACAGATTCCGGGGAGGAGAAGTGCAGGCTCCCGAGCCCCAACGGGCAAAGAATAGCCGGTTACGGGCGCTGTCGAAGATTCTTGATGGATGCGTTCGCCGGGGCTTGTGGGGTTAGCGAGAGGGCCGATTGTTGAACGTACTGCAGCATGCGATTGGGCAGAATGCCCATATAAATCGTGGCGGCAATGGTAATGGCCAGCGCCAATCCCATCGCTGCGGGAACGCGGGTCACGGGAACGGCGTGCCGTGGTTCTCGCATATACATGACGACAATGATGCGCAAATAGTAATAAGAGCCGATCGCGCTGTTCATGATGCCAATCAAAGTAAGCCAGACTAAATCGGCTCTCGCCGCCGCGCTGAATACGTAGAACTTGGCGAGAAACCCACCGGTCATGGGAATGCCAATCAGCGAAAGCAAGAAGATGGTGAGAGATGCGGCGAGAAGCGGCGACGAACGGCCAAGGCCTTCATAGTCCTGGAGGGTCACGTATCTCTCACCCGCGCCGGCGAAATGACTGACAATGGCAAAGGCTCCAACATTCATCGCGGCATACGATGCCATATAAAACATAACCGCCGAGATGCCGAGATCGGGCGCTGCGGCAAACGCCACGAGGATATATCCGGCGTGTGCGATGGAAGAATACGCCAGCAGGCGCTTCACATTGTTCTGCACGATCGCGCATACATTTCCCAACGTCATTGAGAGCACGGCCGCGACCCAGATCAGCCAGAAGCTCCCTGGCGCATTGATGGAATAGACCAGCCGCAGCAAAACGGCAAACGTCGCCGCTTTAGGCGCAGTGGACATGAAGCCAACCACCGGCGCAGGAGCGCCTTCGTAAACGTCTGGCGTCCAGATATGGAATGGAGCAGCCGCAACCTTGAAGCCCAGGCCGACAAACATCAAAGCCATCGCCGTATAAACCAGCAAGGCGACCGGAGCCGTCGGCAGTTTCTGGCTGATCAGTTCAATGTTCGTGGATCCAGTTGCCCCAAACATCAGAGCCACTCCATAGAGGAAAAACGCGGTTGCAAACGATCCCAGAAGAAAATATTTTAGAGAAGCTTCACTGCTCGTTGCTTCGCGCCTCCGAAAGCCCACCAGTATGTAAGAAGAGATCGAAGATATTTCCAGGCCAATGAAAATCAGCACCAACTCTACGGCCGATGACATCAGCGTCATGCCCACAACGCCAAACAGAATCAGCGCGTAATATTCGCCGGCGCGGATATGTTGTACCGCCATGTATTCGTAAGAAGTGAGAATTACAACCGCGGCAATGGCGATGATCAGCACATGAAAGAAAACGCTGAATCCATCCACGCGCACCATGTCCGAAAAAGCCAGGCCCGGACTTTGCGCCATGAACCAGGTTGCCGCGAGACCCGCGAAAGTGCCGAGCAGCGCGATAAGCCCCAGCGGCTTCTGGCTCGATTGCTCATCCATCACGGGATCGAGCAGCATGATGACAATGCCAAAGGCCGACAAAATCAGTTCCGGCAGAATGCGCACGTAATCGGCGCTCTGAGGAATTATTCCCGTCGTCGCTAGGAACATGGCCGCCGTCATTGGCCTGCCACCTTGCTTGCCATCTGAACAAATGGAGTCAGTGCGTTCTGCACGGCGGGATCGATCGCCCCCAGCCACAGAATGGGAGCAACACCCATCACCAAAGCCGCCACGGCGCAGGGCCAGACCGCAGCTTTTTCAAATCCGAAAAGATCGTGCAGAGAATTGTTCTCCGCATGCGTAACCTTTCCGTAAAAGACCCGCTGATACATCCAGAGCAGGTATCCAGCGCTCCAAATCACACCCGTTGCGGCGAGAATTCCGTAGACCGCCCTGTCTTGAAACGCTCCGCTCAACACCAGAAACTCGCCGATGAATCCGTTGAGCAGCGGGAGGCCGACCGATGCCAGCACAATAAAAAGATAAGTGGCCGCGTAGATGGGCATGGGCGAAGCCAGGCCTCCGAACTCGCTGATCTCGTACGTGTGCCGGCGCTCGTGCAAAATTCCCGCCAGCATAAACAGGCCACCGGTCGAGATTCCATGAGCGAGCATCACAAACATCGCCCCATTGAGCCCAGCCTGAGTAAAGCTGAAAATGCCGAGCACCACAAATCCCAGGTGGCTGACCGAAGAGTAGGCGATCAGCTTTTTCATGTTCGGTTGGACCAGTGCCACCAGCGCCCCGTAGATGATCCCGATCAGCGCGAGAATCATGATCCACCACGCGTTATGGCGCGAGGCCTCGGGAAACAATCCAAGATTAAAGCGCAGCATTCCGTAAGTGCCCATCTTCAGCAGTACGCCCGCAAGCAGAACCGATCCGGCTGTGGGCGCTTCCACGTGCGCATCCGGAAGCCATGTGTGAAACGGAAACAACGGAACCTTCACAGCAAAGGCAATAAAGAATCCCAGGAACAACCACTGTGCCACTGCAGGAAAACTAGGCACTGCGCCGCTGGCAATCTTGTCGCGGATGGTTACGAAGTCGAAGCTGCCCGTATGTGCATAAAGCCACAGAATGGCGACCAGCATGAAAACCGACGCCACCATGGTGTAAAGAAAAAACTTCACCGCGGCATAAACCTTGCGCTCATGCCCGAACATTCCGATCAGCAGCGCCATTGGGATAAGCGTGGCTTCCCAGAAAAAATAGAATAGGAAGAGATCGAGCGATGTAAATACCCCAATCAACGCCGTTTCCAGAATCAGCAAGATGATGAAGAATTCTTTTACCCGCTCGTGAATCGACTTCCACGAAATCAGCACGCATAGCGGAGTAAGGAATGTGGTCAGCACGACCAGCCACATGGAGATGCCGTCGATGCCCATGTGGTAGTGAATGTTGGGAGTTGTGATCCACGGCTTGTCGATCTCATACTGAAAACCAGCTTGCGCGCGATGAAAATAAACGGGAAGGTGTAGCGACAAGACGAAAGTCAACAACGAAACGACTAACGAAAAGACGCGGATGTCGCGGTCACGGCGAGGCAGCAGGATGAGCAGCAGTCCGCCCGCCAGTGGGGCGAACGTGACCAGCGTCAAAATCATCGAACCGAGGTTCTCGTTGTCCATCAGGCTTTCGTCCACATCCAGATCATGTAAGCGATTACGGCAGCCGCGCCGGCGGCAATCCATCCGGCATAGGAGCGCAAATTTCCCGACTGCATGTGCCGTACCTCATCCGACACATTGCGCGCTCCATCGGCTGTGTCATTCACCGCGGCGTCGATGATCTTGCGGTCTACCCCCTGCCACAGAATGCGTGTCGAGCCATCGATCAGCGGCTTGATAAAGACAGCGGCATAAAGTTCGTCGATGTAATACTTGTGCACCACCGTTGCATACAAACCGCCCAGTGCGTCAGCGATCTTCTGCGGCAGTTCCGGTTTCTTCGAGTAAAGAAGATAGGCCAGGTACCAACCGAGAAACGCGATACTGATGGAGACGCCCATCAGAAGCCATTCCTTGCCGTGTCCTCCGGTCTCAGCGATTGCGTTCGATGTTTCCGCTGCGGCTGACAAGGACGCACTCTGCTCAAACACCGGCGCCAGAAAATGTTCAAAGCGATTGCCGATGCCAACCAATCCGCCGACCAAGGACAAGACCGCCAGAATTATCAGCGGAACCAACATCACCGCGGGGCTCTCATGCGGGAGTCCGTGCGCATCATGCCCATGCGCGTGGCCGACCACCACTAGTTCGTGTTCGTCGGCTCCGCGATAGTCGCCAGCGAAAGTCATGTACATCAAGCGGAACATGTAGAACGACGTGATAAGCGCTGTAATTACGCCGATGAGCCAGAAAACCCAGCTGCCCTGCGAACTGGAATATGCCTTCCACAAGATCTCATCCTTGCTCCAAAAGCCAGCCAGCGGCGGAATTCCCGCGATGGCCAGCGTGGCAATTCCCATGGTCACAAACGTCCAAGGCATATACGAACGTAATCCGCCCATCTTCCGCATGTCCTGTTCGCCGCCAACCCCATGAATAACCGAGCCCGCAGCCAGGAAAAGCAGCCCCTTGAAAAATGCATGGGTCATCAAGTGGAAGATTCCCGCCGAGAACGCTCCCACCCCACAGGCCATAAACATGTAGCCCAGTTGCGAGACCGTGGAATAGGCCAGCACCTTCTTGATATCCGTTTGCGCGATGCCAATCGTGGCGGCGAAAAATGCGGTCAAAGTTCCTATGATCGCGACCACCGTCAAAGCCATCGGAGCGCGTTCGAAAATCATATGCGACCGCGAAACCATGTAAACGCCAGCGGTTACCATGGTGGCCGCGTGGATGAGGGCGGAAACCGGCGTCGGTCCTTCCATCGCGTCGGGCAGCCAAACGTAGAGCGGAATTTGCGCCGACTTGCCAGCGGCTCCCACCATTAACAAAATTCCCGTGGCGGTGAGCCATCCGGCACTGCCCGTCTCGGCGGACAGGGGACGCACCGCCTCGAACACGCGCTGAAAGTTCAGCGAGCCGAAATGCTGGATCAACAGAAAAAGCGCGATCAGAAATCCGAAGTCGCCGATGCGGTTAACAATGAAAGCCTTCTTGCCCGCCGATGCCGCCGAATCTTTCGTGAACCAGAATCCGATCAACAGATACGATGCCAGTCCAACGCCCTCCCACCCGATGAACATCATCAGGTAGTTGTTGGCCAGCACCAGAGTCAGCATGAAAAACATGAACAGGTTCAGATAGGTGAAGAATCGGTAATACCCCGCATCCTCCCACATATAGCCAACGGAGTAGATGTGAATCAGGAAGCCGACACCCGTCACCACCAGCAGCATCACCAGCGAAAGTTGATCGAGGTAAAAGGCAAAGTCCACATTGAATCCGCCGGAGCGAATCCAGTGAGCAAAAATCTCGATGTGCGGCACCACCGTCAATGAAGAGAACCGCAAGGCCACCCACAGCGCCATGGCGAACGCCGCCCCGCTGGCCAACAGCGCCACGGCCGACACTCCCTGGCGCGATGCCTTCTTGCCGATAAGTCCATTGATCGTGGCCCCCGCTAGCGGAATCAAGGGTATCAGCCATAGATGGAGAGGCGGATTCATAGTTTGAGCAGGTTCACCTGATCGACGTTTAGCGTCTCCCGTGTGCGATGGACCGCAATGATGATGGCCAGTCCCACCGCAGATTCTGCCGCGGCCACAACCATGACGAAGAAGACGAATATTTGCCCCGCCAGTTGGTGCCAGTGCGCGGCGAAAGCCACAAAAGAAAGATTGACTCCGTTGAGCATCAGCTCAATCGACAGGAAAATGGTGATGATGTTTCGCTTGATGAGAAATCCCGCCACACCGCAGGCAAACAGAATCCCGCTGAGCGCTAGGTAATACGAAAGCGGCACCATCAGTGCTCCTTCCTTTTCTGAATGGCTTCGGGCTTGCTCGCCAAGACTACGGCCCCCATGATGGCGATCAGAATCAGCACGGAAGTGAGTTCAAAAGGAAGTAGAAAATCGTGAAACAGAAGCTGGCCGATGGTCCGCGGATCTCCCGGCAGCGCACCCATGGCGACTGCCTCGGTTCCCGAGCGGTGCAGTATAACCCACGCCATTAGAACGCTCCCAATGAGGAGGCCGGGAACGCCGACCATGATCGCCACGCGGCTGCCCTTGGTATGTTCTTCGACTCCGGCATTCAACAGCATGATCGTAAAAACAAACAGCACCATGATGGCGCCCGCATAAATGATCACCTGCACGGCGGCCACGAACTCGGCGCCCAGTAGCAGGTATTCTCCGGCCAGCGCCGCCATCACCGCGATCAACGACAACGCGGAGTTGATGGGATGCGTCTGCGCCAGCAGGTTGATCGCTCCCGCGACGCAAACGGCCCCAAAGGCCAGAAACAGCACTAGATGCAGACTGATCATGAAATTTCGATTGCGAGTTTTAGGTTCTCAGTTCTCAGCCGGATGCCAAGAGCCGGGAACTGAGAACTCTCACCATGCAACCGCAATTGCAGTCGCTATCAAATTGACCAACGCCAGCGGCAGCAAAAACTTCCAACCAAAAGACATCAACTGATCGTAGCGAAAGCGCGGAAGCGTTCCGCGCACCCAAATATAAATGAAGAGGAAGACAACAACCTTGGCCACGAAATACAAGACCGGCAGCACGACCTGCAACACGGTCGGCCCAAATATCGGCCCGCGCCAGCCGCCGAAAAACAACAGCGTTGCCAGGCACGCCACGGTTATCATGTTGGCGTACTCGGCCATAAAAAACATTGCGAACTTCATGGCGCTATATTCGGTGTGATAGCCGGCCACCAGTTCGGTCTCGGCCTCCGGCAAATCGAACGGGATGCGGTTCGTCTCCGCGTAGGCAGCCATGATGTAACAAAAAAAACCGATGAACTGGGGAATGACGTTCCACCGGGGAATGAATCCCCAGATATGCCCCGCCTGTGCGTCCACGATTCCACGCAAGCTGAAAGTGCCCGACATAATCAGCACGCCGACCAGAGACAGGCCTAACGATATTTCGTAACTGATCATCTGCGCGCTAGCCCGAAGCCCTCCGAGCAAAGAATATTTGTTGTTCGACGACCACCCCGCCAACGCCACGCCGTAAACGCCGACCGAGGTCACGCCCAGAATAAAAAGAAGGCCGATATTCACATCGGTGATCTGCAATGGAATCGCGTATCCGAAAGCGGTAAACGAATTGCCGAACGGAATCACCGCGATCGACGTTAATGCAAAGACCACAGCAATCATGGGAGCGGCCAAAAACAGCGGCTTGTACACATGCGGCGGAGTCAGATCCTCTTTAAACAGAAACTTGATGCCGTCAGCCGCCGGCTGCAACAGGCCAAACGGTCCGACTCGCGTGGGTCCCCAGCGGTTCTGCATGTGCCCGACCACCTTCCGCTCCAGCCACACCGTGTAAGCAACCGCAGTGAGCAGAAAAAAAATGATCAGTGCGGACTTGATCACCGACACCAGAACGAAAATGTGTAGAGGCAAAGGCATCAGATTGATTTAGCGATTGGGCAATTGAGTCATTGAGCGATTGGAAACTCCTGAATGCACGAATTTGCTTTTGAATTCACTCAATCGCTCAATCACGCAATGACTCAATGTTTCAGTCTGCCGCCACTTCGGCAGTCTTCACTTCATGACTCTCCATCACCGACTCGAGCACCCGCGAATAACGCCCAAGCGTGCCGGAGGTGAATAAATTGTCGTTAGCCGGCACTATCAATTCGGGCTTCTGCTCACTTCCCGGCCCTGCATCGGTCAAGGAAGTGTGTTCGCTATTTCCGGCCAGCAGATTCGCGCGCGAAATGTCGTAGCCCGGAACCAACCGCTGAATCTCGTCGAAAATCGCCATAGGATCGAATGGGCTCATCTTCGGTTCCAACCCATTCGCTTCCAGCCACACGGCATGGCGGTCAGCCTCACCCGATTGCGCCCCGCGCGACTGTCCCATGTCAGCGCGAGTTCCGCCGCTGCTGAATGGAACGAGCTTGCGCACATCGAATCCCATCGCATCCGCAATCCGGACGATCATGTCGAAATCCGGCTTCGTGCCGGAAACCTCGCCGGCTTTTTTTGCCAGTTGCACATCCCCACAGGTATTGGTGACTGTCCCAGATTTTTCATACGCGTTGGCCGCAGGCAAGACCACGTCAGCAACCACGGCTGTTTCCGTCAGGAACATATCCTGCACAACCACGAAACTGTTCGAAAACGCGAAGGGATCGATCTCATTCCGCCCGACCGGATTCGATCCCACCACATAAAGCGCCTTCAATCGACCGGCCTTCCCGGCTTCCACCATACCAGCGAAATCAAGTCCCGCGGCCTGAGGCAGAGCCCCCCATTCTTCGTCGAACCTGCCAATACTGCTAGCCGGCTGATATCCGGGCAGCAGGTCCGGATATAAACCCATGTCCGCCGCGCCGCGAGAATTCGCATAGTCTGCAAGGCAGATGAACCGGGCTCCGGAGATCGCCGATCCAAACTTGACCAGACTCGCAATGTTTTTGCCGCGAATCTCCGAACCAAGAATGATGATGAGATTCTCTTCCGCGCGCAGTTTCGCGCGCAAAGCGATCCACGCTTCCTTATTTGTTGCCTCGGTAACAATCTTCTCTACAGCCCCATCGTCCCCAGCAAGGAACGAGGCAACGTGGCTTTCCGCGCCAGCCGCAATCTGCACAAACTCGCTGGCCTGCCGCCGCAGCTTAATGGATTCGGAGTTGATGGCATACAACTTTGCCCGGTGCAGGCGAACGTTATTGCGAATCTGATAAGCCAGCAAAGGATGTTGCTCAGTCGGATCATTCCCAATCAGCAAAATCGCCGGAGCGGTAAATACATCGCTCATGCTGGCCGTGGCGACGGCCTTTCCTCGCAGTTGCAAAGCCAGAGCGGGGAAATCGGCCGTACGATGGTGATCCACGTTATTGGTCCTCAGCACGACCCGGGCAAACTTCGACAGCAGGTAAGCCTCTTCGTTCGTGGTGCGTGTCGATCCCACGACGCCGATGGCCTCGCCGCCATCTTTTTCCCGCACTTCGGCAAACTTTTTCCCGATTAGCTCAAACGCCTCTTCCCAAGTCGCCGGAGTCAGCTTTCCATCCTTGCGAATCAGCGGCTGTTTCAGGCGGTCTTCATGATTGGCGAAATCGAAAGCATAGCGCCCTTTGATGCAGAGAAAGTCTCCGTTGGTTCCGCTCTTGTCGCGATTGTCGCCGCGCACAATATCCATCCCTGTATCCGCGCGCCGCACGCCCAGAGTCGTCTTGCAACCGTCGCCGCAGTGCGTGCAGATCGTGCCTACATGCTTCATCTCCCAGGGCCGCGTCTTATAGCGATACGCACCCGAAGTCAACGCGCCCACCGGGCAAATGTCGATGCACATGCCGCACTCTTCGCATTCCAGATGATCTTCTTTATTGGGTGCAATAATCGAACTGACGCCGCGGTTCTGCACCCCCAAAGCCCAAACATCCATGGCCTCGCCGCACACCCGTACGCAACGGAAGCAAAGAATGCAGCGCGGCCGGTCGAAAAACACTACCGGAGACCATTGCTGTTCTTCCTTATGGTTCTTGGCCTCCATGAACCTCGATTCCGCCGCCCCGTAAGAAAACGTCATGTCCTGCAGTTCGCACTCGCCGCCGGCATCGCACACCGGGCAGTCCAGAGGATGATTGCCCAGCAGGATTTCCACGGTCGCCTTCCGCGCCTGCCGCACTTCTTCGCTGTCGGTCGTCACCACCATGCCCTCGCCAACCACCGTCGTGCAGGCGGTTTGCAGCTTGGGCATCTTCTCAACTTTCACCACGCACATGCGGCAAGCGCCGCACAGAGAAAGATTGGGGTAATAGCAAAACGAAGGCACTTCGATGCCCGCGCTCTTGCAGGCTTCAATGAGCAGCGTGCCCGCCGGAGCCGTGAGCTTTTTGCCGTCAACTGTGAGTGCTACGAGTTTTGCCGCGTCAGTCATGTAATTTTGCGATTCAGCGATCGGGTCATTGAGCGATTGAAGACCCCAAGACACAAAGCGTCTCAATCACAAAATCACGCAATCGCTCAATGAGTCAATGCCGCCATCTCTTCCACCGCTCCTGCCTTTTCATACGGACACGGTCTGCCATCCAAATGATCTTCAAACTCTTTACGCCACTTCTTCACAAACGCAATCGTCGGCATCGCCGCCGCATCACCCAGCGGACAGAACGTCCGCCCCAGCATGTTCTCCGACAGGTACTGCATGTTATCGATATCCTTCATCATGCCGCCGCCATTGTGAAAGCGGGTCAGAGTTTTCTCCAGCCAGTCCGTACCCTCGCGGCACGGGATGCACCATCCGCAACTCTCATGCTTATAGAATTTCATGGTGCGCAAAGCGAACTTCACAATGCACTGTTCGTCATCGACAATAACAACACCGCCGGAACCCAGCATCGATCCAGCCTTCGCCACCGAATCGAAGTCCATCGCCACATCAATCTCATCCGCCGTCAGAGCCGGGCACGACGATCCTCCCGGCACCACCGCCTTCAACTTGCGCCCGCCAGGGATTCCGCCGCCCACTTCGTAAATCATCTTCTTAAGGTTGTAACCCATCGGCAGTTCATACACGCCCGGTTTGGCGATGTTGCCGCTCAGACAAAACAGCCGTGTACCGCCATTCTTCGGCGTTCCGAGCTTAGCAAACCATTCTCCGCCGCCTAGAATAATGTGCGGCACATTGGCCAAAGTCTCGGCGTTATTGATAACTGTTGGCCCCCCCCAAAGCCCAACCACCGCCGGAAACGGAGGCCGTATCCTCGGAATCCCACGCTTCCCTTCCAGCGATTCCATCAGCGCCGACTCTTCGCCTACCTCATACGCTCCCGCCCCGCCATGCCAGTAAATGTCGAAGTCCCGCCCGCTGCCAAAAACATTCTTGCCGATAAATCCCTTGGCATAGGCGTCGCGTATCGCTTTCTGCATGATGATCGACAGGTATCGATATTCACCACGAATGTAGATGTATCCGCTCTTCGCACCCACGGCCAGCCCGGCAATCATCACGCCTTCGATCACCGAGTGCGGATCATGCTCAAAGATCAGCCGGTCCTTGCACGTCCCCGGCTCGCTCTCGTCCCCGTTGCACAAAACGTATTTCGGCTTGGGCGCGGTCTTGGGCACAAACGACCATTTCATCCCAGTCGAAAACCCGGCCCCACCGCGCCCTCGGAGCCCAGAATTTTTGACCTCATTCACAATCGCATCCGGATCCATGGCCAACGCTTTCTGCACAGCCTTGTAGCCGTCGAGCTCAAGGTAGCGATCGAGATTGGTCGCACCCATGCCGAATCGCTTAGATACGACCTTTACCTCATCGGGATGGGAAACCAAATCAGCCATGGGAAATTGAGTGATTGTGCGATTGAGCCATTGCGCGATTGAAACCCGATGGCGTTTCAATCGCTCGATGGCCCGATCACTCAATCGCTAAAGTCTCTTTCTGTATCCTTCCAGCACCGCGTCCATCTTCTCCGCCGTCAAATTCTCGTGAAAGTCGTAATTCACCTGCGCCGCCGGAGCCCAACTGCAAGCGCCAATGCACTCCACTTCCTCCAGCGTAAACATGCCATCGGGAGTCGTTTGCTTGTGCCCCACTCCTAGCTTCTTCGCGCAGTAATGCAGAATCTCTTCCCCGCCCCGCACCATGCAACTGATGTTGGTGCACACCTGCACATGAAACTTTCCCCGAGGCTTGGTGGTCAGCATCGAGTAATAGCTGATCACATTCCGCACTTCGAGTTCGGTCAAATCCAGCCGTCCAGCAATTTCGGCGATCACCGCATCGGACAAAAACCCGACTTCATCCTGCGCATAAAGAAGAGTCGGCACCAGCGCCGATCTCTTAGTCGGATAATGCGGAACCATCTCCGCAAACCGCGCCTCGAATTCATCGGAAAACTTCATAAGAATTTCGCCATCGAGTGATTGGGCGATTTGGCCATTGAAACCCTTAAGCCGCATGCCGAGCTGTACGCTGTGAAGCCGCGAAAATCGCTGTCAACTCATTCGCCTCTTTCAGCAGCGCCTTCGTCTTTTCCAACGAAATAATCCCCGATTCGGTCATAAGTTCGAGCCACAGAATTGCTTCATCCGCTTCTTCCACCACGATGCCGATCCTTGCTACAAACTTCGCTTTCGACCTCGCTCGGCAAACTGCGCGATAATTGGCAGCCACCGACGTACCACAGCGCAACAGTTGTTTTCCTAAAACCTGCGTATCCGTCTTATAGGGCAATGATCGATAAAATCGATAAAGACGAATCACTCGCAAAGCGAACGCTTTAGTTCGATCCCGCAACTGCTCCGGCTGACTGCTCAAAGCTACCGCCCCTTCAACTTCCAGCATCCG
>Ga0302180_10003193_pt1 | contig 12509 bp, 9 predicted proteins | sample I_Palsa_E3_2_FD_200575 | JGI IMG/M metagenome (GOLD analysis project Ga0302180, IMG submission 200575) | Peat permafrost microbial communities from Stordalen Mire near Abisko, Sweden - I_Palsa_E3_2 | ecosystem: Environmental > Terrestrial > Soil > Palsa > Peat permafrost | place: Sweden: Abisko... | reverse complement strand
CGCCCCGGCAGCGCCCGCACCTCAATATTGCGTAGGAATATCCTGCGCATGTCGTCCGCACCTCCGGAAAGCAAATTCCCAAGTGCCGCTTGCGCCTGTATCCTTGGATGTTACTACGTCGCAAATAGCGTCGCTGCCCGATAGCACGGCTGCGGTGGGGGTCTTGGTAGATGCCGAATACCCGTAAGATCCTCATCGTCGACGATGACGCCGAATTGCGTGATGCGTTGACCGAGCAGCTCTCGCTACATGAGGAGTTTGAGGCCGTCGCGGTCGAAAGCGGCAGCAAGAGCGTCCAAGCCGCAAAAACCGGTCAAATCGATCTCGTCATCATGGATGTCGGGCTGCCCGACATCGACGGCCGCGAAGCGGTGCGCATCCTGCGCAAGAACGGCTTCAAGGCGCCGATCATCATGCTCACCGGCCACGACACCGATTCCGACACCATCCTTGGTCTGGAATCCGGCGCGAACGATTACATCACCAAGCCATTCCGCTTTGCCGTCCTGTTGGCGCGCATCCGCGCGCAACTGCGTCAGCACGAGGCCAGCGAAGACGCGATTTTCACGATCGGTCCCTATACTTTCCGGCCGAGTTCAAAGCTTCTGCTCAGCCCAAAGGGCAACAAGGTTCGGTTGACCGAAAAGGAAACCTCGATATTGCGCTACCTGTATCGCGCCGGGCAGCGGCCGGTCTCCCGTGAAACCTTGTTGCAGGAAGTGTGGGGTTACAATTCGGGTGTGACCACCCACACGCTCGAAACTCACATCTATCGGTTACGCCAGAAAATCGAGAAGGATGCCGCCACGCCCGCTATCCTGGTCACTGAGGCGGGCGGTTATAAGCTCGTTCCGTAAGCCGCTTCCATCATGACCATTGAGGATGATATCGCGTTCCTGCAGCGGATCCCGATCCTGCGTCCGCTCGGCGCGACGGCGCTGCGGATTTTGGCCATTGGCGCGGAAAGCTCCTACCTCGAGCCGGGGCAGACGCTGTTCAAGGCGGGCGACCCTGCCGATGGCGGCTACATCGTGCAACGAGGCTCGTTCCGGCTCGATCCCGAAAAGGTCGGCGAGAACGAGTTGATCGCAGGCCCCGGCACGTTACTGGGCGAGTCGGCCTTATTCACGGAGACGCGGCGTCCTGCCACGGCCACGGCGCTTGAAGTCTCAATGGTGCTCCGCGTTTCGCGGGCCATGTTCGTCAAGATGCTCGAAGGCTATCCCGACGCCGCGGAGCGTTTACGCGACCTCATCGCCGCGCGCGCCGATGAATGGGCAAGAGACTTCGAAAATGTTCGCTCGGCGCTCACCCCCGAGAACGACTCCAACTAACAGCACTGCGTGAGTGGAGCGCGGTTCGCGCAGGCTGACAAAAAACAACGCGTCAAAGCTCGAAAGTTGCCGTCACCGGGACGTGATCCGACGGCCGTCTGCCGCTCCGGTATTCCTTGCCGACGGCAATTGCCGACACGCGGTCAGCCAGCGCGTCCGACGTCCAAATGTGATCGAGCCGCCTGCCCTTGTCCGCTCGCTTCCAATCCGGAGAGCGATAGCTCCACCAAGTGTAAAGCTTGGTCGGCTCGGGCACGAAGCCGCGCACCGCGTCGATCCAGCCGCCGGCCTTCTGCAATGCGAGAAGCTTTTCGCACTCGACCGGCGTGTGCGACACGACCGAGAGAAGCTGCCTGTGACTCCACACGTCGCATTCGAGCGGAGCGACGTTGAGATCGCCGACAATGATCGCGCGGTCCGACCGAGCGGATTTCAGCGTATCGCCTGCGCGCATTTCGTCAAGGAAGGCGAGCTTGTGGGCAAATTTCGGATTGACCGCGGGATCGGGGACATCGCCGCCGGCGGGCACATAGAAGTTATGCAGCGCGATCGGATCCTTTAGGCCGGCGCGCTCGCCCAGCACGATGCTGATGTGCCGGCAATCGTTCTTGTCGCAAAAAGTCCGGACCGTTTTCGATTCGAACGGCAATCGCGAGAGGACAACCACGCCGTGATGGCCCTTCTGGCCGTTGAGCGCGACGTGTTCGTAGCCGAGACGGCGAAACCGTTTGATGGGGAAGCTGTCGTCCGGACATTTGGTTTCCTGCAGACACAGAATGTCCGGACGCGCCGCGTTGACAAATTTGGCGACAAGATTGATCCGGAATCGTACCGAGTTGATATTCCAAGTGGTGACGGTGATTTTCATCTGTGATGCGTTATATGCGAAGGCGAAAATAAGAACACAATACCGGCCGGAAATGCGATAATCGCGCGGACATCGCCAGCGGGTACCAGCAATGACTGGTCTTCCGGAACGAAGCATGCAGCAGCCGAATAAACGGCCGCAGGTGGTGATTATTGGCGCCGGGTTCGGCGGGCTGGAAGCATCTCGCGCCCTTGCCGGCGCCGAGGTCGACGTGACGCTGGTGGACGCGCAGAATCACCATTGTTTCCAGCCGCTGCTCTATCAGGTGGCGACCGCGGCCTTGTCGCCCGGCGACATTGCTTGGCCGATCCGCGCCATCGTCCGCGGTCAGAAAAACGTCCGCGTGATCATGGCGCAGGTGACGGCCATCGATGTGACGGCGCATCGCGTACATACCGCCGAACTCGACGTGGACTATGACTACCTCGTGCTGGCGACCGGCGCGACGTATTCCTATTTCGGCCACGATGGATGGGCACCGTTCGCGCCGGGCCTCAAGCACATCGCCGACGCGACCGAGATCAGGCGTCGTTTCCTGCTCGCCTTCGAGCGCGCCGAAGTGGTCGAGGACAAAGCCGAGCAGGCGCGATTGTTGACCTTCATCATTGTCGGCGGCGGCGCCACCGGAGTGGAAATGGCCGGCGCGATTGCCGAGGTCGCGCGCCGGACATTGCAGCACGATTTCCGCCGCATCGATCCGCGGACCTCGCGTATCGTCTTGATCGAGGGTGGTCCGCGCCTGCTGCCGACATTTCCGCAGGCGCTATCGGACTATGCGCGGCGCTCGCTGCAAGCCATGGGTGTCGAGGTCGAGCTTAACCGCATGGTCACCGGCTGCGACGCCCATGGCGTGACCTTGGAGGGAGGCCACATCGAGGCCGCGACGGTGATTTGGGCCGCCGGTGTCGTCGCCTCACCAGCGGCGAGGTGGATAGACGCGCCGCACGACGGCGCCGGCCGCATCAAAGTGAGCCCGGACCTCAGCGTTCCCGGACACCAAGAGATTTTCGCCGTCGGCGATACCGCCCGGGTCGCGCAGGCCGACGGCCGGCCGGTGCCGGGGATCGCGCCGGCGGCAAAACAAATGGGACACTATGTCGGCAGCGTCATTGCCGCGCGAGCCGCCGGCCGGGCAGCGCCGGCTTCGTTCGCCTATCGCCATTTGGGCGACCTCGCCACCATCGGCCGCAAATCGGCCGTGGTGAAGCTCGGCGTCTTTCAGCTCACCGGATTTTTTGGGTGGGTGTTCTGGAGCGCGGTGCACGTTTATTTTTTGATCGGCTTGCGCAATCGCTTCGTGGTCGCGCTAAACTGGCTCTGGAGTTATCTGACGTTCCAGCGCGGCGCGCGGCTGATCGGAACGGCGCCTCGTTAAAGCGCATGATCCCGAAAGCGCGCTACTTCAAATTGCTGGTGTAATTGATAACGAAAAGATTCGGGTCCGGCTTCTTCGCCGTATCGATGTCATAGACGGCGACGGTGGTATCGAGCCCTTGCGGATCGGTGACCGTCCATTGCTTGAGCGCCACGGTTTTGGAGTCAAACATCATCATCAGGCGGCTGGTGCCGACCATGACTTGAGATTCCTCGACGACCACTGTGATGAATGAGTCGTCCGCCGAGACGCTGGCCACGTCGGTATCGCGAAGCAGATCGATGCGGTCGGCGAGCAAATAACGAAGCGGCGTTTGCGACAATGGATAATTGTCCATCGTTTCCAGCGAGCGGTCGCGGACCACCACCGCGGCGCCGTCGGCGATGATATCGATCGGGCTCGGCGGCTTGTACTGGAAGCGAACTTTTCCGGGCTTTTGGATCGCAAACGTGCCTTCGACGCGCCGGCCATCGGGACCGACCTGAACGAAATTACCGACCATGGTTTGCACGCCCGACAAATAGCTGCTGACCTTGTCGAGCAGCTTGCGCTGGGCGGGATCGAAGGCCGTCGCCTGGTTCGAATTCGACGGCTTGCCAAGCGAAAACGAGAACGGAAAGAAATTGGTCGGTTTCGAGGTTTCCGGAGAGGGCGCTGCGGCCGCGGCACCCGATGGCGCCGCCGGGGCGCTGGTGGCCGGAACGGGCGCTACGGCGCCGGTCTTCGCCCGCGGTGCCGGCATCGGCAACGGCACCTCGTCGGCGGCGGCGGCCGCGGTAGCAAAGAACGCCACGCAGCCGATGGCCAGCAGAGTCGATTTCGCTCCCCAAAACGCCATCAATCCGCTCCCGTTGGCCCGCAGGCACTGCGTGCAGAACCGCTAACTGCACGATATGGCGAATTCGCGGCTAGTGGAGCGGATTTGACATTCGCTACCCACCAAACCGCAATTTCGTGGAGCGAATGCCAAATCCAAAGCTCCACTAGTGTCCCGATTCCGAAGTTCGCCATACCTTGCCGCCCGGCACCGAGCGAACTTCGGAATCAAAAGGGACACTAGCATACATATAAATTCCAGTGCCCCTTTGAACTCGAAGTTCGCAACCGACCTTGCCGCACCTTGCGTGCGAACTTCGAGTTCGGGCACCGGCACTGATATTTTCCCAGTGGTCCTTTGATTCCAACATTCGCATGCGAGCACGCCGAGACGCGATGCGAATGTTAGAATCGGACCACTGGCGCTTGGCTTAGGCGCCCGGCGCGCGATTCTCAATAGGGATCCTGTTCGGCGGCTTCGACCAGGATTTCCCGCTTACCGGCGTGATTGGGCTGACCGACGACTCCTTCTTTTTCCATGCGCTCCATGAGCGAGGCCGCGCGGTTATATCCGATCTGCAACCGGCGCTGGATGTAGCTCGTCGAAGCTTTGCGATCCCGGACGACGACTTGCACGGCTTGCTGATAGAGGTCGCCACCCTCGGAGCCGCCCATCGCGGTCGAGTCAAATACCGCTTGATCCTCGCCTTCGGCGTCGTCGGCAGTGACGGCTTCGAGATATTCCGGAGTGCCTTGCGTCTTTAAGTGCCGCACCACTTTTTCGACTTCGCCGTCGGAAACGAATGGTCCATGCACGCGGCTGATCCGGCCGCCGCCCGCCATGTAGAGCATGTCGCCCTGGCCGAGCAATTGCTCGGCGCCCTGCTCGCCAAGAATGGTTCGGCTGTCGATCTTCGAAGTGACCTGAAAGGAGATGCGGGTCGGAAAGTTCGCCTTGATCGTACCGGTAATGACGTCGACCGAAGGCCGCTGCGTCGCTAGCACCACGTGTAATCCAGCGGCGCGCGCCATTTGCGCCAGCCGCTGCACCGCGCCTTCGATATCTTTGCCGGCGACCATCATCAGGTCGGCCATTTCGTCGACAATCACCACAATGTAAGGAAGCGGCTCGAGATCGAGTTCCTCTTTTTCATAGACGGCTTCGCCGGACTCGCGATCGTAACCGGTATGCACCGTGCGCGAGAGCCTTTCGCCCTTGCCGTTCGCTTCGGTGACGCGCGCGTTATAACCATCGATGTTGCGCACGCCGAGCTTCGACATCTTTTTGTAGCGCTCTTCCATCTCGCGCACCGCCCATTTGAGCGCGACCACTGCTTTCTTCGGATCGGTCACCACCGGCGTCAGCAGGTGCGGGATGCCGTCGTAGACCGAGAGCTCGAGCATTTTGGGATCGACCATGATCAGCCGGCACTGGTCCGGCCGCAACCGATACAACAGGCTAAGGATCATGGTGTTGATGGCGACCGATTTGCCTGAACCGGTGGTGCCGGCGATGAGCAGGTGCGGCATGCGCGCAAGGTCGACCAGCACCGCTTCGCCGCCGATCGACTTGCCGAGGCAAAGCGGCAGACGTGCCGCCGTGTCGGAGTAATCGCGCGACGAAAGCAGCTCGCGCAGGAACACTTTCTCGCGAGTTGGATTCGGCAATTCGATGCCGATGGCGTTGCGGCCCGAGACCACCGCGACGCGCGCCGACAACGCGCTCATCGAGCGGGCGATGTCGTCGGCCAGGCTGATGACCCGTGACGATTTGATGCCCGGCGCGGGTTCGAGCTCGTAGAGCGTCACCACCGGACCGGGCCGCGCATTGATGATCTCGCCGCGCACGCCGAAATCAGACAACACGCCCTCGAGCGCGGTGGCATTCGCCTGAATAACCTCCTCGCTCAGCGTCGTGCGCTCGCTGGTGCGCTGCGCCGTCAGAAGATTGAGCGAGGGCAGTTGATAACCGCTCGCGGACCGGCGGACCGGCCGCGGCGCGGCCTTCGGCTTACGCGCCGGTCGTTCAATCTCCAACTCAGCCGCTTCATCGTCGGACTCGTCGTCTTCCTCGCCACCGTGCGCATCGCGTTCAAACCGCGGCTCGATCCGCCGCGGCTGCGGCCCTTCAGTAGAAACCGGACTACGCGCCGGCGCGCCGCGAAACGTTCGTCTGATGCGCGCGCGCAGACTGAGCATGGCGTGCATCAGGCGGCCGAGCGAAATTCCGGCCTTTTCGTCGTCGGCAACGGCTTCCTCGTCATCCTCGTCTTCGTTTGGCTCCTCGGGTTCTTCGTATTCCGCTTCGTAATCGTATTCGTCATCTTCTTCGACTTCGTCGTCTGCATCGGTCGCGCCGCGCCAAATCAGGCCGGCAGCGCCGGCAAAAGCAAACAGCGCGGCAAAACCAAAAATGGTGGCGAGCAGGAAATTGTTGCCGGCATGCGGCGAGTGCAACAGCATCGCCGGCAGGCGCAATATGGCGTCGCCGACAACGCCGCCGAGGCCGCAGGGCAGCGGCCAACGGCCGCCGCGCGGCAGGGCGGAAGCGAACGCCGCCGTAAACACCGCGCCGAACACCCAGAACAGAACGCGCAAGCGCCGCCGCGTCACCGGGCGATGGCCTAAGAGCCGGTAACCCCAAACCGAAAGCGGCAGGATCAGCGCCAGCGAGCCGAGCCCAAGGAGCTGCATCACCAAATCGGCGGCGATGGCGCCGGGACGGCCAAGCAGGTTGTGTACGTGCGCGTCGGTCGCGTGGCTGAGCGACGGATCGTCTACCGACCAAGTGGCAAGCGCGAGCGCCGTCATGAGCGCAAAGGCGATGAGAACAATGCCGCCGACTTCACGCAGCCGCCGCCGTAGCACGGCGCCGACCTGGCCGGAGAGAAAGGCCATTCCATCAAGGCTGCGGTCGAGGCTCGACATGCGCTATCGCTGCTCTTTTAATTGGCGCATGATCTTTTCCGAAAACCGGTAGCCACTTTTCGGGATCATGCGTTAGCCCAGCACCGCGACAAGGCGATGCAGCCCCTCGGCGGTGATCTCTTTGTTCTGCACCATGGCGACGCGGATATAGTCGGTGCCCGGATTGCTGCCGTCGGCCTGCTCGCGCGCGAGGTAGCGGCCGGGCACGACGCGCACGCCGGCCTCGCGCCACAGCGCGAGCGTGGCGGCTTCGCTGCCGCCTTGCGCGGCAACGTCGAGCCAGAGGAAGAAGCCGCCGGCCGGCCGCCGATAGCCGTAGCGGTCGCCGATTATTTGGTCGGCGAGATCGAATTTCTCACGATAGAGACGGCGGTTTGCATCGACGTGCGTCTCATCGCCGTAAGCGGCAATGGCGACGTGTTGCATCGGGATAGCCACCTGCGGCGCGGCAACGTTGCGCAGCTCCAGATAAGCTGCGAGAAAACGCCGATCACCCGCGGCAAAACCGACGCGCAAGCCGGGCAGGCTCGAGCGTTTGGATAACGAGTGAAACACCACAGCGTTGGCGAAATCGGGCGCGGCGGCTTGCAGCATGCCCGGCGGCGGCCGGTCGCTGTAAATTTCGCAATAACATTCGTCACAGAACACCAGAAAGCCGTATCTGCGGGCCAATGCCGCAAGCCGCGAGAGATAGGCGCGGTCCGCCACCGCGCCTTGCGGGTTCGAGGGTGAGGCCAGATAGAAAGCCACGGTGCGCGCCAGGAGATTTTCGTTGAGCGCGTCGAGATCAGGCAGGAAACCGGTGGCCGAAGTCGCCGGCAGATAAACCGGCTCGCAATCGGCTGCGATCGCGCCTGCGGCGTAGGCGGCGTAAAACGGGTTCGGAATAAGCACCGCCGGCCGGCCGGGGCGCGGCTTGACCCATCGCTTGGCGGCGAGTGCGGCAAGGAACAGTCCCTCGCGCGTTCCGCTGAGCACCAGCACTTCAGTCGCCGGATCGACCGGACGTTCGAGCGCGTACCGGCGATTGAGCCATTTGGCGACCGCTTCGCCGAAAGCGTCCAATCCCTTGTTCATGGGATAGCGGCCGAATTCGGCGACATGCGCGGCGACGATCGGTCCGACGAAATCCGGGATCGGATGCTGGGGCTCGCCGACCGCCATGCTGATCGCCGGCTTGCCGGGAGCGATGTCAGCCAAAAGCTCGCGCAGCCGTACGAACGGCGAACGCGTATCCGGCGCGCGAACGGGCGATACAAAAGCTTGGCGGGTCATCCTGTACATCAATCAACAGCGGGGCTGCCCGCCGCAACTGCGACCTCGATAGCATAGGTGGGGCGAGGTTAAGGCCCAATTAACCATCGGTTTTCAAGGAGCGCCGGTGGCCGAGGCTCGATCATTCCAGACGTTCGACGGCGCGCAGCGATGGAAACAATTTCATCCACAAAAGCGCAACCGCGATCGTCCCCAGCCCGCCCAGGACTGCGGCCGGCACGGCGCCGAAAAGGAAAGCCGCGATGCCGCTCTCGAACTCGCCGAGCTGGGCGGACGCGTTAATGAACAGATAATTAACCGCGCCAACGCGGCCGCGCATGTCGTCGGGCGTCGCCAGTTGGACAAGCGACAGCCGGATCACGACGCTGATCATATCGGCGGCGCCTAAGACGGCCAGCGCGATCAGCGAAAGCCATAGCCACTGCGACAAGGCGAAGACGACCGTGGCCACGCCGAACACGATGACCGCCTGAAACATGCGCAACCCGACGCGACGCGTCAGGGAAGTGCGGGCGAGTGCGGCGGCCATCGCCATCGCGCCGACCGCAGGAGCGCCGCGCAAAATGCCAAGCCCCCACGGGCCGGTGTGAAGAATGTCGCGCGCATAGATCGGCATCAGCGCGGTCACGCCGCCGAGTAACACCGCGAACAGATCGAGCGATATGCTTCCCAGGATCAGCGGATTGCGGCGAACAAACCCGACGCCGGCGAAAAGCGAAGCGAGCGTCGGCGGTTCCGTCCGCGCCGGCTGGGGTGCGAGCGTGATCGCGCCGTTGACGGCGGCCGCGATCAGCCACGCCACGGTGATAATCGCGTACGGCACGCCGGGCGACACCGCATAAGCAAGGCCGCCGAGCGCCGGTCCGATGATGGTCGCGACCTGAACGGTGGCGCTCGAGACCGCGGTCGCCCGTTGCAGCATTCCCTCCGGCGCCACCAGCGGCAGCATGGCCGCGGTGGTCGGGCTTTCGAAAGCCGCCGTCATGCCCAACACGGCCACGGCGGCGAAAATCTCAGGTACATCGAGCCAACCGGCAAAGCTGCCATAGGCCAGAAACGCCGCCGTCGCGGCGGCGACGATCTGGGACATCTGGGTGACACGGCGGCGGTCGAAACGGTCGGCGGCGTGACCGGCGACAAACACCAACAGCGCCATCGGTACGAATTGCGTCAGTCCGATCAAGCCCAGATCGAGCGCGCTGTTGGTCAGGGCATAGATCTGCCAGCCGACCGCTACCGCGCCGATTTGGTAGCAGAATCGCGAAAATGCGCGGGCGGTGAAGAACAACAGGAAAGGTGGATGGCGGAACAGGGCCGCGGCCGAGCCGGGAGCCACGGCCGCGCCGGGCGAAACTTGCGACATCGACCGACGTTATCACATGCGGCGCGTTCGATTGTGCAACCCTGCCCGTGAGTATTTGAGCGCGCAATTTGGCAGCGAAATCGGTATAGTTGCCCCGGAAACGCCAGTCTTTGCGGGATCAAAAACAATGCCCCGCAGCTTCGCAGCGCCAATGCGGCGCCGAACACTTCTCGGCGGCGCGCTCGCTTGGAGCGCGGCCACCATCGCCGCGCCTTTCCCCCTACGCGCCCGCGGCGAAGCGCCGATCAAATTTGGAATGGTCGAGCCGCTGACCGGCGCTTACGCGAAGCTCGCCGCGGCCGAAGTGGACGGCGCGCGGCTCGCGATCGATGAGGTCAACCGGACCGGCGGCATTCTCGGCCGAGAGGTCGAGCTTCTGGTCGAGGATTCCGCCAACGACGCCGACACCGGCGTTGTCAAAACCAAGGAGCTGATTGATCGCGATCAAGCCGACTTCATCCTCGGCAACGTCAACTCCGCGGTCGCATTGGCCATGGCGCGGGTGACGAATGAGAGGCGCAAGCTTCACATCGTTACCGGCGGACATACCGACGAAATTACCGGATCGCGCTGCCGCTGGAACGTGTTTCGCATCTGCAAGTCGGCGACCATGGAAGCCAACGCGATCGCCGACACGCTGATCGAGAAATTCGGCAAGAAATGGTACTTTCTCACGCCCGATTACGCCTACGGCTACGCGCTGCAAGCGGCGTTCGAACAAAAACTTCGCCAGCATGGCGGCGAATGGGGCGGCGATCTTATTCCGCTCGGCACCGTCGATTATTCCCGCTTTTTGCTCAACGCGGGGTCTTATCGTCCGAAGGTGCTGATCGACATTATGGGCGGCGACGATCAAGCGCGCAGCCTGGACGAGATCGCGCAGTTCGGCGTGAGCCAGGACATGGCGGTCGGCGGTGCACTCTTCGAACTGGAGAGCATTCTGAGCGTGTCGGATTCGGCGCGGGTTGGATGGTGGACCATGGAATGGTGGTGGAACCAGCCGGACGTTCCGCAAGTCAAGGCGTTCGACGACACCGTCCGCAAGCGGAGCAATCGCGCGGCCAGCGCGCGCGACTGGTTCGGCTACGCCGCCGTCCGCACCGTCGCAGCCGTCGCCAACCAGGAGAAATCACTCGATCCCGTCGTGCTAGCGCGCGCGCTACAGGGTTTTACGCTTCCGCCCGACATCGCGCTTTCGGCCGGACGAACTTTCTTCCGCGACTCCGATCACCAGTTGATGAGCCCGATACTGGTCGGCGAAGTGCATCCGCCGCAAGGCGATCCGTTCGACGTCTTTACGGTGCGCGCGATTGTCGGCGGCGAGCAGGCGGCCGGACCCGCCAAGGCAAGCCAATGCCGGCTCGAGTTCCCGAGCTGAGTGAAGCGTCCGGCGTTAAGACAGCTGCGCGGGCGGGGCGGGCCTGATCTGGACCTTCTGGCCGTCGGTCAGATCGACCGCGGGATTGAGGATCACCTGGTCGCCTTCCTTGACGCCTGCGGTGACCTCCACGGTCGTTCCGAAATCGCGCGCCACGGTGATCTTGTGGAAGTGCGCGACGCCATTCTCCACGACCGCGACGGTAAGGCCGGCGCTGTTGAAGACCACCGCATCCGACGGCACGATCAGTGAGGGCGTCTTGCGCGGAATTTTCAGTTCCACGTTGCAATAAAGTCCTGGCGACAGCGCGCGGTCGGGATTGGGCACGTCGATCTCGGTCAATAGCGTCCGCGTCCCCGGCGCCAAGGCGTCGGCGATGCGCGTCACCGTCCCAAGAAAATCGCGGCCGGGAATTTCCGGTACCCGCACCACGGCCTCCACTCCGGGCGTGACGCCCAAGGCCTCGTCCTGCGGCACATAGAGCTGGATGCGGAGGACATCGCTTTTCATCAGCGTGAACAGGAATGTGCCGCTTGCCGCATCGGCCTGAACCAGGCTGCCGACATCGACGTTGCGCTGGGTAATGACACCATCAAACGGCGCCACCACGCTCTGATAATCTTTCTGCTGGTTGAGGACTTTCAATTGCGCTTGCTGGGCAACGACGTTGGCTTGGGCGACGGCGACGGCGGCTTCCCGCGATTCCAGGTTCAGCCGATCGGTGTCGCCTTGCTGTTTGGTGACCCAACCCTCCTTGACCAGGGGGGCGTCGCGGTCCCACGTCACTTGGGCGAGGTCGCGATTGGCTTTCGCCTGTACCTGTGCCGCCTCCAGTTGCGCCAGCGTTCCCTCCCCCTGGGCAATCTGATGCTCGACCTCCGGAGCCGTGATCTCGATGAGCAGATCGCCGGTCTTGACCCGGCTGCCGATGTCGACGTTGCGCTTGGAAATGTAACCCGAGGCGCGGGCAGAAATGTTCGCCTGCGCGAACGCCTCGGTGGTGCCGGGCCAAGTGATCGAGACGGTGCTGGCGCTGGCCCGCACCGGCGCAACTCGAACGCTCGGCACGAAATCCCGGCGCTGCTCGGCGGTCGACGTCACTTGCGCGTGCAGCGAATAGTGTCGCCAGAAGCCGAAAGCCAGCGCGCCCACCAGCAGCACGGCGACGCCGA
>Ga0302180_10003191_pt1 | contig 12511 bp, 8 predicted proteins | sample I_Palsa_E3_2_FD_200575 | JGI IMG/M metagenome (GOLD analysis project Ga0302180, IMG submission 200575) | Peat permafrost microbial communities from Stordalen Mire near Abisko, Sweden - I_Palsa_E3_2 | ecosystem: Environmental > Terrestrial > Soil > Palsa > Peat permafrost | place: Sweden: Abisko... | reverse complement strand
CGCGCTTCACCGGGTCGAGCTCCGCCTCCGCCGTCGCGTGCAGCCGGTCGAATTCGGCATTGCGCCACCGCGTCAGGTTGCGGCCCTGCCACTTGTTCGCCTTGCACGAGATCGCATCAGACAGGAACGATTGCATCCAGACGCCCGGATCGGGTTGATTCGGACCGGTGGTGTACATCTGCATATCGGTGAAGAAGTGCGTGAACGTGTCGGGATTCGCGACATCCGAGGAGAAGAAGACCGCCGGCGACACCGCCTTGATCTCGATCTCGATGCCCGCCTTCTGGCAGGCTTGCTTGATGACCGCCTGCGTCTTCTGCCGTGGCTGGTTGATCGAGCTCTGAAACACAAACTTCAGCCGCTTGCCATCCTTCGCACGGATGCCGTCCGCGCCTTTGTGCCACCCGGCTGCCTCGAGGCGTTGCGCCGCCTGGTCGACATCGAACTCCTGCTTCATGTTTGGCGAGCGGAACCGGTCCGGCTTGTTGATATAGTCGGGCGTCGACTCGCCGGTCCGGCCGTAAATGTATTTCTGGATCGAATCTCGATCGACCAGCAGCGCCATCGCATCGCGCACCTCGGGATCGCTCAGGGTCGGATGCGTGGTTTTGATGCTGGCGCGTTCGCCGTCCACCTCGGTCCAGGGATCGGTGAAGTTGAGTTGGATCTGCTCGAGCTGTCCGGTTGGATAGATGAGGATGCGGCCCTTGCCGGCCGCCTCCAGGCGCTTCAGCACCTCGTCTTCGATCTGCAGGTTCCAGGCGAAGTGAAATTCGCCGGTCTGCAGCACCGCGCGCGCCGCGGAAACCGCATCACCGCCGCCCTTCAGGTCAACTGCATCGAAATACGGCCGGCCGGGTTGGTGGTAGTTTGCGTTGATCTCGCCGGACAGCGAGTCGCCCGGCTTGAAATCCTTGAATCTGTACGGACCGGTGCCCACGGGTTGCAGGTTGGCCGGTGCGTCGCGCGAATTCGCGCCGGCGTACGACGCGTACAGGTGTTGCGGAATGATCATGCCGTAGATGCCGACGAAGGCATCGGCCCAGAACGGCCTGGGCGAGGTGAACAGCACGCGCACGGTGTACTGATCGAGCTTCTCGACCGTGATATCCTTGTAGGTGCCACTGGTGATCGTCGCGGTGGCTGGGTTGCGGGCATATTGCCAGTTGAACACGACGTCGTCCGCGGTGAACGACGTGCCGTCGTGCCACTGTACGCCCTGCTTCAGCTTCCAGGTGACCGACTTGCCATCCTTGGCTAGGCCGCCGTTCTCCAGGCTGGGCACCTCCGCCGCCAACACCGGCACGAGGTTGCCCTCCTGGTCCCAACTTGCCAGCGGCTCGTAGAACATGCGCGCGCCGTCCTGGTCCTTGGTGCCTACAGCAAAGTGGGGATTGAGCAGCGTGGGAGCCTGCCACCACAGTACCCTCAGCACACCGCCGCCACCGCTCTTGGCCGGCGTGTCGGTTGGCTTGGCGGTCGGCGTGGTTTGCGCCATTGCGACGCCCGCGCCGGCGAGCAGTTGGCTGGCCAATGGCGCGGCCAGTCCGATCGCCGCCATCCGCTGCATGAGATCGCGCCGTGACAATCGCCCCGCCTTGACGTCGTGGATGCAATCGCGGAAGTCTTGTTCGGCCATGACTGTCTCTTCGATGGTGTCGGCCGAGCCGGCGTGCGGCGAACCCGCCGGATAGTCAAGCGGCGGGGGCAAAACCCGGGTCTGCTTCGCCGGCCGCCCAGGCGGCGAGGTCCGTCGCAGCGACGTGCCCCAGGCTGGCGGCCGCCAGGGCTTCGCCCATCAGCGGCCCGAACTTGAATCCGTGACCGGAACAACCAGTGAGCACCCAGGCGGCCTGGTCGCGGCGCAGGATAAAGCGCTGGTCCGGCTCGTTGGCGTAACGGCACATGCGCAGGCCGAGCACGCGGAACTGCTCCCATAGGCGGAAACGATCGCGATAATAGGCCAGCAGGGCCGGGCCATCTCCCGGGCGAGGTGCAGCGTCCTCGTCCAGCCCGCACGGTCGGTTATAGGCACCGCAACCGATCTTGAAGCCGCGGCCGTGTGCGGGTGGCGCGAGATACATGCCGCGTGGGCCGCCGAGGTCGAGCATCGCAGGAGAGTTCGCCCAGTCCGCGGCGAGTTCGGGCGGGGGTGCCACGTACGCAACGATCTGGCGCAGCGGCGTCACCAGTGGGGCCAGTTCGGGGAACAGGTTCGCGGCCCAGACGCCGGCGGTGACGAGAATGCCGTCTCCCCGATGAACGGTGCCGTCGCTGGTGCGGAGCCATGCGGCCGCCGAGTCGATGTCGGTCACCGTCGTGCGGCCATGCAGCGCGACCTCGTGCGCGGCCAGCCAGGCCGCAAGGTCGTCCATGATACGGTCGGCATAAAGAACACCGCCGCCGGCATCGTACAGACCGAAGCGGGCATCTTCGGTGCGCAGCACGAGGAAGCGCGTGGGAAGGTCGTGCGGCGCAATGCGTTCGTAGCTTATGCCGAGCGCGTCCAGCGTCGCGGCGGAGCGGTCGGTCCAATCGCCCTCGGCGGTAGAAAGCGCCAGGCAACCGACGCGGCCGACATAATGGCCTTCGGGGTCTCCCCCTGGTGCGCGGTCGAGGTCCCGCCAAAGCCGATCCCACGCGGCCCAGGCCGGTGCCATCATGCGCGCATAGCCGCGCTGGCTGCCGTAGGGCGTTCGGATCAGCCGATGCTGGTCATAGGACGTGCCCTCGCGGTTCGGGATGGCTTCGCGTTCGAACACTTCTACCCGATGCCCGGCGCGTGCCAGCGCCCAGGCGGCGCTCAGGCCGTTGATTCCGGCTCCAACGATCAGGATATGCATCGGATGACTTCGCCCTCCGGAACCGACCCGGGGATGGTTAAACGGCTATCCCTCATCAGATTCGACGGTACGTCTTGTCGTCAAAACGGGCCATCCACATTCCCATACAATGCGGATCGGGTGAACGACCTAAAGGCCACGCGACATTTTCGTGCTCCCCCTTAAAGGGGCGCCAGCTCCATTCGCCGCCACCATCGATCCGAACAGCCGATCCCGGCTCGTGCTGCCATACTTCCCGAAGCCGACGCTCAGCCTCAACCTTCGCGCCGCCGCGAAATCGGGATCACGCGCCACGCGGCTGTGCACCAGGTCCTTGATGCTCTTTGTCAGTGTCATGCGCGTGTGGCCCCTTTCCTGTCGTCCGCGCGGCCGTCGCCGCAACAGCACGATTTCGCGGCTGCTAGCACGAGAGCCATCCGACGACCATACTCAGGTCAGTGTGTGTCGTGAAGATCGAGGCGCGTCTCGATGCGTTCAATGCGCCGCTTGATGCTTTCAAAATCACCGTCACGCCGCGCGGCGGTGCTGAGCAATTCCCCCATGAGTATTCGGGTGGATATGGCTTCGGCTTTCAGGTCCCGGACATCGGTTTTGATGTCCGAAATATCGGCCTGAATGCGTTTGAGGTGTTCCAATACAAGGTCTGTCATTCTGGTATTATAACATAATCTGGTTAATTTTCCTTGTAAAATTATCCTCTTTGGTCATGCCCCTGCAATTCACCAATGGTGGGTTGGGCGCGTCCCTGCGGACCGGGCTCTACTCGCACCGCTCCCCGAGCCGCAAAGGGTGGGCGTCTCGGCCCTTCGGGTGACGAGCCCTCGCGCGGCAGAAATTCAACCGCTTTGGCGTCAGGCTTGGGCTCGAGTTTGGCCTCGGCTTTGGTCTCAGGCTGAGACCCATCTTTAGCCTCAGGCTTGGGCTGGGCTTTGGCTGCCGGCTTAGAGTCGGAAGCCTTAGTCTGGGCGGCATTGGGTTCGGTCGCGGGGATTCCTTCCGCCTTTGCCATGCCCCTGGTTTCATGGGTCGGGGGGCGATCGCGCGGACGCTGGGCGATCCCGACACTAGCGAACACAGGGACCTTCACCAAATCCAAGACGAATGCGAAGGCCGCCGCCGCGGCAAGCGTGCTTGCCACCACCAGGGGCGGCAAGGGTGTCATTGCGATCCCGCCGACGGCCAATATGGAAGCGATGCCGATATCGGCAATGGATGACGCTGCAAGCCAGAGGCTTGGACGAGAGCAGGCCCACAAGTGCCGGCGTTCGCGGATGGCATAGATTGTTGCCTGGCTACCGAATACCAGGACGACGAAGGCCAGGGTTTTCAATGCCTCCATTCCGAGGTTCATGCCAAATTTTCCGATGGCCAGGACGCCGGTGCAGAAGGCCAGCAGGCAGATGCCCATCGCGGCGCCGGCCATCGTCAGGCCGCCGATCCGCCACGCATTCGGCGCCGGGGACGGCCGTACATTGTCGGTTGTCAATGACATGGCAAGGAAATCGCCGGCGACCATCACAATGACCATCAGCAGCGGAGTCAGGATCGCGTGTCCTGTCATGATCAGACCGGCGATCAGGAAGAGCACGGTTACGATCTTCTTGGCGATCGAGTTCAGCGTGTAGGTCTGGATGCGCTGGAACGTTATCCGTCCTTCCTTGACCGCCGCGACGATGCCGGCGAGTCCGGGCTCGGTCAGCACCATCCCCGCGGCTGATTTGGCGACGTCGGTTGCCGTCGAGACCGCGATTCCGATCTGCGCCTGGCGCAGCGCCGGCGCGTCATTGGCGCCGTCGCCGCACATGCCGACGGTATGACCGCCCTTCTGGAACGCCTTGACGAGCTTGTACTTGTCCTCCGGCAGGACGCCGGCGAAGACGGCGAATTGCCCGGGTTGGACGTTGTCGGGGATCGGACCGGGCGGACAGACCGCCCCATCCAGCCCCACCGCGCGGGCCACGATGGCGGCGGTCGCCGGCGCGTCGCCCGTCACCATCACGGTGCGAACGCCCAACCCATGCAATTCGGTAACGAGCGCCGCGGAGTCTGAACGGGGTGGATCGCTGAGCGCAATCAGTCCTGCCAGCTTCATTGCCGCCTGCGGCCCCGCCGCCACCGCGAGAACCCGGAAGCCCTTCCCCTCGAGTTCGTTGGCCGCTTCTGTCGCGGTCGGCGACGATTGGGCGAGGCCGATGACCACGGCAAAGGCGCCCTTGACGATACGTTGCGTGGCTCCGGCCGAATCGGTTGCCGTCGCCTCGGACATCTTCTTCGATGGATCGAACGGCTCGAACTTGACCAATGTCGGCGCGTCGGACACGCCCTTGCCCGATGCGGCGGAGCGAATCGCTGCATCCACCGGGTCCTGCCCGCCATCCGCACTCGCCAGCGCGGCCAGCGCCAGAACATGCGCTTCGTCGAAGCCGGGCATGGGATGAACGGTCGTCACCGTCAGCGCATTTTGGGTCAATGTGCCGGTCTTGTCGGCGCACAGGACATCCGTCGTTCCAGCTTCGTCCACCGCCGAGAGACGGGTCGGAAGGACACCCAGCTTTGCCAAGACCCGCGCGCCGAGCGCCGCCGCCAGGGTGAACGTGGCCGGCAGTGCGACCGGAATCGATCCCAGGACCGCGGTCAGGACGAGTGGGATGATCTCGGCGAGCGGCATCTTGAGCAGCCAGGCGTAGGCCACCAGCAGCACGATGACGACGCCGTTGAACGCGGCGAGGTTGCGTACCACGCGCAGCACCGCCTTCTGCTGGGAACTCACGACATGAGCGGTGCGGACCAGTTCCGCGGTGCGGCCGAACTTGGTGCGCGCTCCGGTCGAGGTGACCTCCGCCACCGCCTCGCCCCGACGCACGAGTGCTCCGGCAAAGGTTTGGACACCGGCGCCGGCTTCGATGGGTACCGATTCGCCGGTCAGCATGGATTGGTCGAGCAGTAATTCTCCACTGGCGATGTGAACATCGGCGGCAACCACACCACCGAGTGAGAGCTTCACCACGTCGCCCGGCACAAGCTCGGCCGCGGGTACGGTTTTCCACGCCCGGTCGCGCCGGACGGATGCGTTCAGCGCGAGCCGCGACTTCAGCGAGGCAAGGGTTGCCTGGGCGCGGCTCTCCTGGAACAGTCCGAGTGCGGCGTTGAACACCAGGAGGCCGGCGATGATCGCGGCCTCGACATACTTACCGAGCACCAGTTCGAGCACGACCGCGGCCTCGAGCATCCACGGCACCGGCGCCCAGAATTTTTCGAGCGCCATGCGCAACGGGTGCATGCTCGTGTCCGGCATGCCGTTCGGGCCAAACTTCGCCAGACGACTGCGAGCCTCGTCGCTTGTCAGGCCGTTCGGCAGATCATCCTTCGTGGCTGCCACAGGTTTCGTATACCCAACATTATGAGAGTCCATGATGGGTTGCCTTTTTGTCCTTCCTAAGCCTGAGGATTCGTGAGATGCGGGACGCCGCTTGTCATTCCCTAACCATTCCGATAACGATATAGTATTTTGCACGGCACGCAGCCGGTTGCAATTGCTCGATGGAACGAGGGTTGCTTTGCCGCCAACGGCGTGACCCGGGCCATGGCCTCGCCGTGCCAAATTTCCATGCAGTCGTAGTCGCTGATGCTCCTGGAAAGGTTCAACTCAAGATCACCAGGGCATCGAGGATGGCACGCCAGGACGGGATGAGGTTCAACGCCCGATCAGGGCCGATCGCTCGGCCGATCGCCCCCATAGTAGCTATGGAAATGCGTCTCGTAGACCTGATCGACCGTCGTGGACGCATCGTAGATAGGGCTGTCCTTGACCCGCTGACGATCGACGTTGAGGTTCACCAGTCGGTCCGTCCAATTGACCGATTGTGCCGACCGCGGCGAGATCAGGACCTTCTTGCCGGGCCACCAGTTCTTGGTGTCGACGACGAGGTAATGGATGCTCCAATCGGTATCGTCCACCAGGAAGTCTTCGACGTGACCGATTTCGCCGTCGCTGGCATGGATATGGTACCCGGTGACCGCTTCGATGCTGCGGAGATGTGGATCGCCATCGCTTCGCTGCATATCAGCAATATCCTGCTGACGCCGTCTCGACTCTATAGGATATGACCCCATCATGGGGCCGCCCAAATAGCCGAGACCACCCATGTAAAGGTCAGTACCCCAATAAGGGTCCCGGCCGTAGTAGTCGTAAACATGGGTCTCCATCTGCCGCGACACCGGCCGATCGCAGTCGATATCCGGGCTGTCCTTGACCTGCTGCTTGGTCAATGTCACCGGAAATTCGTGTCCGGTCGGATGCAGGTGCTCCAGAACCGAAGGGGGCAGAAGGACCTTGCGGCCAGACAGCCATGTGCCGGTATCGACGACCAACCAACGAACCGTCCAGCGCGCGTCGTCGAATAGAAAGTCGTTCACGGTGCCAAGCCGGCCGTCACTTGCCGCGATGGCGTAGCCTTTGATCGCCGATGCGTTCCACAGCATTGCCCGCTCCTCGCACGTTTATGTTTCCCGCCAATCAAGGGCGCTTAAAAGTGGGATCGATTGTTGGATCAGTTGGTGGCCTTGATCTTGAAGTGCGCTTTCCAGTAGGCATCGACCGTCTGGCTGTGCTGATCGAAGGGTCGTTCTCGGCGACGCCTCGCGATAATCAAGCTGAACCTGCCGGCTCTATATGGACTCACCACTCCGGGCAGACAGGCTCGGAAACTACGCAGCACCGTGGCGACCGTTGGGGCAGGGAACTTCAACGGCCGTCCGTCGGTGTCTTATTACGGCGTGCGACTGATCCTGGCACGTTGCAAGCAGGGGATTTCTGCGATGAAGGCGTTCAAGGTCGAGCAAAAGGCCGCTGGCGAGCATCCGCAGACGGCGATGTCCGTGACGTTCACGGCCGTGCCATGTCCCGGACCCAACTGCCGGCGTTTACCTTGCCAACCCGACCGGATCTGCAAAGGTCCGGAAAGTCATGCGCAGGATCGGTGAACACAGAACCAATTGGCTTAGCACCTCGGACACGGCCCTTCCCCGTGTGGCGAATCGTTTAGGCGGTGTCCACGCGAGCGCTGCGAAACGCACCCCACATGCTGTGCGGAGGTCACTTCTGATGGCGAATATTCTACAAGATCGCAAACCGGCAACAGGTCATGGACCGGCACTTCCCTATCTTGCTGCCGGCCTGCTCGGCCTGGCGGGCGTTGGCCTGCTCGCGCGCACATCGCATACGCCGGCGCCGAGGCCGGCCATGAATCTACAGCAGGCGGTATCCGACTTTGACGCTGGTCACCTGACGGCCGCCACCGCCGCGTTCCGAACTTTGGCCAAGGCGGGCGATCCGCACGCCGAATACTGGTACGGCCATGTGCTCGACCGTGGCTTGGGCACCCCGGTCGCTGTGAAGGCCGCGATGATGCAATATGCGAAGGCCTCGGCTGGCGGCGTCATGCAGGCCGGCACGCGTCTGGGCGAGCTCTATCTCGACGGCAACGCAGTACCGCCCGATTTCGCGAAGGCGCGCTCCTACCTGACTGAATCTGCCAGGCACGGAGATGCGCACGCCGCGCTGGATCTCGGGCGCATGCAGCGCGAGGGCATTGGTGGCCCGGCCGATCCGGTTGCAGCGTACGCCTGGTTGGAAGTCGCCTCGTTCCGCGGCAACACGCAGGCTCAACAGGACCGAGACCGGCTGCTACCCACCTTGTCACCAGCGCAACAGGCGGAAGCGATCCAACAGGCGACGGAAATAATCCCCGTTGTGGCCAGCAAACCAGTCGCACTACCGGCGAAAACCTAACCGCTCCCTCCGGATGCTGCCATCCGAGCGCGGGCCGAGATGCCTAGCGGCTGTCCGCCAAGGCACGGTCAAACAGGACGCGGCCGCCGGAGTGCTGCCGGTTTTCCGCTTCCGGGGATATCCGCGGACCATGAAGCGGACGCGCGTACGGGCCCGGGAGATCGTGGGCGGTTTGGAGCGCCGTGGCGTAACGCGGACTGTGGGAGCCGGGAAGGCGACGCGACGGGCGTTGCTATAAAAAGGGAGCGGGCGCGGATGCTTGGGGCTGACACGCCCACTCCCAAGCTATGAGAGAGTCCCAACCGACCCTGGGTGGGGTCGATTGACAGCCTCTACCATGACGTGCGGTCAATGCGAGTGATAGACTCGGAATCTACTCAGGGCGTGAGGGCCAGCGCAGTCCGCGCTGGGTCGAGGGACATGGCATCCGGCTAGGCATTCATCTTTTGCCGTTCTTCGGTGAACTGGGTGTATCGGAGGTCACGCCAGGCAAGGTGCAGGATTACCGCGTTCACCGCGCGACGACGCCGTCGACGGATGAGGTGCGCGCGCCGAAGCCAGCTACCGATAAGCCGCCCGCCCACAAGCCGCCATCGAGAAGCACGCTCCACGTATTGCGCGACAATCTAGCTGAGAGAGACGGTTCTCACCTTGATTGTCGCGCGGCACTCCACGACGAGATCGTGACCTTGCGGCTGGCGCTGAAAACCGCGATCCGCCATGGTTGGCTCACGCATCTCCCGGATCTGTCTCCGCCTTATCGGACCCAAGGCAAGGCCGTGCATCGCGCGTGGTTGAGTCCGGCCGAATACAAGCAGCTTTACGAAGCAACGCGTGAATACGCCAAAACTCCCGCTCTCAATCATTACCGATGGAACGCGGAGCAGGTGCACGACTACGTGCTGTTTCTTGCCAACACCGGCCTGCGGCCGGACGAGGCGAAGAACCCGCAACACCGCGACGTGACGATCGCCACGGACGACGCGACGCGCCAGAAAATTCTGGAAATCGAAGTGCGCGGCAAACGCGGTGTCGGCCACTGCAATAGCACATCAAGCGCCGTAAGACCCTATGAGCGTTTACTCGCCCGCGCGTTGCCCGGCCTTCCGCAAGGAAAACGCGCACGCATTCGCCGGGGCGAAACTGGAACTGGCCCCGTTCAGGAAGACGTCAAGAAATATCCTCAACCGACCGACCATGTTTTTCCCGGAAACCATATCAAACTGTTCAACGGCGTTCTCACGAGAACGAAACTCAAACTGGACCGCGACGGGAACAGGCGCACCGCCTGTAGCTTGCGCCACTCCTATATTTGCATGCGCTTGATGGAATGCGGATATCTATCAGATCGCGAAGAACTGTCGCACCAGCGTCGAGATGATCGAGAAATTCTACGCGGCGCATCTGAAGCACACGCTCGATGCCGCCGCCATCAACGTTCGCAAGAAGCGGCCGAGCCGACGACAGCCGGAGGCCGCGCCCGTCGGTGACGATTAACCCCCCTTGTTGTAGGCCGGACGCGGGTCCGGCCCTCTTGCGAGAGAGGCCGAAGGGGCTCCCCGTCTTAGCGAGTCGTTCAGCGGCTCGCCATAACGCCGCTTGGCGGCGTGCTTCACGGGGCTTGGCCCCGTCTTCTTTTTCGAGTCGATGTGCCATGTTGACGGCGTTGGGTCACGAAGCCCGCAGACGATCACGCTCTATGATCGGACGGCGGCGGCCATCCGAGTCACCGCACAGACGAGCCTACGCGTTTCCGGGGTGATAGCACGGGCCGTTCTCAGCCCGTCCGGTCTGCGCCGTCAACCCCGCCTGCCCGGCGGCAGAGGCAGCGCCGTCGCCGCGACAGTAGCGCGGCGCTGCCGCTTGCTCCTTCGGAGCAGGAATTCGCGGGGCCGATGGAGCACGTGTTTCCCGGCAACCACATTAAGCTGTTCAACGGGGTTCTCACGCGCACCAAGCTCGACCGCGACGGGAACCGGCGCGTGGCCTACAGCCTTCGCCATACCTACATCTGTATGCGCCTCATGGAAGGCGCCGACATCTATCAAATCGCCAAAAACTGCCGCACCAGCGTCGAGATGATCGAGAAGTTTTACGCCGCCCACATCAAGAACACTCTCGATGCGGCGGCGATCAATGTTCGCCGCCCCAAACCCGTGCCGGCCAGAAAACCGAACGCACGGGGAAGACTGACGCCAAATTCGATAACGAGGAATAGCAGATCAAAGCCAGCTTTTTTCCCTAAGGGGGCAACTGGTCACGGATCAGGAAGCGGATGGAACGAGTGGCGCGCGGGACAAACTCGTCACCCAACGCCGCCGCGGCCGGTTCGTTGTACATGCCGGTCGTCATCAGGATGATCGGTCGCACCAGCCTCGATCCATTCGCGAGGCGCGACGGGAAGGGCTCACGGCATCAGGCCGATAATGCATGAACCAGGAACGGCAGACTTTCGTCCATTCGGTAATCAACTCCGCTGTGATTGTCCGCGAACTCTTCGTAGCGGTGAGCAATGCCAAGCTGGTCGAGGCGCCGAACAAACCTGCGAGCGCCGTAGAGTAGGTTGAACTGATCCTTCTCACCGCAATCGATATAAAGGGCCTTCAGCTTCTGAAGATTACCACCCAGCGTCTCAATGGCGATAATCGGGTCGTGGCGCTTCCAATTCGTCCACCTCCCCTCGATCACCTCGCAGGTGTCGAATGTAACGGGCAGCCGCATGCCAAGGAATTCGGACGGATCCGGATCGTAACTTGTAGCCATCGCCAGCACGTTCAGGGCGGTAAAGATGCCATCCGGCCGCTTCTTCGCCTCCTCGACCCCGCGCCACCACTTTTCGATGGAGTTGTGGGAACCGGCGAGCGCCCGCAGGGTAGCCGGCATGTCAGGCAGATAGCACAACTCAAACCCCATATCGCCGGAATGGCAGGCCGCGGCCGCCCATACGTCCGAGTGGCGCAAAGCATGGGTGATGGCTCCGTAACCGCCAGAGCTCTTCCCGAATACGCCGCGCCGGCCCCCGCCACCGCAGCCGAACCGCCGCTCGATAACCGGCAGCATTTCGTCGATCAGGAAGTCTTCCCAGGCCCCGGTGGCGGTCGAGTTTACATATTGATTGCCACCGACACGAGTAAAGCAGTCGGGAAAGGCAACCATGACCGGCGGCATGAGATGCTCGCCGATGAGGCGATCAAGCCGTTCAGGCATATTTTCCTGGAAAGCGGTCCAGTTGGTATGGGACAAGCCACTGCTGGTTACGCCGACCAGATCGACGAGCAGGGGCAACCCATGACCGTCGTGTCCGGCGGGGACGTAGACGTCGACGGCGCGCGCCGTGGGATCGCCGAGGATGTTCCCCTTGAGGACTGCACTCTCGACGACGAAACGGTGGATGGTGCCCATCGGCCCGAAAAATTTGCGCATTCACCGTCCTCCTCAAAGAGACCGGATAATACCGCATCGGCGCGCCGTTCGTAACGCTAGTGCCGCACGCCCCCGCTGGCACCTCAGGAGACACGGCTTGTCCTGGCCGAGAACGGAATGGCAGCTCTGGAGCAAGCTGGACCGGGAAACTGCCATTCACATCGTCTGACCGGTTCGGCCGGGTCCGACCCAAAGCGTACTTTCACTTGGTCCAACATTCAAGAATTGCAGAACAACGGAAAACCCTAGTCTGGAACTCATTTTCCTTCGAAGACTACAAATATTCACCGGAGTTGTGCAACGGCAGATGCACAAACTCCGTCTTGAACGAGGGGCCCCTGGTCTCACCGCCCCGACACCAACGCCGCAGGTCATTCCCGCAGCACGAATTTCTGGATAATTCCGCCCGGCCTACACCGCACGCCGGCATAAGCGTGTTTATTCAGAGGCGGAT
>Ga0302180_10003188_pt1 | contig 12518 bp, 9 predicted proteins | sample I_Palsa_E3_2_FD_200575 | JGI IMG/M metagenome (GOLD analysis project Ga0302180, IMG submission 200575) | Peat permafrost microbial communities from Stordalen Mire near Abisko, Sweden - I_Palsa_E3_2 | ecosystem: Environmental > Terrestrial > Soil > Palsa > Peat permafrost | place: Sweden: Abisko... | reverse complement strand
TCCGCAAATACCGAGGCCTTGCAAGAAGTGCTGCAATTCCTGTATGCGGAATGCTGCACGCGAAACAAGGCCGTAGCGCCGAGGGATGTCATCCAAATCTGCAAGTAAAGGACTCGTGATGAGCGACGCAAATATAAAAGATGCCGTAAAAGAAAGATATGGAAGCGCGGCACTCCGCGTAACCAGCGGAGGAAGCTCGTGCTGTGGCGCAGCGCCGGCAAGCGGCTCGGGCGTCGATCCGATAACCTCAAATCTTTACGATGCCGCGCAGTCAGATCAAGTTCCCGCCGAAGCGATGCTCGCTTCGCTCGGATGCGGGAATCCCACCGCGCTCGCCAAGCTTAATCCCGGCGAAACCGTACTCGATTTGGGTTCGGGGGGCGGCATTGACGTCCTGCTCTCCGCCAGGCGTGTTGGTCCAACGGGAAAGGCTTACGGCCTGGACATGACCGACGAAATGCTATCCCTTGCGAACGCCAACAAGCAAAAGGCGGGCGTCGAGAACGTCGAGTTCCTAAAAGGCGAAATTGAGAAAATTCCCCTGCCAGACAACTCCGTGGACGTAATTATTTCCAACTGCGTAATCAATCTCTCCGCCGACAAAGATGCCGTGGTCCGCGAGGCCTTCCGCGTCTTGAAGCCCGGCGGAAGGTTCGCCGTTTCTGACGTTGTTACGCGCGGAGAAATCTTGCCGGAAATCCGCAAGAGCGTTTTGCTTTGGGTTGGCTGCATCGCAGGCGCACTGGAAGAATCGGATTACCGCAACAAACTTTCAGCCGCCGGATTTACAGACGTGAAAGTTGAACCCACACGCCTATATCGCGTCGAAGATGCCCGTGAGTTCCTCTCCGGTCAGGGTTTGGACGTCGACGCCCTGGCTCCGCAAGTGGACGGCAAGTTCCTGAGCGCGTTCATTCGTGCTGTAAAGCCGATTGAATCCAAAGAGAAAGTGCGCTCCGGCCCGGCCTGTTGTGATTAGAAATAGTTCAGGGATTTCATGGCGCACCATTACAACGTTCTGTTCCTGTGCACCGGCAACTCGGCCCGCTCCATCATGGCCGAAGCCCTCCTAAATGGTAGACGCAACCCGCATTTCACTGCCTTCAGCGCAGGCAGCTTTCCTTCCGGCACGGTGCGCCCAGAAGCACTCAAACAGTTGCAGCTTGCCAACCTGCCAATAGAAGGCGCGCGAAGCAAGAGTTGGGAAGAGTTCGCCAAGCCCGGCGCGCCGCAAATGAGCTTTGTCTTTACCGTGTGCGACGACGCCGCAAGAGAAGTCTGTCCCATCTGGCCCGGCCAACCTATGACCGCCCACTGGGGAATCGCCGATCCTGCTTCCGTCGGTGGCACCCCCGAAGAAATAGACCGAGCGTTCAGAGACGCGTTTGTTACGCTCGGCCGCAGGATCAATCTATTTCTAAGTTTGCCCCTCGCATCTCTCGACGCTCTCGCGATTAAAAAAGAAATCGACCGCATCGGACAACAATGACGCACACGCTTTTGCGCCGAATCGTTTCAGAGTTCGCGGGCACCGGGTTTCTCGTCGCCGCTGTCGTCGGTTCCGGAATTATGGGTGAACGTCTGGCCGGCGGCAATGTGGCAATAGCGCTTCTGGCCAACACCATCGCCACGGGCGCGGCGCTAGCCGCTTTGATTCTCACCTTCGGAGCAATCTCAGGCGCGCATTTCAACCCTGCTGTCACACTCGTGGACGCCATCGAGCATGGCGTCTCGTGGACAGTCGCGGTGTGCTACGTTTCCGCCCAGTGTATCGGAGCGATCGGTGGCGCGATCGCCGCGCACATCATGTTCGACCTGCCGGTAATAGCTGTGTCCCATCATGCACGCAGTGGTTCGGCTCAGGTATTCAGCGAATTCGTAGCGACCTTCGGTTTGTTGTGCGTGATCTGGGGCTGCTCGCGTCAGCGCTCTAAAGTGGTTCCGTTCGCCGTCGCCGCGTACATCACGGCCGCATATTGGTTTACTTCCTCAACGTCCTTTGCAAATCCAGCGGTCACAATCGCTCGTTCACTCACCGACACATTCGCAGGAATTCGCCCAGCCGATGTGCCTCTGTTTGTGATCGCGCAACTCGCCGGAGCGATCGCTGCAACATCTTTATTCCGCTGGCTCGTTCCCAGCCTGCACGCAAGAGCCACAAATTTGCTTGACCTTGGAACGGGTTCCAACCCTTAATTCTGGCTGCGATATTCAGCGCTGTTTTATGCGACAGCACATTAGCTGGCCCACAATCTCCGCCCGAAGCCACACCGCGGCAAGACGCCCACACCGCCTGTCCTATGAGCGACAGCCATTCGACCATGGAGGAACGAGGTCGAACCGACATGGGCTTCTCACAGACCGACACAACACATCACTTCTTCCTGAGTGCGGACGGCGGTGTCATCCAGGTCGAAGCGAATAAAGGTACAGACTCCGATGATCGAGCTAGCATCAGAATGCACCTCGCACATATAACGAAGGCATTTCAAGACGGAGACTTCGCCATTCCGATGTTCGTTCACGACACGGTTCCCCCAGAAGTCCCGCAAATGAAACGATTGCGAAAGCACATTCGCTACTCATTCGAGGAGACCCCAAACGGCGCACGCGTGGTTATTTCATCCTCGGACCATCACGCAATTGCAGCCATCCACCGTTTCTTGCGATTCCAAATCGCGGAACACAACACCGGCGACCCAATGGATGCTCGCTAGACCCGACGAAAACGCAAAACAAAAAGGCTCGTCCCGTAAATCGCGGAGCGAGCCTTTCGCAAGCATCGGGCAAACCGTCAGGGAATACGGATCACCGAATATGAATCCGCAATCCCGCAACCCTCTCGGCTAGTCGATGTCGGGCTGAATCGGTTCGCCCGTCGACGGATCGAGAATGAGCACGTGGTTCTTCGGTTTTTCGCCAAAGTCGAAGAAGCCATTCAGCGTTCCGGCCTCGGCGTCGTTAGAACCATTCCCGATGCGGCCCAAATCCCAATTGTCTTCGATGAAGCGAACAATCGAGGATTGGTCCGTCAGGCGGTGGTCCACATAATTGTGCTTCGCGTAGGGCGAGATCACCAGCAATGGCAAGCGTGGGCCGTAGCCGCAACGGCCAGGCGTGCCACCGGCGGGAGTTGCGCCGCAAGTTCCCACACCCGTTAATGCGTCGTCTCCGGCGCTGTCAGATTGGCTCACCACGGTATCCATGGCGTGATCGTACCAGCCGTCGGAATCGTCGTAAGCAATGATGATCGCGGTGTCCTTCCAATACGGGCTTTGCTCGATGGCGTTGATGGTATTGACGATAAACGTCTGTTCGTCGAGCGGATCGGAATAGCCCGGGTGACCATCCTGCACGCCCTTGGCCTTCAAGTACGACACCGCGGGCAGCCGGCCTTCGGTTAACGCGGTGGTGAATAGGCTCAGGTCGTATTGGTGGTTGGCCTGGTCGGTCTTGCCGATTTTGGAATCGTCGGTCGGTGGCAGGTGGTTGGGATTGGCGGTCGCCTTATAGTATTGAAACGGTTCATGGTGCGGAATGTAGTCATGGTAGCCGGTCGGTGAGGCCAAGCCGATGCTAACCGCTCCGCACGCAGGTGTGCCGTCCGGATTCACGCCGGTCAAGGCAAATCCGCCAGCGAACCAGCCCCAGGTGAGGCCCTTTCTGTTCAGGAGGTCGCCGATGTTCAGCCCGGACATGGTCACGCGTGTCGACTTGGCCGTGCCCACCACGGGGGTGGTCAAGCAATTGTCATAGCCGGGGCGAGGATCGCCGATCAGCGCACCGTATGTTGTGGAAGGATTCGCGTTACCGCCCGCAATGTCGCCGGCCGGATTGCCGGGGGTCGTGCCGTTGGCGGCGAAAGGCAGCAGCGTCGCGCAGCAGGTGTTCCCGCTAACGACGTTGATCGCGCCGACGCTCGAAGGACCGAAGTTGGTACCGAAGGAGTTGTCGCTCATGGCGTAATGCTGCGCGTAATGCCAAAGGGCGGTGACGGTGTTGCCGTCGAAGTAGCCCATGACAATGCCGTTCCCTTTGCCCGCATCAAAGCAATAATTTGAGTTTCCCGGGGGATACGGTTCGTTGGTCGCCGGGTTGATGGGATCTCCGGAGCCCGTTTGTTGAACGAACATGTCCATTAGGCCCTTGTCGAAAGCCGCTTGTTCCGGCGTGTAATCGTGATCCTGATCGCAAGTTACCGCTTCCGAGTGGCTTAGCAGGAAGGGTTGCGTGGAGTTGGGATTCTCGTCCAGCAAACCGCCCGCCAGCAGGTTGTTGACGCGCGGTGTCTCGTCTTTGGCGTGGAACGCCGGAACGCCGTCGGGGTTCGTGGCGTAGGGGTAGGTGCCGAAATAATGGTCGAAGGAGACGTTCTCGTCGAAAATCACCACCACGTGTTTGATCGGGGTAGTGGTGTCCGGTTCTGCTTGTTGAGCGAAGGATAGTCCGGGCAGCGCCACAGTGAGTGTGAGTGCTGTCAGCGCGGAGGCGAGACAGCGTAAAGGCTTTTGAATCATAGCTCTCCTTTGTTTCTGGATAATTCCTGACGTGCACCTTCGCCTTTCCCGGCGGGGACCCGCCAGCCACGAGCGCGGAGACCGGCAACGCTAGAAGGGCACAGCCTCTACCGGGATACGCTGGGCGTGTTATGCGCGCGTGAATGAAAAATGAATACTTTGTGCCCTCCGCCGGCAACCCTAGGTCGCTCAATCAATTATTAAAATTTTGTTTTGACAACACCTCAACTTCTTCAGAATCATCACTTACAAAGATTTCTATGTGGGGGCACCTCGCGGCCTTGTGCTTCTCTTGTGGTGATGCTACCGCCTTTACGTGCGCCTCAAGAGGCAGTAGCCGGTTTACCTGCGTGCCCAGAACAGCGGAAGAAATCTCCGTCCACACGCGCACCGAAGGCCCAGCCCACGGCCGGTTAAAGGCCCGGTCTAAAGCATCGTGTATACTTCTTTGGTCCACTTTTTTCATGATTCCTTTCCTGCACATTGGCCCGCTGACCATTCCCACGTTCGGCCTGATGGTGGCCACGGCGTTACTGGTCTCCGGCTATATGCTTCAGGCCGACATCAATCGTCGCGGAAATCTTGGCGTCGCGAGCGGCAGGAAGTCGTCAAAGCCGCGCGAACGCTCGCAGCAGGACGAAGGCTTTCTGATCGTCACCATCGCGGGCATCGCCGGCCTCCTGGGTGCCCGCCTGTACCACGTGCTGGAAACGCCGCGCGAATTTTTCGCCAATCCGTGGCCCATGCTCTTTACGCGCTACGGCTTTGCCTGGTTCGGCGGCTTTCTGGGCGGAATTCTCGCGCTCATTTTTCTGGCGCGCCATTTTAAGCTTCCGCTCCTCGAGTTCTTTGACATTTGCTCGCCGGCCGCCGCCGTCGGCTACGCCATCGGCCGCATCGGCTGCCTGCTCAGCGGCGACGGTGATTACGGCCGGCCCACTTTGCTGCCTTGGGGCATGAGTTTCCCCAACGGCGTCGTGCCCACCACCGACACCTGTGTGCAGTTCGGCTGGCCGGCGACTTGCCGTGTGCATCCCACTCCGATCTACGAATTTCTGATCTGGATCGCCATCGCCGCCTTTTTGTGGCACATGGGCACGAAATCCCTTCGTGGTCCCAAAGCGAAGGGCGAAATTTTCTGCAATTATTTGATGCTCACGGGACTCGCGCGCTTCCTGGTGGAATTTTTGCGCATCAATCCCCGTTCCTTTTTCGGGTTATCCAACGCCCAAGCCGCGAGTCTTGTTTCCATTCTTGTTGGCGCGGTGCTTCTTTGGCGTGTTAAAAGCCGGTACTATGCGCTTAAACAAGAACACCGCATCGTCGAGCACATAGATTCTCGCGGCGAAGTTTTGCAGCCGGAGTATCACAAACCCACTCCCGAATGTCCGCATCCCGAACGGTGGCACATGTACGATTCCATGAGCGCGGAAGTAGAAGTACTGGATTTTCTGAAAGCGTTAGTCGTCACGCTGAAGCCGGAACTGGTCGTCGAGACCGGAACCTTCTCCGGACTCAGCACCTTGCGCATTGCCGAAGGCTTGCAGGGCAACGGCCTCGGCAAAGTGATCACCTGCGAATACGACGCAAAAATCTACGCCGCCGCGGTCGAAAGATTTAAGTCCTCAGGACTGTCGCGGTGGATCGAGGCACGCAACGAATCCAGCCTGGAAACGAAAATCCACGGCCAGATCGACATGCTCTTTTGCGATAGCGAGACCAGCATCCGCGAACAGGAAGTGCGCCGTTTCCTGCCGCAAATCAGCCCCTACGGCATCATTGTGATGCACGATGCCAGCTCCACCATGAAAGCCGTCCGCGAAGCCGCGCTAAAAATGGAACAGGAAGGCCTGCTTTCGGTGCTACTGCTGGCAACTCCACGCGGCTTGGTCCTGGCCCAAAAACGCCAAGGCCGCGCTTAGGCATTCGGTCACAAAGCGTATCGGTCGCGAACCAATCATTTCATCGCAAGATAAAGATTCGCCAAAGGATGGTCATTCCGAGCGAAGCCAGGGATCTGCTTTTCGCGCTCAATTGCGCCAACTACGGTTTATAAACTTTGCCTTCCTTCATCACAAAGGCCACATGTTCGAGCACGCGCACATCCGCCAGCGGATCCCCGTTCACTGCGATAATATCCGCCGACTTTCCTGGCGCGATGGATCCGAATTCTTCCGGCTTGCCGATTAGCGTGGCCGCGTTGATCGTCGCCGATTGAATCGCCTGCATCGGCGTTTGACCGTACTTCACCTGATACGCAAACTGTTTCGCATTCGTCCCGTGCGGACAAACGCTGGCGTCCGTGCCAAAAGCAATGTTCACGCCGAGCAATACCGCTTTTTTGAAATTCTGCCGCTGCACCTCGGCGAACTGCTGTTCTTTGGCTTGAAAGTCCGCCGGAGCGCTGTTCGGACCGCCGGCCATGATGCATTCGTCGTCATAGATATCCGCGACCAGATAGGTTCCATGCTCCTTCATCATGCGCAAGCCTTCGTCATCGATCATCGTGCCGTGCTCGATCGAAGCCACGCCAGCGCGCACGGCATTCTTGATCCCGCTCGCGGCGTGCGCGTGCGCGGCCACGCGCAACCCTTTTTTGTTGGCCTCTTCCACGGCCGCGCGAATCTCCTCATACGTGAAATCATCCGTTGTCGGCGTGCTCCCGTGCGACAAAAAAGCTCCCGTGGCGATTACCTTGATCAAATCCACGTCATTGGCTTCCAGTGCGCGCACGCGCTGGCGCACTTCATCCGGGCCATCGGCCACGCCAAACCGCAAATCCCACGGCAAGGTAATATCCGGCGCCACGCCATTCAGCGAACCGCCGCCTCCGGTAATGGTGATATACGCGCCGGCGACAAACATGCGCGGTCCGATCACGTCGCCGCGCGCAATGGCATCGCGCAACGCCACATCCACGAGCGCCCGATAGGTGCCCACATCACGGACGGTGGTAAATCCGGCGAGCAAAGTAACCTTGGCGTTGGGGATGGATTCAAAGGCGCGCACCGCGGAAGTTTTTCGCAGCTCGGAAAGCGGATCCGTATCGTTTGGATCTCCCACCAGATGGGTGTGGCAATCAATCAGTCCCGGCAACACCGTCATGTTGGAAAGGTCGATCATCGCAGCGCCGGCAGGAATCGCCGCGGCCGCGCCACCCACGGCAACGATCTTGCCATCGCGCACCACGATCACTTGGTTCGCCAGCACTTTCCCCGCATCGACATCGATCAATTTGCCGGCGCGAATCACGGTCGTGGTCGCAGGCACGGCTTGCGCCGGCGCGCTTGCCGCTTGCGCCGCCGCATAAGCAGGGCAGTAAACGAGAAATAAAAAAATCCACAAGCCGCGCTGCAGCACGTGAGTCCTTTCCTGATACTTGTGAGTCATGAAAGGCGGGATATTCTGTTCCGGCCGCCGCTGCATTTCAAGAAATAAAGCGAGCCAGGCGGCACGGAATGACGAGAAAAATCAAAGCATCTGGCGCAGAACGTATTGCAAAATGCCGCCGTGCTTGTAATACGAAACTTCTTCCGGAGTATCGGCCCGCGCAATCGCCGAAAAAGTTTTTACTGTTCCGTCGCTGGCGCTGGCCTTCACCGTTACGGTTTTCTTCGGCGAGAGTGCGGCCACGCCTTCGATGTCAAACACTTCGTGCCCGGTCAAGCCGAGCGTTTCGCGATTTTGCCCCGAAAGAAATTCCAGCGGCAGCACGCCCATGCCAATCAAATTACTGCGATGAATGCGCTCGTAACTTTCCGCAATGACCGCGCGAACGCCTAGCAGCCGCGTGCCCTTGGCCGCCCAATCGCGCGACGATCCCGAGCCGTACTCTTTCCCGGCCAGCACCACCAGCGGCACGCCGTCTTCGCGATATTTCAGCGCCGCGTCGTAAATAAACATTTTTTCGCCGTTCGGCAAATGCAGCGTCCAACTGCCTTCCGTCCCCGGCGCCAGTTGATTGCGCAGCCGAATGTTAGCAAACGTTCCGCGCATCATCACTTCATGATTGCCGCGGCGCGCCCCGTAAGAATTAAACTCGTGGGGCTTCACGCCGTTGGCGATCAAATATTTTCCCGCCGGAGAATCCACGGCAATCGAACCCGCCGGTGAAATATGATCCGTCGTAACGCTGTCGCCCAGAATCGCCAGTACCCGCGCACCGTGAATATCCGCCAGGGCCGGCGGAGACTTCGGCATGTTCTCGAAGTACGGCGGCATCTTGATATAAGTCGATTTCGCATCCCACTGATACACATCTCCCACCGGAATCGGCATCGACTTCCAACGCGCATCGCCTTCGTAAACCTGCGCATATTGTTTGCGATACTGCGCGCTGGTCACCGAATCCCGCACGGTGCCGGCGATCTCCTGCGGCGTGGGCCAGACGTCGCTCAGAAACACCGGCTTGCCGTCGCTGCCGGTTCCGAGCGGCTCGGTTGTCAGATCGATATCCATACGCCCAGCCAGCGCGTACGCCACCACCAGCGGCGGCGACGCCAGATAATTCGCGCGCACCAGCGGATGAATGCGCCCTTCAAAATTACGGTTGCCGCTGAGCACCGCGACGGCCACCATATTGTTGTCTTTGATCGCCGCGCCGATGTTTTCCGCCAGCGGCCCGCTGTTGCCGATGCACGTGGTGCAGCCGTAGCCCACGAGCTGAAACTTAAGTTCGTCGAGATACTTCGTCAGTCCCGCAGCATGCAAGTAATCGGTCACTACTTTCGAGCCCGGCGCCAAACTCGTTTTCACCCAAGGCTTGGTGCGCAACCCGCGCTCCACCGCTTTTTTCGCCAACAGCGCCGCGCCGAGCATCAGCGATGGATTCGACGTGTTGGTGCAACTGGTGATGGCCGCGATGACCACCGCGCCGCTGGACAGATCGAAGGAGTCGCCGTTGTTGCGCAACTGCACGTGCTTCGTGGCCGTGCCGTCCAGCACTTTCATAAACGACGATTTCGCCTGCCGCAGCGCCACGCGATCCTGCGGACGCTTGGGTCCCGCGAGCGTTGGTTCCACGCTGCTCAAATCCAGTTCCAGGGTGTCGCTGAAGATGGGATCCGCGGTTTCATCCGTGCGGAACAGCGCTTGCTCCTTGCAATAGGCCTCGACCAGCGCCACCTGCTCCTGGCTGCGCGCGGTGAATTCCAGATACGCGAGGGTTTCCGAGTCCACGGGAAAAAATCCCATGGTCGCGCCATATTCCGGGGCCATGTTCGCAATCGTGGCACGGTCGGGAATGCTCAAGCTCGAAAGGCCGGAGCCGTAGAACTCCACGAATTTTCCGACGACACCTTTCTTGCGCAGCATCTCCGTCACCGTCAGCACCAGATCGGTGGCCGTCGCGCCCTCGCGCAGGCGCCCGTGTAGACGGAATCCCACCACTTCGGGGATGAGCATGGAAGACGGCTGACCCAGCATCGCGGCTTCGGCTTCAATACCGCCCACGCCCCAGCCAAACACGCCCAGCGCGTTGATCATGGTGGTGTGCGAATCCGTGCCCACCACGGAATCCGGATAGGCCTCGAACCGCCTTCCGGAAGGCGAGACACAAACCACGCGCGCCAAATATTCGAGATTCACCTGATGACAAATGCCGGTATCGGGCGGGACAACCTTGAAATTCTGAAATGCCGTCTGCCCCCAGCGCAAAAACGCGTAGCGCTCGACGTTGCGCTGAAACTCCAGTTCGGCGTTTAACCCAAATGCATTCGCCGTGCCAAAACTATCCACCTGCACGGAATGATCGATGACCAGTTCAGCGGGAAAAAGCGGATTGATGCGCTTGGGGTTGCCGCCCATGCGCGTAAAGGCTTCGCGCATCGTGGCCAGATCCACCACCGCGGGCACGCCGGTGAAATCCTGCAACAGGACGCGGGCGGGCATGAAGGCGATTTCTTTTTCCGCGGAATGCGGCTTCCAGGATGCCAGCGCAGCGATATCCGCCGCATGCACGAAGTGTCCATCTTCGCAGCGCAACAAATTTTCCAGCAGGATGCGCAGGGAAAAGGGCAACTTATTCAAATGCCCCACGCCGTGTGTTTCCAGTTTTTCCAGCCGCCGAATTTCAAAAGTCTGCGCGCCGACGTGGAGCGTGTCACTGGTCCCAAAAGAATTTCCCGCGGAGATGACCATTCCAGCCGTCCTTTCCGGCAATTCGTTCCTCCATGATAACCGAATTCCAATCGACCCGCGGGCGGCTATACTGTAGTGGTCCCGCTCTAACGCGCTGCGGAAGTGGCCGGCGCGCACCAACGATGAACATCGTGCTGATCAGCACCTACGAGCTCGGCCGCCAGCCTTTTGGCCTGGTGTCGCCCGCTGCGTGGTTGCGCAAACGCGGCCACCGGGTGACCTGCCTGGACCTCTCGCGCCAATCGTTAATTCCTGAAGCAATCAACGCCGCCGAATTAATGGGCATCTATCTGCCGATGCACACGGCGACGCGCCTAGCGGCGCAGCTGATTCCGGAGTTGCGCCGCCAAAATCCGCAAGCGCATCTCTGCTGCTATGGCTTATATGCGCCCATGAATGTCGACCTGTTCCGGTCACTCGGCGTGCAAACGATGCTCGGCGGAGAATTTGAGGATGAGCTGACCAATTTGGCCGAACAGCTATCGGCCCTCTCAGACGTGGCACCGTCGCAATTACAGAAGCCAGCAGGACCGGCGAGGCAACTGTCCCCGTTGATTTCGCTCGGAAGATTGTCGTTTGAAGTTCCCGACCGCGGGGGTCTGCCACCCATCGAAAAATACGCGCACCTGGTGATTCCCGGCGAAGGTCACCGCGTGGTGGGGTCGACGGAAGCCAGCCGCGGCTGCAAACATCTGTGCCGCCATTGCCCGATCGTGCCGGTGTACAAGGGCGTCTTTCGCATCGTGCAGCGCGGCGTGGTGCTGGAAGACATTCGCCGCCAAGTCGCCACCGGGGCGCAGCACATCTCTTTCGGCGATCCCGATTTTTTCAATGGCATCGGCCACGCGCTGGAAATCATAAAATTGTTTCACGAGGAATTTCCCGAGGTCACCTACGACGTCACGATAAAAATCGAGCACCTGAAAAAATATTCGCAGCATCTCGCTACCTTGCGCGACACCGGCTGCCTGTTCGTAATCAGCGCGGTGGAATCCGTGAACAACACCTTTCTGCAAATTCTCGACAAAGGCCACACGCGCGAAGAGTTTCTCGAAGTCGCGGGAATGTTTCGCAAACTGGGCATGACGCTGCATCCGACCTTTGTGCCGTTCTCTCCGTGGACCACGATGGAAGATTTTCTCGATTTGCTGCGCGTGATTTACGAGGAAAATTTAATCGAAAACGTCGCACCCATTCAATTCGGCATCCGCCTGCTGATTCCCGCGGGCTCGCGCTTGCTCGAACTTCTCGAAGTGCGGAATTTCGTCGGGGCCTTCGACGCGCAATCTCTGGTATTCCCTTGGCGGCACAGGGACCCGCGCATGGATGCGCTCAGCGCCGAAATCCAGCGAATCGCCGCGCATGCAGACGCGCAAAATCTTTCTCGTGCCGCTGCGTTCGCCGGTATCTGGCTGGCGGCACACGCCGCCGCGGGCATTTTAGCGCCAGCTCTGACGCAGCAACAGGCACCTATCGCCGTGCCCTTCTTGAGCGAACCGTGGTATTGCTGCGCCGAACCGACGGCCGCGCAATTCGTATCCATCGGCGCAACGTCTTCTCCGCCCGCTGCAGCCATCGCGGCCAAGCCCGCGCCGGCAAAAGATCCCGCGATTTCCGCGGAGCAGTTCGTCTGAAATCGCCTGCGATTCGGCGACTTATGCACGAAACCCGCAAACGCGTCTTGCTCTTCACTTCCAAGCTGGGCTACCAGACGCGCAGTTTCGCCGACGCCGCGAAAAAATTGAACGTCGAACTCGTTTACATCACCGATCGCTGCCACCAACTGGATGATCCCTGGGAAGATCGCGCCATCCCGGTGCATTTTGAAAGGCCCGCCGAAGCCGCGCAAATAGCGGTGGAAAC
>Ga0302180_10003187_pt1 | contig 12520 bp, 10 predicted proteins | sample I_Palsa_E3_2_FD_200575 | JGI IMG/M metagenome (GOLD analysis project Ga0302180, IMG submission 200575) | Peat permafrost microbial communities from Stordalen Mire near Abisko, Sweden - I_Palsa_E3_2 | ecosystem: Environmental > Terrestrial > Soil > Palsa > Peat permafrost | place: Sweden... | reverse complement strand
CCCGAGCCCTGGGGCCAGGCGCACGTCTCGGCCCAGTGCTACGCGGCGGTCACGGAGGAGCTGGCCCGGGGGTGGATGAGCCTGGCAGGCGCGATGGGCGGCCACACAGTGGTCGCCAAGCTGCTGGTCAGCTACGGAACCCAGGAGCAGAAAGACGCCTACCTGCCGAAGATGGCCACCGGGGAAATCCGCGCGACGATGGCGCTGACCGAGCCGGGCGGGGGTTCCGACCTGCAGGCGATGCGCACCACGGCCCGCCGCGACCGCGATTACTACGTGGTCAACGGGGCCAAGACCTGGATCACCAACGCGCGCCGCTCACAGCTCATCGCGCTGATGTGCAAGACCGACCCGGCCGCAGAGCCGCCGCACCAGGGCATCAGCATCCTGCTGGCGGAGCACGGCCCGGGCTTTCACGTGTCACGGGACCTGCCGAAGCTCGGCTACAAGGGCGTGGAGAGCTGCGAGCTGACCTTCGACGACTTCAGGGTCCCGGCCTCGGCCCTGCTCGGCGGGACCGAAGGCCACGGGTTCGCGCAGATGATGCGAGGGCTGGAGATCGGCCGGATCCAGGTCGCCTGCCGGGCTCTCGGCGTCGCGCGCGCCGCCCTGGAAGACTCGCTGCGCTACGCCCAGGAGCGCGAGGCATTCGGCAAGCCGATCTGGCAGCATCAGTCGATCGGCAACTATCTCGCCGACATGGCCACCAAGCTCGAGGCCGCCCGCCAGCTGGTGCACTACGCCGCGCGCCGCTACGACTCGGGCCAGCGAGCTGACACCGAAGCCGGGATGGCGAAGCTGTTCGCCTCGGAGACCGCGATGGAGATCACGCTGAACGCGGTCCGCGTCCACGGCGGCTACGGCTACTCGACCGAGTTCGACGTCGAGCGGTACTTCAGGGACGCGCCGCTGATGATCGTGGGGGAGGGCACCAACGAGATCCAGCGGAACGTCATCGCCAGGCAGCTGATCAAGCGGTACCCCATCCAGCCATGACCCTCTCGTCGCCGAAGGAGGGCACCATGCGCCACCCGCTGCAGGACATCACCGTCGTCACGCTCGAACAGGCCGTGGCCGCGCCCTTCGCCACCCGCCAGCTCGCCGACCTCGGCGCCCGGGTCATCAAGGTGGAACGACCCGGGACAGGCGACTTTGCCCGCGGCTACGACCGCGCGGTGCACGGGCAGTCGAGCTACTTCGTGTGGCTCAACCGGGGCAAGGAAAGCGTCGAGCTCGACCTCAAGGACCCCGGCGACCGGGCGGTGCTCGATGCGCTCCTGGACCGCGCCGACGTCTTCGTGCAGAACCTGGTGCCCGGCGCGGTCGAGCGGCTCGGGTTGGACGCCGCCTCGGTGCGGGCGACCCGGCCCAGGCTGATCTGCTGCTCGGTGTCCGGATACGGGCCGGACGGGCCTTACGGCTCGAAGAAGGCCTACGACCTGCTGATCCAGTGCGAGACCGGGCTGGTGGCCTCGACCGGGACCGCGGAGGTCCCGTCGAAGGCCGGGATCTCCGTCGCTGACATCGCCACCGGGATGTACGCCTACAGCGGCATCCTGACCGCTCTGTACGACCGGGAGCGCACCGCGCTGGGGACGAGCCTGCACGTGGCCATGCTGGACGCGCTGGGCGAGTGGATGAGCCAGCCCGTCTACTTCTGCCGCTACGGCCAGGAACCCGTCCGGCGGACCGGGGCCCGGCACCCGTCCATCGCGCCGTACGGTCCCTACCGGACCGGCGACGGCACGATCTTCCTCGGCGTGCAGAACGACCGCGAGTGGGCGACGCTCTGCGGCGAGATCCTGCAACGCCCGGGACTCGCCGAGGACCCGCGTTTCCGCAGCAACACCGACCGTGTGGACAACAACACCGAACTCACGGCCATTCTCGAAGAAGCCTTCGCCGACCTGGGCGCCGACCGGGTCAGCGGCATGCTCGACCGGGCTGGGATCGCTGATCCGGGAGGTCCTAGGCGGACGGGCGGTTCAGCGGTCGGTGTCCTGGCCGCGTAGCTCGGTTTCGAGCAGTTCCATGGCCTTGAGGAAGGTTTCCTGCTCGTCCGGGGTGAGCTTGTCCAGGACTCGGGCCAGCGGGCTGGCGGCGCCGTCGAGCCATTCCCCGATCAGGATGGCCTGGCCGGGGATAATCTGCACGATCGTACGCCGCCGGTCGGCTGGGTCAGGGCGTCGCTCGACCAGGCCTGCCCGGTCCAGGTCGGCGAGCACGCCGCTGACGGTCGGCAGGGTCAGGCCGAGCCGGGAGGCCAGCTCCCCGACGGTGACCGGGCCGCCGCGGATCTGCTCGAGTGCGGCGACATGCCGCGGGCTAAGCGGCGCGGGCGGCGGGGGCGCGCCATGGTCCTGCCAGCGCCGCATCCCCCTGATCACGCGGGGGAACAGCTGGACCAGGCGCAGGCACAGCACGGAGTGCTGAGAAGCACTTGCCTCGTCCGCCATGGTCCTCCCTCAGCCTGCCGTCCCGCCTTGACAGCCTGAGCCCGAGTATATACGGTTTCGCTATCAAAATTATTTTGATGTACGAAGCAAATTGACCTGGGAGAGTGACATGGCACCATCCGGACAGCTGACCTCGGCGGCGGTGCAGGAGCTGCTGCAGGGCGGCGACCTGGCCGGGTCCTGGACGCTGCACCCGGCCAGGTCCGAAGTCCAGCTGAAGACCAGGCACACGTGGGGGCTGCGTCCGCTCAAGGGCGTCTTCCGCCAGGTCACCGGCAACGGCACGGTGACGGCGGCCGGGGCGGTAACCGGCACCATCACCGTGGCCGCCGGGTCGATCGACACGAAGAACAAGCAGCGCGACAAGCACCTGCGATCGGCCGATTTCTTCGATGTCGCCACTCACCCGGACTTTAGTTTCGCCGTCGATGGCGTACGGCCGGTTGACGGGGGCGTCCAGGTGACCGGCAGCCTGACCGTCCGCGGCCGCACCCGCCCGGTGTCCTTCGACGCGACGGTGGCCAGCGTCGAAGGGGAGGTGTGGCTGGACGGCGAGGTCCCGGTCAACCGGGCCGACTTCGGCCTGACCTGGAACATGATGGGCATCGCGTCGATGAACAACACTATCGTCGTCCACGCCGTGTTCACCCGCGAGTAGGCATGCCGCGCTGCGCAGTCCTGCGCTCGGCCGCCCGGTGGCGTACGTGTACGACCGGGCGTTTTCATAGGCAGGATGCGCACCCTCGGGCGGCTCGCTTCATGGCTGGATCGCGGATCCGGCCTCGCTGAGGGCCTGGCTGGCCTGGGTGAGGGTGTAGGCCAGGGCCTGATCCCAGTTCTTGTTCGCGCCGCGGGCGCGAAGTTCCCGGGCGCGCTCCTCGCCCAGAGCTTCGGTCACGGCCGAGCTGACCAGCTGGGCGAACATCGGCGACTCGGGTATGCAGGTGGCGGCGGCGCCCTCGATTATCGCGGCAGCATCAGGGCTGGTGGCAGCGAGCGCTCCCGCGATCATGTAGAGGGCAAAGCCGACCCGGATGCGGTCACCACCCCACTGGAGGCTGCGGATGGCATGGCTGCCGAGCTCGAGCGTGCTGGCCGTGTCGTTAAGGAGAAACGCGATCGCGGTGGCCCAAACGAGGTCGCGGCCGCTGTGATAGCCGAGCGCGGCACCGAGTTCGCGGCTTTCGTTCAGGCAGGCCCGGGCCCGGCTGGGGTCGGTGCCGGCGACGGTCGCGCCGACGGCGAGCAGGCTGCTCGTGATGAGGGCCGGGGCGCCGGCCTGGCGGGCGAGCATGACTGCTTCGTTCGCCAGCGGGGTCGCCGTGAGCGCATCACCGATGACCAGATGATCGGCCACCGCCATGGTGAGGTGGACAGAGGCGTCGGCGAGGTCGCCGCCCGCCCGCGCGAGTCGGGCGGCCTGTTCGGCCAGGCGGGCGGCGTCGGCGAACGCGCCGGCCGTGATGGCGATGCTAGAGCGGGCGGCGCAGATGGTTTCCTCGACCCGCCAGTCCGGGCTGGCCTGGCGCGCGTTGGCTTCGGCCGCTAGGCGGCACAGCTCCTGGGCCACAGTGACGTCCGCGCGGTTGGACGCGAATACTGCGCTGACCGCCAGGGCGAGCGGATAGCCCGGGTGATCGGCCGCGCCAGGCAGCTGGAGGGCCGTTTCCTCGGCCAGTAGCAGCGGGTAAGTGCTCCAGACCTCAACCGGCGCGAAGCCCGCCAGGATCTGGAACGCGGTGCCGACGTTGCCGGTGCCGATCGCCCACGACCAGGCCGCAAGCAGGTTGTCCTGTTCGGCGCTGAGCCGGGCCGTCCAGAACATCTCCTGGTTAGGGTCGCGGGCATGTTCCCGGACCTGACCGAGAAGGTCCGCGTAGTAGCCGGCGTGGTGGGCACGCCACCGATCGGCCTGGCCGGCTTGGTCCAGGCGCTCCCCGCCGTACTGGCGGATGGTCTCCAGCAGCCGGTAGCGGGTCTCGAACCCCTTGTCCTCGGCAACCACCAGTGAGCGCGTCACCAGGCTGGCCAGCAGCTCGAACACCGCTCCAGGATCGATGCCCTCCCCGCCGCAAATCGCCTCAGCGGCCTCCAGGGTGCAGCCGCCCGCGAACACCGCCAGCCGGGCGAGCAGGGCCTGTTCGGGCTCGGCGAGCAGGTCGAAGGACCAGTCGATGGTGGCGCGCAGCGTCTGGTGACGTGGCACTGCTCCACGTCGGCCGGCCGCCAGGATCGTGAAACTCCGCTCCAGCCGCCGGGCCAGCTCGGCCGCCGTCATCGCGGGCACCCGCGCCGCCGCCAGCTCGATCGCCAGCGCGATGCCATCCAGCCGCCGGACCACCGCGGCGACCGCCGCCGCGTTCTCAGCCGTCACCTGGAAACCGGGCTTGACCGCGGCCGCGCGGTCAGCGAAGAGCCGCACCGCCTCCGCATCCGTGATAGCCCCCAAATCGGCGCTGGCGCCTGGCACCCCCAGCGGCGGTACCGGGACTAGCCGCTCTCCGTCGATCCCCAGGGCCTCGCGGCTGGTCGCCAGGATCACCAGCCGGGGGCAAGACCGCTGCAGGACCCCCACCAGCGCCGCCACCCCCTCGAGCAGGTGCTCGCAGTTGTCGAGCACCAGCAGCAGTTCCTTATTGCGCAAGAACTCTGCCAGCGTCTCGCGGGTGCCCTGGCCGACCCGGGCGATCACCGAGAACAGCGCCGCGACCGCATCATCCACCCCGGCGGGGTCACGGATCGGTGCCAGCTCACTCAGCCACGTCCCGTCTGCGAACCGTCCCGCCGCCTCGGCCGCGGCCTGCAACGCCAGCCGGGTCTTGCCCACACCGCCCGGCCCGGTCAGGGTCACGACCCGCGCCTGGCCCAGCGCCGCAGCCGTCTGCTCCAGCTCCCGGGCCCGGCCGATGAACGAGCTCACCGGCAACGGCAGATTGCTGGTGGTCTCCGCCAGCGTGACGATTGGCGGGAAGTCGGCCGGGAGGTCGGCATGGGTCAGCTGGTAGATGAGCTCGGGCTCGGCCAGATCGCGCAGCCGGAACGCCCCGAGCTTCTTCAGCCCGAGACCGCCGCCCAGCCGGTCGCCGACCAGTTCACGCGTGGTCTTGGTGAGAAGCACCTGCCCGCCGTGCGCCGCGGCTCTCACCCTGGCGCAACGGTTGACCGGCGCGTGGTCGATCCGGTCGCTGCCGCGCGCCCGCGCTTCCCCGGTGTGCAGCCCCATCCGCACCTGCAGCGCGACACCCGCCGGCCACGCCTCATGCGCCAGCCGGAGCTGGCAGGCGCCGGCTGCCTCGACCGCGGCAACCGCGCTGGGAAACACCGCGAAGAAACTGTCGCCCTCCCCGCGGGAGCGGACCACCACTCCGCCGTTCCTCTCGATAACCTCAGTGAGAAGACGGTCGTGCCGCTTCAGAGCCGCCTCCATCGCATCCGGCACGGTTTCCCACAGTCGCGTCGATCCCTCGATGTCGGTCAGCAAGAACGTGACGGTCCCGGCCGGCAGCTCAACCGGGCCGGGCTCGCCCGGCCCGGCTGGCGACATGCGCGGCGCCCCGGTGCCTGCGGTGATGGCGCCCGCAAAGCTCTCGCTCAAAAGGACAGCAAGGTCATCGGCCAGCAGTCGTTCCAGTTCCCTGGGCGTGGCGAAGGTCCGGTACGACACGGTGTCGGCTGCGCGGATGTCGTCGATCATCGCCGTCAGCCGCGGCTCCTGGTCCGGGGCGGGACGCCTGAGGTACAGCAGCATGGGCTTGCCGGCAGCCAGCCGGTACTCATCCTCCAGGATCGAGATGTCCATCGCCGGGGCGACCCAGCCATAGCGCTGCCAGTAGATGCCCACGAATACCTGGCTCTGGGCCAGGCCGGCCCGGTACATGCTGCGCGGCGGGTGCGGCCGGACGCCGGTTTCATAACATACCGGGACCAGATGCAGCCGCCGGATAGCGCGCCGGGCGGCCGCCCGCTCGGCGGCCAGTTCCTCCAGGGTCGAAGAAATGAACACTCGTACCCGCAGGCCGGGCGTCAAGGTCACATCAGTTTGGGCCATCACTTCCCAGGCTAGCCCGCAGCTGTACTGTCACGAAGACCATCCACCTCAAGCGTGACCTGCGAACCCCGCGGCGCCGCCGGGTCAGCCCGGTACCCACCAGAATCTGCCGGCGGCACCTGAAACTGATCACTGCGCGACCACTGAAAGCCTGACCAGTTTCCCGCTTCCTTTATCCAGGCTCCGCACATATATGGGCCGGGGGCTGCCGGGGTGGCGGGCACGTGGGCAAAGTTCAGAGTCCGGCGCGACATTTTCGCCGCGCCGGACCTCGTGCTTTACTTCTTCAGAACGGACCTGGGGGTCCCGTCCTAATGACCGATAAACGGCGTACAGAGCGGCTTGCTCATCCCGTGCGAATCGTGCACCGCGATGCATGCCTGCGCCTTGGTCTTGGCGACGCCAACCATCTTGGTCGTCTCCCATTGCCTGGTGAATGTCGCGCGCTCGGTCGAGGCCACCTCGAGCGCATGGGTGCCCCGGTCGTAGATCCAGAAGACGGCGCCGTCGGGGCGGCCGGAGTCGGTGACTGTCGCCCACTCCGACTGGCAGTTGGAGCTGTACCGCAGCCGCAGCGTTACGCGGGTCTTGCGGAGGCCATCGTAGATCGACAGCGCGTAGACAGTGGAAACGTCACTCCTGCAGCCCTCGGGCCCGGGGTACTTGCCAATGCAGCCATACCCATAGCACCCGTGCCAGGGCGTCGCGGTGGATGCTGTCGCGGCCGATGCTGGTGCGGCCGCGACAGCCAGGGCCCCTCCGGTGAGCGCTGTGGCGCCCACGACCCCGATGAGCGCGTTCTTGATCTTCGTTGATTTTCGCATGCGTGCTCCTTTGATCAGGCCGACGCCGCGATTCCGCGGCTTCTGCGTTCAATCTGCTCACAGGTACTGATGGGTTTCTGTGCCCATCTGCTGCCGGGTCTGCAGGTTTCCTGTGGTTACGCGGGTATAGCTGTGGCTACGCACATATATCTGTGATGCCGCTGGCAGCGGCATCCCGGATAACTGAGTGCACATACGAATGAGCTGCTCACGCATGATGCGCTCCAATTGCCGCTGGAATCGCACGACCGGGGTTCTCAAGCGCCGTTGCGCTGTCGGATTGCTTGCAGTCACGGTCACTCAGGCGATCCTGGCCGGGTAGATGTAGGTCATGGAGCGAGCGAGGATTCCGGTTGCCGTTGCCCCTGGGGAAGCGGCTTGGGCGGTGGATGCGATCCGCCGCGGTGGCGGGGAGCCGGTCGGGCTGGCCGAGAAGCCGGCTGGCTTGGTGTGGACCGATCAGGGGGAGGTGGAGGAACTCGGGGATGTGCTGCGGGCCTATCCGGGGATTTCGTGGGTTCAGTTGCCTACGGCTGGTATCGAGCGAGTGGCCGAGGCTGGTGTTCTCGACCGTCGGCGGCGGTGGACATCGGCCAAGGGTGCCTACGCCGAACCGGTGGCCGAGCACGCGCTAGCGCTGCTGCTGGCCGGCCTGCGCTACCTCCCTGAGCGGGCCCGCGCGCGCTCCTGGGGGCAGCCCGCCGCGCAGACCCTATTCGACCAGCCTGTCACCGTCCTGGGCGGTGGGGGTATCACGATCGCGCTCCTGCGCCTGCTTGAGCCGTTCCGCGCGCGGGTGACGGTCGTCCGCCGGCGCGCCGAACCGGTCGCGGGCGCCGTCAGGACGGTGACGCCCTCACACCTGGACGAGGCGCTGGCCGGTGCCCGGGCGGTCGTGCTCGCGCTCGCCCTCACCCCCGAGACCCGCAGGATGATCGGACAGAAGGAACTCGAGGTAATGGACCAGCAGGCTTGGCTGGTCAACGTGGCCCGGGGCGGGCTGGTCGATACCGCGGCGCTAGCCTTGGCGCTGCGCTCGAACCACATCGGCGGCGCGGCCCTGGACGTGACTGATCCCGAGCCGCTGCCCGCGGGCCATCCTCTGTGGGATCTCCCGAACTGCCTGATCACCCCGCACACCGCCGACACCGAGCAGATGACCCAGCCGCTCCTCGCTGCCCGCATCGCCGAGAACGTCCGGCGGCTCGCAGCAGGCCATGAGCTTGAGGGCCGGGTAGACCCGGATCTTGGCTACTGACATCCGCCCGGTGAGCGGGTGGGCTGAGGAAAGGATCTGCTGCCGAGGATCGTAGTGCCCGGGCAGCTGCGTTTGGGCATTTTCAACCGTTTCTCCGATTCTTTTGATTCTGGGTTTACCTCTTGACTCCGGGGTTTGACCGCATGAATCATAGGTATTGAGCAGGCCGGTCGGCGTGTTGGCGATAGGGCGCAGGCAGATCATCTCGTTTCACCCCAGAGGAAGTTATGTCGGGTACCAGTCCGCCGCGTAATGTCATCTACTTCTCTAGCAGGGCTAACCAGATCCCCTTGGCGGGGATCGGAGACCTGCCTTATACCGATGTCATTATTGCCTTTCTGGTTCCGGATGGCGATCTGAACCTGCACGGATCAGGCGGTGCTTTCGACGAAAATCTCCAAGGCAACATTCAGATACTGCAAAACGCCGGAAAGAATGTCTTGATCTCCCTCGGGGGAGGGAAGGGATTCCCGTCCTCGGCGTACGAAAGTTACGCCCAGAACGTGAATGAACTGGTGGAACAGCTAGTCAGTTTCGTGACCAGCAATGGTTTCAATGGAGTTGACATCGACTATGAAGACGATGCTGGATTCACCGGTACTTACGACGGCATCGAATTCCTGATTGCGCTGACAAACGGGCTTGCCCAGGCGCTGCCATCGGGGCAGAACATCATCACCCATGCCCCGCAAACACCTTATTGGGATCCGAACTACAACAACGCTCCATACGCCGAGATATGGCAGGGAGCGGGGAATCAGATCACTTGGATCAACAACCAGTTCTACAACAATCCGCCGTGGGATGCAACGCCTGACCTCAAGGTCGAGTGGTACGATAAAATCGCTTGCATTACAGGCGCGCAAAAGCTGATGGCGGGTGCACTTGTCGCTTCAGGTGCGGACGAGGGATACATCACCCTCGATCAAATGATCAGCCAGGTTATCATGCCACTGAAAGACGCCTGGGGCTCTGAATTTGGCGGTGTCATGGGTTGGGAGTTTGCCAGAGACCAAGGTGGCACTTGGGCAGAAGGAATCTGGCAAGGACTCGCCAGCCCGGGTACCACCTTCTCGGATTAGCTATCGCGTAGTGGGCATCTGGCCGTTTCATGACGCCGGTGATGTCGAAGCTGAGGGTGGGTCTTGCGGGATGCTGGAGATGCGGGTGGCGACGGTGACGAGGTCGGCGACGGAGGCGGTGTCTTCGGGCCACCAGGCGAGCGCGACGCGGCAGGGTTCGAGGTCGTGGATACGGACGAAAACGACACCGGGCCGGCTGTAGTAGCGTGCGGCGGCCATCGCCGTGACGCTGATCCCGTGTCCGCTTGCGACTAGGTGTAGTTCGGTTTCGAAGGTTGCTGCCTCGGCTACGACGGGTGCTGGGGTGGAGCGGTACTCGGTGAGTATCCAGTAGTCCCGCCACGGGCCGAGCGACGGGGGGGCAGCGATGATCGGCTCGGGAAGCAGGTCGGCAACGGAGACGGATTCTCGGTTGGCGAGGTCGTGTCCTTCGGGTAGGCAGGCGACGCGTGCCTCGCGGGCGAGATCGACGGTGAGCAGGCCCACCAGGCCGATGGGGGGCCGCACGACTGCCGCTTGGACGTGGTGATCTCGTAGCCCGCCGCTGGGTTCACTGAAGTCGTATTCCTCTGTCTGTACCTGGCAATCAGGATATTCGGCGGCGAAGGTGCGCAGCAGGGTCGGAACGATGTCCAGTCCCGCGCCGATCGTGTAACCCAGTCGCAGGTTGGCCCTGGGCGGTCGGGCGATCGTCCGCGCAGCTTGGATCGCGCGCTCGAGGTCGGCGAGGGCGCGTTCGGCCAGCCCGGTGAATACGCCGCCGGCCGGGGTGAGTTCGACCGAGCGGGTCGTGCGGGTCAGCAGCGTGTAACCCAGCGCGCGTTCCAGCTGCTTGATGGTTTGGCTGAGGTAGGGCGCCGACACATGCAGCCGCTCGGCCGCCGCGGCGAACTTGCGTTCCTGGGCGACGGCGAGGAACGCCTCGATCTGCCGCAGGGTGATATTGGAGATCGCCGACACGTCAGCCTCCCCTCACTATCGGTCGTGCCAGAGCTTTCCCACGCAATTATGTCACGGAATCTACATAGTGGCAGCAGATATTGCACATTCCGCTGGGGCAAGTTGCGGAACTAATATCGCAGCACCTAACAATCCAGGCCGTGATCGAGATCACGTCTCGCGTGAGAGGTGGTACTGCAATGGCATCAGCACCGGCTGAATCGAGTGTCGAGCAGCAGTTGTCCGACCCGAAGGACGTCGGCGACCTGCATCAGTACGGTTACGCCCAGTCGCTACGCAGGACGATGGGCCCGTTCGCCTCGTTCTCAGTGGCGTTCTCGATGGTCAGCATCACGACCGCGATCTTCTTCCTGCTGCCGAGCCTGTTCGGCACGAGTGGCGCGGTCGGGGTGTGGCTCTGGCTGCCGTGCGCGGCCGGCGTGTTCTTGATCGTATTGGTGTATTCGCATCTGGCCGCGCGCATCCCGATCACCGGCTTCGCTTATCAGTGGAACAGCCGGCTGATCAACCCGCACTACGGCTGGTTCACCGGATACACGGCGTTGCTCGCGTTCATAGCGGGTACCGCCGCGACCGCGGTCGCGCTGGCGACGGTGTTCGCCGGCGACATCTGGACGCACCCGACTCACGGCGACATCGTGCTGCTCGCCACGGCCGCGATGGTCGCCGCCGCGGTGATCAACATCGTCAGCATCCGGCTGGTGAGCGCAGTGAACAACGTCGGGGTGTTCTTCGAGATCGTCGGCTCGGTCGTGGCCGCGCTGCTGCTGCTGGTGGGGTCGGCCTTCTTCCATCACCAGGCGGGCTTCCACATCCTCGCCTCCACCGAGCGCACCAACCACAACTCGCTCTGGTACGGATTCGTCCTCGCCGCACTGCTGCCCATGTACTGCTTCATCGGCTGGGAAGGTGCCGCCGACCTGGCCGAGGAGACGCACGACCCGCGGGCCGTCACGCCGTACGCGATGATGCGGGCCAACCTGGTCTCGATGGCCGCCAGCGCTTTGATGATCGTCGGCTTCCTGATCGCCATTCCCTACGGTGTGGCGAATCTGCTGGGGCAGTCGAAGAACCCGCTCATCTATATCTTCCAGAGCCAATTCGGCGTCATCGCGGCCAACGTGCTGCAGGTCGTGGTGTTCCTGGCGATCTTCTCCTGCGTGCTGGCCAATATGGTGGTCGCTACGCGGTTGACGTTCGCGCTCTCCCGCGACCGGATGCTGCCGGGCTCGTCCGTACTTGGCAGCGTCCACAAGACCACCCGCACACCGATCGCCTCGATCCTGCTCGTGGCGATTGTGGGCATCGGTATCAACATGCTCTCTGCCGGAATCGCCGCGAATGTCGTGTCGATCTGCAGTGTTGCCTACTACTTCGTCTACCTGCTCACGGTGGGCGGGGCCCTCTACGCCCACCTCACGAACAGGATGCCTGGCGTTCGGGCCAGTGACTTCTCCCTCGGACGATGGTTCGTCATCGTCGCAGTATCCGCTCTGCTGTTCTCGATCGGCGTCGTCGTGATCGCTCTGGCCCCGCAGGAGGGCCACATCGCGGCCCGCTATCTTCTCGGCGCAGAGGTCGTCGGCCTGCTCTGGTACCTGCTGTACCTGCGCCCCCGCCTGAGGGACCGCAGGGTCGGCATCTATCGCGAGATCCCGTCCGCCGATACCACCGGCCTGGTCGTGCCTGTCGCGGCCGAGCAGTCCCCCGGCGCCTGAACGTCACCACGCGGCAGCCGTGAAAGCGCGGCGCAGCGCACCCACGAACACTGCCCGACCCAAGGAAGCATTGATGGTCACGAAAGCGCATACCCTGACGATCGACACGTCCGCGCGGCAAGAGTTCTTCGACCTGACGCAAAAGTTCGAGGAGTTCGTGTCCGGCAGCGGCGT
>Ga0302180_10003186_pt1 | contig 12525 bp, 13 predicted proteins | sample I_Palsa_E3_2_FD_200575 | JGI IMG/M metagenome (GOLD analysis project Ga0302180, IMG submission 200575) | Peat permafrost microbial communities from Stordalen Mire near Abisko, Sweden - I_Palsa_E3_2 | ecosystem: Environmental > Terrestrial > Soil > Palsa > Peat permafrost | place: Sweden... | reverse complement strand
ACGCCGCAGTGCCCTACGGCACAGCAGCAGGTCGGCGGAACCATGCCCGCGCGTCGCGGGCCCCAGCGGCGTACCCACTCGACCGCCACGGGCTCCGTCCGGTCACTCATGCCGCCCGGCCAGCAGCCGCCGAACATCGCCGACACCAGCCGGTCCGTATCGGAATCGGTCCTGCTCGAGACCGACTCGATGTACGCGACGATTCCCGGATCGGGGCGATCGGGGTGGGCGGGTCCCATACCACCCGTATCGACCCGCCGCCATCGCGGCATTAGCTGCCAGCCAGGCTCCGGCGCCTCACCAACTCGCGGCAAGGCGCCGATGAGCCTGGTCACTGCTCAGGCGATCTGCGGAACCCGCGCGATGCTTTCCTGGTAGAGCGCCATCTGCTGCGCCACCCCCTCGTTGGTGAAGCCCTCGACGATGCGCATGTCCTCCACGATCAGACTCGCGTCCACGAGGGTGCGGCGAAAGTCCTCGCTGGCGCGTGCGGCGGAGAGCTGCTCGGCAGAGCCGTGCAGCTCGATGTAGCCGGCGAGGTTCGCGTTCGGATCGAGCAGCACGACGTTGAACTGCTCGATCCGTCCCTCTTGCTGCATGCGCCCGTAGAGCCCGATCGACTCGTTGAACACCTCCAGGCCACGCTCCTCGCGTCCCCGAACAGGGGTACCCCAGCCAATGAACAGCATTCGGTCGGCCATGCCGACCTCCCTTCCCTAATGGCCCGGCCCGTCGCTGGGCCTGTCGCGAGAACGTATCACTTGCGACAAAGCAGGGCCTACTGACATCTGCACCGGCGATCCGCTCGTCTCACCGCGCGCCGGTATTCACGCGACACCGGGTCGCGGTCCAACAGCCCGACCTCCACCAGAGTCGATCCCGTGCTCCGGCATTGCATGCCGCTCCGCTGCTGACGATCAGTCAGACCGTCTTCGCAGTCACGCCTTCGGATACCAGCCGCGGCCTTTCTTCTCCAGCTTGCCGCCCTGCTCCAAGCCCGGGAGCACCCTGTAGAGGTAGTTCTGCTTGATGCCCATCTTCGTCGCCAGCTCGGGAATCGTGATGCCGGGCTGTGCCTGCACGAACGACAGTGCCTCCGCCGCGCGCTTACCGCTGCCTTTGCGACGCCCCACTTTGCCTTTGGGACGACCAACTTTGCCGGCGGGACGACCTACTTTTTTCCCGCTTCCTTTAGGACGGCCCACTTTTTTCCCGGTGCCTTTGGGACGACCTGGTTTTTTTGGCTCTGTTTTGGCTGGGATGCTGGCGGCCGGAGTGCTGGCCGGAGGAGTGCTGACCGGAGCCGCTTTGCGTGCACGTTTGCCCGAGCTGCGCGGACGCCCCGGCCCTTTTTTGCCAGTCCGCGAGCCGCGTGAGCGTCCAGGTCCACGCCGGCGCGTGACGGTCGCGACGGCGGCCGAGCCGGCCTCAGATGCAGCCGAGCCGATCACACCCGCCAGGGCCTCCACGGCAGCCTCGAGCCGGTTGAACTCCTCCACCACCGGCTTGAGCTCCTTCAGCCGATCGGTGATCTCTTTACGCCTGTCGTCAAGGAAGTCGGACACGGTTCTCTACTCCTAATCGTTGCTCGGGTACATATCTGAAGGAAACGCCTTGCGGCGCTCCGGCTTGGCCGTCAGCTTAGCTGCGTGGCCTGTCGAGCGGCGGGCGTCCGCGAAACCAAGCGAACCAACTCGGCAGCGTTTGACGCATATCCACGGTGATGAACTTCGGCGAGGGCGGTTAGCACTTTCGTTGTCGGCAGCTTCTCGGCGGGTAGGCTTTTCTGATCATGGATACCGTCACATCCCAAAGCCACGGTCGTCTTCGACCCTTGTGGAGCTCAGCGCCCCCGCTGATTGGCTGGCCACTGGCCGCCTGCTACGGATTGCTGCTGGTGCCAGCGATCGCGGGAGCAGTATTCGAGTGGCGTACCCTGCTAACCATCGCGCTTCTAGTCCCCGGCTTCGTGCTTCAGATGCGCCTCGGCTACACAGCGGCATGCGCACATGGAATCCCTCGCCGGACATTCGTTGTGCCCTCAGGAACACGAATCCTCTTTGGCGTAGTCGCCGGGATCCTCGGAGTGCTCGTCGCCCACATCCGCCCCACCTACCTCGCGCCACTGGGCTTCGTACTCGTCCTGATACTCATCGCAGACCCTGTGTGGCGCATCGCCTGGAACCGAGCACGCACCCCAGTCGCCTAACTGCTGATGACCCGGAAGCAGTGGCTGATCCTCCTCGGTATCGCGATGGTCGCGCTCACCATCGTCCCGTTCTTGATTTTTGAAAAACGACTGGAACACACGGGCGGGCCGGGGATCGTCGGATTCGAGTTCGCCGCGACCAACGCGCGCGCAAGCCAGATCCTCGCCGAATGGGGACCTAAAGGCCGTCACACTGCCCGCCTCTCTCTGATCGTCGACTACGCCTACATGATCAGCTATGGCGGCTTCTTCACGCTCGCGGGGCTAGCCACACGTGACCTCGCCCGAGCACGCGACTGGCGGCGCCTCGCGGCCGCCGGCACGATCGTGCCTTTCTTCGCAACCGCCGCGGCGCTCCTCGACGCGACCGAAAACGTGTTTCTGCTACTCGTCCTCGGACGTCATGGAGGCGAACATGCCCCACTGATCGCGACGATCTGCTCGAGTATCAAGTTCACGTTGATCACGATCGCGATCGGATACGTACTTTGCGGGTTGGTGTGGCGGGCTGCAACAGCGGACAGAGTGAAGCTGACCTCGACGTAGGCGCCAACACCCGAACGCACCACGCAGGATCGTGGGAGCGAGTCCTCGATGCTGCGCGATGCACGCAACGTCGCGGCTGCCCGCAAACGCCAACTCCGGCCCGCCAAAAAGCCGAAGTAGTCTCTACGAGTTCGACTACACATCTGGACCGTCCGTAGGGGCCTGGTACTACATGCAAGAGCAGGATGAAGGCAACGGCTGCGCTCCTGCTCGGTTTGCACAAGCGGCAGCCGAAGTGGGGCCGCATGCGCTGCCGGAGCTACATGGGTAGCCAGATGACGCGCTCAGCGACCCGTGATCGTGAAGCGCAGTGTCGCGGGCACCGACTGCTTGCCCAGCGCGGTCGCAACGGCTGTGAGCGTGTAGCTGCCAGGCCCCAGGCTACGCCCGGACAGGAGACCGTCGAACGGCACCTCGTTCGCCCCGGCCCGCCCCGCGACCGGCAGCGTTCCGGCGATGATCGTGCGCGTGCAGCGGCGCTTGCCCTTGTTCTTCTTCGTCTGAGCGACGCAGCTCTTTCCACTGCGACGCCCGGGGGCCGTATGGGTGAACTGGAGCGTCATGCTCGCCGCGACGTTGAGGTCAAAGGAGAAGATCGTTCCGGACGGACTCTTCTTGGGGCGCGATGCCTTGCCCTCACGCCAGGCTCTCTCCGTCTCGCTCAGCCCGGTGAGCACGGGACCGGACCCGCTCGGACCCACCAGCGTGCTCACGCCGGAGCCGGACGAACCACTGCTGCCGGAGCCGCCACCGGAACTGGACGACCCAGAGCTCGAGCCCGACGCGGGCACCGTCACCGTGTGGCTCGTGGTCGCGGCGCTCGACCCGTTGCAGCTCGCCGTCTGCCCCGTGTAGATCACTTCGGTCGAGCAGCCCGCGCTGTCGGTCACCGTCAGGGTGACCGTGTAGGCGCCGGGCGCGCTGTACACGTGGCTCGGCGTCGGACCGGCGTTCGGGGCGCTCGTCCCGTCGCCGAAGCTCCAGTCGTAGCTCGCCACGGTCACTTCGGGCGAGGCCGAGGAGCCAGAGCCGTTGAATGCCGAGGCCGAGCCGGCGGGCGCCGGCGTGTCGCTGAACGCCGCCGTCGGACCCTGGTCAGGGGTTATCGCCAGCCCGAAGAAGCCCGTGAGCTCGCCGATCGCGCACGTCAGTTCCGGGCATGCGAGCTGGGACAGTTCGCCGCCCGATCCGATCGCGAACGCGCTCACGATGCCGTGTTCATACGGTTTGGTAAGTCCGAGGTCTTCGTGGTCCGAGGCGTACACGAACTTCCCGCTCGGGCTCACCGCGAGCCCCTCGGGGTCCGCGCCGTCTTCGGTCTTGCAGTAGGAACCGCAGCTGACGATCGGCTTCAGGGCGCCGCTCGACTGGATTTCGAACGCCGGGACCGAGGATTTGGGCATGTTGTTGTTCGTGGTATACAGGAACCGCCCGTTCGGGCTGACCGCGAGCGCGCCCGGGTTCGCAGCCGTTGTGCAGGACGGGCACGGGATCCTGGTGAGCGTGCCGCTTGCCCCGATTTCAAAGGCGTCTATTTCCCGGATGACGGCGGTATAGATGAACCGCCCGTTGGGGCTCACCACCAGCCCGTATGCAGCCGATTCGGTCGCACAGCCAGACGTGCAGGCGACCTTCGTGAGCGACCCGTTCGCGGCGATCGCGAACACCGCAATGTGGTAGGCGTCACGTTCATCGACATACAGGAACTGCCCGTTGGGGCTGATCGCGATGTCTTCGGGAGTCGAGTTTGTGACTTCGCATTCCGCCGCGCACGCGATCGGTGACAGCGCGCCACCGGCCCCGATCGAGAACACGGAGACCGAGTGCGACTCGGAGTTGGCCGCGTAGAGGAAGTCCCCGCTGGGGCTCACCGCAACCCCAACCGGCTCCACGCCGGTTTTGCAGTTCGAGGAGCATGGGATCTTTGACAGCGCTCCGCCCGGTTCGACCGCGAACACCGAGATCGTGCCCCCGACGGTCTCACCGCCTTCGCCGCCGGTGTTGACGACGTACACGAACCGTCCGCTGGGACTGACCGCAACCCCGTTGGGGTCAACTTCAGTCTTGCAGCCCGTGGTACACGCGATCGGCGACAGAGATCCGCCGGCGCCGATCGAGAACGCTGAGATCGATTCGTCGCTCTGGTTCGTGACGTAGACCTGGTTCGCCGCCGCGCCCACCGGAAAGATCAGCGCACCGCAGAGAACCAGCCACAGAAGCGCAGATGCGGCGCGCGGCAAACGACGAACCGCCACAGGCCCTCCTCCTTCACGAGTAGCGCAAATCCCCGACAAGGCGGCGACTATAGTGCCCAGCGACCCGACGTGTCGCTGCCACTTCCGCGCGGATGAGAGGTCTTTGGAGAACTTGAACGAGCGGACCTGGTGGGATTTGAGCCTGTGACCGAGCTCGAGCTCGATCACGCCGAGACCCCCCGACGCTATACGCTGTGATCCGCGGCGGCCAGCACACGAGCGACGGGGTGGAAATGTCGGGACGGACGGTCGGGACTGGCGAGAGCATGGCGGTCGGCTTGCGGGTGCGGCGGTGGCGGGCGCTTGTTGGCGTGCTGCTGTTTGGCGTGGCGCTCATGGGCCTGGGGACCTGGTCCTCCTTCGCGCGCGCGAGCAGTGCGCCGGGCTCGCTGCTGGCCTGGGGCTACAACGATTTCAGCCAGCTCGGGGACGGCTTCATGGAAAGAACGCCTGCCTGCGAAGAAAAGGTCTGGTGCACGACACCGGTGATGGTGGCCGCTGGCGCGATCCCCGCCGGCACGACCTTTACGCAGGTCTCTGTCGGCTTCGATCACAGCCTCGCGCTGAGCTCGACCGGCCAGGTATACGCGTGGGGCAACGACCTCCGCGGCGAGGTCGGGAACGGAGCTTTCGAAACGGAGTACGACGCGCCGGTCGCGGTGTCGATTCCGGGTGGGGCGTCGATCACGCAGATCGCGGCGGGCGAGGAATTCAGCCTGGCACTGACCACGACCGGGCACCTGTACGCGTGGGGCGGCAACGGAGCCGGGGAGCTCGGCGACGGCGCCGCTCCAACAGCATCCGACGTGCCCGTGGAAGTGTCGAGGACCGGGCTCCCGCCGGGGACGACCTTCACCCAGGTCTCAGCCGGGACAGATTTTGCCCTGGCGCTGAGCTCAGCCGGCAAGCTTTACGCGTGGGGCCAGAACGGCGCCGGAGAGCTCGGTGACGGCCGCGCCCAGACGGAATCGGACCTGCCGGTCGCCGTGTCGGCCGGGGCCATCCCGGGCGGCACGAAATTCGGCGAGATCGCTGCCGGCGCGGCCGACGGCTTCGCCCTGAGCACCACCGGTGAGCTGTACGCATGGGGCTTCAACAACGAAGGAGAGCTCGGCGACGGGAGCACGACCGAATCGACGGTCCCTGTCGCCGTGTCGACGGGTGCGATCGCAGGAGGCGCCATCGCCCAGATCGCTCCCGGAAACACCCACGTACTCGCGGTCGGCTCCAACGGCAAGCTCTACTCCTGGGGCGCCGACGGCGGCGGCGAGCTCGGCGCCGGGTCGATCACGGGGCCGCCGTCCTGCAAGCCGTGCGCCCCGGAACCCGTCGCGGTCTTGGCGGGCGCGATCCCGGCGGGCGCGACGATCAGCCAGATCGCCGCCGGCGACGGCTACAGTCTCGCGCTGAGCTCGACGGGGCAGGTCTACGGATGGGGCGAAGACGAGGAGGCACAGCTCGGCAACGGCTCCTTGAACGGCACGCTTGTCCCCGGCGCCGTGTCTCTGCCGGAGGGCACCACGATCGCCGCGATCGCCCGCGGCCCGGCGGCCTCTACGGCCTTGGCTCTGGTCGGCGGCGAAGCAGCAGCGGGCGGCCCGGGCCCCCCGACGGTGTCGATCACGACCCCGGCGAACGGCGCCGTCTACACGCTCGGCCAGGTGGTGGCCGCGAGCTATTCGTGCACCGCCGCGGGGGGCGCGATGCTGGCCGCGGGGGCGGCCGGCTGCGAAGCGCCGGTCACCATCGGCGGCGCGGTCGACACCTCCAGCGCAGGGCCGCACACGTTCACAGTCACCGCCCGCGACGGCGACGGGCAGAGCGCGACGGCCACGACGAGCTACACCGTGACCGCTCAGCCCACCACGACCACAGGATCCTCGACCTCGACTTCGACTTCGTCCCCGACATCGACCGCGACCACTGGCGCCTCGCCCGGCGTCGCCTCGACGCCTAAGGGAATCGAAGAACTCCTGCTCGACTGCAGCAGCAGCACCCTGGTCCTCAACGACGTCTACATCCAAGGTGGCCACGTTGCGATCAGGGGCAGCGCCGCGAAGAGCCTCGTCGGCAAGAAGGTGAAGATCCTCTTCAACGAAGGCAAGCAGGTCGCCACCGCCACCGTCGGAGCGGGCGGCCAGTATGAAACTAGCGCCCCGCTGCCGCCCGCGAAGATCCGCGACAGCCTGACTACTCGTTACACCGCCGAGGTGGGCAAGCTGCGCTCGCTGCACCTGAAGCTCGTCAGACGGCTGCTCCTGGAACCGCCGAAGGCCTCGGGCACGACGGTAACGCTCACCGGCGACGTGACGCTCCCGCTGACCAAGCCCGTCGCGCCGGTGATTGTCGAACAGCAGCTGGAATGCGGCAAGACGACGATCGCAAAGACCTTCACGCCGCCCGCCGGCGGCCGCTTCGATATCACTCTTACCGTCCCCGCCAACGCCAAAGCCGCTATCTACAGGCTCACCAGCAAGGTCGCCGCGAACAAGCACTCCGTCACGCACGGCTTCACCACGTTCAGCCTGCCTTTGCCGGTCGCGCTCGGGTGATCATGATGAGGCGGGGAGGCCACCTCGGATTACCTGAAGACCTATGGCAACTTCGGGGGTGGCGGGATCGAGGTGCTCGTGATCGTCGTGGGCTTGGCGCTGCAGTTCGGCACCCGTCGCTACCGGGCGTTTGCTTACTGGTCCCTGGCCTTTGCGATCGCGATCACGGGGACCGGTGTCTCGGATTTCCTGCATCTCGATGTCCACATTCCCTATGCGGGGACGACGCTGCTGTGGGCGGTGGTCCTGGCCGCGATCTTCTGGGTTTGGCAGCGCGGCGAGGGCACGCTGTCGATCCACGGCATCTCCACGCAGCGACGTGAGGCGTACTACTGGGCGACGGTGTTCGCGACCTTTGCCCTCGGGACCGCGCTCGGAGACTTCACCGCGACATCGCTGAACCTGGGCTACCTGGACTCGGGCATCCTCTTTGCGATCGTGATCCTGATCCCCGCGCTGGCGCACTGGCGGTTCGGCCTGAACGGCATCGCCGCGTTTTGGATGTCCTACATCGTCACGCGTCCACTCGGTGCGTCCTTCGCCGACTACATCAGTAAGCCCAAGAACCTCAGCGGGATCGACTTCGGCGACGGCCCCACAGCGATTGTGTTCGCCCTCGCCGTCTTCGTCCTGGTCACCTACCTCGCGCTCGCCCGCCCGGACATCCAGCAGCCACTCCAAGCCCCCACGGCGCAGACACGATCGACGCCTACGCTGCCCGATCTCCCCTACACGGGCGAGCCCGAGCTCGAGGTGGACTAGCGAAGCCTTCAGGGCGCCGGCCCGTCGCTCGCTTGCGCTCGCTCGCGCGTTATGACCGCGCACGTAGTAGGCTTCTCGACAGAGGGCATCGGTATGCGGTCGGTCCCTTTGCGGGGCGGGCAACATGACGTGACTTCCGAGGTTTCGCTGCCATGTAGAGCGATCCGGAGGTCACAATGCCCCAGCCGCACACATCTTTGTCAGATTCGCGATGGAGCGTCGTCGCGCGATGATCGTGCTGGCAGCTGTCTTCAGCCTGAATCATCCGGCTCATACGGTTGATTGGAGCTTCATTCATCTGTCGGTGGCGAATGTCGTGGTTATCGGCCTGATGCTCGTGGTCTTCTTCTTGGCGATTCTGCTTCCGTTCCCGGGGGCGGCGGGGCGAGATGCCGCCCGTCGCGGTGGAGGCTCGGCATGAGCACCGGTTCGGGCATCCCTCCAATTGTCTCGTCGAAGTCTTGGACCGTCAAAGTCCGGGAAAAGGGCGTCGAGTCGCTGCCGCCCGAGCGGCTCCTGCCTGACGGGCAGCCGACCTATGTGGCTTCCTGGATCTACGTCTTCGGCGTGGCCTCGATCGCCTCGCTGGTCGTGATCATCGGCTCCGGCTGCATCCTCGCTCTGAAGGGGCCCGCCTGGTGGCATGAGACGGGTGTGGGGCATTTCTTCAACAGCATCCACCTGTGGAGTGTGGAGCTGTTCTTCTTCGCGATGGTCGTGCATCTGTGGGGCAAGTACTGGATGGCCGCCTGGCGTGGAGGTCGTGGCCGCGTGTGGGTCACCGGCGCGATCGTCTTCCTCGTCGCCGTGCCCTGCGCGCTGACCGGGTATGTATCCCAGCAGAACTTCGACGCGCAGTGGATCTCCACGCAGGCGAAGGACGCGATGAACTCGGTCGGTGTGGGGTCGTTCTTCAACCTGACCAACTTCGGGCAGATGTACAGCTACCACATCCTGCTGCTGCCGATCGCGGTCGTGGCGCTCGTGAGCCTGCATGTCCTGCTCGTGCGCCGGAACGGGGTCGTGCCGCCGATCGAGCTCGAGGAGAAGCTGAAGTCATGAGCTTTCTGCGCTCGAAGGACGAGACCAAGCCCTGGAAAGGGAGCTACGCGCCCTATGACCTGATCAAAGAGCTGTGCATCGCCGTCGGCGTGATCGCGCTGCTGGCGGTACTGCTGACGGTCCTGTTCTCCTCGCCCGATGACAAGCCGAGCACGATCGCGCCCGCCGACTTCGCCACGACGGCGGCGACGGAGCTCGCCGGGACCAGCGGCACGGCCGAATACGGCCCTCCCTACAACCACAGCTCCGGGAGCGTGCAGCACTTCCTGCTCCTGCACCCGCAGCGCTGGCTCGGCGTCAGCCATCCGATCGACACGGCTGAGGACTACGTGGTCAAACCGCTGGAAACGATCCCGAACGACCCGGCGTTGGGTAGCGCGCTCGCCGAATACAAGGCCGCGTCCGCGACGCAGAAACAGGAATGGTCCGCGGCCTACGCCAAGCCGCTGGAAGAATATGCGGTGGCGGTGGAAGAAAAGAAGACGCCGCCCAGCACTGTTTCGGTCGACCAGAGCACCGGCACCGTGACGGTCAAGGCAAGCGGCGCCGGTCCGGTGGGAACGATGATGACCAGCCTTCAGGCCCTCGCCCAGAGCGGCGGTCTCGAAGGGGGCCTGGTGTCCAGCAGTCAGTTCTTCCAGACCGACTACACCAAGCCGCTGCTGTTCATGGCCGACGGCGGGCTGCTCGGCGAACGGGCCGAAGGCCAGCACCTGCTGGGCGAGCAGTGGGGTCTGATGAACGAGACCGGCAGCTATCCCGGTCAGCCGTGGCTGTGGCTGTATGCGCTCTGGTACCAGGTCGAACCGATCAAGTCGTCTCCGAACGCCGACATCCAAGTGCTCCTGATCATGGGCCTGCTGAGCCTGGCGTTCATCTGCATCCCCTTCATCCCCGGCATCAACAGCCTGCCACGCAAGATCCCGATCTACAAGCTGATCTGGAAAGAGCACTACCGCGAGCTGCCCGGAGCAGAGGGTACGACCCGACCGCGCGGCACGTAGCGGCGCAGCTCCTCAACGTTCCAGTCAAGAAGTTCAATTGTTCTGTCGATGGCTGATTAATGGAACAAGCTCTCACGAGTAGGCGCTTTCTCGGGGCAATCGGTGTCCTCGTGCTCGTGACCGGCGTGTGCGCGGTTTGGATCGGACTGCGCATCGGCGGCGACCGGGTGACGCTTTGGGTCGATGACCTCGCAACCCCGCTGGCCGCACTGACGGCGTGCGTGCTCTGCTTTCGCGCTCGCGCTTCACACAGCGGGCGGATGCGTCTGTTCTGGACGCTGCTGGGTTGTGCCACCGCCTGCTGGACGTTTGCTGAGGTCCTTTGGGGCTACTACGCGCTGATCCTCGATGTGGAAGTGCCCGCACCCTCGTGGGCGGATCTCGGGTATCTCTCGGCGATCCCGCTCACGGTCGCGGCGCTGGTCGTGCACCCGGCCACGAAAGGCAGCGGCACACGCAAGGCGCGCTCTGTGTTCGATGGTCTGGTGATCGCCACGGCGCTGTTGTTCCTCAGCTGGACGCTCGTCCTCGGCCCGTTGTGGCACAGCGCCAACCTGAGCACATGGGCGGGCGCCGTGAACCTGGCCTATCCGTTCGGCGATGTGGTGATCGTGTTCTTCATCGTGCTCGCGATCCGCGGTATGACCGGTCAAGGTCGTCTGTCGTTGTGGTGCTTGTTGGGCGCTCTGCTGGTGATGGCGCTATCGGACAGCACCTTCACCTACCTGAGCGATGTCGCCAGTTACAGCAGCTCGAGCGGGCACCTGATCGATATCGGCTGGATCGCGGCATATCTGGGGATCGCACTGGCCGCGTTCAGCTCACGGGCGGACGGCGCCGTCGTGCCGACGGCCGAGAGCTCCGGGCCATCGCTCGCGTCGCTGATAGCCCCACTGTTGCCGGTGCTGCTCGCGTTGACTGTCGCCGCGGTGCAGATCAGGCTCGGCCATCACCTCGACCGCGCGGCCTGGCTGATGGCGTTCGCGCTGATCGCGCTGGTGCTGGTGCGCCAGGGGTTGATGGTGCTCGAGTTGCTCGGGCCGGGCCGTGACGCGGATGCCGGTCTGATGCAGCGCCTTACGCATGCGGCTCTGGGTGGAGCTTCCGGCGGGGACGGGTCAGGTTCCGGCTATGAGCCCCTTTGACCTGAGCGCGGGACAGTCCAGCCGCGTGGGGTTCACGCCCGCGAGCGGCGCACCGGACGTCAAATGGATTGCACCCGACAGCCATGCCTACCTGCCGCCCCCGATATCCAAGTCAGCAGCTAAAGAACGCAGCGAACAGGCGACCGCCCGAATCGTGATCGTGCTGACCCTCGCCTGCACCGTCCTCGCGATCTTCGATCTGCTCCTGCTCGCGTCGGGCTCGTAAGCCAGGACGATTGCCAGGCGTGCCCGCCGAGGCTCGGCACATGCCCGCTTGCGCCGGGCGACTCGGAAGCGCTCGCCTCGCTGCGCCTCAAACCTGGTTTCTGGGACGCCTCGTAACCAGGAGTGCTGCTCAGTGGCCTTCTCCGAGTGTCTTGCGTAGGCCTGCGAGCGCGCGGGCGCCGACTCGCTTGAAAGCGATCCCGAGCAGCGGGTCGGCGAGCTTGAACGGTCCCTTCAGCACGAGATCCGCGTCGTAGGTGATTCGGGTGCCCTGCTCGGAAGGCTCGAAGGTGATCCGGTCCAGCGAAACGACGGTCGAGCTCTCGCCGCGAAATGTGACGACGTGTGGTGGGTCGTACTCGACGATGCGGTAGGTCAGTGGGATCTTTCGACCGAGGAAGCTGGCCAGGAGCCGGAACTCGGTTCCCTCGCGAACCGGAGCGTCGCCGAGGCGCTCGGCTTCGATGACACCCGGGTCCCACTCCTGAGTAGTCGAGAAGTCGCTCAGGTAGGCGAACATCTCATCGGGCGAACGCGACGTATCGACGCTTGCGTTGTAGTGAGCCATCGGTTCTCCTTATCGGTCTGAGTCGCCGGGGGCTGGTGTTTCGTGCCAGCCGCTGAGGCGCTCGCATTCGGTCGTGGGTGTCGCGCAAAGGTGCGATGGGCGCCTGGGTGGTAGCCGTGGTCCGGGCTCGCGCTCGGCCCGCTGGCAGCGTTGATCCCGTCTGAGGCCTTTTCAGGCCTCCGCGGCGGCTATTTGGT